>Ga0172379_10006537_pt1 | contig 15543 bp, 9 predicted proteins | sample GrowelOW334metaG_FD_119756 | JGI IMG/M metagenome (GOLD analysis project Ga0172379, IMG submission 119756) | Groundwater microbial communities from an aquifer near a municipal landfill in Southern Ontario, Canada - Groundwater well OW334 metaG | ecosystem: Environmental > Aquatic > Deep...
CCGCAACCTGCCCGCCTGGGTCGGCGACTCGGTGCTCGACAAGATCGGCCCCATCATCGGCGACTGCGTGCATGACACGGACCTGATGTTCTGGTTCAGCGGTTCGCGCGCCGTCACGGCCTACGCGCAGACGGTGAAGTTCCGGGATCACGCGCACCCCGACCTCGGCCAGGTGATGTATCGCCTGGAGAGCGGCGCGTCGTGCATCCTCGAAGCCGTCTGGTGCCTGCCCAACACCACGCCCTTCCAGATTGATGAACGCCTGGAAATCGTCGGCACCGAAGGCTCCGTTTCCATCCACGACACGCACCCGAACCTCATGATCGTGGACAAGAGCGGCGCGCGCTGCCCCGACACGACCTACTGGCCGACCATTCACGGACAATTGCGCGGCGCGTTGCGAGACGAACTAGCCTACTTCGTCAACTGCATCTCGTCGGGAGAAAAGCCCGCCGTCATCACCGCCGCGGAGTCCCGCGAGGCCGTGCGCGCCTGTCTCGCCGCCGAGCAGTCGGCCGCCACGGGGCAGGTGATCAGGGTTTGAAAATCAACCCGCAGAAAACCACCATCATGAACCTGATCCTCCGTTCCTTTTTCATTTCGACGATCATCGCCGGCGTCTCTGGTCTCGTTTTCTCCGCAGAACCGGCAAAGGGTGATTCCAAGCAGATCGCCCTCGGAGACGGCGTGACGCTGGAGGTCGTCTTCATCCCGTCGGGCGAGTTCATGATGGGCAGCACGCCGGCGGAAAAACAGTGGGCCACGGGAATCGAAGGCGGCGCGCAGCCGGGGACGACGCGCGAGTCATTCGAGGGAGAACAGCCGCGATTGACGCGTGTGAAGAACGGTTTCTGGATGGGCCGCACGGAGGTGAGCGTCGGGCAGTTCCGACGCTTCGTGGAGGAGTCAGGCTTTGTGACCGATGCCGAGAAGCCCGGCGGTGAGACACAGGTTTTTGATCCGCAATGGGACGGCTATCACCTCACAACGCAGGTCGTGCATCCGTGGAAGTCGATGAAGGGCAAGAGCTGGCGCGATCCGAACTGGGGATTCCCAAACAAGGATGTCTATCCGGTCGTGTGCGTGAGCTACAATGACATGAAAGCCTTCTGCCAATGGCTGACAAAACGGGAACGCAAAGCGGGCCGTTTGCCCGAAGGCATCGAATACCGCCTGCCCACGGAGGCGGAGTGGGAGCATGGATGCCGTGGTGGCAGCAAGGAGAGCCGCTACTTCTGGTGGGGAAATGAGATCGAGGAAGGCGAAGGCAGGCTGAACATCTCCAGCATGGATGTCCTGCCGGGCCGCTCGAAAGCATGGCCGCTTGCCAAAGTGCCGTGGAGCGACGGCTATTCCTTTGTCTCTCCCGTGGACCATTACGGCGAAAAGGGCCGCAATGGTTTCGGCCTCGCCGACATGTGCGGCGGCGTGTGGGAGTTTGTCATTGATCACTTCGATCCGAAGGGCGGGCACGAAGATGTCCATTATGAAAACGCGGAGCTGCGCACAGTGTCGCGACCCGTGTGCCGAGGTGGAAACTACTTTGACGTTCCCGGCAATGCGCGCTGCGCCGTTCGTCTGGGCATCAGGAGCGTGACGTATTCAGACTCCCGCGATGGCTTCCGCATCTGCCTGGGTCGGCCAGTGCCCGGCAAATAACCCGCATCTCCTACCGCAATTCATCAAACCCGCACCACCATGAATCCACTGCTCGACCGCCGCTCGTTTGTATCCCGTTCCGCCGGTGCGCTCGCCGCGATGGCCAGCACTCCACTGCTGGCCCAATCAGCGCCGCTGAAGCTCGGCATCATCTCTGCGGCGACGTATGCGCCGACTTACAACGACCCGGCCGCACCGCGAATGCCGGGCTCGCATCACGGCACGGCTTTCTCCACCACGTTCAATGGCTGGGATGAAGAGAAAGCGAAGCAGCTCAAAGGCACCTTCGTCAAATCAGGCCGCAGGCTCGAAGGCGCGCGCGTGGTGAAGATCTGGGACACCGACAAAGCCGCCGCTCGCGCGCTGGCCGATGTTTGCGGCGTCGAGACTGTGACCGACACGCCCGAGCAATGCTGCGACGGTGTGGATGCCGTGCTGATCGTCGATGACGGCAGCGGAGCGCAGTGGAAATACGCGGAGCATGCGCTGCGCAAAGGCGTGCCCACTTTCTGCGACAAGCCGCTCGCCATGACTGCGCGAGAGGCCGCTGCTGTGGCGAAACTGGCGCGAGAAACGAAGACGCGCTTCATGTCCGCCAGCAGCCTGCGTTTCGTGCCCGACATCATAAAGCTGCGCAACGAACTGCCGCAGCTCGGCGAGGTGCATCTCGCGAGTGTCATCTGCGGCAACGAACTCGTCTATTACGGCATCCACGCGCTTTCGATGGCCTATGCGGTGCTCGGCAAAGGCGCGACCAGTGCGATCAACGTTGGCAAGCCAGGCGCAAACATCGCGCGGCTGCGCTTCGGCGAGAAACGCGATGTCGTGCTGATGGTCGCTGACAAAGAGGCGATGCGCGCCGGCTACCAGATCAATCTCTACGGCGAGAAAGGCTGGCGCAGCGTCACGCCTGATTTGAAAAACCTTTACGCCTATCTGCTGGAGGCTTTCATGGACCTCGTGAAGACCGGCAAGGAGTCCGTGCCCGTCGAAGAGGAGGTGGAAGTCATCGCCGCCCTCGAGGCCGCGAAGCGCTCGCTGAGCCTCGGCCGCGAAGTGACGCTTCGCGAGGTGATGGCCGGCTGATTGAACCGCATCCAACACCCGGCAACCTCACGGCTTCCGGTGGCCACTGGCTGATGCAGCGGCCCGCGCTCGGCGAAGGCCGCGGCGCAAAGCTGTTTGCCCGCGCGCCCGTTTCTGCTACACCGCTGGGCGCCTTATGAACAAGCTCGTGCTGCCGCTGCTCGCCCTGGCTTTTGCCGCCTCCGCCCAGGTGCCGGACAACCTCGTCACCGAAGGCGTGCCGGTCATCCCGCCCGGGTTGCGGCATGACGCGGCGCGCTATCTGGAGTCGCGCGCGGCGGCGTTTCAAGGCTGGCATCCCGTCCGGCGTGCGATGCTCATCACCACGCGCTTCGGGGACACGTCGCAGCTCCATCTCGTGAAGACCCCCGGCGGTGCGCGGCATCAGGTCACCTTCGGCTCCGAGCCGGTGAGTGAGGGACGGTTCCGACCCAAGGCGGGCGACTACATCGTCTTCTCGCAGGACAGCGGCGGCGGTGAATTCTACCAGCTCTACCGGCAGGATGTTCACGACGGACGGACCGCGCTTCTGACCGACGGCAAGTCCCGCAACACCGGCGCGCGCTTCGCAAACAGCGGCATTTACCTTGCCTACACCTCCACGCGCCGCACGGGCAGGGACACCGACATCTACGTCATGAATCCTTCAGACCCCAAGACCGACCGCCTGCTCACCCAGGTCTCCGGCGGCGGCTGGGCCGTGCTGGACTGGTCTCCGGACGACAACCTGCTGCTGGTGCTCCAGTATGTTTCCATCAACGAAAGCCAGCTGCATCTCGTGGACACCCATACCGGGAAGCGCTCGCAGGTCACCCGGTCCGGCAAGGACAAGGTCGCCTACGGGCACGCGCGCTTCGCCAGGGACGGCAAGGCCATCTTCGCAACTTCGGATGATGATTCGGAGTTCCAGCAGCTCGTCCGCATCGACCTCAAGAGCGGCGCGCAGCAGACGCTCACCTCGAACATCTCGTGGGATGTGGAAGAGTTCGAGCAATCACCCGACGGCAAGGTCATCGCGTTCGTCTCGAACGAGGCTGGTGTCGGCACGCTCAACCTGATGGAGACAAAGTCCGGCAAGATGATGTCCAAGCCCAGGCTCCCCCTCGGCACCGTGAGCCACCTTGAATGGCATTCCAACTCGCGCGATCTGGCGTTCAATCTCAACTCCGCGAAATCGCCGCAGGACGTGTATTCCTATGACGTGAAGACTTCCCTGCTGGAGCGCTGGACCGAGAGCGAGACGGGCGGCTTGAACCCGGAAACGTTCATCGAGCCCGAGATTCTCAAACTCAGCAGCTTCGACGGCCTGCTCATCAACGCGATCATCTACCGGCCCGACCCGAAGAAGTTTCCCGGCCCCCGCCCGGTCATCGTCAACATCCACGGCGGGCCCGAGGGCCAGGCGCGTCCCGGTTTCCAGGGGCGGAACAACTATCTCCTCAACGAGCTGGGCGTCGCCATCGTGTATCCCAACGTGCGCGGATCGGCGGGCTACGGGAAGACGTTCCTGACCCTCGACAACGGGTTCAAGCGCGAGGATTCCGTGCGGGACATCGCCCCGGTGCTGGCGTGGATATCGCGGCAGCCCTACTTCAACCACGGCCGCATCGCCGTGACCGGCGGCAGCTACGGCGGCTACATGAGCCTCGCGTGCATGATCATGTATGCGGACATTCTCCGCTGCGGCATTGACGTGGTGGGCATCTCGAACTTCGCGACATTCCTGAACAACACCCAGGATTACCGCCGCGATCTGCGCCGCGCCGAATACGGTGACGAGCGCGACCCGAAGATGAAGGAGTTCCTCGAGCGCATCTCGCCCTCAAACCACGCCGCGCGCATCCAGAAGCCCCTCTTCGTCGTGCAGGGCAAAAACGACCCCCGCGTGCCGGTCACCGAATCCGAGCAGATGGTGAAGGCCATCCGCACCGCCGGCGGCAGGGTCTGGTATCTGATGGCCACGGACGAAGGCCACGGCTTCGCGCGCAAACGCAACGCCGACTTCCAGTTCCTCGTCACGATCCAGTTCTACAAGGAGCATCTGCTGAACTGAGCGGCGAAGAAGTGACATGTCCAGACCGTCGGCCAACCGCGCCGGCGCACTAATCACTTTCTCCCCCCGCCCGCGTCCGCTACAACTCCGCCGTGCCGCAAGCCGATTCCGACCAACGCACCCCGTGGTGGTTTCTCCCGTTCGTCGCGGTGCTCTTCTTCTTCCTCCTCGGCACCCGCTCGCTCAACGAGCCGGACGAGGGCCGCTACGCCGAGATCGCCCGCGAGATGGTCGAGACGGGCAACTGGCTCGTGCCGCACATCTGGTATGTGCCGCACCTCGACAAGCCGCCGTTCACCTACTGGGCTGTCGCCGCGTCACTCTCCCTCTTCGGCGTGAACGAGTGGGCGGCACGCCTGCCGCTGGCGCTGGCCGGGCTCAGCGCCGCCTGGGCGACCTTTCTGCTCGTGCGCTCCGTCGCCGGTGCGGTTGCGGCGCGGTGGAGCGTGCTCGTCCTCGGCACCTCGGCGCTCTACTGGGTCATGGCCCGTATGCTCACGACCGACATCTTCCTCACGCAGTTCATCGCTTGGGCCGTCTATTTTTTCTGGCGAAGCTGGCGGAGCCTGGATGCATTGGAGGGGCAGGAAGCGGTCAGCGATCAGCGGTCAGCAACGCCCTGCAGCCGCCGAGGTGAGGAGGCGGATGGTTTGACATCCGCACAATCCGCCTCCTCACCTCGGCGGCTACAGCCGGAATCGCTCACGGATGAGCCCGACTCCGCTGGCGATGCCCGCGCCTTTTCCGCCCGCCGCAGTTTCGCCTGGCAGCTGGCCGCCTGGGCGGCGATGGCCGGCGGCGCGCTGACAAAGGGGCCCATTGCCCTCGTGATTCCACTGGCCGCGTTTGGAGCGCTCCTCTGGTGGCGGCGCAAGACGGACGGCGCACGCCTGAGCGTCCTCCTGTTCGGCGCGCTCGCCGGGGTGCCGCTGTTTGCCACGCTGGCCTTGCCCTGGTTTTGGATGGTCTGGGAGAGCGTGCCGCACGCGTTCGAATTCATGGTCAGGGGCCAGATCGTGGGCCACGCGGTGCAGGCGGCGGCGAAGAACCGCGCGCAGCCGTTCTGGTTTTTCGTCCCGGTGCTCATCGGCGGGTTCCTGCCCTGGACGTTGCTGCTTGGCTGGCTCTGGCGGCGGGCCCACTGGCGTTCGCTTGACGCGCGCACCCAGGAGGCATGGCTGCTCCTGAGCGTCTGGGCGGGCGTCACCTTCGTGCTCTTCTCCCTGAACAGCGCGAAGCTGATGCATTACATCCTGCCAATGTTCCCTGCGCTCGCCGCACTGGTGGCATTGAGGTGGCCAATCTTCGGAGCGCCGGTCTCCGACCCGGCGCGTTCATCAATGGCCACGGAACTCGCCGGGTCGGAGACCGGCGCTCCGCGTTGGGCATGGCGCGCGCTGCCAGCCGGCGCGGTGCTGCCCTTGATCGGCTTTCCCGTGGTCTGCTGGTTTGTCTTCAAGGTTCAGGACCAGCTCTGGGTCAAGTTCACGCCCCTCGCTGCCGCGATGTTGCTGGTGGTAGTCGCCATCGAGAGCCGCAAGTGGCCGGCTTCGCTGTGCGCGCGCTGGGCCTGCGGAGTGGCGGCGATTTCGCTCTTCGCCGTGGTTGCCGTCACACCGCTCGTCGAAACCGAGCTGCGCAGCAACCAGACGTTCAAGCCGCTCGGCCTCGCCCTGCGGCGTGAGTTCCGCGAAGGCGATCTCGTCATCGTGCGCCAGCGCATTCCGCAGGGACTTCCGTTTTACGCGCACCCGGCCATCAGCGCGGCGCACCGTCCCCACATGTCCGGCCTGCCCGAACACCGGATGCCCTTTGAGTTCCCGGGCAATCGTGAGCGCTTCGGTGGCCGGGTGATCAAGGACGATCACATTTATGGCAATCTGCTGGCCGGCAAGCAGCGCGTGCTGGTGGTGGGCGTCAGGGGGTCCTTCATCAGCGCCCGTCCGCTCGCCCGTGGCAGGCCGCTGCGGCTCCTGGCGGAGGTCGGCGGATGGGAGCTGTTCACCAACCAGTAGCCGCCGCAGGGAAAAATCCAGGCGGCCTCAAACTCAAACCGACTGCGTGTGAAGGTTGGTGGAACCGGCATCGGTGGCCGGGTTGCTCCTTCTCCCTTCGCGGAGCGAGGGGAGAAGGTGGCCGCAGGCCGGATGAGGGGTGCGGACGCCGAAGGTCTCCGAATGAAACCCCTCACCCCGGCCCTCTCCCCTTGCTCCGCAAAGGGAGAGGGAGGAACGCAGTTCCCTGCGCCTGGGTTCAACCAGATTTCACCGGTATTGTATCAGTCATCATCATCCCCGCCGGGCTTCGTGAAGACGAAGGCGGCGCGGACGGGTGCGGGCATCGGTGAGTTCGGGCCGCGCACGCTGCGCCAGATGATTTCGTTGAGGACCAGATCATCGGCGGCGTCCTCCTTCGTGAAGTCCATCTTGCGCGATTTCTCCGCGCCCCACGCGAGCTTCCCGTTGAGTTCGTTCACGTCCACGTTCGCGGGCAGCGTGGTGTAGGGACGCAGGTCGGCTTTCGCCTGGAAGGAGTTGAACATCGGCGTGGCGGCGGCATCGAACTGCGACATGGGCCGCATCCCGAGGATGAGTTCCATCGTGCGCAGCATCGAGCTGGTGGAATACATCGTGGAGTCCACCGCGCCGCGCTTGGTGTAGGGGCTGATGACGAGGGCGACGGTGCGGTGCGCGTCCACGTGGTCGGGGCCGTTCTGCGCGTCGTCCTCCACGACGAAGATGGCGGTCTGCGGCCAGAACTTCGACCGGGTCACGGCTTCGACGAGCATCCCGAACGCAAGGTCGTTCTCGGCGACGCAGGCGGTGGGCGTCCACTTGCCGACGGTCGTGCCGGCGGTGTGATCCTGCGGCAGGCGGATGACTTGGAGCCGCGGCATGTCGCCCTCTGCCTCGAAACGCTTCAGCTCGCTGATGAACCGCCCGGCGCGCTTCACGTCGGGATAGTCGGTGTCGAAGCTGTGATACCAGGGATCGAAGCGGCCGATGAGCGACTTGAGCCGGGCCGTGGTGGGATCGCCAACCTTCTTCCCGTTCTGCACGAACTCGCCATAGCTGCGGAAACTCACCTTCGCCTCGGCGGCGACGTCCCAGAGGTAGCCGCCGGCGGGCGTGGCGATGGGAAAGTTGCCTTCTGACGGATAGGAATACTTCTTCGTCTTGTTGTGGCCGTAGCTCATCGGCCAGAACTTCTCCACGTAATCGCTCGCGTAGGCGCCCATGCTCCACTCGTCGCCGTCGGCGCTGACCTCGCTCTCGACGTAAAAGTTGTCGAGCAGCACGAACTCGCGCGCGAGCTTGTGATGATTCGGTGTGACACGCTCGGGGAAGAGGCAGAGCTTCGGGTCGCCACGCCCTTCCTTCATGTCGCCGAAGACCTGGTCGTAGGTGCGGTTCTCCTTCACGATGTAGAGGCAATACTTGATGGGACTGGCCTCGCCGAGCCTGCCGGGAATGGGGCTGTCCGCCGGGCGCGCGGTGGCGATGGAGTTGTCGCGCTTGAGCGGCGAGCACTGGTATGCCTGCGCGGTGAGCTTCTCCAGCTGCTTCTCGAACTCCGCGCGCCTGGGCAGGTCGAGGATGCTCAACGTGCCTTTGAACAGGCCGCCGATGTATTCCACGGTGGTGCCGGGCGCGGACTTCTTGCCGGGCTGCGGGCCGCCGGGGTTCGCCTTCGAGATGATGCCCTTGCCGTTGGCGACGAGCAGCTTCCTGCCGTCGGGCGTGACGCGCACGGAGGTCGGATACCAGCCGGTCGGGATGAAGCCGAGCGAACGGCTCTTGCCGCGCGTGCTCACGTCCACGACGGCGAGCGTGTTGATGTTCGCGTTGGCGATGAAGAGGAGCTTCTCGTCGGGCGTGAGCGCAAGGCTGTTGGGCGTCGCGCCCGGAGGCGACTGCGGGTAAAGAGCGGCCCAGATCGTCTCGGTGGTCGCGCCCTTCTCGGTGTCGATGACGGTGACGGTGTTGCGGTGGGCGTTCGCGACGTAGAGCAGCCTGCCGTTCTTCGTGAGGAGCATTTCGTTCGGGTGCTCCTCGGTCGGCCAGCGTGCGATGACCTGGTTCGACTTGAGGTCAATCACCGCAACCTGTGCCTGCGCCCAGAGGCTGACGTAAAGCCGCCCCTTCTTCTCATCGAGCCGGCACGCGTAGGGATACGGCGCGGTCGGGTCCGCGGGGTCGAGCGCGGCCTCGGCGCGCTTCGTGATGGCGGCCTCGTCCTCGGTCTGCTGTTTCGCGGAACCTTGAACCTTGAACCTTGAACCTTGAACTTGGGCGGAAGGCGGCCCGACGATGATGTCGAGCACGTTGGTCTTCGCGTTCAAGTCCACCTTGGCCACGCGCTGGCCGAGGACGTTTGCGACGTAGAGATGCCGTGCGTCGCCGGTGAGCGCGAGGCCGGCGGGGATGCCGCGCTCGGCGACGTTGCGCAGGCGGATTTCCTGCTCCTTGCCGAGCGTGCCGGCCTTTGCATCGAAGTCGAAGCAGCGCACCACCTCGCTGCCCGCGCCGCTGGCGTAGAGGCGTTTGCCGTCGCGCGCGAACTCGATGCCGTAGAACGTCTCCTCGACCTTCGTGCGGTTCAGCACCGCCGCCTTCGCGATGTCCACAATGGCGATTTCATGCGCGCTGTAGCCCGCGTGCAGCACCGCGGCGAGCTTGCCATCGGGATGCAGCGCGATGTTGACCGGGAAATCCGCGAGGTCCACCTGCACGCCAGCAGGGCGGAGCGACCACATGTTGGGCAGCAGCACCGAATTGTCCGGCTGGCGACCGGGCCAGCGTGGGAGCTGGGAGTTCTGCGCATCGGCGGCTTGCAGAACCGCGACGATGGAAAGACTGGCAACCGCGGCCCGCAGCGGGGTGATCAGTAGCATGGCCGGGTTATGCCATGCGAAAGGGGGCTGGTAAACAACGAAGGCCCCGGTCAGCCGCCGGCCTGATGACAGGTCACACTCTTCCCTTCACGAGCGACTCCACCACCGCAGGGTCGGCCAGCGTCGAGATGTCGCCGAGGTTGTCCAGCTCGTTCTCGGCGATCTTGCGCAGGATGCGGCGCATGATTTTGCCCGAGCGCGTCTTGGGCAGGCCCTCGGTGAACTGGATTTTTTCCGGCGACGCATGAGGTCCGAGGATGTCGCGGACCTTGGCGTTGATCTCCTTCTTCACCGCATCACTCGGTGTCTGGCCGGTCTTGAGCGTGACGAAGGCGTAGATGGCAAAGCCCTTGATGTCGTGCGGGTAGCCGACCACCGCCGCCTCGGCCACGGAGGGGTGCGCACCAATCGCGCCCTCGACCTCCGCCGTGCCGATGTTGTGGCCGGACACGATGAGGATGTCGTCCACGCGGCCGGTGATCCAGTAGTAGCCATCGGCATCACGCCACGCGCCGTCGCCGGTGAAATACTTGCCGGGGAAGCGCTTGAAGTAGGTGTCCACGAAACGCTGGTGATCGCCGAAGACGGTGCGCATCTGGCCGGGCCAGCCGGGCTTGAGGCAGAGGTTGCCGCGCACGTCGTTGCCGGCCAGCTCGTTTCCCTGATCGTCCACGATGGCGGGTTGCACGCCGGGCAGCGGGAACGTGGCGGAGCCGGGCTTGGTGGGCGTGGCACCGGGGAGCGGCGAGATGAGGATGCCGCCGGTCTCGGTCTGCCACCAGGTGTCCACGACGGGCGAGCGCTCCTTGCCGATGACTTTGTAATACCAGTTCCACTCCGGCTCCTTGATGGGTTCGCCGACGGTGCCGAGCAGGCGAAGGGAGATCAAATCATGCTGGGCCGGCCACTTGTCGCCTTCCTTCATCAGGGCGCGCAGGGCCGTCGGCGCGGTGTAGAAGAGGCTGACCTTGTGCTTGGCGATGACCTGCCAGAAACGCCCGTAGTCCGGATAATTCGGCACGCCCTCGAACATCACGACCGTCGCGCGGTTGGCCAGCGGGCCATAGACCAGGTAGGTGTGGCCGGTGATCCAGCCCACGTCCGCGGTGCACCAGAAAACGTCGCCGGGCTGGTAGTCGAAAACGTAGTGATGCGTGTAAGCCGCGTAAGTGAGGTAGCCGCCGGTGGTGTGCAGCACGCCCTTGGGCTTCCCGGTGGAACCGCTGGTGTAGAGGATGAAGAGCGGGTCTTCCGCGTCCATGACCTCGGGGGCGCACGTCGGCGCGGCGGCGGCCAGGGCATCGTGCCACCAGACATCGCGGCCCGGCTGCATGTCGACCGGCGTGCCGGTGCGGCGGACGACGAGGATCTTCTCCACGCTTGGCGTCTTCGGCGCGGCCTTGTCGGCGTTGGCCTTCATCGGGATGTCATGCTTCGTCCCGCGCACGCCGGTGTCCTGCGTGATGATCACCTTGCAGGTCGAGTCGTTGATGCGCGTGACGAGCGAGTCTGCGGAAAACGCGCCAAAGACGACCGAATGCACCGCGCCGATGCGGGCGCACGCGAGCACGGCCACGGCCAGCTCGGGGATCATCTGCATGTAGATGCACACGCGGTCGCCCTTGTGGACGCCGAGGGCCTTGAGGGCGTTGGCCGCGCGCTGGACCTGGTCGTGAAGATCGCGGTAGGAGATGCGACGCGTCTCGGCGGGGTCGTTGCCCTCCCAGATGAACGCTGTCACGTCGCCGTGCCCGGCCTCCACATGACGGTCCACACAGTTGTAGGAGGCGTTGAGCTTGCCGCCGAGATACCACTGGATGCTGACGGGCTCGTTGTAGTTGACGGCGGAGATCTTGTTCCACTTCTGGAACCAGTGCAGCCGGTTCGCCTGCTCGGCCCAGAAACCATCCGGATCCTTCAGCGAGCGCTCGTAGATGGAGCGGTATTCGTCGAGCGACTTCACATGCGCCCGGGCTGAAGCGGAGGAGGGAGGAGGAAAAACGGATGACGTCGAGATGTTCTTGCTCATGTGTGTGGCGAAAGTCCGTTCATCTTAGGAGCGGGCCGCGCAGCGTCAACCTGGGAAAGCGGCGGCCGCCTGTTTTTTCGGCGGGAACGGCGACACCGGAACCTTCTTCGCCGCCGCGCGCGCGTCGTCGAAGTCCGTGACTTCCTCCTTCAACTCGATGAGCTGCCACAATTCCGGGAAGTCGAACGCCTGCCCCGGTTGCAGCGTCGTCAGCGGGCTGAACAGCTCCAGCGCGGCCATTTCGTTGTTCCAGGAAAACTCGACCGGGTGTCCCGCGCCGGCATACGCCGCACCGCGCCAGGTTTGAAAATACTTCACGAACAACAGCCGCCCGCGCACGTAGGCCACCCAGCCGGCATCCGTGTCCGAGCCGAGCTTGCCGGGCGCGCCCGCCGCCTGCGCCACCAGCAGATCACCAAAGACCCGCACTTTGGGGGAGGCGGGCTGCTCGCCATCGAAGAACGGGCCGTTCTCCGTCGCGCGCAGCAACGACCAGCCCGCGCGGTGGCGGCTCTGCCTGGCGAGCCGGACTAGGAAAAAACCGCCCGCCGGGCAGAGCGTGCGGTCATGGAGAGTGTGACGCGTCATGCCCGGAGAGGCGTTCACCATGCGTTGCATCACGCCGAGCGCGCCGGTGTCCGGATCGAGCGTAAAGCTCTTGAGCAGCCGCTGGCCGGTTGCGGCATCCAGCGGGCTGGCGGTCTCCACAGTCTGGTCGCGTGGCGCGACGAAGTCATGCGGGCCGAGCCACACCGCCCGCCGCTCCGGCAGGCCGAGCAGGCCGGGGCCGAAGTCGCACTGGTAGCCGCCCACCCAGAAGCCGCCGGGGAATTCCGCGAGAGTCCTGCCGTTGCTGTCCGGGTTCTCCAGCAGCGCGTTCACACCGCCGTGGCTGTATTGCACCACGCGCCCGCCAATGTCCGGCACCACGACGGTCATCGCCCTGCCGTGGTCATCGCGCAGGCTCAGCGCATTCGTCCAGCCGAGAAACTCACCCTGACTCACGCCCGCCGGCAGAGCCGCTTGCAAGCACCCGGAGGCGAGCGCCAACCCCAGCGCCAGCGCACGCATGGCCGGGCCTCGTGGAACACTCATGCGCGGAATTTTCAGGGAGGCTCTTAGAAATAGCGCACGAACGCCTTCTTCTTCAGCCGCTCCACGTATTTCTTCTGGATCCGGGCGCGCTCCTGGTTGAGGAGGGTCTTCTCAATGTCATCGCGCACTTCCGTGAGGGGCCGGAGCTGTGCCGACTTCACCTCTTCGACTTGCAGCAGGAAGCAGGCGTCGGAGGCGTCAATGATCCCGCTGCGCTGGCCGGGCTTGAGGGTGGCGGTGGCCTCGGCGAATTCCTTGCGGAGCACGGTCCGGTCCACCCAGCCCAGATCGCCGCCGTCACGCTTTTGAGAACCTTCCGAGTAAACCGAGGCCATCTCGGTGAATTTCGCGCCCGCGTTCAGCTTGGCCAGAATCTCACGCGCCAGCCGGCGGATCGCCTCCGGATCGCCTCCATCGCGCTTGCGCAGCTCAATCATGCGAAGATGCACCTGTTCGGCCTGCTTGAACTCATCGGGATGGTTCTTGTAGTAGGTCTCGATCTTGAACGGCGAAATGATGACGGCCGAGGAAACGTTCTTGAGGTTCATCTGCTCGACGATGAACTGGTCCCGGATGTCGTTGCGGAACTGCTCGTAGGTCATGTTCTGCGCCTCGAGCGTCTTGATGAGCTTCACGCGGTCGCCGTAGCGCTCGCGAATGCGCTCCTGCACGAAATCCTCGATGATGCTGTCCGGGAAGCTGTAGCCGGCGGCCTTGAAATCATCGAGCGTGAGCTGGCGCTCGACGAGCTGGCTCAGGCCGTCCTTGTAAATCTCCATCGCCTTCTCGTTGTAGGCCTGGCGGGTGATGCCGGGCTGGCGCTCCAGGGCGACAACCGCCGGTTCGATGAACTGCCGCGCCTCCTTCTCGGTGATCACGGTTTCGTTGACGATTGCCACGATGCCGTTGACCAGCTCGGGGGCGGCGACCGCCGGCCGCCCCAGACCGGCCACGAGCAGTGCGAGGATGAAAAGACGCTTCATGTCCATTGCGCGCGAGAATAGGCAGTGAAAAAGACAGGTCAAGAACTGGCCGCACTCCCCTCCGGCCCGTCCCCTCGCGAAAGGGCTGGCAGTTTTCCCGCCGGTTCCCAGAATCCGCCCCATGTTTGAATCGCTGTCCGGCAAGCTCCAGAACGTTTTCCGCAACCTGCGCGGGCTCGGCAAGATCTCCGAGTCCAACGTCAGCGACTCCCTCCGCGACGTGCGCATGGCGCTGCTGGACGCCGACGTGAACTTCAAGGTCGCGCGCGACTTCATCGAGCGCGTGAAGGAAAAGGCCCTCGGCCAGCAGGTCATCCAGAGCATCCACCCCGGTCAGCAGATCATCAAACTCATCAGCGACGAGCTGGTCGCGCTGCTCGGGTCGCAGAACGCCGGTCTGAACCTCTCCGCCAGCCCCACCTGCATCCTCATGGTCGGCCTCCACGGCGCGGGCAAGACCACCAGCGCGGGCAAGCTCGCCAACTGGCTCAAGAAGCAGGGCCGCCAGCCCTTGCTCGTGGCGTGCGACGTTTATCGCCCCGCCGCGATGGACCAGCTCGAAACGCTCGGCAAACAGCTTGAAGTTCCCGTCTTCCTCAAGCGCGGCGAGACGGACGTTTTGAAAATCGCCCGCGACGCCCAGCAACTCGCCAAGCTCACCAGCCGCAACGTCATCATCTTCGACACCGCCGGCCGCCTGCAAATTGACGAGGTGCTCGTGCAGGAGCTGGTCCGCCTCCGCGACCTTGTGCAGCCGCAGGAAATCCTCCTCGTGCTCGATGCCGCCACCGGCCAGGAAGCCGTCAACGTCGCGACGCACTTCGACCAGGCGCTCAACCTCACCGGCTCCATCCTCACCAAGCTCGACGGCGATGCGCGCGGTGGCGCGGCCCTGAGCCTGCGCGAAGTCACCGGCAAGCCCATCAAGTTCATGGGCGTGGGCGAGAAGCTCGACGACTTCGAGCCGTTCCACCCTGAGCGCATGGCCCAGCGCATCCTCGGCATGGGCGACGTGGTGTCGCTCGTCGAGAAGGCCGCCGAGCGCATTGACCAGGACTCCGCGATGGCGCTGGAGGAGAAGATGCGGAAAGGCCAGTTCACGCTGGAGGACTTCCTCATGCAGCTCCGCGAGATGAAGAAAATGGGGCCGTTGGAAAACATCATGGGCATGCTGCCCGGCGGCGCGGAGATGTCGAAAGGCACCGACTTCGGCAAGGCGGAGAAGGACTTCCGCCGCAAGGAAGGCATCATCTGCGCGATGACCGTGCAGGAACGCCGCAACGTGAACCTGCTCAACGCCAAGCGCCGCGTGCGCATCGCCAAGGGCAGCGGCGTGACCGTCACCGAGGTCAACACGCTGCTCCAGCAGTTCGCCCAGATGCAGCAGATGATGAAGAAGATGGGGAAGTTCTCGAAGATGATGGGCCGCATGGGCGGGATGCCGGGGATGCGGTGAGGGCCAAAGGAGGAGCAGGATCAGGGTCAAGATCAGGAGCAGGAGCAGGAGTTCGAACGCGCATTTCCTCCCGCTCGTAATCCTGATCCTAATCTTGCTCCGTCTTTCCTCCCCCGATAATACGGGTGCGTAATAAAACGCTTGTCCGCCTCCCGCCCCTCGTGTCAAATCCCGCACCATGACTTCTCCGCAGACGCCCGCCCAGAAGATCGGCCTGACCGAGTGGCTGATCGTCACCATCGCCAGCATCGGCTTCCTCTTCGACACCTACGAGCTGCTGATGACCCC
>Ga0172379_10006538_pt1 | contig 15541 bp, 14 predicted proteins | sample GrowelOW334metaG_FD_119756 | JGI IMG/M metagenome (GOLD analysis project Ga0172379, IMG submission 119756) | Groundwater microbial communities from an aquifer near a municipal landfill in Southern Ontario, Canada - Groundwater well OW334 metaG | ecosystem: Environmental > Aquatic > Deep...
TATCCGGACAATAACAAACATCAACCTTTTTGCCGTCACCAATATTTTGTTTAAAACAGAGAGCTGAATCATCAACAAAAGATATCGTTAAAGAACAATCCGTCAGAACGCAATTCTTTACGATTGTAGAAAAATAACGTTCACCTGCCAATCCAAAATCAATCCAAATAATTACCTGCTGACCCTTACTATCTACCACAATAGCATCGGTCTTCACATGAGAAAACAACGAAAACTTCCCTCTTTCATAATTACTATAAATCTTTTGCAAAAATTTATAAGCTTTGCTACTGCTCGGCAGTCTTTCAAATTCTATTGGCATTCAAATCCTCCTTTATGAAATTACCGCAATGAATTCTGTATAATCTGATTCAATCCCACCGTCAGCGAAATAAACTTGACCACGGTTAAACTTGATTTCAATTCCATTTTTCAGCAAAAACCTGACCTCCCATTCCATAACATCTTCTTCATCTTCAAAAAATGAAACCATCACCGGATCAACAATTCCGGAAACATGGCTGGGGACTGCCTCCCCATCCCTTACAAAAAATCGCAAATGAAACGGCTTACCCGACAACAGCAGATCAACCCAACCTCGTTCATTTTTCTTTTCAAACTTGTCCGCCCATTCTTTTGTCCAAAATTCCAAAAAATCTTTTTCAAACTGTTGCAGCTTCGATTTTTCCATTTTCGCCTCCATTTTCATTGTCCAAAAAATTAATCCCCAACCCATTATATTCGTAACTGGTTTCCACAATCGGAAAGCAAGCCATCATTTCAGCATGACCGGACAGTTTGCAAAAAACCCAGACCGACACGCCATTGACAAGAAATTCCAACGGCCCAATTTGTAAACATTCGGAAAGTGAAACCTCCTGCGGTTGGTATTGAATGTTAATTTTGCGCTGTTCGCCAAAAACAAATAACGGCCAAAGAAATTCCGCCAACGCTACGGCTGATTGAAATTTTGCAAAACTATCCCCATAAGAAAAAACATCATTTATCTCCGCAAAATTATCCCCAATCACTTGGCGAAATTCAGCTTTAACTTTTTCCATCTTTGCTCCTAATAGATGACAATTTTGTGGACCATGGTTGTTAAAACACCCGCACAACCTCTATTAATTCCCTCCCAAGAACCACCCTGCTGAGATGAAAAAACATTACCCATGCCATCAAAATAAAAATCCAAATATCCACTTTTTCTCTGATTCAAGAGATTAGTCTCTTGCCGAAATCCAACTGACTTTATCTGACAATAGAGTTTACCTTCTTGCCTATCAAATTCACCAAATTGACTATAATAAATAATCGCTCGGAAATGCCCCATTTTCAAAACAGTTTTCAAATCACCAGCAACTCGCAGTTCAAAAATATGTCCTTGCTCGGCAATAAATTTGTTCAAAATCCAGTCTTCCATCTGCTCAAAAGCTTCTTGCTGAAAATTTTCTTCCATTGAAACCCCCTTATTCTTGGTTCATAAAGAAAAATTGAGCTTTGTTACTCTCGATAATCTTACAAGGCAAAACCAAATACTTCCTTGCCTTAAAACCGTCTTGATAAAAACTCAACCAACAGAATGTTGGGCAACTACGATAAACTACCATGTTCTTGCCGATTGGCAATCTGATTGATTTTTCATCAGGCCAAAACAAACATAAAAATACTTTTCTTTTTTGCCTGATGCAATCAAGAAAAAATTGCGCCAATTCCTGCGGTGAAAAAAATTTTCTCAGAGGATCATCCCGCCAAAAAACATCTTTTGCAAAAGGAAAAGTTTTTATCATCACCTCGTTCATTTCCAACAATTCATTATCGTCCATTATCTTTCCTCCGTTGTATTTTTCTTATTACTTCAATTACCGCATCCTTTAATTTCAAAAAGAAAACATTGTTCGGCGCCGGGGCAAAAAGTTCTTTCTCTATTCCCTTGTTTTCGTAAATTGTCAAAGTTCCGGCTTTGCTAACTTTTGTGATTTTTTTGATTGGACGAATCAACAGCATTACCACATCCGCCTGCCACAATGGACTACTTCCCATATTTTGGAAAGCCTCGATCGGCGAACCAAAAAAGTTTTTTCTGCTGATATGCGACCGATCCTCGCTAATACGGACTTGGCCATCATACATAGTAAAAAAACAAACAACTATTACCTCTTCACCGTTTCGCACAACGCGCGCGACTGGCAAAAGCCAACCGTCCTCATTGACAAACCAACCAATCGGACTTAGATATTTATCCATTTTTTCCTCCACAAAAAAATTCAAAGCTCAACTAATTTTACTTTAATTTTTATATTTTGTCAAGGCCAAAAGCCCCCCATAGTTTTGTTTCAAAAATAAGCCATATTTTTAATAAAATAACAGCAAAATCATTGACAAATTTTTTGCAAAGTGCTAGTATAAAAAAAGTCGATGATTGAGAACTTTGTCGCCCTGTCATTCGACAGGGAGGAAAGTCCGGACACTTATTTCATTTGCAAAAATGAAAATCGGTAGCAGGTAACCCCTGCCAATCGCAAGATAGAGGTGCGAACAGTGACGTCGAATTTCGCAAGAAAATCGACATCCTCCGAAGCTTTACGCAAAAGAGGATGAATCCTGATAGTAATTTCAGGAATGAAACGGCCAAATCCTTACCTGAGTGCAAGGGCAAGTTAGGTAGCCCGCAAGAAACCAAAAGCGATTTTGGTTCCAGATAGATGCCAAAGAGCCCCGTCGTCCATATCGCATGATATGGACGACGGGGTGAACAGAATCCGGCTTATTCCTCGATCATCGACCGAACAAAAAAGAATTTTTACAAAAATTCTTTTTTGTTTTATTTTGAAAAATGGTATAATTTATTTGTAAAAATTAAAGCCCAACAAAAAACATGAAAAAAAAATCTGATTTATTTTTTGCTTTTATAAAGATTCCACTTGATTTTTTTATTCTCATAATGTCAGGAGTCTTGGCTTATCTCATTCGCTACGACGAAAATATCCAAACTATCAGACCGATTGTTTTTGATCTTCCTTTTGAAAAATATTTCAGTGCGGTCGTGCTAACGTCAATTGTCTGCCTGTTTTGTTTTGCCATATCCGGGCTTTATTCCTTTACCCGACGAAAAATAACCGATGAAATCGCCAAAATAATTCTAGCCACGTCTTCCGGATTAACCGCCATTATTCTTTACATGTTTTTTGTCAGAGAATTTTTTTCATCACGTTTTATTGTACTTATCGCTTGGATTATTTCCTGTGTCCTCATTTCGCTTGGTCGACTGGTTATTCGAGAACTGCAACTCTATTCGCAAAAAATCGGCTGGGGCACACACAATGTCGTGGTCATTGGCGGAGACAAAAACACCGAAAAAATAATCGAAACATTCAACTACCAAAAAGAACTCGGCTACAAAATTATCGGACGAATAAAAACTTTCGAAACAACTGACAAAGAATCTTTAAAAAAACTGCATCAAGAAAAATTTATTGACGAAATAATTCAAGCTGACAGTTCTCTCTCTCGAAAATTAAGCATCGAATTGATTGACTTTTGCAACAGTCAAAATATCATTTTCAAATACGCCGCCGGACAATTTGAATCAATGACCACCAATATCGAAGTTCATGTCATCGCCGGCGTGCCGATTATTGAAATCAAAAAAACAAAATTAGACGGCTGGGGCAGAATTGCCAAAAGAATCCTTGATGTTATTTTTAGTTTTATTTTGCTAATAATATTCGCCCCACTAATGCTCTTGATCGCTCTAGCCATCAGGCTAGAAGATTGGGGTCCGGCAATTTACAAGAACGAACGTGTCAGCAAAAACAAAAATTTTAATGTTTACAAGTTTCGCTCCATGTATGTAAAATATTGCACAGGGTCACAATTCGCCAAATATATTGACCCCGAGACAACATTAAAAATGGAAAAGCATTTAATCAAAAAACAGTCAGCGCGCAAAGGTCCGGTTTACAAAGTAGTTAATGATCCGCGTCGAACCAAAATCGGACGATTTTTGGAAAGAACTTCTCTTGATGAACTTCCCCAATTTTTTAATGTTCTTGTCGGTAATATGAGTTTAGTCGGCCCGCGCCCACACCAACCACGCGAAGTGGCCAAATATGCTGATCATCATCGTCGCGTACTTGATATAAAACCGGGAATTTCCGGGTTGGCACAAATTTCCGGACGCAGTGATCTTGATTTTGAAGATGAAGTAAAATTAGACACTTATTATATTGAAAATTGGTCACTAAAACAGGATTTTTGGATTATGATAAAAACACCAATTTCCATTCTCCGCCGCAAAACAAAAAGTTAAATTAAAAAAATGCGCGAACAGGGCGCATTTTTTGTTTTCATTTAATTTTAATTAATTTGTTCCTTTATTCCTTTTCCGCCAGCGGCGGATCCACCTTTGGTGGAGGTCAGTTGGTCTGTTGTTCAGTTGCTCAGTTGTTCTATTGCTCAGTTGATCCTTGACATTTATTGTTGACATTTATCAAAAAATAACTTAATCTTAACCAGTTCCGTGTTCTTTCACAATTTTCAAAAAGGAGCTAAATGTCTATGTCCATGACACCGGAAAAATTTAAACAATTGATTCTTGAACTTTTCAGAAACAGTTTTTTGGTAGTCAAATTTCAACAAAACCAAGGAGACAGCCATGAAGAGTAGAAAATTTCTCGTTACCGGAACTCAATGGGGCGACGAAGGCAAAGGCAAAATCATAGATGCCTTGCTGAGCAAACAACATTTCGACCTAGCCGCTCGCTTTAACGGCGGACCAAACGCCGGAAACAGTGTTGTTTACAAAGGCCAAAAATTTGTTTTGCATCATTTACCGGCTGGGATTTTTCATCCCAAGACACTTAATGTAATCGGCAATGGTTGTGTTATTGACCTTTTGACCTTGGAAAGAGAAATCACCGAAGCCCAAGCTCTGCTTGGCTACAAACTTAAACCAAACCATTTGCAAATCTCCGCCGGCGCACATGTTATCATGCCTTGGCACAAAACCATGGACAAATTCATGGAAGCTTTCTTTGCCGAAAGCACCAATGGCTCAATTGGCACAACCGGCCGAGGAATTGGCCCATGTTATGCGGACAAAGATTATCGACACACAGCACTCAGAATGGCGGACTTTTTTCTCCCAAAAAATCAACTGGAAGAAAAATTACAGCAAATAGCTGAATTTTATCAACTTCATTTCTCTGCGTTATTAGAAAACCAAAAAATCAAAAACTATTTTATAGAGCCTAAACAGCCAACAATCTTTGATTTAGACGAGGAACTGAAACAAATCCCTACTTTTGGCCAGCAGTTGGCTGGGGCCGGCTTCATTGCCACTGAATTTCCAAACTTCTCACAATACCACTGCCTATTCCAAGGCGCACATGGCGTTATGCTGGATCGTGACTTTGGAACTTATCCATTTGTCACTTCGAGCAACACCAGTATTACTGGTCTTTTTTCCGGATTTGCCAGAACAGGGGAAATTTTAAAAGACAACACAGTCACCAATATCGGGATTGTGAAAGCCTACACCACACGTGTTGGCAGAGGACCTTTCCCGACAAAACAAGACAATGAACTTGGTCAACTGATTCGCGAAAAAGGTCATGAATACGGCTCCACCACCGGTCGCCCGCGCGATTGTGGTTGGCTCGATTTGGTTCAATTAAAATACGCTTGCGAAATCGCCGGCATTGATTGCTTGGCCATCACGATGCTTGATGTCTTATCAGGCCTACCAGAATTAAAAATCTGCACTGCTTATAACTTGGGTGAAGAGCAAATAAATTCTTGGCCGATCATTCCCGCACAACAAGAAAAAGTCATCCCCATATACACGGAATTTAATACTTTTAGCGACAATTTCTCAAGACCTCTTTCATCAAGAACGAGTCTTTCACCTGAAGCGCAAAATTATCTCTGTTTTATCGAAGACTACCTGAACATTCCGATTATTCTCATTTCTACCGGTCCGGAAGCGGAAAAAACGATTTTTAGAAAAGATAACCTTATTTAAACCTCGTTTTCAAATAAACGAGCAGACACTATCACCCGATTGGGCAACCCTGTCATACGACGGGGTTTTTTGTTTTTCTATTTTAATTATCTACAAGCGAAATAAACACACTTGAGCCGACTTTAGTCGCCATTGCTCGGTTGCTCAGTTGCTCAGTTTTTGATAAAATGAAGAGGCTATGAAAGTCGCGATTGTCCATGATCACCTGGTTCAGGATGGAGGGGCCGAACGAGTTGCACGAGCACTTCTGGAAATGTTTCCAGCCAGTTCTTTTTTTACTTTACTTTTTAACAAAGAAAAAGTTCCGGAATTTTTTCACCAACAAAAAATCACCACTTCATTTCTGCAAAAAATTCCTTATTTCAACAAAAAAAGCGAATGGTTATTACCGCTCATGCCATCCGCAACCGAGCATCATAATCTTTCAAAATTTCAACTAATAATTTCCAGTTCCTCAATCTTTTCCAAAGGTGTCATCACCAATCCCAATTCCCTGCATATTTGTTATTGCCACACCCCGCCACGCTTTCTTTGGACGGACACGCACAACTATCTCAACGAACTCAATCATAATTTTCTTATCAAAAAAACTTTACCATTGGTACTGACAAAACTTCGCCAATGGGATCGTCTCGCCGCCGAACGAGTGGATTTTTTTGTCGCCAATTCCCTTGAAGTGCAAAAAAGAATCAAAAAATATTATGGCCAAGAAAGTAAGGTTATTTACCCGCCGGTAGAAACGGCTAATTTTCACCTCTCCAACAAATTGGATAAATATTTTCTGACCGGCGGAAGATTAGTTGGTTACAAGAGATTTGATTTAACCATCCAAGCTTTTAATCGTTTAAATTTACCACTGAAAATTTTTGGCGTCGGTCCAATGTTTGATAAATTAAAAAAAATCGCTCGCAACAATATTGAATTTGTCGGAAAAATAAATGAAAAAGAAAAAATAAACTTGTTGGCTCATTGCCAAGCATTTATCAATCCGCAAAGCGAAGATTTTGGCATTACGGCCGTTGAAGCCATGGCTTCCGGCCGGCCGGTTATCGCTTACAAAAGCGGTGGCGCGCTGGAAACGGTTATTGAAAATGTCACCGGTAAATTTTTTGAAGAACAAACTTGGGAAGACTTGGCTTACGCAATTTTAAAATTTCACAACAATACTTTTAATCCGCAAGCAATAAAAGATCACGCCGAAAAATTCAGCACCGCCAATTTTGAACGAAATTTCAAAACTTTTGTCATAGAAAAAATTGAACAACGCCAAAATGAACATCATCCTTGATGGCCGACCGCTCCTCGACAAAGAGCCAACCGGCGTCACTTTTTTTACTATCAATTTTATCAAAAATTTAAGTCAAGCTCGGCCTGACTTTAATTTTTTTATTTTTACCACAGGGAGAAAAAAACCAAGCATCACTTGGTTTGAAAATTTGCCCAATGTCCATCTTTGTCATTACCAAATTCCCAACAAACTATTTAACTTTTTACAACTTTTCTTTCATTATCCAAAGATTGAAAACATTTTAAAAAAAAATTATCCTGAAAAAAATTTTGATGTCCTCGTCTTGCCAAACTTAAACTTTTTTTCCACACGACTTCCCTATTTTGCCATATTTCATGATTTAAGTTTTGAATTTTTACCTAACTTTTATTCTCTCAAAAGTCGCCTTTGGCACTTTCTCCTAAATCCAAAAAAAACTGCGCAAAAAGCTTTTAAAATCTTTGCCGTTTCCGAAAACACCAAGAATGATTTGCAAAATCTGTACAAAATTGACCAAACCAAAATTTCTGTCAACTTTCCAAATCTAAAAGATTTTTTTAAACCAGAAAAAAATCTACCGAAAGAAAAAAATATCTTATTTGTTGGCACCATTGAAAAAAGAAAAAACATTTTAAATTTAGTCAAAGTGTTCAATGACTTTTCAGTTTCCTTTCCTGAACACCGTTTAATTCTGATTGGCAAACCCGGCTTTGGATTTGTAGAAATTTTTAATGCTATCAAAAACAACGAAAAAATAATTTATAAAAATTATCTTCCGGAAAACGAATTAACAGAATATTTTCAAACAGCTGAATTTTTTGTTTTTCCATCATTTTACGAAGGTTTTGGCTTACCAATTGTTGAAGCCATGAGCTACGGTTTGCCAATTATCGCCTCGGCAAATTCCTCAATGCCCGAAGTTATTTCTGACGCGGGAATTTTGTTCAATGTTTTTAATAACAATCAACTGCTTGAAGCCATGAAAACTCTAGCTTCCAATCAGAATATCCGCCAATATTTTGCCACCAAATCCTTAACTCGTTACACCGAAATTCAGTCCTCAATTAACCGACAAAATACCGAATTACTTGAAAATTTACAAAAAATCAATGATGAGGTAAAATTAAGTAGTGAGTAGTGAGTTTTAAAATAGAATCAAAAAAAACACTGCTTTGTCATCCCGAACTTTTCTTTTGTCATCTCGAGCGAGCCTGCCCTGAGCGAAGTCGAAAGGGTCGAGAGATCTTTTCAAAATAGTAACAACAACATTGGATTTTGGTTTTAAAAAAGATTTCTCCACTCGCTTCGCTTGGTCGAAATGACAAATAAAATATTTTTTTTTATTAAATTTGATCAGTTGCCTGCCTGCCGGTAGGCATGGTCAGTTGTCATAATTTATGAAAATTGCCATCGACGCCCGCATGTACGGCAACAAACAATGCACCGGAATCGGCACTTATGTCAGAGAATTGACACAAGCGCTTTTTGAATTGGACCGAGAAAATGAATATTTACTTTTTATGCGCGAAACGGAAATTAATGATCCTGATTATCAAGAGAATTATCCGAATGTTCGCAAAATCATCGTAAAAAGTCCCTGGTATTCTTATCAAGAACAAATTCGCCTACCTTTTGAAATTTTACGAGAAAAATTTGATATAATTCACTTCCCACACTTCAATTCCCCACTTTTCATGCCAAGGAAATCAATCTGCACGATTCATGATGTAACCCCGTTGTTTTTTCCCGGCCACAAAATGTCTTCCCAGTTTCGCAAATTAGCGCATCGAACCGTTTTTCAAAATACCATTAATAGAGCCAACAAAGTTATCGCCATTTCAGAGGCAACGAAAAGCGATATTATTAAGTATTTTCATAAACCGCAAAATGAAATAAAAGTTATTTACGAAGGTGTGGACGAAAGCTTCGCGAAAACTGAAAATAGTGGTATAATAAATTCAGTAAAAAACAAATATAATTTGCCGGAAAATTACCTGCTTTATGTCGGCGTCTGGCGCAATCACAAAAATCTCGAAACATTGGTTCGTGGTTTTGAAATTTTAAAAGAAAAATATAATTTTAGCGGAAATCTTGTTATTGCCGGACGACCCGATCTGCACGCCACGAATGTTACCGAACTTATCAAAAATTCAAAATTCAAAAAATTCATTTTCACACCAGGATATATTGACAATGCCGACCTCGCCACCGTTTATTCTTCCGCCACTTTATTCGTTCTGCCATCTTTTATTGAAGGTTTTGGTTTGATCACGCTCGAAGCGCAGTTTTGCGGCGTTCCGGTTCTAGTCAGCGATATTCCTGTCCTACACGAAGTTCTGACTGATTCGGCAATTTACTTTGACCCAAAATCAGCCGATAATTTAGCCATGAATGCTTGGGGAATTTTAAACAATCCGAAACAAAAACAAATTTTAATTACCAAAGGTTTACTCAACAAACAAAAATTTTCTTGGGCCAAATGCGCCGAACAAACTTTACAAACTTATCGAGAAATATTTTCTGCTTAAAATATGCTCCGCCAGACAAAAAAGAAAAAAAACAAAATCCCCAAAAAACGTCCGATTGTCACAAAAAAAAGATCAAAAAACAAAAAAAAATCTGACAAAAAATCTGAAATATTTTTTTGCGCCCCAAAAGATTTAATCATCGAAGAACCGGCGATAGAAAAAAAACTAATATCCTTTGGTTTATTGCAACATGAAATTGATGAAATTTTAACACAACAAAATTTACACAAAGATAATCACGAACTCGAAAATATTTTAAAAAAATCTTTAGCTTCTCTCCTTCCAAAATCAGAAACTGTCGTACGGGCGAAAAATCTTTCGCCCCAACAACTCAATCATCACACCTTAATAACGATTAAAAACACCGAAGCTCACTCCGAGCACTCCCCCTATGTTTTAGATTTAACAGCACTCATTGAAAAAAAACGTTCCCAAAAAGAAAAAAAAGCGCAAATTTGGAACTTTGTCAAACAGAAAGAAATTGTTTTTGTTCCAAAAAAATCAACCGAAAAAAAATTATTACTACCAACTCCGACCGAAAAAACTGTTTTTATCAAACACAAAAAAATCGCCAAGAAAACAACCAACAAAAATAATTTTCACCGCCAATTCACTGGCAAACCATGGCATTATCACCTCAATATCCCATATTTTTGGCCACAAAAAACTCTGGCCTATTTACTTCTTGGGGCGATGATTATTTTGCCCATAAAAGTTTTTGGTCATTATGAAAATTTATTAAATTTAAAAAACAATGTCCAAGACAATGTCATCTCGGCGACCACGCAACTAAAAACCGCCGGCCAAAATATCGCCGACAACAACTGGCAAAACGTTTCAGAAAATTTTGTCCAAGCGGAAGAACAAATTCACCAAGCAAAAAAACAAATCAACTCGTTAAATATCGGGCTGCGCGCCATTTTGCAAGTTTTACCCACTGACGGTGCCAATCTGCAAGACGCCAAGAAAGTTCTTGATTTGACAGAGAATTTAGCCAAAATCGGTAGCCAATTACCAAATTTAATCGAAATATTCAGTTCAGAAGAAACTCTAACCGCCAAAATAACCAATATTAGGAATATTTTACAAAATATCCAACCACAGCTAGATAATATTTATACCGATCTGCACAGCTTACGCGACTCGGCAATTCCTGACGAACAAAAAAATGATTTCCAAGATATAAAAAACTCTTTTGATATCCTTTATTTTGATCTCAAAGAGTTCCAGAATTTAACAGTTACCTTAGGCCAAATTCTCGGTGAACAAAATTTGAAACGTTATCTGTTTCTTTTCCAAAACACCAACGAACTACGCGCCACCGGTGGCTTTGTCGGAAGCCTGGCTTTGGTGGACATTGACCAAGGCAAAATAAAAAATTTAGAAATTCCCAACGGCGGAAGTTATGACTTCCAAGGACAACTGGCGCAAAATGTCATTTCTCCGCACCCACTTCAAGTCATCAATGCCAAATGGGAACTGCAAGATGCCAACTGGTTTCCTGATTTCAAACTTTCCGCCCAAAAAATAAAATCATTCTATGAAAATGCCGGCGGACCAACCGTTGATGGAGTAATTGCCATCAACTCTGACATCATTTCTGAAATTTTAAAAATAACCGGTCCTATTTATCTGGCAAAATACAATCGGTCTTTTGACAGCAACAATGTTATTCTCGAATTACAAAAAACCATTGATTCCGAAAAACAGACATCGGACAACAAACCAAAACAAATTTTAGCTGACTTGGCACCGGAAATTATTACTCGATTATTTGATGCAAAAAGCCAAAACTATTTACAGTTGGCTTCTTTGCTAAAAACTTCTTTTAACCAAAAACAGCTTCAAGTTTATTTCAAAAATCAAGCTTGGCAACAAAAATTCGCTGACTACGGATGGACCGGAGAAATAAAAAATCCATCCCAAGATTACTTAATGGTCGTTAACAGCAACATTGGCGGAGGCAAAACCGATGCCTATATCAAACAAAAGATTTCCTTGAATTCACAACTAAAAAATGATGGCCAAATTTTAAATACGGTTACCATTACCAGAAAACACGAAGGCGATCCCAATGATTATTTTGCCAAGACCTCCAATCTTGATTTTGTCAGAATTTATGTGCCAGCCGGAGCAAAATTAATTAATGATTCCGGTTTTTCCACCGTTCCGGCCGATAAATTTGAAAATCCGACACCATCTATGCAAACCGATCCCGATTTGCAAGAAATCTCCGGCGAATTCCTCGTCAAAGAAGACAGCGGAACAATCATCAATCAAGAGATGAACAAAACCGTTTTTGGCAACTGGCTCCAAGTTGATCCGGGCGAAACAGCTACCGCGACTTTTACCTATCTTTTGCCTTACAAAATAAAATTAACGGAAAACAAACTTTTCCGTTTGGCCGGTTTTGACAATACGCAAAACTATTCCATTTATTTGCAAAAACAGTCCGGGCAAAAAAACACTGATTACGAAATAAAATTTTCCACCGAACCGCAAATCAACCTCACCGCCCTCAAAGGTGAACAACTTGACGAACAAAACATCAAAATTGACAACAATGACCAAACTGATTTTTATCTGCTGGCTTCATTGAAAAAATAAAACAAAAATAAATCGATCGCAATATGGCCAAAGAGAAATCTTTTTTTTCTTTCAAAAAACATCCGGTCGAAGATCTTGATCCGGTCAAAGAATTGGAAAATCTTTACGCAGCAAATCCCGAATTAACCACCGACAAAAACAAACACTCAACCAACGACGACAATCATTCGCTAAAAGAACTGATTGAAAAAAATCGCCAAAAACAAAAACGTCGCGCTTTGGTTTATTTTTTCATTATTTTTTTATCCGCCGTTTTTTCCGCCAGCGCCGGATTCTTTTACTTTAGCGGACACCAAAAATTCGAGGAAGAATCCATTGTTTTAAATATCTCCGGACCGGAAAAAATAAAAATCAATGAAGCCTTTGACTACACCATCACCTACCAGAACATCGGAGAATACGGACTGCGTGGAAGTCGCATATTAATCCAATATCCGCAAGGCTTTTTGTTGGAAAATTCCTCGCCGGAAATAATCAACCACAAAGTCGAACTTAATGAAATAAAACCGGGCAAAACCGGAGCGATTACAATTCATGGTCGAATTATTGGTGAACCGAATTCAGAACAAAAAATATCCGCGTCTCTTTATTTTTCTCCCAGTAATTTTAATGCTGAATTCAAAAAAGACGCCAATTATTCACTGCTACTTGAAACCCCTGATATTTTGCCGGTACTGTCAATTCCCAATACCGTAACTTTGACCAACAAATTCACGCTAAAAGCAAAAATAAAAAATTTGAGCAACATCATTTTTTCCGAACCTCGACTAAAAATTGATTTCCCCGCCGGTTTTACCATGCAAAAAGCACAACCGGCACCAATCGAAAACAACAACGAATGGCAAATACCAACTCTCGAACCGCAAGAAGATTCTCTGGAAATAATTATCGAAGGTTTTTTTGATTCAACCCTTGTTTTTGCCACTGATGAAGAAAGAATCAAAGATCTTTCTATTCAACTCCGACTTCTTGGCAAAGAAAACAGTTACTACTCGATCAAAACAGAAAAATTTTCTACAAAAATAATCGACCAATCGCTCAATACCTATCTCATCATTAACGGCAGTACGGAAAACAAAAATTTTGAACTTGGCCAAAATCTCAACTTCTCTTTGATTATAAAAAACAACGGCCAAGAAACTTACCGCCAAGCGGAAGTAAAATTGATTGCCGAATCTTTTCCCGAAGAATTATTAAATTGGGGGAAAATTTCCGACAAAACTTTTGGCAAAATCCAAAACAATGACTCTGGCAAAAAAGAAATTATCTGGGACAAAAACAAAGTTCCCGCTTTGGCAGAAATAAAGCCAAACAAAGAAATTGTCATTGATTTCAGCTTGCCAATAAAAACAAAAGAAGAATTAAAAGATCTTGGCGACGAACAAATCGGTCAAGGAAAACTTAATTTTTTTGGCCAGATAAACGCCTTTGACAACAATGACGCCGCAATAAACCCACAAAAGACAAACGAAGTTCTGCTAAAGCTACTCTCCAATGCGGATCTTGGAGTAAAGGCTCTTTATTATTTTACTGACGGCACGCCAATCGGCACCGGTCCGCTACCATTCCAAGTCGACCAAAAAACCAAACTGCAAATTTTCTGGGACATTTCCAACAGTTGGCATGAATTAATCAATTTAACAGTCAAAACCGATTTGCCTGATTATGTGCAATTTTCCGGTGAAAAAAATACTGGCATCGGCCAAATTGAATATGACTCAACAACTCGTCAAATAACCTGGAAAATCGACCGATTGCCGGAAACTGTCAAAGAGGCGCACGCCAACTTTGGCATTGAAATAACACCTCGACAAAAAGATCTCGATCAAATTATCAAACTTACCGGCAACTCCATTTTTTCCGCCACTGACCAAAAAACTCTAGAAAATATTATTAAAACAAAAAACATCACCACTTCTGCTCTTGAAAAAGATGACTTCGCCAACACCTCCGGTTTGGTGGAAAAATAAAAATATCAAAAAACACCTATTTTTAGATCCCTCCACGTTAGTCGGGATGACAAAAATAGGTGTTTTTTTGTTTTTAAGTTGGTCAGTTGGTCAGTTGGTCGGTTGATCGGTTGATCGGTTGATCGGTTGGTCGGTTGGTCGGTTGATCAGTTGATTTTCTCCGCTATCCCCCACATCGCTTCAAACAACAACTGCAATGTATGCGCAAACAATTTATCCGAAATAATCAACCAACCACCATTGCCGGCGATGTAAACAGTTCTGTCAGTAATTAAAATTTCACATAAAAAACCGAATTTTCCACCAGGCAAAAATTTTAAATTAAACTTTTTGTTTTCCAACAATGGTTTTACTTTGCGATCAACATAATGCTCTTTTGAAATATACAATGCTTTGAAACATTGCACTCTTTTTAAAATTTTTTCCACATGCGAACGACTGAAATATTCACCATATTGATCATAGTTAAAAATATTAAAAAGCTCATCAGTGCGCAACAATTCTATTTCTTCACGCACCTTTTTTAGGTCTTCCGGATTGTTATAATCAAAATAACGGACACTGGGACGATCTTTTGCCAAATGATACAAAGATTCCAGTTCAGGCACCAAATTTTGCAAAATTTCGCGTCTGCGAATCACTTCACGCTCCTGTTCTTCATAAAGTTTTTGCAACCGATCAGGTTTTTCGGCAGCATAATAAACCTTATCAAATTTTTTAAATCCAATAATCAATCCACGACTAATTAAATTTTTAATATGCGTATAAGCGGTAGTTCGATTGATTTCCGCTTTCTTCGCAATTTCTAAAACAGTGCCATACCCCAATTCCAAAGCAGAAAGATAAACATGCGCCTCCTTTTGACCCAGCCCCAGTGCCAACAGTTGTTCATTTAATTTCATAATATTTATTTTTATTATTCTATAAAATTTTCTGAATTAATATGGATTTTAGTAGGGCAGGTCAAGCCCTGCCCCTACTTTATGAACTTTATAAACTTTATGAACTTTCTACTTATATTATACCAATTGTCAGCCGTTTCTAACATTTTGTCTTGCCATTTATCCACAAAACATCAGATAACAAATTTTACACATTGCCAAAGTTATGTCGCAAAAAGTTCTTCAAAACAAACAAATTTAAA
>Ga0172379_10006539_pt1 | contig 15540 bp, 16 predicted proteins | sample GrowelOW334metaG_FD_119756 | JGI IMG/M metagenome (GOLD analysis project Ga0172379, IMG submission 119756) | Groundwater microbial communities from an aquifer near a municipal landfill in Southern Ontario, Canada - Groundwater well OW334 metaG | ecosystem: Environmental > Aquatic > Deep...
ATGCGTCATCTCCACCAATGCGCTGGGGATGGGAATCGATAAGCCGGATATAAGATTTATTGTTCATACCCAGATACCTCAAAGTCCAATTCATTACTACCAGGAGATCGGTCGGGCCGGCAGAGATGGTAAACCCGCTTACATTATTTTATTCTACCATCCTGAAGATAAAAAATTGCCCTTGGCTTTTATCGAAGGCGGCAGACCGGCTATTGCCAAATACCAAAAGGTAATCTCTGTCATTAGGAACGAACTTTTGGGAGAACGTGAAATAGCCAGGAAAACAAACCTAAAACAAAACCAGATACGGGTCATTAAATCAGATTTAATTGATCAGGGTATTATCAGGGAGATATTGTTGGGCAAAAACAAAAAATTTGAATACATTACCAATGCTCCAACCTTGGATACAAAAGCATTTGAGGCATTAAGAGCCACAAAAAGTTCTGATTTGGAGAAGATGATTGAATATATTGAAACAAATCAGTCGAGGATGAAATTTCTCTGCAATTTCCTGGGCGATTCTGTCATTCATGAATTTAACAATTGTGACAATACTGGGTTGAAAAAGATTCAAGTAGATTGTAACGAAGAATGGCAACAGAAGCTAAAGGAGTTTAGGGAAGATTATTTCCCAATACTCGAAGTGGAGACAAAAGATTCGAAAATTAGCAATGGTGTTGCCGCCTGTTATTATGGCTTTTCCAATGTGGGCGCAGCATTGCATCGTTGTAAATATGAGACAGGAGAGGAGTTTCCTGATTTTTTACTTGTATTGATGCTGAAAGCTTTTCGGAAGAGATTCGGTCAGGAGGAGTTTGATTATATTGCTTACGTCCCCCCAACTACTTCCGGCGATTTGGTAAAGAATTTCGCGGTTAAACTTTCTGAGGTTTTGAAATTTCCGATTACGCATGACCTGGTTAAAATCAGGCATACAAGTGAGCAAAAGGTTTTTGAAAATGGGGTCCTGAAATCCGATAATGTGAAGGGCGCTTTTTCTTTTAACAACCCTCAATTGCTTTTCGGAAAGCGTATTTTATTGGTTGATGATATTTTTGACAGTGGCGCAACAATGAAAGAACTGGGCCATTTATTTACTACTTTTGAAGTAGAGAGAATTGTTCCCATCGTTATTGCAAGAACTGTCGGAGGAGACTTAGTCTGAAATGAAAAACGAAGCAACCTACTGGATTACGTTGGCCCATCTGCCGAAATGGGGTATCGGTAAGATTAATGGTCTTATTGTGAGGTTCTTCCATGATGAGAAAATATCGATCGAAGAGTTTTTCAATCTTTCCGAAACGGTTTGGTCAGAAAGGTATCAACTAACTCCTACGGATATTCTGGATTTGCAAAATGCCAAATCAGAACTTCCCAACAACGCCTTTTTTGCTGAGAATCTATTGAGTCAGGGTTATGATCTGTTGCCAATCACCTCACCAGAATATTCCCCGACCTTGAAGCAAAATTTAAAGGCAACCCAGTCGCCATCTTTGCTTTATGTAAAAGGGAACAAACAAATCTTAAAGGAACTGTCTATTGCCATTGTAGGATCCAGGGAAGCAGACGGTAAATCATTGGAATTTGCCGACAACATTGCCAGGCTAGCCAGCAAAGAGTACAAGGTGGTGGTGAGCGGATTTGCAAAAGGGGTTGACAAGCAGGCCCTGGATTCGGCGATCAAATACAAAGGCCAGAGCATCATCGTGTTGCCACAGGGGATAACTACGTTCAACTCCGGATTCAAAACTTATTACAAGCAAATTGTAGATGGGGATGTATTGGTTTTGAGTACATTTCCTCCAAAAGCAGGGTGGTCGGTGCCCCTGGCTATGGCCCGTAATCCGATCATTTACGGACTCGCAGACGAAATTTATGTAGCCGAATCCAGCGAAAAGGGAGGAACCTGGGCAGGGGTAGTGGATGGTCTCAGAAAGGGCCGGAAAATTTATGTCAGGCAACCTGATCCGGGTGAAAAAAATGCCAATGTCGCACTTATTCAAAAGGGTGCGAAACCCGTTGATTTCAATGGGAATGAGATTCTAAATTCAGGTTATAGTGAACAATCGGTCGTCTCTTCGCTGGTCACTGATGCTACTGTTTCTCTTGAAAATATTCCTGATAAGATCCTGCGGGTACTTACGGGTAAGTCACTTTCCCTGAATGAGATTTTGGAAAAGGGGCAACTGAACCTAACTGCCGGTAAACTGGCTTCTATTATAAAAGGTATGGAGTCGGTCCAGTCCGTAAGGAATGGAAAAACGACAAAATACCTGTTAAAAAGCACCCGGCCTGAACCTGAGCAAAAGGAGCTTTTCTGATAGGATTTTTTCACTCTCTCGAGATGTTTGGATTTGAGCATGTGGCCTATTTTCAAATCGTCAGGGATTTGCTGGAAGAGTACCGGTTGTTGTTTATCGACTGGGTCTCTAAATTCGACAAATGGGATTATGTCATCGATCGCTGGGGGCTATTCAATCCGCCCGGAGTCGGGCCGTTCGATCATGATCCGGACGATGATATCCCGTTCGATGGGAGTAATGAGCTTTTATAGAATGTGAATTTAGCGACCTCAGGGGAAAATTGAAATGCAAAATAATTTCATAACTTTGGAAGTATTAAGCTTGGAAGTATAACCTAAACGATGAAACCTGAGTATTTGTCCGACATTCCACTAACAGGATTATATCAATCTTATATGGCTAAATTTATTGATAAATCAATACTAACAGTTCCCAATCTATTATCGTTCTACCGAATATTTTCGTTTCCTGTTGTTCTCTATTTTGCATTGGCAAAAAATGAGTCAGCCTACTTTATCTTGCTGTTAATTAATCTTGTAACGGATGTTTTGGATGGGTTTATCGCACGTAAATTTAATCTGCAATCAGAATTTGGCGCACGACTCGATTCATTTGCCGACATAGGTATGTATGTTCTTGCTTTCGTAGGTGTTGCATGTTTTAAAGCCAAAGAAATTGAACCGTATATGATGAGCTTTTATCTATTTCTTTTGTTTTTTGCTCTTCCCGAAATTGTATCATTCGTTAAATTTAGAAGTTTCCCAAGTCTGCATCTTTATTCATCTAAAATTGGAGGGTTTCTAATGGGGGGCTTTTTCTTCACCCTTTTTATCATTGGTTTTTATCCATTGTTCTATTACATCATGTTTGCAGTAGGAATACTCTCCTTTATGGAAGAGATCATTTGTGTGCTAGTCCTGACTGAATTAAAATCCAATGCAAAAGGGTTGTATTGGGTCCTGAAAAATAAAAAGGGAGCATATGAGTTAACCCTATGAAATCATAAATGCTGCTATTTGTATATTCGCACCAGCGAGATTTATCTTGTGAATACGGGCGATCCGGGTTTTGACAAGTTACTATTGTAGTAATAACCATCTCCGTCAAATCCCCTTAAGTCTTCTTCACAATTGATATGGTACTCAAGAATATAACGGGCCATCATTCCTCTGGCTTTTTTGGCATAAACAGTAATCATCTTAAAAGAGTCGTTCGTATTTTCCAAAAATTGAGGAGTTACTATTTTGGCGTTCAGTTTTTTATTTTCAATTGCAGAAAAATACTCCTGCGAAGCGAGATTGATCAGCAGGTAAGAACCGCTCTCTTTCAAATCAATGCCAATTTGCCTGGTGATCTTTTGTCGCCAGAAATGGTATAGGTCAGCGTATTTCCCAAACCGGAAAGATGTTCCCATTTCCAGGCGATAGGGCTGTATCAGGTCAAGCGGTCTAAGTACACCATACAAACCGGAGAGAATGCGCATATGATGCTGGGAATTTTCTACATCACCATCCTGCATGGACGGTACATCCAATCCGTGATATACTTCACCTTTGAAAGAAAATATGGCCTGATTGGAATTGGCAGCCGCGAATTCAGGCTTCCAAAGAGCGAACCGTTTCTGATTCAGCCATGCCAGTTTTGTGCTGATCCGCATCATATCTTCCAGCTCACCGATTGATAACTTTTTCAAATGCCTGATCAATTCGGCTGCCTCCTTCGCAAATACAGGCTGTGATGTTATTGAAGTTGGACTGGCCGGCTCAAAATCCAGGGTTTTTGAAGGAGATAGTATGACTAACATATGCTTTCTTGTTGATGATTGACACAAAAAAAGCGCCGCAAATTTAACTGCAACGCTTTTTGTGGAGAATATCGGAATCGAACCGATGACCTTTTGACTGCCAGTCAAACGCTCTAGCCAACTGAGCTAATCCCCCATTGAGTCGGCAAATATAAAAATATTTTTATCTGCAACGCTTTATCCCAATCCTAAATTTTGTTATTTCTTCCCGAATTCTTGCAAAGTTTTTGGATATGCCGGGTTTTTGCCGGGAAAGCATCGAAAATCATTTATTTTTAGTTGTTTTGCCGCGGATTCCAGAGAAATGCTGATGGTTCACATACTCATGTTTATCCTATTGCATTTTTCCATTACTTCCTACAAATGCAACAGTGGAACACTTGGAGTATTCTTTACAAAGTAGTAATTCCCGCATATGTCAGCCAAAGATTTAATCCGCATCCTACAGTTGGAACCGAATCCGGAAGGAGGCCATTTCAAAGAAACCTGGCGTTCCGGAGAAAACTGCATTACGGCGCTGTAGCTGAAATCCATGGCGTTGAATCGATATGGAAAATAATCAGAAAATGAGTCAGGTATGAGCTGCCCGTTTTTAGCTGCCAAAACACAACTATGCTGACTGTTAAGTTCGTGATGCACGACCGGAAGTGAGACAATCTGCTGTTTTTTGGAAGGTTTTTCAACCACTACGGTCAACCCGGCCAGGTTGGAAAACATAGTCACCAGGGCATAAGCCAGGGCAGGAATCAGATTTACTTGGAGTCTCATGGTCGTCAATTTTTTAAAATCTGATCAAAAATATACCCGGCCCCTCTCTTCTGAAATAATTAATCGGTGAATGGCGATTTTTGAAGGGATGAATGGAGGAAATAGTTGTCTGAAGCAGAATTGAGCGGAATTTTCAGAATTAAAGAATTTTAAGAATTAGGTGGGTGTAGGAGTTGAGAGTGGATGAAGAGTTTGGTATTTGGGGTTGAAGATGAGCTTGTACTGGAGGCTGATGGCGCCGAAATGTAGTCTGAAACAGAATTGACCAGAATTTTCAGAATTATAGAATTAGCAGAATAAAAAGAGTTTACGAGGGTTAGGGAGCTTGGGGAGAAGGCGGAGTTTGGTATTTGGGGTTGAAGATGAGTCTATACTGGAGACTGATGGCGCCGAAATTGATCAGCAGGCCTCTGGCGAAATCGTAGGCCACCACATAATTTTTGGCTTGCACCAGATGCACATCTTCGAGGTTGATCAGCGCCTTCAATTCGACGATCAGATGATTTTCAACGACGAAATCTGCCCTTCGGGTTCCAACATTTGTTCCAAGGTAGAAAATGTTTTGCTCTTTCTCCCTTTCAAAATTTAAGCCTTCATTGACAAATTCGATGGCCAGACACCTTTGGTAAATGACCTCCTGGAACCCATTACCAAGTTCGTTATGCACCTTCATCGCGCACCCGATAATCTTATAAGTCAACTCATCCCTCTCCATCACTTCACCCTTATTTATTCTGCTAATTCTATAATTCTGGTCAATTCTGATGCAGACAATAAGTTACCCCGAAAAATCAAGAAAAACGAAGAATCTCACTTTTTTTTAAAAGATATTTCTCCCTGCAGTAAGATAAAAATGGCTATCTGGCTTCAAATTTGCACTTACCAATCCCCACGTACCCCTCATTCCTTTAACCATATAATTCTGCTAATTCTATCATTCTGTAAATTCTGCTTCAGACAATATCAGCAGGATCAGGAGCAAAGACACCAAGCCCGAACTACTTGTGCGAAAGTTCTTGTTTAAAAATGGATTCCGGTACCGGTTGCATGTAAAAGACTTACCAGGAAAGCAGGATCATTCATTTTCGATTTGAAGTCCCTTGATCCTTTGAAAATGGCTGATGTTTGTTGTCAGGATCGACAAATTATAGACCAGGCAGGTCGCCGCAATAAAGATATCACGAAACTCAATCATTTTATTTGCGCTTCTCAATTCGTGATAAATTTCTGAAGCCCTAATACCAACCTCTTCATCAAACGGCAGTACAATAACGTCTTCGGTCAATAAACGAACATCTTCTCTTTTTTGTTCATTGGTAGCCCCCATCAGGAGTTCGTAAAGGGTGACAGCAGGTATATAAATGATTGAGCTGTTTGGGATTTTATATAAATCAGTATTTTTCTTATCTCTTGCCCGGAGATAATCAATAAAAATGGATGTATCAACTACCACTCCTGAGCTTTCCATTGGTTGAGTTTTTGCTGATTCTGAATCATAAAGTCAATGTCTGAATCATTCCAGACCGAAACCTTTAATATTCTCTTCTTGTAGGCAGTTTTAATAGGTTTCTTTGATTTAATCTCCTTTGTCAGCAAAAAGTCCATAAAATCAAGCACTTCTTTCTTTCCGGATGGATCCAATAAGTTATATTTCAAAATTAAATCAGTCATAACCTCTGTTTTTCACAAATTTAATCAATCTGTTGACAAAAAACAATGCGGAAATCCTCTAATTCAATGCAACTTCCCGGAGGCTGAACCCTCTTTGGTACGATTTTGTCAGGTACCTGCTTATCAATTTCGGCACCCTCAGCCTGCAATACTAACTTATCTTCAATCCCAAATACCAAACTCATTATCCCCTCTCAACCCCTACACCCATCTAATTCTGCAAATTCTTTTATTCTGGTCAATTCTGCTTCAGACAACATGCTTCAAACATTTTACTACCTTAGTGCTACACAAATCCCCGCAATGACCGACGTACACGAACCCGAAGTAAGGAGCTACAACATGAGCAGAATCAGGAGCAAGGATACCAAGCCCGAAATGCTGGTGCGAAAGTTCCTGTTTAAAAACGGATTCAGGTACAGGTTGCATGTGAAAGACTTACCAGGAAAGCCGGATATAGTCCTGCCCAAACACAAAACTGTCATTTTCGTAAACGGCTGCTTTTGGCACTACCACAAGGGATGCCGCTATTTTGTGTTACCCAAAATTCATCCTTGAAGCTTATCTTTATTTTTTTCATACTTTTGATCTATGAACGTGATTGAAAGCAACATTGAGACTATTCGCAATTTATGCAAGATGTACAAGGTCAAACGACTGTTCGTTTTTGGCTCTGTCTTATCCGACAGATTTAAAAAAGACAGTGATATTGACTTGATAGTAGATTTTCAGGGAGTTGATTTGTATGATTATGCTGATAATTATTTTGATTTTAAACAATCCTTGCAAACTCTTCTGAAACGGGAGATAGATCTTTTGGAAGACAAGGCAATCAAGAACCCCTACCTCAGACAATCCATTGAATCTAGTAAATTGCAGCTTTATGGACAATGAAATTAAAACCTGGTTATTCGATATCTTGCAATCGATCACTGAAATTGAAAGCTATTTTGAAGGAAGGCCTAAGAAATTTGAGGATTACATCAAAGATATCAGAACCAAAAGAGCCGTTGAAAGAGATATAGAAATTATTGGTGAAGCAGCTAACAGGATACTAAGAAAGGACAGAAATTTCAAAATAGAGAACGTTCAAAAAATCATTGGCGCACGAAATCGGATTGCCCATGGCTATGATAAAATCTCTGATGATCTGATTTGGAGTATTGTTATTAATCATTTGCCCAAATTGAAAGATGAGATTTCAATATTGATTGAACAGTAAGCCCGCTCCTACAAATTTGCATATCGTACCCCATTAATCCGCAAATTTGCTATTCAACTTCCCTGTTAATTCTGCTAATTCTTTCATTCTGGTCAATTCTGCTTCAGACAACATGCTCCAAACATTTTACTACCTTAGTGCTACACAAATCCCCGCCATGGCCGACGTACACGAACCCGAAGTAAGGAGCTACAACATGAGTAGGATCAAGAGCACTGACACCAAGCCCGAACTACTTGTGCGAAAGTTCCTGTTTAAAAACGGATTCCGGTACCGGTTGCATGTGAAAAACTTACCAGGAAAGCCGGATATAGTTCTTCCCAAATACAAAACCGTCATTTTCGTAAACGGCTGCTTCTGGCACTACCACAAGGGATGCCGCTATTTTGTGTTACCCAAAACGCGGACGGAATGGTGGTTGCAGAAAGTCAAAGATACTTCATTGCGGGACAAAGCAGCTGAAATTGCACTCCAAGTTCACGGCTGGAAAGTGATATTGGTTTGGGAATGTGAAATTAAGCCCACAAACCGCGACAACACTTTATCTAATCTCATTTCTGAGATTCGTTAACACAAAAGCTATATTTTTTATCCGGAATCACTTTGATTAACGCAAATCAGATGTGACTTATAGTCCGTTGACTCATAATCAACATACCTATATATTTAAGGGCATGAACATTAAATCTAACATTGGTCTAAGAATCAAGGAATTGAGACTTGCTAAAGGAATGTCGCAGGAGCAATTAGCTCTGCGAGCAGAATTAGACAGAACCTATATGACAAGTGTTGAAAATGGGAAAAGAAACATTTCCATACAGAACATTGAGAAAATAGTCAACGCATTGGAAACCACCTTTGAAGAATTCTTTAAAGGTTTTGACATCAATCTTTAAAATGAATTTTATAGACCTCTTTGCTGGTGCCGGTGGATTATCGGAAGGTTTTATCCGTGCAGGCTTTACTCCCATTGCACATGTTGAAATGGATAAAGCCGCATGCAATACGCTGCTTACCAGAACAGCGTACCATCAATTGAGACATACTCCAGAGTTCAGTAAATACATTTCATACATCAAAAACGAAGGCGTATCCCGAAAAGAACTTTATAATTTGCTCCCTGATAAGAAAAAAGAATCTGTTATCAATCTTCCAATTGGAAATCAGACCAATCCTATTATTTTCAGCAAAATAGATGCCTTAAAAGGTGACCAGACGATTGATTTGATTGTTGGTGGACCACCATGTCAAGCCTATTCTGTTGTAGGCCGGGGAGCGCTAAAGCATAAGGAAAAAGATGAAAGGAAGATTTTATACATTCAGTATGGGAAATTTCTTGAAAGATATCAGCCCAGGCTATTTGTCTTTGAAAATGTGCCTGGCATATTATCTTCTGAGAAAGGTTTACACTTTGATAATTTGAGAGAATATTTTGGCAGATTAGGTTATGAGGTTCATGCTAAGCTGTTAAATGCATACGATTTTGAGGTAGTTCAGAACAGATTGAGAGTTATAATTATAGGATGGAAGAGTGAATTGAATTTAACCTATCCTGAATTTGTTCCTTCTGAAATAGATATTAATAGGGATGATATTTTCTCCGATTTGCCAGCAATCTCTCCGGGAGAATCGGCCAGATATCACCATTACGCATCCGCAACAACCAAATATTTGGAAAGGACTGAAATCAGGAATGGATTGGATTTTGTTACGCAACATATCACCAGACCGCACAATATTAGAGATCTTGAGATCTACAGACTTGCCATTGAACGACTAGAGCTCGGAGAGCGTTTGACCAATAATCAGATTCCGGAAAATATGCGAACACAAAGTAATATAGACGATTTTCTTGATCGTTTTAAAGTTGTTGATCAAAGGCCACATACAATGATCGCCCATATTGCAAAAGACGGACATCATTATATTCATCCCTATGCATCCCAGCTGCGGTCTATCTCCGTTCGTGAAGCTGCCCGCATTCAATCTTTTCCAGATGATTATTACTTTGAAGGAGTAAAAGAGGATCAACCCAGATCAGCCGCTTTTCGTCAAATCGGGAATGCTGTACCACCATTGATGGCTAAAGAAATAGCCCATGAAATAAAGAAAATGCTACGATAATGAGTGGAGAACTTATTTTTCAGCCAAGAGCAAGATTGTTATTGCAGTTAGGAGATCAACTGATCAGAAGTGAAAGCATCGCTTTGTTAGAGATTATTAAGAATTCATACGATGCATATGCTTCTTTCTGCAAAGTCGCTATAAAAAAGGCAGATATTCCAGAATTGGGTGAGATTATTATTGAAGACAATGGTATCGGAATGGATATAGATATCATAAAAAATGTCTGGATGCAACCTGGTAGTGATTATAAACTCAAAATTCTAAAGTCAATAATTGACCCTTCAAAGGTTGATAGAATTCCAATAGGGGAAAAAGGTATTGGTCGTTTTGGAGTTCATAAGTTAGGATACAAAATTGAGATGGTAAGCAAAATGGCCAATAAAAAGGAAGTATCATTAAACATTAACTGGAAGGATTTTGAAAAAGATGATCTCCTAAGCAATATTAAAGTTTCAATTATTCAAAGAGAAAATCCTGAATATTTCACTAACGGAAAGTGTGGCACAAAGATTACAATTAAAGGACTCAAAAATATATGGACAAGAGGTGTAATCCGAGAATTATATCGTGCTGTTAATTCCCTAAGCTCTCCTTTTGATACTCTTGATTCTTTTAGAGTATATTTTTCTGTTGATAGACAAGACTGGTTAGCAGGATTACTTTCATTTAAAGACATTGAGGATCAAGCCTTATATTATGCCGATGCTACGATTGCAGATAATTTTATAAAAACGCTGAATTATGAATTCAGACCTTGGGATACTTTAACAAAACTAAATAATCGCCCAAAAGTTTTAGAAAATGTTCGGATGGTTGAAAAAGTTCTTGATGAGAAAACGAAAAAAAGCGAATGGGTGAATCTTGATTTATCTAAATTTTCGATTGGAACAATAACATTAAAGCTTCTCATATTTGATTTAGATAGTAAAATATTATCATTAGGTATAACCGATAAAAAGGGACTTAAAGACTACTTAAATTCCAATGGAGGTATTAGAGTCTTCCGCAATGGAATTAGGGTGTATGACTATGGAGAACCGCTAAATGATTGGTTGAATTTAGATATGACTAGAGTTAATCAGCCAGGAAAGACTATCAGTAATAATATTGTAATTGGTGCAGTGAATCTTGATCGCGCTTCAAGTGCAGACTTGATAGAAAAGACAAATAGAGAAGGTTTTGTTGAAAACGATGCTTACTATAAATTTTTATCAGCTATAAATTTTACGATTAATAAAATTTTAACTGAAAGGAATATTGACAAGGAACGAGTACGGAAGTTTTATAGTCCGACAGCAATAAATCAGCCAGTGATTGGGAATCTTAGAATTTTACAAGATAAAATTACAAGCCGTATACCCAAAGGCGAACTTCAAGACGAACTAATAAAATCAATTAAGGATATTGAACAAGATTATAAGGTTATTAGTGATATTTATACACGAAGTTCAAGTGCTGGACTTAGTTTAAGTATAGTTATTCATGAAATAATTCATATGATTGAAGAATTAGCTAAGGCCATCGAACAAAAGCCTACTGATTCATATATATCTGATCTAGTTAAGAATCTTCGGAAAACGGTAAGTGACTATGCCGGTGTAATAAAACAAAGCCCAAAGTCTAAAGAAGATTTAATTGAAATTATTAATCAATCATTGTCAAATATTCAGTTTCGAATAAAGGCACATAGCTTACATATTACCCGAAGTTATAAGGAAAAGGTGAATTTAAACACAACGGTAAAATGTGCTCCAAACCTTATAATTAGCTCTATTATAAATTTGATAGACAATTCAATTTGGTGGCAAAATTATGCAAATGTAAGTCACAAAAAATTATTGGTTGATATTTTAGACGAAGAACCAAAAGGATATATTTCAGTTTTGCTAGCAGATAATGGCCCAGGGTTTAGCATTCCTACTGATGAGGCAATAAAACCTTTTATATCCGATAAGCCGGGAGGAATGGGACTCGGCCTTCATCTGGCTTACGAGGTTATGAATGGACAAAAAGGAAAATTAATTTTCCCAGAAGAATATGATTTAGACTTACCTTATGATTTTCTGAAAGGTGCAAAAATATTACTCTCATTTAAAAAATAGAAGATGTCCAGAGTTCAATTGCCATCTGATGGATCTGTTCTCATTATTGATGATAAGATCGATGAAGCATTACCTATAATAAAACTGTTATCTAAAAAAGGAATCTCAACGACGTATTATTCTGGAAAGGATTCCGAAATACCTGAAATTGCAGTTCAAAAAATAAGACTTGCGTTTGTTGACATTCAATTGTTTGGACCAAGTGATTCTCATTCATATGCCCAAAATATACTTCGAATATTAGATGCAATTATTCCAGATAATAATGGGCCATATATTTTACTAATATGGAGTTCGTTAGAAGACGTACATGCCGATGCTCTAGAAACACTTATTACTTCTGATACCTATAATAAGAAGCCAGTTATAATTATTCGTTTAGAGAAATCCTCTTTCTTCAAGACATTAGTGGACAATTCCCAGAAAGAAGAACTGATTGAAACTTTAACAAGTTCCTTAAGTATGAGGTTCCCTGATGACGATTTGGATGCAATTAAAGCCGTGATTAATGAAAATTTGGGAGGAAGAAATATTAAAGAACCAGTTGAAAATGCCATTGATCTAATTACTGATGTATTAAAAGAGAAACTCAAAAAGGCAAATTCATTTCATCTGTTCACTATTTGGGAAAGCCTAATAAATAAAGCTTCAGGAGAGATTATAAGAAGTTTTACAGCTCTTCATCTAATTGACAAGTACTGGGAAGATAATTTAAAAAATAGTATTTATAGACTTTCACATGCACAGCTGGGCAAAATTGTTGATTCGGTCGATGAAGATCAACTTTTAAAAAATGCACTAAAAACAATTAATAGTACTTTACTCGATGAAGTTGAAAGGAAAATATTTGATATTGCTTCACTGTCAGATGAAATCAAAATTGACAGAAATAAATTAGCATTTTCTAAAATGTTCGGTACAACCTTATATTATATCAGATGGCGTGCGAAAACTGGGAAGTTTATGCTTTTCGTTGATGGGCATAAGATGCCAATAGGAAATCCAAAAGAAACCACAAAAATAGAATCTATAGTGGGATGGGGAGGTGATGCACATAGAGCTAACTTGCTGAAAATGGTTGAAGAATATAACTCAATTTCACCTCAAATAAATACACGGTTACTTTTTGATTTAAATCCTACGATTGCAATACACCCGGGGAATATTTTTAGTAAAACGAATATTCACTGGAATCGAAAAAGAAATTTACTAAAAAATTATTTCAATGTTGAAAAATCAGTTTTGTTTAAAAAGGGCGCCGATGGGAAGTATATCATTAAGAATCCAGAATTAAAAAAAATCATTTTCATAGAACTGGAAGTTACTCCACTTTGTGATTTTGCTCAAAATAAATGGCGGAAATCTAGATTATTACCAGGTATTATATATCCTCAAGGATATCAACAAGATGTTTTAAACGGAGAAAATTTTTATGATCAGATTCCGGTTATACAAATAAACAATACTTTGTGCAAAGTACTATTTGATTTTAGATTCTTAAAGTCTATTGATATAAATGCGAATAAACAACCATTTTTGAAAATTCGAAATGAATTATTTGCTGATATATTATCCCGATTATCTAGTCATGCAAACCGTGTCGGATTAACTGTTATAAGCAACTAAGATGCCTCGAAATCCGGATTGGACCCGCGAAGAACTCATTGTTGCATTTAATTTGTATTGCACACTCACCTTTACACGAATCAATGCAAACAACAAAGCAATAAAAGAATTGGCTGATAATATTGGCCGTTCGAACAATGCTGTTGCTATGAAACTTGCCAATTTTGCACGTCTTGACCCTGCTTTACAAGCTCGAAATGTTTCAGGGATGCGTCACGGAGGACATGGGGAGGAATTAATATGGGAAGAATTCAGTGAAAACTGGGAAAAAAGAGCATTTGAAAGTGAAGAGATATTGGCAAAATATAAAGGAATACAACTGGAATCTGAGATTGATACATCTGATCTCGATGAAATCCCCATTGGGAAGGAGCGGGAAACAATTATTAGGGCAAGAGTAAACCAAGGTTTTTTCCGCAAAACAATTTTAGCGTCTTATAAACAAACTTGCTGTATCACCGGAATAGATGTCCCAGAACTCCTTATTGCAAGCCATATTCTTCCATGGGCTAAAAACGAAAAAGAGCGAATGAATCCTCAAAATGGTCTATGTTTAAATGCACTCCATGACAAAGCATATGACAAAGGATTGATAACAATTACTCCGGATTACAAAATCAAGCTATCAGAATTATTAAAATCACAAATCAATAAGCATAATTCCGAATTCTTCCTTCCTTTTGATGATAAAATCATCAATTTACCTGGCAGGTTTTTGCCACATAGAGAATTTTTGGAATATCATGTTAATAATATTTTTATCAAATAGTTGGACATTCAAATGCGCACCAGCGAGTTCGCTTACCGAATTGATTGAGATTTTAGAGAGGTTATCGGCTTTTCAAAGCACTTAGGTCTCTTGGATACTGGAAATACCTTATCAACAAAATAAACTGAACCCTATTTAATAAAAAGCATCAAATGTTTAATAACGCTTATCCTTATTTAAGTTTTTGGCCAAAAACTTAAATAAGAGGTATGGAAAGATTCAATGAACCTTGCAAATCCGCACCAGTACAGGAAAATATTTTCCAGTAACTACCAGAAATGGGGCTTATCGGAAAATATTTTCCACTAAAATGAAATATTACTCAAATATTTTCCAGTAACTCAGTCTGGTGGTGCTGATTCTAATCCATTCCAGCGATCTCGCCAAATGCAAAGTCAACTTCATCCAAATTTACCGGTCCTTTCAGCATACCCGTAAACTCCTCCGCCGCTCTTCTTGGCTTTCCGGTTGCCGCGTCCGTAAATCCAAGATTGACCTCTCCTTCATTGATCAATTCCACCCAATCCCCGTACCTTTCAGATACAAACAAAATCCGCGCCCGCGGCGGGGGGCCGCCTACTCATTTACCGACATTTTTATTGATCTTATTTTATTGATTACCAATATATAATCACGACAAATTAGTAATTAAAAACCAATGTTTGTTTTAGATTTGGGTCTAAACTTAAAGCAACCGGACACGTTTTTGCAGCATGTTCAATGAATTGCTTCTGCTTATCCGTATAGTTGTTTTTTGGAAAATCAAACTCCACAATGATCTCACTAATTTTACGTGGATTACTGGACATAATCTTTGTAATTTTTAGTTGAGTACCTACTACATCAAAATTATGAGCATCAGAACTTTGTGCAATTATTGTCATCATACAACTCCCCAGTGCAGTTGCCACCAAATCAGTTGGCGAAAACTTTTCACCCTTACCTTTATTATCAATGGGTGCGTCAGTTATTAATTCAGTACCTGAGCGTACATGAATAGCTTTTGTCCTCAATTCGCCTAAATAAACTGTTTCAACTGTATTCATAATATTTTAGTTTATCAAATGATACAAACTGCAAATTTAATATTCTGTGATCGCCTATGAAATGAAATACCCACGAGAAAAATTTCACATCAACCGAAA
>Ga0172379_10006541_pt1 | contig 15535 bp, 10 predicted proteins | sample GrowelOW334metaG_FD_119756 | JGI IMG/M metagenome (GOLD analysis project Ga0172379, IMG submission 119756) | Groundwater microbial communities from an aquifer near a municipal landfill in Southern Ontario, Canada - Groundwater well OW334 metaG | ecosystem: Environmental > Aquatic > Deep...
GCCTTCATCCGACAGGTGGCAGGCAATCGCCCGCCCTATTCCCCGGCTGGCGCCGGTGACGATCGCTACCTTGTCCGTCAAACCTAAATCCATGTCGCCACTCCTTCGAACGTCCCGGTTCGATATTTCCGTCAAGGAAAGCTGGCGGGAACTTTCATCCGGACGGCGGGCTTTGTCAAGCGGAACCAACAGTTCCCTTGGGATTGAAAAAACCAATGGGGACCCGACAATTTTTGCCGCCAATGGCAGATCTTGCACTTTAGGCAAGTTCGGTTCCTTGTTTCCAGAGTTGTGCGATGGCGTTCCCGTGGAACCGCACCAATAATCGACACTACGAAGTTCAATACGACGCACGTTCGTGTTTTCTGTCCTTCGTGTATTGCTTCTGGAGGTTAGATGGAAGCTGCAGCAGATATTTCCGGTGGGTTAATCGTTCCGGCGGGTAAGCCACCCGTGTTGGTGCCAAAGCTGACTTTGCGTCGGCGTTTCATGAACCAGAAAATGCTCCACCTGATGATGGTCCCGGCAGTGGCAACGGTGGTGCTGTTCTACTACATGCCCTTGTATGGCCTGCTCCTGGCTTTCAAGAACTTCAATATCGTAAAGGGTGTGGCCAAGAGTCCGTGGGCACGAAACGGGGGATTCGAGCATTTCATCGATTTCTTCAATTCCGTCGGTGTGGGTCAGGTGCTGCTGAATACCGTCGCGCTAGCCTTATCCAGTCTCGTATTCGTGCAGATCTTCCCGGTAATTTTTGCCCTGCTCATGAATGAGATACAATCAAAGGTATTCAAGAAATTCACCCAGACAGTAACCTACCTTCCCTATTTCGTATCCTGGATCGTAGTGGGAGGCATCCTCTTTACCCTGCTCCTGCCGACGCGGAATGGTCCCATCAACGGCATACTATTCTCGTTGGGTCTAATAAAAAAGCCTCTGGATTTGATGAACGACCCTGCAGTCATGTGGCCGCTCTTTATCGCCACAGAAATATGGAAGAAGACCGGGTGGGAATCCATAATGTACCTGGCTGTCATCATGTCCATCGATCCCTGCCTGTACGAGGCAGTAACCATAGATGGAGGCGGTCGCTGGACGAAAATGCGCCACGTGACCTGGCCCGCGCTCAAGGCCGTATTCATGCTCCTTTTCATCATGAAGTGCGGGACCATCATGTCCGGCGGAGGCTTCCTGGACCAGTCCTACATTTTCGGAACGGCCAGTAATAAAAGCACCTCCCAGGTGCTGGACGTGTATATCATCCGCGTGGGACTGGAACAGGCACGGTATTCCTTCGCCGCCGCAGCGGGTCTTTTCAAGCAGGTCGTCAATCTCATCCTGCTGCTTGCCGCCAACACGATAAGCCGGCGTATCACCGGAAAGGGGTTATTCTGATGACCCCAGGCTCAAAAGTTGACAGCCTGATGGCACGGAACAGGGCACTGGACAGGATATTCAATGCTTTCGTGTACCTGTTTTTCGGCAGCTTCTGCTTTCTTATCCTGTACCCCTTCTGGTTCATCGTCATCAATTCAATCAACGCCGATCTCATATTCGGAACGGCCATGATCTGGCCGACCCGGCTTACCGTGAGCAACTACCTGATGGTATTCAGCGACCCGGCGGTGGTACGATCCATGTTCGTTTCCATCATGCGCGTCGTCGTCGGGTCCGCCGCCGCGGTGGTCATCAATTCGCTGTGCGCCTTCTCCCTGCGGAAAAAAAACCTGGCCTTCCGCGCCTTCTACGTGGTGCTTTTCACCGTACCCCAATTCTTTGTGGGTGGGCTCATACCCACCTACCTCAACCTCAAGATGCTGGGCTTGCTGGACACCTTTTGGGTGTATATCTTCCCCACCTATATCTACAACCTGAGCTGGCTTCTTTTCCTTATGACCGCCTTCAACGACATCCCCGATACACTGGAGGAATCGGCCCACCTCGACGGCGCCGGAGCCTTCACGGTGTACCGCCGCATCTACATGCCGCTGGCTGTTCCCGTCCTTGTCACGATCATACTCTTTGCCGGCGTAAGCCAATGGCTGGCCTGGTTCGATACCCTCTATTTCACGCGGAGCGAGAGCCTGCAGACCTTCGCGGCCTTCCTCATGAAGGTGGTACGGAAATTCAGCAACCTCGAAGTGGATACGGTCAACATGGACGTCGATGACCTAAGGAGGCTTTCCGACCTCCAGGGCATCCGATTCTCTGCCATGATAATAGGCACCCTGCCAGTCGTCATGGTCTATCCCTTTCTCCAAAAGTTTTTTGTCAAAGGAGTGCGTCTGGGTTCCATGAAGGAATGACAGGCCGAATCACAGCAATCGATGCCGGAAGGCTTTCGATATTTTGTTAAGGAGGCACGTATGAAGAAGTTCCTCGCATTCACGGTCGCGTTTGGCATGCTCGCCGGCACGATGGCCATGGCAAGCGGAAAGACCGAAACGCCGGAAAGCCCGAAAGCCGCATCCGGCGGTACGATGGTATCGAATCCGGAGAGGAGTTGGGAGACTTTCAAGAATGATCCCGTAACGTTATCGCTGTATGTGGACGACAAGAACATGGATCCCAAGGTGTTCATGGAGTACAAAGCCCTCATCCCGAAATTAATGAAGGAACAGACTGGCGTTACCCTCAATATACGGACTGCTGTCGACCAGACCGAGACATCGATCAACCTCATGATCGCATCCGGCGAATACCCCGACCTCATGTTCCTCGATGTGACGCGGCAGGCAGCCAAGACCCTCATCGACAACGATCTCATATGGTCTTTCGATGAGCTCAAGTCCAAGTTCGGTATGGACGTCATCAACCGCATGAATATCAACCAGCGTTTTACACAGAGGCGTATCTTCTCGAACGATAATATCTATTATGCTACCGCCTACGGTTTTAATGACGCACACGTGAACAGCCCCTGGCTCGTCAAGTGGCAGACCGGCGGATATATCAATGAGACCCTCTGGAAGGGCGTAGGTTCGCCAGCCATAAAATCCATGGCCGATCTCATGAAGGTCGCCCAGGATATCAAGACGAAATACCCACGGGTGGAGTTCCCCATCAGCGTCACACGCAATACCGGGACGGGAATGTTCAACGAGGCCGCTGAATTCTCCGCGCTCCGGATGTACTATGGTCTCAACGATCCTTCCACGTATTGGACAGTCGGCAAGGGCTACAAATTCTATATACAGGCTCCCGCCTTCCTGGACATGCTCAAGGATGTCAACAAGATGGTGAATCTCGAATTGATAAGCCCGGTTATGTGGACGGGCAGCAAGAACGACAAGATGGCGACAGTATTCAATGGAATCGCCTGTTTCGAGCTGAACGGGGATTCAGACAATTTTACCTGGTACAATCAGGAACTCCAGAAGAAGTATCCCAACGAGCAGTACGTGATGCTCCCGCCCTTCGGCGCCAATCCCAAGTATCAGTTTACCACTGCGGGAACCTACGGCTCCGGCGGTAACTTCGGTTGGTGCGTGCCCAAGAGCGCGAAAGACCCGGCCCGGGTTGCGGCTTATATCGATTATATGCTCTCCGACGACTTCCAGAAAATGAATGTGTACGGCAGGGAAGGCATTGAACATACAATCGTGGATGGTGTGCCGAAACTTACTCCCGCAATCCTCAATATGGAGACAACCGGTACGGATATCGCCGGCGAATACGGCTTCAACGTACTGGGCGGCGCGGTGCGCGACAACTACTGGCAGATGATGCAGCGCCTGCAGCGCTTTGACGACATGCGTCAGGGAATCGCCGTGCTCAAACCGGCCATAGACAAGTACAAGGACCTGAACACCGCTGCCGAGAACGTGAATGTCGCATATCCCGCCGATTCCGAGGAAGTGAAAATCTACTCCCAGATCAAGGAAGTATTCGGGGACGAGCTGATGAAGATACTGCTCGGGCCCTCCGACAAGGTCGAGGCTGGCTATGCAGCCCTTCTTGCCCGGGTCGAGAAGATGGGACTCCAGAAACTTGCTGACTTCCAGAATAAGGCCGCCCTGAACCAGGCCGAGGTCATCAAGAAATATCGCCGCTGATTCTGATACTGCCCTTTCGATTCTCAGCGGCCGGTCGGGTTTTAGGACCCGGCCGGCCATCATTCATGCGCGACCTGAGAGGGGAATGCCGTTGACGACCATGGCGACAGGGCATACTATTGCCGGCGAGATGAAAGCCAACCGGCGTTCCCGGAAACCGGAACGCATCCTCATCCGCTACGTCCCCTTCTTCCTCCTCGTGCTTTTCATACCCCTCATCGTCGGAGGGTTGATCTTCCTGCGGACTTATTCTTTTCTGGAACAGGAAGTACTCAAGAACCGCCTCTCGTTTCTGGAGACAGTTGTAGAGACGATGGATGGGACCATCCGCGAAATAGACCGCATGAACCTCATCCTCTCACGGGATCAGGATGTACAGGCGCTCCTTTCTTTCAGGGGAGACCTGGCCGATGGGTTTCCCTATTGGATCATCAGCGCCGCAAGGAACGTGCATAACCTGCGGCCGGACTCGGACCTGATCCTGAATGCCTATTTTTACCCCCATGCCAACCACATCGTCATCCGGAACGGAACGGTATTTCCCGATGTCGCCCGGTTTCGCGGCCCCTACTTCGACACGCCGGGACTCAACACCGATGAATGGTTGAATCAGATCTACATCGAACGCTACCACCGTTTTCTCGCTTCGCCCGCCATTTACATAAATAGTGGCTTGGTCGAGGATGTCATTCCCTATATTCAGAGTATTCCGGTGAATGCGCCGTATTCGGAGTCGGGGACCTCCGTGGTCACTTTGGGAAAGACAGCGGTCATCGAGTTGCTCGGACGGCTTCGGCTGAACGGCGAGGGTTACGCCTACATGCTGAACGAGAGGGGTGAGCTTATTGCCTCGACCTCGGACACCCAGATCATCGCCATGGTTACGGACAGCGCTGACGGACCCCGTATCCTGAGTCAGGATACGGATGCGGGCAAACTTTCGATCTCCACCATGCGCTCCAAATATAACCGTTGGACCTACGCCTACGTGCTCCCCGCGACCCGTTTCTGGCGCCAGTTGCGGGACATTCAGACCGGAACCAGCATAAGCCTTTCGATCGTGCTGGTGATAGGTATAATCGTGTCCCTGCTTTTTTCCCTGCGCAGTTCGAGGCCCCTCGTGGAGCTTACACGGCTGCTGGGCAATCTGCGGCCAGGCTATGAACCGGGCGTGATAGATGTGCCCGAATTCCTGAAGGGTTCGGTTTCCGATCTGATCAAGGGCAATGAATTCCTGCGCGACGCCATGGAAGAAAATCGCCCCTTCATCCGGACTGCCTTCCTTGAACGGCTAGTCCGCGGCGAGTTGCGCTCGGTGGAGGAGGCGAAAGCCCTCGCCGAGAGGACGTCAGTCAATCTGGAGGGTTACCTTCATTGCGTGATCGTCGGCCGAATCCAGGGCTATCATGGACACATGACCCCGGAGGAACTGACGGAATTCGAAGTCAAGAATACGATGATGCGGGAACTGGCGGGGACCATCATCGGCAAGAGCGGTATAGTGTTTTCATTCAGGGATGACGAGGCCGTGTTCCTGATCATGAGTCCTACCGGAGACCGGCAACAGTTCGAGGACGTGCTTTCACGGCTCATGACCAGCCTTGAATCAGAGATTGCCTTCAAGGCGGGAATGAACCTGCGCTTGGGAAGGGGTGCTTCCCGGTCATCCATCCTCGACGCCCACCTTTCGTATGCGGAAGCCCGACGCGCCCTCGATTTGGGAAAGACCGCCGTGTTCAAGGCCGGTCATCCCACTGCGCGGTCGGATGCGTACATATACCCCATGGAGAGCGAGACAAGGCTGCTGGCGGCGGTGGAAGCCGGTGAGACATCGGGCGTAAAGGCCGTTTTCGCGGAATTGCAGGCCCACGCGAAAGCCGGCAATCCTGACGAAGCCTTCATGCCGTTCCGTCTCCTGCGCGCAATGGAGATGACCCTGCGCAGGGCGATCGACCGACTCTCCTCGATGGAGACTATTCCCGGTTTTCAGGAAAAGCTGCATTTTGAGGAACTCGACACGCCTGACCAAATTGAATACGCGAAGCTGCTCGAACTATTCATCGCCCTCGCGGAACTGGTCAAGGAAGTAAAGAGCGGGCATTACGGCGAACTGACAAAGCGCATCAAGGAATATGTCGACGCCAACTTTGCCGATCCCCAACTCTGCCTTTGGAAGATAGCCGGAACCTTCGACCTGACGGATACGTATCTCTGCAAACTATTTAAAGCCCATACCGGCGAGAACCTGTTCGGATATATACAGAACCTGCGCCTTACCAAGGCAAAGGAATTGCTGGACAGCAGCGCTTTTACTGTCCAGGAAATTTCGGTGGAAGTGGGCTACGTGAACGTCTCGAGTTTTCGCCGGGCATTCAAACGCTGCTTCGGCGTACAACCTTCAACCCTGCGGAACTGAACCCCAGACGGGACTTCACTCCGGCCTGAATATCGTCCCGGCTATGTGCTGGTTTTGTCGTTCCTCCGTCGTATAATAATACATGGCGAGTACCGATCCGTCCGCGAGGGCAACTGCGCGGGGATAGCCGAAATCCCAGGTACGGGCATCGGAGCGAATGATGCGTTCGGCGCTCCAGGTTTTTCCGGTGTCGGCACTTGTCCGGTACCTCATTCCAAAAGGTGCCGACCTGTAGCCGTAAACGACACAGAGCCTGCCATCGCCAAGACGCACCAGCGCGGGGGGGTTGCCGTTATGCTGGTCCACAGGGGGCGGATCCGCGGTCGGCGAAACCTCACCCAGATAGCTCCAGGTTTTCCCCTCGTCCTTTGAACCCACCGCGTCTATCCAGCAGCGCCGCCATGGCTCGTTCACATGCGTTTCGTCGAGCCTGCGCCGGAGTACGGAAACGAGGCTGCCCCCGGCGGTCCTCACTGTCGCGGGCATGACCGAACGGGTAGCAGGCGGGTCGGGAAGCATCCAGCCCTCGAAGCTGAAGGTTTTACCCCCGTCTTTGGTCCTGGCGCAAAAAGCCCGGTCGGCGTAGGACCCTGCCTTAATGCCGAAACCGGCATCCTGGGCGGATAGGAAAAAAAGGCAATCGGTTGGACCTGATGCGATGTAATCCGTACGCGAGGTCATCGCGGCAAATTCCAGACCGGTGAAAGTGTAAGGTCCTGACCAGCTTCGGCAACGGTCGCGGGAGACGTGGAAAACTTTGTTGGCGCACCGAATTGCCGTCTGGGAACTTGCGAAATCGATGGGAACAATAAGTTCGATCGGTGCTTTTTCAGGGTCGAAATCAAAGGGACCTTCTGCCTGCCAGCTTGATCCTCCGTCGAGTGAGCGGGACTGCCGCATTTGCTGGGGCTGGTCGAAATCTATAGAGTGCCCCTTGTCCTTGGGCTGATACACACCAGCATGGTAGCCGACCACGATCTCGTTGCCCCAGTTCCAGACACCGCTGTTAGCCGGCCAACCGATGAATTCCGCCCTGTTCTCCGCAACGATGAGATGTTTCATATCCGCTCCTTCGCGATTTCTTCCGACAAGCGCAGCGCGCGTTCCACCAATTCCAGCATGATCCGTTTCTCGTATACGTCGGGGACAGCTTGCTTGATCCTGATGCGGTCCGTGTCGAAGGTCCCTTCCCTTTTCAGCATGGCCTTGTTCATCACATGGGCTAAATCTCCGTGGGTAGTATGGAAAACGAGGTTCGGCAATAGCCGGTGGAAAAGGTACGTCGCTTGGTCCCGTTTGCCTTCGCGGTAGAGCCTGTAGACGCGGGTGTAAATGTCGTGGTAGAGGGTGGGCATGTATGCATCCGCCCCGCGATCCAGGTTCTCAATCATCTCGGGACCGGCTGTCGCGATCTTTATGCCGGTTCCGCAAGCCGCGCGGATGGCACTTATTTTCCTGCTACGGTCGGCTACCTCGGTCTTTATCCAGGTGAGACAGGCAATTTCCCTGAAGAGCGTGGCGATCACATCAACGGGAAGCTTGCGCCCTTCCCAGTCCATATCCTGAAGCATGATGAAGCCCGGACCCAGGTCCGCAAGGCGATGGTACTCGTCCGCCATGGCGGCGCTGTTCTCGTAAGGGACGTACGTGATGATCCCGTCGCAACCCAGCGCGATCATGCGCCTGGCATTCCTGTGCCTTGATTCGGCATCCGGCGCGGAGGTGCCTCCAATCACCGGTACCTTACCCGCATTCTCTTCCAGTATGGTTGTGACAACCATGCACCGTTCCTCATCGGTGAGTTGATAGACTTCCCCTGCCATCGCGGGTGCCGCGAAACCGGACACACCCTTTTCCAGGCATGACCGCACGTAGCGCCTGAGTGATACCAGATCGATCCCGTTTTCCTTGGTGAAGGGTGTTGCCGCCACCGCGATGATTCCGTCCATTTTTTTGCCCCCGGTCCTGATTATACAGGAGCGGAAGAACACCCGATGGGGACACTATTTGCTGGGTGCCCCATTTATTGCGCTTCCGCAAGTAGGTTCAACGAAGGTCCCTTTATTCAAGAGATGTCTCATGGCCAAGTACCCCATCGGGGGTATCATGATGGAGAAAGAATGGAACCAAAAGGAGCGGCGTGATGGAGCACGGGATAGTTCAATCCGGCGGGGGTAGGTTTTACGGGTGGCCTGCGAACAATGGCATATGGTCTTGGGGAAATGAAATTCTTGTTGGCTTCACCGAAGCGGACTATATGGATAAGGACAAGGGACACTCCTTCGACCAGGATGGCCCCCGCAAGAGCGTGCTGTCTCGAAGTCTGGACGGAGGTTCCACCTGGAAGCTGGAATGTCCCGAAGCGTATCCGGAAGGTTTTGCTTTTGGCGATGGCGACGTTGATGCGGGTGCGGAAATATCCAACCCGAAGGTACCCATAGATTTCATGGCACCGAACCTCGCCATACGGTGCAGGGACCGGACCATACTCGTTTCACAGGACCGTGGGCGCACCTGGGATGGAACACGCCGCTTCCCGGCTTTTGGTTTTTCCGAGAGCCTCACTTCCCGTACCGATTACATTCCCCTGAGCCGCGATGAGTGTCTCTTTTTCATATCGGTGAAGGATCCGCAAGTTAAAGCGGGCATACGCGACCGCGCCTTTGCCGTGCGCACCTCCGATGGTGGCCGCAGCTTCGAGCGGTTGGGCTTCCTGCTGCCCGAAACACCGGAACTGCGCTCGGTGATGCCGTCGACGGTGCGCTTGTCCGAACGTACCCTGGTGTCCGCTTTGAGACGGAGGGTGGATGTGGAGGATGAGGCGGGGGTGAAAAAGTCCCGTTGCTGGATTGACGCGGCAATTTCTGAGGATTTGGGATCGAGCTGGCGTTTCCTGTCGAAAATAACCGATACCCATACAGATCTGAGCCAGCACAACGGCAACCCACCCAGCATGGTGCGCCTGCACGACGGACGGCTCTACATGGTGTACGGCTACCGGGCATCGATCATGGGCATGAAAGTACGCATCAGTGCCGATGGGGGTGCCACGTGGAGCGGTCCCTTGTCCCTGCGTGATGATGCGAGGACCTGGGATTTCGGGTATCCACGGTCGGTGGTCCGGCCGGACGGCAAGGTCCTGAGCGTATACTATTACACGACTGAGGCGCATAGGGAACAGCACATAGCGTACACCATCTGGACAGCGGACGAGCTCGGGCATTGAAAACCGATTTCGCCCTGCTGCTTAGGCTGTACTCCTATTTCAGGACCCGCTGGCTGCACGCGGGTCTGGCTTTTTCCGCAGTCTTTGTCCTGCTGGCCGTTTCGTTGGTCCAGCCCCAGGTAATCAGGCGGATGGTGGATCATGGCATAGTCGATGGCGACCTGTCCTGGCTTGCCATTTCAGCAGCCAAACTCCTGGGCCTCGCACTTATTAAAGGTGTTGTAGTCTTCGTTCAGGGGCGATCTGTGGAGATCGCCAGCCAGGGTACCGCCTACGATTTGCGGAAGGAACTGCACGAACGCCTGACAACCTTGTCCTTTTCTTTCCACGACCGATCGCAGGCCGGGCAGCTCCTGTCGCGTGCGATGCAGGATGTGGAACGTATCCGTTTCATGACCGGCAAAGTGAGTCTGCGTCTTGTCGAAGGGGCCTCCCTCCTATTCGCGACTGTCATCGTGCTGGCACTGATGAATCCACTGCTCGCCCTGCTTGTTGCCCCGGTATTGCCACTACTGACATGGCGTGCATTCCGCTTTGGCAGCCTCGTACGGCCACTCGGGGCGGAAATCCAGGACAGGCTTGCGGACCTGACTTCGCTGTTGGAACAGAACCTCCGGGGCGCCCGTATTGTGAAGGCCTTTGCGCAGGAGGATGCTGCGATCCGCAGGTTTGCAGCTGGCAGCCGGAGCCTGTTCGAACTGTCGAGCAGGATGGGACGAATCCAGGCTGTCCACGCAAATATTCTCAGCGTCATCACCGATTTGTCAGTTGCCTTGGTGGTTGGTTGCGGTGGTTGGCTCGTAATCCGGCGATCGCTCAGCCTTGGCGAGTTGGTCGCCTTTACTGCTTACATGACCCAGCTCGCGCAGCCCGTACGGCTCATGGGGGCTGTTGCGCCCGTGCTTGGCCTGGGCATTGCATCAGGGAAAAGACTGGTCGATATTTTCGATGCCCAAGGGGAGGTTGAGGAAGCGCCCGGTGCCATCGTCCTGCCGCGACTGGAAGGCCGGATAACTTTTGATAAGGTCGATTTTGGCTATGCGGGCAAGCCGGATATGTTCCGCCAGCTCGGTCTGGATATTTTGCCGGGTGAGATAGTCGCGTTCACGGGGATGACGGGATCGGGGAAATCCACCCTCATGAACCTGATTCCGCGATTCTACGATGTCTGTTCGGGTTCCATACAGGTTGATGGCAACGATATCCGGAACGCCACACTTTCCTCACTCCGCAGCCAGATCGGCATCGTTCTTCAGGAGTCCACCCTCTTCGCCGTCAGCGTTAGGGAGAACATTTCCTTCGGGACGCCCGACGCGGATGAAACCGCGATCTTGGATGCATCCAAGGCTGCATGCGCCCATGACTTCATCACTTCGTTGCCAGCCGGTTACGATACCGTGGTGGGTGAGCGGGGGGCTACCCTTTCTGGAGGCCAGAGACAGCGCATCGCCATCGCCCGGGCCTTGCTGAAGAATCCGCGTATCCTTCTCCTCGATGACGCAACCTCGAGCGTGGACGCGGAAACTGAAACGCTCATCCAGAAAGCCCTTGAACGATTGATGCAGGGCAGGACCTGCATCGTGATAGCACACCGTGCCTCAACCTTGCGCATGGCCGACCGCGTCATCGTACTGGACAGGGGCCGGAAAGCCGCTGAAGGGAAGCACGAGGAATTGCTCGCAGGTTCCCGCCTGTACGCCGAAATATTCAGGCGCCAGTTCGAGGCCGGGGAGGTCAATGGATGAGTGCCGCCGGAGGTTTTGGTTCTGCGGGGACAGGCAGCCCGGGACCCAACAGCCTATTGGAGGCTTTTGGTTCAGACAGCGAAAGGAAGGCCTTTGACGCAGGTATCCTGCTCAGGCTTTTGGCTTTCCTTAAACCTTACCGACTTCGCATGGCCTTCGCAGCTGTCTGCGTGGTCGTCTCCTCGGGAGCCGCCCTCGTCGCACCCTGGCTCATCAAGTCAGCCATCGACGGTCCCATCGCCAGTAGCGACGTGGCTGGCCTGGTCCCTCTGGTAGCGCTTCTCTCCTCTGCTTATGTGGCCTACGCCCTCGCTTCTGGCTTCCAGAATTACCTGCTCTCCTGGGTCGGGCAACGTCTGCTACTGGATTTGCGTGTCGGGCTATTCCGTCACCTTCAAGCCCTACACCTGGGTTATCACGACACGCATATCGTCGGGGTAACCATTTCGCGGATCATGAACGATGTCGGCACCATCAACGAATTGTTGAGTCAAGGGTTGCTTTCCTTTCTCGGGGACGTACTCATACTCGTGGGCACCATGGTCGTAATGTTGATGATGAGTCCTCCATTGGCCTTGCTGGTGTTCAGCGTCATCCCGTTCATGATCGTCGCCACCTTGCTTTTCGCGATCAGGGCCCGCGGAGCGTTCCGGGAAACGCGATCGGCGGTTGCCTCCGTGGTCGGGAATCTGGCTGAAAATATTTCTGGCATGCGCGCCATTCAGGCGAACGCGCAGGAAGAGCGGGTGAGGCAGGGTTTTGACCGTTCCAACGTACGCAACAAGGATGCCCATGTCCGCGCCACCACCCTGTCTTTCATTTTCATTCCCACCGTGGATTTCCTATCCATCATCGCGATGACCCTGGTGCTTTTTTTCGGTGGCCGCGCGGTGGTCATGGGAAACGCGAGCCTTGGCGTACTCGTAGCTTTCATGACCTACTCGAGCCGTTTTTTCCAGCCCATCCGCGAACTGTCCCAGTTATTCACCACCATGCAGTCAGCAATGGCCAGCGCAGAGCAGGTGTTCAGATTGCTGGATACGGCTCCAGCGTTAGTCGATTTTGCCGGCGCCATGGATGCCGGAAGGCTTCAGGGAAGTCTGGAATTCAAGTCCGTCTCATTTTCATACCGGAAGGGAGAACCGGTCCTGAATGGCCTCAGCCTCGTTGCGGAAAAGGGGAGGATGCTCGCAGTGGTCGGACCCACCGGTGCGGGCAAGAGTACGATAGTGAATTTGGCGTACCGCTTCTACGATGCGGAAGCGGGGCAGGTACTCATCGATGGAAGGGACATCCGGCAGTACAGGCAAGCGTCGTTGCGTTCGCGGATGGCCTTGGTGTCCCAGGAGCCCTTCCTGTTCCCGGGTACGATTCGTGACAACATTCTCTTCGCGCGACCCGACATGGAAAGGTCTTCGGCCGGAAACGCGGCAGAAGCCGCTGCGAGGGCGGCTAATGCCCACGACTTTATCTCGGACCTGTCGCGCGGGTACGATACGCTGATCGAGGAGGGTGGCTCCAACCTTTCGGTCGGTCAACGCCAACTCGTGTGCATCGCACGGGCTATCCTGGCCGACCCGCGCATCCTGGTCATGGACGAGGCGACTGCGAACATCGACACCCTCACCGAAGGCCTCATCCAGGATGCCTTGGGACGGCTGTTCGAAGGCAGGACGGCACTAGTCATAGCCCACCGCCTTTCTACCGTGCGACACGCCCACCGGATTTGTTTCCTTGACGCGGGCAGGGTAAGGGAAACGGGGACCCATGATGAATTGATGGCCTTGGGCGGCAGATACCGGTCGCTCTGGAAGAGCCAGGGTTGAACGTGTCCGAGTCGAAGACTCTCACTGGGAGCTAATTATTCCACCTTCCGCTCCATCATGAAGATACCCCGGATGCGCTCCATGTCGAACTTTGCAGTCCGGTCGTAGTTATAGATGCCATTTTGTTCCTGTTCGACATTGGTCAGTTGGGTGTAGCACCAGCCGTCGATATGCCCCAGTTCCATCAGCGCGCGCACTTGTCCTTCCAGGCGTGTGTAGAATTCTTCGATGCTGCGGGGTGGCTTGCCATAGCCCCAACTCGCCTTGTTCAAGCCTCCCGCTGGCGCAGCCACATCCTGGGTTTCAGGATCCCACTTGATGCCGCCGAATTCATCAACCAGATACGGCTGGCCTTCGTAGGGTGCTTCCGCAGCGGGGAAATTCCTGAATGGTCCTTCGGTGGGGTGGATTGCCAACAGCCTGGCAAGCTCGTCTGGGTCCTGCTCGTAGCTGTGCACGGTCCACAGGTCTGTCCGGTGGTGGATGTAGCCGCTCGCGTCGTTGACAGGTCGGCCGGAGTCCAGATCCTTGCACAGGCGGTAGGCCTCGATATGCAGACGCTCGTGGTTGCGGGGTTTGAAATATTGGACGCTCTCATTGAATGGGGTCCAGGCGACGATCGCAGGGTGGTTGCGGTCCCGCACGATAATTTCCTTCAACTCGCCTAGCAAGTTGCGGGCAGGAAGACCGTCATCGTTATGGTCCAACCCCCAACTTGGAGTCTCGCCCCAGCATAGGTAACCCAGTTTGTCCGCCCACCAATAAAAACGTTCCTCGAAAACTTTCTGGTGGAGCCGGGCTCCGATGAAGCCGGCCGCCTTGGCAAGTTCGATGTCGCGCCGTAAGGCCTCATCGCTTGGGGCGGTCCAGATGCCATCGGGGTAGAAACCCTGGTCCAAGACCAGTCTTTGGTAGTAAGGCTCGTTGTTCAGGAATAAGCGGTTTCCCTCGATATGGACCTTACGCAGGCCTGCGTAGGATTCCACCTTGTCAACAAGCCCGCCCTCAGCGTCCAACACGCACAGTTCCAGGTCGTACAGCTGGGGATTTTCAGGAGACCAGGGTTTCGCATTGTTCAGGTCCAGAAAAACCGGGATGCCGTCCGCCGCTGGAACCTCGGCTTCTGCGACCAGCGTACCACCGTCGAAGACAGACACGGCCAGTCTCTGTCCCCGTGCCAGGCCATGATAGGCGGGAACCAGTACGAAGCGTGATGAATCCAGGTCGGCCAGAATCTGTACCCGTTCCAGTGCGTTTGCGGCGACAGGCTCCATCCAAACGGTCTGCCAGATGCCCGTGACGCGGGTATACCAGCAGCCCCAGGAATCGTGCTTCCAGGCTTGCTTGCCCGAGGGTTGCGACCCATCCCACAGATTGCTCGTTACTCCGACCACCAGGTTCTGGCTTTTCCCGAACTGGACGAAGCGGGTGATGTCCAGGCTGAAGGATGTGCTCCCGCCGGAGTGAATACCGACGGGGGCGCCATCGATGTATACATCCGCGTTGTAGAACGCGGCTCCAAAATTGAGCATGACTCTTTTTCCCGCCCACGCTTTTGGAACGCTTATCTCACGATGGTACCAGATCGTATCGACCATATCCTTTTCGCCTATGCCGGACAACTCGCTTTCCGGCGCGAAAGGGACAAGGATGGAACGGGAAAAGCCCTTGGAGCAAGCCCGGGCGGGTGGGCGAAGCCGAGTCGGATCGTGCAGACCTCCCAGAGGGCGTTCCGCGTTGTAGTCGTATGCCAGGTGCCAGGGTTGGCGTTGAATAATTTCAAAGGACCATGTTCCGTTAAGGTTGATCCAGTCGTCGCGACGGAACTGGGGGCGCGGGTATTCCTGGCGGGGACAATCGTTTCGGGGTGATTCGGCGTTCGACTCAGGTGAATCCGGTATGTCAATGATTTCCATTCCTGTATTCTAGGATTCCGGCCAAGCAGCCGCCATGTAAAATTCCGCCATACAGCTTTGCGAAGCGACCATGGAACGTGTTATGCTTATGGGAATATGAAAACCAACGATCATCCCTTTCCCATCCGGAACATCCTGAACATTCCGGAAACGTGCCGTGAAGCCTTCATCCCGCTATCCAACAACGGTTGCCGGGTCCTAAGAAAGGCCGGAGTCCGTCTTGCCGGGTACAGCGAGTTTGGGGAAGGCTATCTGGTAGGTCGGGTCTCGCCTGGTTTTCGGATTCTGCTTTTTACCGTCGAAGGCGCGGGTGAAATATATCTGGAACGCGATGATGGATCGGAAAGAAGC
>Ga0172379_10006542_pt1 | contig 15534 bp, 20 predicted proteins | sample GrowelOW334metaG_FD_119756 | JGI IMG/M metagenome (GOLD analysis project Ga0172379, IMG submission 119756) | Groundwater microbial communities from an aquifer near a municipal landfill in Southern Ontario, Canada - Groundwater well OW334 metaG | ecosystem: Environmental > Aquatic > Deep...
CAAGCCACTGAGCCGTTTGCGCACTAAGCCGGGTAGGGGAGCGAGACAGCATTAGTTTTTCTCACTGCCGGCAGAAGTCTGGTTATCAATCCGAATTGCGATAGCCTCCTGTCTTCGATAGCCCAGCAACATGCCTACGTAAAAAATATTGGACAGCACCACCAACATCCCGCCGTAAAAACTTAGTGGTTGCGCCAGGCTAGGGTAGTAGTACAGATTCCACATGCCCCACAGCATGAAAAACATAACACTGACTACGGAAACCCCGCGCACTAATTTTTCTACCTTCAACACCCGGCAGTGATTCAAAACCATCACGGCTGCAAACGCTTCAAAGCCGCCGTTTACTGCATCTGCTGAAATCATTTATTCGTTCCTTTGCTTATTTACTTTTGCTTCTTATGTAGGAAGTGTCTATATGGATCAAAAACGATTCATGCCGTAGTTAGCTGCTTTGCGCATTGCGTCTTTTACTTCCTGAGTCACCGGCGCATTATCCAGAAACCAAACCTGTTTAAATGCCTTGTCAGCAGCTTCTTCAGAGATCAACTCATCACCTACAAATTCTTTCGTTCTGAGCGTATCAGCATCCCGATCGCCGACGTAAAGCGGGATTACGGCACGCTTTCGCATCCAACGCAGCATGTCAGCATAACGCTCCGGTGCAGCTCGCCTGTTTTCTGCAATTTGAAAAGCTAACAGACTTTCCAGTTGAGATATTCTTGCAGTTAAAGCGTCGATCACCTTGCCCGGATTTTCAATTGTCACTGTTTCAGTCATCGTTTCACCTAATTATCCTTTTGTTTTCCGCTTTTAATCTGAAAATCTCACAGCCAAATAATTGCACAATTGCTATTAAATAGCAATGTTTAAAACAAAAAAACGGAGCCGAAGCCCCGTTCTTTTATACAGTTTGTGACCGATTAAATACCGGCCAAACCTTGTGGTTTCGTATCAAACGGCAGCAGCGGATGACAACCAATCGGGAACATTTCGCCATCACCGCCTTCATGCTCCTTCAGCACCACCGTAGAGGCCATGAAGCCGTTATCTTCACCTTCACCCATGCGATAGCGCGCAGAGTGTTTGTCGCCGTGTTTTACGACCGCTTCAAGTCCTTTGCCGACGAAGTAGTAGCGAACGCCGGGGAAGATTTCTGCCTGCACTGCGCCTGAATCAATGGCCTGAATCAAATTGTCCACCCAATCGGATTCAAAACTACACCAGAAACGGTTCATAACCGCATCAGCCGCTTCCTGAATGTATTTGCCGTCTTCCAGTTTTGTGCCTGGGCGAATCATGCGGGCAAACATTTCGCCGTCTGCTGTATTGATGACGCGTAAAACAACGAACGACGTACCATTCGAGCTGCGCTTCATTGTATCAATTGCATAACGTTCCAGATCCGCGAACGTAGTGGCCAGCGTTTTCATTTCCGGATAAACAACATCCAGCGAGGCCGACATACGCGAAGCACCTTTGGGCATATATGGATCATTCAAACGGGCCATCACCGGCGTGATAATTTCAGTTTGACCTTCTGCCTTGGACAGTGACTTCAACCATGAAGCTGACCACAGACCTGTTTTCTCATCCAGATATGCGCCATCCGCCAGTAACACGCCGCCGATCTCGGTATAAACCTTCGCCAGCGGATCATTCATTGCCTTTTCCAGTTGATTACGGTTGTTGGATTTCATAGCTGCACCCAGAATATCGGTAGCAAAATTCACTACCTCTGGACGTGCAAAACCGGAACCCTGATCGTCGGTATTTTCCGTTACCTTGCGAGGGCGCAAAAATACCGTCACCGTAGGCTTTTCCGGCAACGAAAGATCAATACCGGTGACTGTATCAGGCTTACCATCAACGTGATTCAGATCGTATGCAACAACCTGAATAGGAAAAGAACGCGAAGCAGCACGAACACCGCGTTTACCGAATGTACTTAAATCCAAACCTTCCATGACATACTCCTTAAAATTAAAAACAATCACCCCTGCTACCACGCTTCAAACTACAACTCCTGCCCACACTTCAGTTACACCGAAGTAGTTCATCAACCCATACAATTCAGATAAATATCGGGTATCAACAAACGAACCACATTCAGATACACCTGCGACTTTTGAACGATTGATCGCATATTCGATCTGTTCAATAGTTATTGTTGCCATTGCTTAGTATTCCGTGACATTCACTTTAACGAATTCCGCTCTGAACTCAGCCAAATCACCATTTTGTATGGACAAATACACTTGAGGCGATATGGATGCATCAGGAAAACCAATGCGTGCCAAATAGCGTTTAATACACTCCAACGCTTCCAGCAATTCAGGCTCTTCGGTAATGCTTACCGTGCCTTTGGCTGACTTTTCACATTCCAGCCAAACCGGTTCGCGACGATCTATTGTGGTAACAGCTTCTTCACGGGATGGAGCGGTGTCAAAACAAGCAGGAAAAATAGCATCCTCGTTTGGAACATCTTGTTCTGCCTCTCTTGAATCTGCGCTGATAGACGCGTGAAGTTGATGCGTTTCTTCAACCGCAACATATTGCCCACGCATCTGATCTTCGTCGGTAATGAATTCGACACTCCCTGGATAGGCAAGAACCTTCCTGACCCAATCCGGATTGCCGCTGATTTTGGCTTGTCCCCAGCCAATAACGCCCAGAAACGATTGCACCTCTGAAAAACCCGCACTGAGATCCGCGCTGTAAACTTCCAGGCGATCCGGTGTGAGGTGAAATTCAATACCCTCGATGCTCCTGTACATTCTGTTGTTGGCATCTATAAGATCAACACAGTGACGTTCAAGCATGGAAGGAAATAATCCTTCCTCTTCGCATTCACCGCTGCGTCTATCAATAATCAAATCGCTTGCCATACCATCCCTTTCTTAATATTGAAATTTACTCAATCCGCCAGCCAGAAACCACCTTGTTTGCATCCATCGGGACGCAATACGAATGACCATTTTGCTGGTGTTCCGTGAATCCATCGCACTTGAGCATCTTGGTAAAATCATTCAGCTTTGAAAGCTTTACAGCGGCTTCACCTTCTGCCGCATTGGCAAAACCACGTGCCTGAAATTTTGAATCGTAATGCAATGAAGCCACATACCATCCACCGATGCTGCACATCGCCGCCAAAAAACACACGCCACCGATAGCAACGGACAACCACTTTTGACGTCCTTCATCGGTAAACGAATTGAAGGCTTTTTCGCCTTCCGCACGAATCCGGCCAACAGTTTCATCAACAGAGTCCGTTAGGGTTTTATTCACAACATCGACCGATGACTGGATCTTCAGCTCAATACCTTCTGTGATAGTCTCAATGACTTCAAGATCACGTTTTTCCGTACTGGCGCGATATTCAGCAAGAGCGGCATCAATACGTTGCTGCAACTCTTGTTCTTTTTTACCCATCACACCATTGGTTGTACCGGCAAGCGACTCCATCTGTTCGCTCAATTGGTTCATGGATTCTTCGATAGAAGTCACCGTATCACCGACGCTTTTTTCAGATTCATTCAGGGTTTTCGTCATCGTACCGAGACGTTCGCCCATCGCGATCATTTCAGCCCAGATGATTTCCTGTTTGCTGAGTCCTTGTGTGCTGTCGTCAAACATTACTTCACCTCAAGGGCAGTAAAAACGGAATCAAGATTACGATTGACCGTAGCCGACATACGACGTGCCATATCCCGGCGAATGTAGCCTTTCTTTTCGGCTGGATCTTTAGCTTCCATTGCCAGTTTTGAATAATTAGCATCATCGGCCAGCATTGAAGCAACGGTTTCGCCCAGTTCGCCAAGATCCTTGAACAACTCGGTTTCACGAATTGAAAGTTTTTTATTGAAGTCAAACTTTGTCTGAGGCAAAGCACTGGCATCGTAAAGCATACGAAATTCGCTTATCAGGTTTTCACCCACACGATTGAAAACAACACGCAGCCTGTCTTCTTCGACGCCAAACGTGCGCAGTAACTCAATCGTCTTCAGCGTATCCAGCATTTCTTTAGTGCCGGAGGTAGTTGGAATCACGAACAAATCGAAAATATGCCCGGAGCCATCCAGGCTACGCAGTTGCTGAAAAAACGGAACGATATTTGACGCGCCAACATCGACAATCATATTGCCGCTGTTAAAGCCCATTTCATAAACCTCACGATACTGCGCACCAGTTTTCTTGATTGAGGTTATGCCTGGTAAACCATCTGCTGACTTGTTGTATGTTTCCACCTCGACCAGAACAGGATCAACGCCATCTACCAGCAAGCGCGGATACAATAAATGTGCTGCAACCGTTGTTTTTCCTACGTTACCACTTACATTCAACACAATAATCTTCGACACAACGTTTCTCCTTTGTAAAATAGTGCAATAAATTATATTGTAAAAACAAATTAACAACAACTTAGCAAAATTCCTATGTAAGAAATCTTGTCAGATAACAAAAATCCTAATTTTCATCTTCAAATTCATCCGGTAACGGCCTTCGAGGAATATCTTTTGGATCAAAATGCGTATTGAGCAGCTTTTCCAATTGCTCCTCAGAAACCGCCGAAACGACACGAGCCGGGGAGGGCGGAATTTTTGCCTTCTCTGAAACAGCGGGCGGCGAAGCCGACCGCGCCGCGTCATTTTTTGGAACCGATGCGCTTTCAGTCTTCTTATCACCATCCGATTCCGATGATGCTTTGGAAGTAACCACAGGAGCCGGTGAAACCGGAACTGGAGTCGCCGCAGGCTTTTTCTTCGACGCAGCGTCATCAACCGCTTTTTTGACGATCTCATCCAGTCCACGACCACTTGCCGCTTGAAACCGCTGTATAGCCTCTTCAGCTGCTCGTTTGTATCTGAGCGCAGTTTCGTGGATGGCCTCCTGATCCTGTTGTCTTATCTCTTCAAAATAATATTCACGAATCGTGTCTGCCTTCAGGCGAATTCCTTTGCCATTCAGTAATTCAGCGACACGTTCAAATCCGACTCCCATTTCCCGAGCAGCTTTAATTTCGGGTAACAACGCCTTAATCACATCGCGCTGCCGAACCAGAAAGCTTGATTCCGGCGACATTAAAAACCGTAATAACTCAGCCCGGCATTCCGCGATCTCGTTCCGTTCGATCTTGTGTTGCCGCCCGGACGCCTGATTTTCGCCCTTAATTGTTTCCGCTACAGCCATTTAATCATCCTTAAAATCGTTGGCGACAAGCCCGACATCAACCGCATATAAGCCTGTAATCATCCTGTAGTTAACCAGCAACCTCTATACGCTTCCGCCGTGTAAACGTGCTGAAAATACCATACTACAATAAACAATACAACACAAAACCAGCTTATAACTATCTTTGGTTCGTCTTTTATCCACCCGCAAATCACCAATTCACTGCCGTTAACTCTCCATCCTTTCACCTGAGTTCTTCCCCTGCGTTCCGCACTTTTCACCCAATTACCACCACATGCTTGCCTTGCATCATTCGTTTTTCCATCCGTTATTTGTCAGCCTTTTGTCTGAGTATTACCAGCACAATACCAATCTTACGCCGTCAATTTCCCTTTTATCCCCAAAGAATTTTCCTGATGAATATCCATTAACCTCAAACTTAATGTATTTTAAGCATCTGCATATCATCTTAAATCGACAAACTTTTCACACTATTTTTTCCGGCAAAGCTCCGGCAAAAAACAGTAGCACAGCGGACAGGATGCGAGATGTCATGACAAAATGAATTTTGCCATTCCATACGGGAAACTTATTTGGTCGCTACGCGCCCTTCACAAGTTTTCCTCTCGTAGAACTCAGGGCTACGCCCCGAGACCCTGACTTCAAAATCTCAGCTTGACAGCAATAAACAAAACTAATATAAATAAACTATAATTTACTGTCTTTACCATTCAAACTTTTACCAACAAGGAGTATCTCAATATGTGGTTCAAAAATATCTTCATCTATCGCCTCGCTACAGATTGCGTAATTACCGCTGAAATACTGAAGGAAAAACTGGCGACTAAGCCCTTGATGCCTTGCAGCGGCTTGGACAAACAAAACTGTGGTTGGGTATCCAGCCGTGGGGATGATCGTCTGATTCATGTTGCTAACGGACAGATTCTGTTTGCGCTTGGCGTAGAGCAAAAATTATTGCCCGCCGCCATCATCAATCGTTTTACCAAAGAGCGCGTTGCAGATATTGAGGCGCAACAAGGCTACAAAGTCGGACGCAAGGAACTTAAAGACCTCAAGGAAGCGATCACAGAAGAATTGCTCCCAAAGGCATTTGCGCTTCAACGCATCACCTATGCATGGCTGGACACGCTCAACGGACGCTTGATTATCGACGCGGCATCCGCATCCAAAGCAGAAGAACTACTGGAATTTCTCAACAAGACGCTGGATGAACTGCCCGTCAAATCGTTAAATACCGAAACCTCACCGGTGGCAGCAATGACCGATTGGCTCGCCAGCGATAGCGCCCCGTTACCGTTCACCATCGACCGCGATCTGGAGCTGCGCGCAACTGACGAGAGCAAAGCGACGGTGCGTTATGCCAATCACGCGCTCGAAGGCGAAGAAATTCTTGCTCATATCGCATCAGGTAAGCGTGCTACGCGCCTCGGACTGACCTGGAACGACCGGATTTCTTTTGTGTTGACTGAACAATTGCAAATCAAGCGTCTTGAATTTCTGGACATCATCAAGGAAGAATCGACCACGCTGGCCGATACGGCAGATGAAATGTTCGAACTCGACTTCACATTGATGACAGGCGAACTGACAAATATGCTAACAGATTTGATTGGGGTGTTGGGCGGCGAAGTGGAGAAGCCGGTTTAAGTTTTGCCACACCGTGCGCAGACGGGTTCTGCGCATTTGACTCATTACAGCGACGAGAATTCTTTACAAATCTTATGTACAAATTATCCGCTCAATATTCACCTGACGTAATTGATCGTGCCAGGGTGTCAGCAATGGCAATGGAATCTCTCAAAAATGACTCAGGTGTAACAGCTGAAGAACGAAGAAAGGTTGCTGAAAAGGTTACCCGCATTCATGCCGTTTGCAATCAGATCCGTTCATTGCAATTTCGTCATTAGCATGGCGAAGAAATTCAAGATAAAACCAGACGAAGAAAAGCATATTGGGAAATACATACAAGTGCGGCTCACTCAAGCAGACCGTCTGGAAATTGAAAGTCGTGCAGCCAATTATGCAATCTCGCTATCTGAGTACATACGTCGAACCGCACTGGGCCGACCGATCCGAAAAAGTAACGTCCACGAACTCATCATTGAATTACGAACAATCGCCGATCTGCAACGCGAATGTTTCAAGTCTGATAGACGAAACGAAAACCGCTATCAGGAGATTTTGCAAACAGTTGTGAATGCAATCGCGGCTATTCCTTTACGGATCAGCAGCCATCAAAATGATGCAAAAGAGTAGGGCGCTTCTGTTTAAAACCAAAAAAGCCGCATAGTGGCTCTTTTCTTACATAGGAATTCCAATGAAACGAATAATCGCTATCCCTGTTTTCTTCCTGTCCCTAATTTCATCCGCCGTCGCAGCTACGCTTACCGGCCACGTTGTTGGCGTAACCGACGGCGACACCATAACGGTGTTGGACGCGAACAACCAAACCCACGAAGTCCGCCTCAGCAATATTGATGCACCTGAAACCAGTTGCCACCAACGTAAGCCATCCAATTCAGACACATGCACCGAAACAAGTCAGCCATTTGGCAAGGCCGCAAAACAATCCTTATCAGCGATCCTCTACGACCGCGATGTTCAGGTCAGTCTCGAACGCGGCCAATCATACGGGCGTGTAGTCGGCACTGTGTATGTGAACAGGCTTGATGCCAACCTGGAACAGATCCGTAGTGGTTACGCCTGGCACTATATCCAATATGCGCAGCGGCAACAGGACGCGATCACGTTCAACCAATATCAGAAGGCCGAACAGGCTGCACGTACCGGTCATATCGGTCTATGGAAAGACAGCAATCCCGTTGCTCCTTGGAATTACCGTCATGCTCGATAAAGCTCAATAACATCGCCATCATCAAGCTGATACTTTTGCAAACGATACCAAAGTAGCATAGAATTTGACATCAAATCTTTTTAAAGACAATCATGAGAGCCACTTTGGAACGTAAGAATGCCATTAAAACATCGCGCTCAGTTGCGACGGGTGATTTTTTGCACAAAGACATGATGGCGTTCGCAACTCGACTATCGCAAGATCCAGATGCCGCACGTGGTTTTCTTCAAAGAGCCGGGATCGTTACTCGCTCTGGAAAAATTGCAAAGGCCTACGGCGGCTGATCTGTGACTGACCATTCTCGCTGGCAGCTCTACGAATCTCAAGCCTCATTTATTATCGGTTTTCACGGCTGTGATAAGTCAGTTGGCGAAGCTATTCTGAGTGGCAAAGAACCCCACCTCAAACCATCAACAAACAATTACGACTGGCTTGGCAACGGGATATACTTCTGGGAAGGCAACCCCCAAAGGGCGCTTGATTTCGCTACTCAGGGGGCTGGCGGCGGGAAGAACTCAAAGGGCTATATTAAAGAACCGTTTGTTCTCGGCGCTATTATTGATCTAAAGCATTGCTTGGATCTCTTGGATAGTACAGGTCTCCAACAAGTAGCCGATTCATTCTCTCTTTTAAGCAAAACATTTGATACCCTTGAATTAGAACTGCCTGAAAACAAGGGGGGCGAAGATCTCACAAGACGGTTTCTCGATTGCGCCGTGATAGACAGCTTACACCAGTATCGCGAGGATGAAGGGCTGGAGTCTTTTGATTCAGTTCGAGCCGCCTTCTTCGAAGGGAAAGAGCTTTACAAGAAAGCAGGCTTCAGGCAACAAAACCACATTCAGATATGCGTGCGTAGCCATGCATGTATCAAAGGATATTTTCGTCCCATTCATCTCTAATCAGAGGCTGGCAGGCTCAGTTCAAGTGTTCTGTATTGCGAACTGTTTTCGCAATCTGCCACGCTGACTTCTATTCAATTTCGGCAACAAAACAATCAATCCGGTACGGATGATGTCATTTTTGTTACTGTGAAGCTAATAAAGTTAATTGAATTAAATATCTCACAATACTACAATGCAAATTATACTGTAAAACAAGGAGATCATTATGCAAGCCCCCAACCAACCAACCGCCCATCTACCCCAGATCCAAGCCTACGAATCCGCAATCACCATCCTCAAATCAGGACAGATGCCAGACATCGAAATCATTCCCTTCGGTGACTGTAACGACATCGTTTTCAATGGGCGTCCGCTTGCAGTCTGGGACGACACCACCATCAATCAAACCGAGTTGCTTCTTATATTGGAAGCCTACCAGGAAACCTACCTTGATCGTCACAACGCACTGGATCTCGCCAACGCGACACCGGGCCAGAGCATTCGTGCGCCCATCATCGGCAAAGTGATCGACATGTCGGCTGACTACATCGTGCAAGACATCGGCAAAGGCAAGCGGGTGTATCACGCCTATGACGACCTTGATCTGACACTGATACAAGGCAAGTGCAATCACATCTGTCAGGGTGATCGCCTTGAAATCAAATATGCCGACAACGGCAAAGCCAAAGTGACCAACATCAACGAAAAATCGCGTGAACAACGTGCCAATTCACACACACTCTAGGATTGCAAATGGAAAAGATTAAGGTATCGGAGCTTGAAGGTGATGCTTTGCACTGGGCGAAAGCGAAAGCGGAAGGCGTAGCTTTTCTCACCGACTCGAAACGATCAACAGACTGGGCCGACATCGCGGAGCAAGAAGATATTGGCGTACATCCGGCGTATTCAAGTGGCTGGCAAGCTACCTATGAGAAAGACAGCAACCTTATATCAACTTGGGGTGAAACGCCTTTCAAAGCATTAGCACGCTGTTTCATCGCCAAAAAACTGGGGTTCGTAATCGAAATTCCGGCAACGTACATTAATAACTAAAGAGGTATTTGCTATGCCAATGACTGAAAAATTCCAACCCACGGAAGCGATGGTAGATGCAGCCGAAACACTGTTGTTGGCAATGGCTCATGCCGAAACGATCCGGCCTATCGTCCTGAAATACGAAGCCGAAATCCTTGCTGAAGGTCAGTGGCACATGGATCGTAAATTATACGAAAGCATCGAACTTCGTCACCTGAATGAACCGCGCAGTGGTGCTGATCGAATCATCCTTGATCCAAAAGAATCCTACATGATGTCAGAAGACGACTTCAAAGAATTCGATGCAAAATGCAGAGACGCTCGTGACAACGCCGGGTTGCTGGTCGATCACGATGAACAGTGTCCAATGTTGTGCGCCGATAATTTAGTCATGCAAGCAGAACATGCCCTTATCGAAACAATGAGAGAGCGGACTGGTGCGACCAAAGACCAGCTGTTATGTGCCGGGATGGACAAATACAAACAGTACGTCGATTTGACCTTGCGTTTACTTACGCCTTTCGTTGCCACCACTCAACAGCTTTCCGCCGCACCTGCAGCACCATCCAAGTCTTACCAGGGCGAAATTGTCGCCATCGTGGATGACACCCGGATCATCCAGCACGTCGGTAAAAACACGCATGTCGCACACATCGCTGACAAACTAGATCACCCACCAACTCTTCAGGACAAAGTGACTATCACCTACGACGATAAAGGCTTCGGCAAGGTCGTCCCACGTGAGAAGTCACAAAGCAAATCTCAAGAACGATAATTCAATCATCCACCAGAAGATCACGACCAATGAGCTTTTTTACAAAGATCACCTCCGGAATTGCTTATGGAATCGGTGTGGGCATCGGGTTAACAATCTGGTCTGTTATCAAGCGAATAATCATTCTGGTTTGTATCGCTGGCGTATTTTCCCTGTTTGCATCTGACTTGTTCCCTGGCGTAGATATTCATTACACATTTCTATCTGACCTGTTTTACACCCTTCGATCTAGGCTAGTGCCATGATCGTCAAAATTCCAGAAAAACGCCGAGACAATCAGTCCTCATTCAAGGCGCTTTCCGACTACATCACCAAAGAATTTAATCGCGACAACATTGACATCAATCGTCCGGGTTTCGATCAACTTACACAGTACATCACCCGTGAATCCGTACCCGACATTCTTTCCGGCATTCAGGTTGAAAAAACAATTGCGGTTGAAATCGGCAACCTCAACAGCCTCTCTAATGCCGCTAAAGAAATGTATGCGGTCGCTGAAAAAAACGCCAAGGTTGATGATCCCGTCTATCACTACATATTAAGTTGGCCGGAACACGAACGCCCTGAAGCCCGCGACATGCTTGCAGCAGCGCGTGACACGATTGCAGCCCTCGGTATGGCAGAACACCAGTACATCATCGCTATACACGCGAATACGGACAACCTGCACGCTCACATCGAGGTTAACCGCGTCCACCCGCAAACATTCAAGTCACACAACATCGAATGGTCACGAAAGACCCTGCACCATGCCGCCCGCGAGGCCGAAATTAAATACGGCTGGAGCCATGACAACGGGATCTACAACGTCATTGAGATCAACGGCAAGAAAGTCATTGCCGAACGCACCAAAACACCTGAGCAGCTTCCCAGTGAAAAATCGCAACTGTTTGAGACATGGAATCGTGAAGAGTCGTTAGAAACATGGTGTCGTCGCCAACCTGCGCCGGTACTCAAAGAACTTTTGCCAACGTTCCAGTCTTGGGACGACCTGCACGACACCTTGCATGAATTCGGCCTTCAACTGATCGACAGCGGGGGAGGGGGGATGAAGATTTCCACACTGGCCACAGACGATCAATCGCCGATCATCATCAGCGCATCCAAAGCATTCCGATTCCTTAAACGCCCGGAACTCGAAGCACGTCTGGGTAAATTCACCAAACCAACCGAAGGAGATTCACATGACCGAACCGACACCGGAAACACAACCGTCCTCGATGACGGACATCCAGACAACCGACCTGACGCAGCCCAGTTCGCCCGCTACCAACAACGAGCCGCCGAACTCGGCCAGCGAACCAGCACCCGTGTTTCTGTATCAGAGTCCGGTGCTGCAACAACTCGCCGACAAAGACAAACCGCCACGGGAAGTATTTTGCACCATCTGTCCGATGTCCCTTTGGTTCAAGACATCGAGCGAGACGAAATGTTACTGCCGGCAGATGCACCTCTTGACCTGGACGACCTCGAAGCCCAGAGCGATCTTGACATGCGACGGCCCATTCCTCGCAGCGCAAGCGGAAGAAGCAAAGAACAACAAATAGCGCCGAAGATTACCTACCAACGAGATCCCGAAAAACGTCTGGCCGCCAAACTTGAACGTGCTGAAGTTAGAAGGGCGCTACTGGCGCGTTATACCAAAGAAAAGACCGTCCACAAGACCGTCCGAAGCCAGATGCTCACCGAGGCCAAAGAACGCCAGGCAAGCCGTCTTAAAACGATTCAGGCCGACAAAGCCGCACGCCGTCTTGCAGTCCTGAAGGATAAAGGACTTACACCTGAGCAGAAGCAACAAGCTTATAGCCTCATTGCCAATCAGATTGCCACGCGCAAGGAAGAGGCTCAGATCAAGACCGCAGACGAACGCAAACAACTGTCAGCTACGTTTAAAGCACTACCCATCAACTCATATCGCTCATGGGTAGAAGACTTGGCAGGGCAGGGCGACGAAGCCGCTATAGCCGCCTTGCGCGGCATCATCTATCAAGAAGGTCGTGATCGTAAGAAGCAAGCAAGGGACGAGGAAATCGAAGACGACAAAAAACAAAAGGCGCGAATCGTAGCGCCCGAAGGTGGTACACACGATCCGAAGAAAGCATTCAATCTGGACTGGCAGATACACGGCGGCAAGCTTTATTTTACCTATCCTGACGGCAAACTGGCCTTTGCGGATAACGGTGACAATATCAGCTGGGATAGGGCGATGGTGGACGATGATGCGCTACGCCTGAGCTTGCGCCATGCAGCCGAGAAGTGGGGACGCAAACTGACCATCAACGGCGGCGACGAAGCCTTTCAGCAACGTCTAGCACGTACTGCAAAAGATCTCGGCCTTGAAATTGCCAACGTCCAGTTGCAGGCGGTAATTACACCGGTGCAGGTCAACGAAACAAACAAAATTATTCTGCCAACAACACGTGTTATCCGCAAATCAAAACAACGCATTCAGTCTGCCGATCCGGCATCGCCATTGCTGGCAACTGCACCTGGTGTAAGTGGAGGAGGGCGCAATCCGTTGGACGAATTCATTTCCGATATAAGAAGTCGCAATCAGGATGCGGTCGTAACCAAACACGATCCGGCCAATACCAAAGTGCAGCGAGGCAAGATTATCGCCAGTAACACCGAATACGTGGCGCAGCAGCTCACGAAGAACACCGTGGTCATCCATCATCGGGCAGCACTCAAGCAAGCGGCTGAAGACGGCCAGAGCGTTGCCATCAGGTACGACGCAAACGGTAAGGCAACCGTAACAAAAATCGTCCGCTCACGAAATAACGAACTGTAGGAGATATGATGAAACAAGCAAATAAGGATTTACGGAATTTTCTGATGTTAATAGCTGTCGGTGCAATTTCGTATTATGGTTGGACAGGTTTTTGGTACTCAAAAGCGAATGCTGAAACGGTCAATATTCCTCAATCCAAAGATGAGATCATTGTCAAGCTGCCTCAAGATCAAAGTGCTGAACCTATCATCGTTTTTTCAACTGGGTTCAATATCACCGTGAATAAAATGCAGATCCCCGTATTTGGTTTCGAGGAATGCCCCAAACGTGATGTTGAAACAATCAAAATCTTTGGTACAAGTTATAACGACGGCGATCATAATTGTATTGTTTTAAGCAGAAACAAAGCAACGGTAACAGCCAATCTGCTTTTAACATCGGACTCAATTCGAGATCAATGGACGGTCGAGCGTCAATATAGTGAATTTGCTGGACAGAAATATCTTCGCGTTACGTTGCGCCGTTCTGATGGAACTCTTATTTCACCTGCTGAAGACAGTGATTTCGACAAGCTAAAACCGTCATCGTCACCAGTCGGGCAAGATACTCTTGTTGCCGTTGAAATCTTCAGGCTTATCCGCGACATGGTTCCGTCAAAGGTGTTGTAATGAAAGATGGCCAACTGTACTCACCGATGGATGCCGCCTCGATCATGCTGGCCCAACCTTGCCAAAAATACCTTGAAAAAGGACTTGCATCAGGTAAATATCGAATAGAGCTGGATGGTTTGCAAAAACAATGCTGCCGGTGCCATGACTACTGGCCAGCTGATTCAGAATTTTTCTATTCCGATAAAAAAGGTTCTGACGGTTTGTTCGGTTTTTGCAAAGCTTGTTACATCGAGAAACGTTTTCCTAACGGAAGGAAAATACAAAAACGTGATAATGTTGCAACTCATTGATTATATTCGATAATTTGTCATAATGCTTATTATGCGTATGCTTGGTATATTTTAAAGGGCGGTTTTTAAAATTGCTTATTATTCTATTGTTTAATTAATGGTGTGCATTTGCTCGGGTCAAATTTGATAATATCCCCATCTTTATAGACAACAATGATCTCACTTTCATTTACTTTGATTACACTTGCATGTGCTGGGGCAACACATCGAGAGTATTGTGAAGAATCAATTTCATAAATGAATTTGGCTGCAATATTTTCAATATTCTTCGTATAAGCAGGCATTCTTTCTATTGATAACTTTCCTATTGATACAATACAAATAAAACATGCAATAAATCTAGTACAGGATGTAACTAATGGGTAATTTTCTCTGGATATAGAAAGAAACTCTTCAAAGTATTTATTATCTTTAACTTTTACATAATAAAAAAAGTGAATTTGATTAAATATAACCATGACAGATAAAATTATTAAAAGGCAAATCACTACTAATATTGGACTAATTAAAAAAACAACTAAATTAACAGTATATGTAAGATTCGATGTATCGAATTTGACTAACTCATTTACTATTCTTGATGAAATAGCATAGGCAATATTGGTAATCAAAGATACTAAAAAAATTAGTATTGTTTTTCCAATAATGGTTGACCATATTCTTTTGTAAAGTAAAAATAGATCTGATAGGACTCCAAAAAATAGAAAACTAATTGAAATTACCGTTATTGATAAAAACATGTAACGTGATAGTGTGAAAATATATAGAACGCAAGTAAGTAATGCAAAAATACTACCGAGTAGATAAAATTTTTGACTAAGATTGATCTTTCTCCATATGTTTTTAAAGATTGAATTAACACAGTCAATAGCTACAATAAGAGAGTCAAATGTTGGCACAAATAATTTTGTCATATTATTATTTTACCTTCGTCAGAATATTGTTCGATTGCCCGGCACAGTTTGCATGTTGCCAGTAACTTTCGGCGTAAGGTCTATCATCTTGCCACGCACCTGATTTGATTCCTGCGTGAAAGAAAGCGGCATCACAGCTTGAACCACTGACGTTTCCTTTCCGAAAAGATGTTGTGGCCCGTACCAG
>Ga0172379_10006543_pt1 | contig 15533 bp, 11 predicted proteins | sample GrowelOW334metaG_FD_119756 | JGI IMG/M metagenome (GOLD analysis project Ga0172379, IMG submission 119756) | Groundwater microbial communities from an aquifer near a municipal landfill in Southern Ontario, Canada - Groundwater well OW334 metaG | ecosystem: Environmental > Aquatic > Deep...
AGCGTGCGCACCGAGAGCGCGTCATCGAAGTCTTTTGCATCGAATGGGTCGATGGTGCAGGTAGGCGCGGAGCGGAAGTCGCGACGCGAGCTGGCGGAGCCGGCTCGCGCTACCTCGTCGGCAATCATCTGCCGCCCGTTTTCCTCAAGCCGTTTCGCTTCGGCAATTACGCCAGGAGGGAAGACTGGCGAGAATCCCTGGCCGAGCGCGAGTGCTTGCATCTCGGTCTCGTGGTCACCGGCCTTTCCGATGACTTCTTCGATGGTGCCGAGCGGGTAGTCCTTGCCGGCGTCCCAGCTCACCATACGTACTACGACTTTGTCTCCAATCGGCGCAGAGCCGATTGTCCCGAGAGTAGTCGAAGGGCTAATCACAATTGGCACATACATTTTTTTGTAATCAGGCTCAAGCATTACTAAGCCATCGTTCTCAATCAGTGTGCCGACGAATGTCTCTCGCGCACGCGAGACGATCTCGACGACTTTCCCGGCGGCGCGCGGAGGCATACGGCCCGACGGGTCGCGATAGTCGCCCATCGGAGCGACCTTCACGATGTCGCCAGAGAGCGCGTGATTGCTCCATTCAGGTGGGATAATCAGGTCTTCTGCTTCTTCGCCTATAGCGAAGAAGCCGAATCCTTTGCGTGTCATTGTTATCGGGCCCTCGTGGAGTTGGTCTGCTGGCATTTCTTGTACTCTAGCAATATTATCCAGCTTCTGCTATAGTCGTTTGCATGTTGATGATTCGATTCCAGAGAACCGGCCGGACCAATGATCCGTCATTTCGTATTGCTGTATTAGAGAAGGAGCGCGCCGCTAAGTCGGGCCATATCGTCGAGCAGCTCGGCACTTATAATCCGCGCAGCAAGGCGCTCACTTTGAACGAGGAGCGCGTGAAGGAATGGATTGCCAAGGGTGCTCAGCCTACAGATTCTATCCGCAATCTCCTTATCACGAAGGGTGTCATTGAGGGCAAGAAGGTGAACGTGCTCCCGAAGAAGACCCCGCAGAAGAGCGAAGAGGCGATAGCGGCAGAGGCCGCGGCAGTTGTCGCAGCGAAGGCCGCCGCAATAGAAGCCGCTAAGCCTGCTCCAGTTGTAGAGGCAACGCCAGTCCCTGAAGATCTCCCGACAGAGGCCGAGGTCGCCGCCGAGGCGGAGCCAGCAGTTGTTGAAGAAGTGTTGGCAGAAGTCGCCCCAGAGCCGGCCGCTTAGCCTACTCCGCATACGCGGTGTGAGGCATTAATATTTCTCATATGGAACCAGATCAAGCATTCCTCGAATACGCGGTGAAGGCTATTGTCGACAATCCAGGCGCCGTCGAGACGACGCGCACTATCGATCAGATGGGCGTGCTCCTAACGCTTTCAGTCCACCCAGACGATATGGGTAAGATCATCGGCAAGAATGGCAAGACTGCCGAGGCGCTCCGTATACTCCTGCGTGTAGCTGGTATGAAAGGGAACGCGCGTGTGAACCTGAAGATCAACGAGCCAATCGGTGGCAAACGCGATCCTGAGATGAAGTCGATCGATCAAGCTCTCGAAGATCTTGGCTAGCAGGGGCTGCGTCGCGTTATAGTATAGTCATGTTTGGTCTAGCGCTTGTTTTCATATCGTCAATTTTCGGAGAGGCTGGCGCCTCAGTAGGTAAGCGCGAGATCTCGCTGCAGAAGGAGACCGTCTATTCCCTCGGATTTCTAAGTCTATTGTGGGGGACTGCTTTTTTCTTTGCATATGCGCTCGCTACGTCGAGCGCTTTCATATTTGATTTCGCATCGCTACCATTTTTCTTAACTCGCGTGGTGTTCGAAATCGGTGTCGCGTATTGCATGGTGCACGCAGTTGCGCTCGCAGACCGAAGCACATTCGGTCTATTGCGCATTCTGACTCTACCGTTCCTCATTCTTGTAGACCTCGCGCTCGGGTACACACTCGGCTCCACGCAGATTGTGGGTATCAGTGTGATTGCGGTAGGCCTCGTCATTCTTTTCATGAATCATGGGATTAAGCGACAAGGCGCCTACTATGTAGTATGTGGAGCGCTTCTGGCTGTAATAACTATCTCTCTCTATAAGTACGACATCACGCACTACAACTCAGTGTCGGCAGAGCAAGGGGTTATGGGCGTCGTGATTATGACCTTCTACTATCTTATGGCGCGTATCGTCTTGCACGAGAATCCTTTCAGGCTATTGCGTAACCCAACCATTTTCATTCAATCGCTCGTGTGCGGAGTCGGCCAGGTTTTCCTGTCGTTTGCCTATCTCTTTGCGCCAGCATCGGTCATCGCTACGGCTAACCGATCATTTAACGCTCTTGCATCGCTCATTGCTGGCGATATCTACTTCAATGAGAAGCACATCCTTGTGAAGAGTATTGCCTTCGTAATAATGGCCGTCGGCATCATCTTGCTGGCTTTGTAGCATATGAAATTCCACCTAATTACACTGTTTGAAGAAGCTTGCGACGCATATCTGAGCGCTTCGATTATGGGTCGTGCCCGCAAAGAGAAGAAGATTTCGGTAACGTATCAGACGCCGCGTGATTTTGTAGATAATAAGTGGGGCAAGGTAGACGAGCGCCCATACGGCGGCGGCCCGGGCATGGTGATGACTGCATTGCCAGTAGTGCGCGCTGTGGAAAAGTCGCTTGGTCGAAAAGGACTTCAGAAGTCACTTGGAAGTTCGACTTCCAAGTCGAAGAAGTCAGTGATTATCTGGTTCAGTCCGAGCGGGAAGCAATTCACCAACAAAGATGCCGATGCGCTCGCGAAATATGATGACGTCGTACTCGTGTGTGGTCGCTACGAGGGCATCGATGAGCGCGCGAAGAAGATGCTCAAGACTATCGCGACAGTCAAAGAGTTCGCCGTGGGCGAGGCGGTGTATACCGGAGGGGAAGTGCCCGCACTCGCGATAGTTGACGCAGTCACGCGCCGCCTGCCGGGAGTGCTCGGCAAAGATGCCTCAGTCGAGGAACGCCGCATCGCCTCAAGCGCCGTCTACACTCGCCCAGAAACCATTTCGTACAAAGAAAAAAATTACAAAGTCCCCAAAGTCCTCCAGACCGGCCATCACGCTAATATCGATGCTTGGCGGAGCAAGAAATAATAATGCCGTTCTACGACTGTCTTCCTCGGTGCCTTCGATAAAAGAAAATTATAACAGCAGGGAAAAGTGTCGCTGCAAATAAGGTGATAAGGTTTGTAACGAAGAATTGCCAAATGATAAAAGCAAACAAGGAGGAGCAAACATCCATACCGCAAGTCAAAGTCGACGTGTTTAGCAGACCAAAAATGGTCCAAAAAATCAACTGTATCAAGATGCTTGTCCCGAGGTTGATTATTTCATCAAAATATTTGCTCATTATGCAAATTATACCATGCCTATATTCTAACCCAAGATTTTTATCCCCTGCCTCTTGCGCGGATGGAAGGAGGGGTGCTATAGTGGAAACCAAGATACGACTGAGTAACGGAGGGCGCGAGTAGAACCAATACGGGATAATAGGAAGAACGCGAGAGCGAAAGCGGATTATGTCCGTGCGTTCGCATTTATATAGGAAAGCCATTAATCATCTCACGCCTCACCACATGCTCAAAAACCTCGTCCAGAAGACCTTCGGTGCGTACAAGGCACCTTCCGTTCCGTTTCCTGATTTCGTCGGGCACCAGCGCGGCTCGTTCGATTGGCTCATGAAGGACGGGCTCATGGAGCTCTTCAAGGAGTTCTCACCAATTACTGACTACTCGGGCAAGAAATTTGAGCTTCAGTTCGAGAGTTTCGAGATAGGTGAACCGAAATATGACGAGGCGTTCGCCCGCGAGAATGCGCGCACATACGAAGCTCCGGTAAAGGCGACTGTGAAGCTTGTGAACAAGACATTTGGCTCGGAGAAGACGCAAGAGATTTTCCTCACCGACGTTCCTATGATGACGCCGCATGGCTCGTTCATCGTGTCTGGTGTCGAGCGCGCGATCGTCCCGCAGCTCGCTCGCAGCTTCGGCGCGTTCTTCGTCGCTGAGCTCATCCGTGGCAAGCAGTTCTTCGGCTCGAAGATTATACCGCTACGCGGAGTGTGGATCGAGATCGATTCAGAGGCAGATGGTGCGCTTTTCATGAAGATAGACCGCAAGCGCAAGTTTCCGGTCACGCAGATCCTCACCGTATTCGGCGGTGGTCTTGGCGCAGCGGTGCTGAAGCATTTCGAGAAAGATCCGCTCACCAAGGCGGCGATAGAGGCTACGCTCGTGCACGACGAGGCTAAGTCGATCGAAGAGGCATATGTCGAGATTCATCGCCGTATGCGCGACGGAGATCTTGCCACGCCAGAGAACGCAAAGAACTTCGTGCAGTCGCTCTTCTCAGCAGAGCGATACGACATCGGTCGTGTCGGCCGCGCTCGTCTGAACAAGCGATTCGACTTGCCTACGACTGAGAAGGCTCTCGAGAAGCGTACGCTTACGCTCACAGACTTCGTGCGCATCATTTCAGAAATAGTTCGATTGAACGCCGACTCTTCGGCGCGACCGGATGACATCGATCACCTCGGGTTCCGTCGCGTGCGTTTCGTGGGAGAGCTGCTCCAGTCGCGCATGCGTGTCGGCATGAGCCGTATGAAGCGCAACATCCAGGATCGCATGTCGACTATAGAGAGCGAGACCACGCTTCCGATGGCGCTCGTGAATCCTCGCCCATTCCACGCAGCAGTGCATGAGTTCTTTACTGCCAATCAGCTCTCGCAATTTATGGATCAGCAGAACATCCTAGCAGAGCTCGAGAACATGCGTACTGTCTCGGCACTCGGCCCTGGCGGTCTCACGCGAGAGCGCGCAGGCTTCGAAGTGCGCGATGTGCACCCTTCGCACTACGGCCGTCTCTGCCCGATTCATACACCAGAAGGCCAGAACATCGGTCTCATACTCCGTCTTGCTACGCATGCACGAACAAACGACTTCGGTGTCATAGAGACGCCGTATGTCCGCATGAAGAACGGTAAGACTACGGATGAAATCGTGCACCTCAACGCACTTGATGAAGAGCTCGAATACATCGCACATGGCGCGACCAAGCTCGACAAGGATGGTCGCATAGTGCCAGACCAGGTAGAGGCTCGCTACAAGGGCGATCCGATTATTGTCCCTCGCGAGATGATCACTCTCATGGACGCTTCGACGTATCAGATGTTCTCGGTAGCTACTTGTATGATTCCGTTCGTCGATCATGACGACGCGAACCGTGCGTTGATGGGTTCTAACATGCAGAAGCAGGCGACGCCTGTCCTCATACCGGAGGCACCTCTCGTTTCAACGGGAATAGAAGCACCAGCGGCTCGCAGCACCGGCCGTATGATCCTCGCACTCGAATCGGGCGACGTGACATATGTCGATGCTCGCAAGATCACTGTGAAGAATAAAGAAGGGAAGTCGCAAGACTATCATCTCCAGGGCATCACGCAGACCAACCAGAATTCTATCTTCATGCATAGGCCGTCAGTGGTGCTTGGAGACAAAGTGAAGAAGGGTGACGTGCTCGCCGATAACTCGTCGACAGACCAGGGCCAGCTCGCACTCGGCCAGAACGTGCGTATCGCGTTCATGAGCTGGAATGGCGCGAACTATGAAGACGCCATCATAATTTCGGAGCGTCTTGTAGAGGAATCTAAGTTCACGACTGTGCATATCGAAGACTTCGATTGCGTCGTGCGCGATACGAAGCTAGGCCCCGAAACGACGACACACGACATTCCGAACGTCGGTGAGATGCGTCTCAAGAATCTCGACGAAGAGGGTGTCATCCGAATCGGCGCAGAAGTGCGCTCGGGCGACATACTCGTCGGTAAGGTCACACCGAAGGGCGAGACTCAGCTCACACCAGAAGAGCGTCTACTGCGCAGCATCTTCGGAGACAAGGCGAAGGACGTGAAGGACACAAGTCTCCGTATGGAGGGCGGAAAGCGCGGTCGAGTAATCGGCGTGCGTATCTTCTCTCGTGAGAAGGGTGATCAGCTCGAGAGTGGCATTATCAAGAAGATCGTAGTGACTGTCGCACAGGCGCGTAATGTGAGCGTCGGCGACAAGCTCTCAGGTCGTCACGGCAACAAGGGCGTCATCAGCCGTGTGTTGCCGGTAGAGGATATGCCTTATGACAAGGATGGTAATCCTATCGACCTCATCCTCACCCCGCTCGGCGTCCCTAGCCGTATGAACCTGGGGCAAATTCTAGAATTGCATCTCGGCCTCGCCGCACACACTCTCGGCTACCAGGCAGTCGTGCCGCCATTCGCAGGCGCGACTCCAGATGAGATCCGCGATGAGCTCGAAGCTGCAGGCTTCTCGCGCACAGGCAAGATGAAGCTCTTCGATGGCCAGACAGGCGAAGCGTTCGCACAGGCGATCGCTGTCGGCTACATGTACATCCTCAAACTGCATCACATGGTGGAAGACAAGATCCACATGCGTTCCATCGGTCCGTACTCGCTCATCACTCAGCAGCCTCTCGGAGGAAAGGCACAGAATGGCGGCCAGCGCTTCGGCGAAATGGAAGTGTGGGCACTCCTCGGATACGGTGCAGCATACACTCTCCGAGAGATGCTCACTATCAAGTCAGATGACATCCAGGGTCGCTCCGCCGCCTTCGATGCAATCGTGAAGGGCGAGCCTATAAGCCACACTGGCACACCTGCATCCTTCGCAGTTCTTACCAATCAGATCCGCGGTCTTGCGCTTGATGTCGAGCCGATGAATCTACCTCCGGAACCGGAAGCGTAACCTTATTAATTTCCCTGCACTACTATGGCATTCACACCCCGCAAACTTCCGCCACGCGACACATGGAACGGTCTACGCCTGACGCTCGCATCGCCTGAGAAGATACTAGGCTGGTCATCAGGAGAAGTGACCAAACCGGAGACCATCAATTACCGCACCCAGCGCTCCGAGAAACACGGCCTCTTCGACGAGAAGATCTTCGGTCCGGAGAAAGACTACGAGTGCTACTGCGGCAAGTACAAAGGTATCCGTTACAAAGGCATCGTCTGCGACAAATGCGGTGTCGAAATCACTCGCTCGATAGTGCGCCGAGAGCGCATGGGCCACATCGAGCTCTGCACTCCGATTGCGCACATCTGGTTCCTGCGCTCAGTGCCGAGCCGCATGGCGCTACTCCTGGGAGCATCTGCAACTGACATCGAGAAGGTCATCTACTTCGCTGGATATATCGTCACGAAGATAGCGGACGAAGAGAAGAAGCGTCTCCTCGCCGAGCTCGAGAGCGAATATAAGTCGAAATACAAGTCGCTCGGTAGCGACAAAGAGCGCGATTCGCTCAAAGAGAAGATGACTGCTACGCGCAACGAGATCGAGGGTCTCATCGTCGGTAAGATTCTCGATGAGCTCGAGTACCACCGATTCTCCGTGAAGTACGGCGGTCTATTCGAAGCGCGCATTGGTGCAGAAGCTATTTATGACATTTTCACCAAGCTCGATTTGAAGGCTCTGGAAGCGACGCTTTCTGCTCGTTACGAAACTGCAGGTGCCGCTGAGCGTGAGAAGCTCGCGAAGCGCTTGTCGCTTATCGCAGGCCTAATCGCTTCTGGTGTGCGCCCGGAGTGGTTCTTCCTAACTCGTATTCCTGTGATTCCGCCGGCACTTCGCCCGATGGTCGCGCTCGAGGGTGGTCGCCACGCGACTTCAGACGTGAATGATCTCTATCGACGTGTCATCAATCGCAACAATCGCCTCAAGAAACTCCTCGACATACATGCACCAGAAGTCATCTTGCGCAATGAGAAGCGCATTCTACAAGAGGCTGTTGATGCACTCCTAGACAATTCAATCCGCAAGAGTGGAGCTTCTGCTGGTGCGATGACTGCAGCTCAGCGCCGCCCGCTCAAGTCACTAGCTGATTATCTGAAAGGGAAGCAGGGCTACTTCCGCCAGAACTTGCTCGGTAAGCGCGTGGACTACTCGGGTCGTTCCGTGATCGTCGTCGGTCCTGATCTAGAGCTCGACGAGTGCGGCCTCCCGAAGCATATGGCGCTCGAACTGTTCCGCCCATTCGTCATAGCCGGGCTCCTTGAGCGCGAACTCGCGTTCAACATCCGTGGTGCAGGTCGCCTCATCGAAGATGGCGTCTCTGAAGTTTGGGAAATCCTCGAAGAAGCTATCCAGGGGAAGCACGTGCTCCTAAACCGAGCACCGACGCTTCACCGCCAGGGCATTCAGGCATTCCGCCCGCGACTCATCGAGGGCGACGCCATACAGCTGCACCCGCTCGTGTGTGCCGCATTCAATGCAGACTTCGATGGTGACCAGATGGCCGTGCATGTGCCGCTCTCAGAAGAGGCGCAATGGGAAGCTGAGAACATCATGAGTGCAAACAAGAACATTTTGAAGCCAGGTTCAGGAGAAGTGACGGTGCTCATGGGCAAGCCGATGGATATCATTCTCGGTGTCTATTGGCTCACCAAGGAAGTCGACAATGTGAAGGGTGCCGGAGAGTATTTCTGCTCGCCGAATGCAGCGATCCTTGCGTCTGAATATGATGCGATTGATCCTCGCGCCAAGGTCAAGGTGCTGCCTGTCGACGGGAAAGAGAAGTACGCGATGTTTGACGGTCATCCGTTCGAGACGACTGTCGGACGTCTACTATTCAACACAGTGCTCCCAGCTGACTATCCGTTCATCAATGAGACCATCACGAAGAAGGTGCTCGCGCGTATCGTGACTGACTGCATTGTGCGTTATGGGATTGATGCGATACCGGAAATCGTGAATAAGGTGAAGCGTTTCGGATTCGGTTATGCGACTCGTTCTGGCATCACGTGGGCGATTGATAACGTCTCGGTTCCTGCGGAGAAGAAAAGCATCATCGATGGAGCGGCAGAGAAGGTGGCTGTCATTCATGCGGATTATCAGGAGGGTCTTCTTTCTGAGGAAGAGAAACGCCGCATGGCTATCGAGGTATGGCAGAATGCGAAACAGGAGGTCGAGAAATGTGTTATCGCACAGCTCGATCCGATGGGTTCTGTGGCCGACATGGTGCGATCTGGTGCTCGAGGTACTCTTGGAAACTTGACGCAGATGGCAGGTATGAAGGGTCTCATCCAGAACACTGCCGGCATGACTATCGAGGTGCCAATCATCTCATCAATGATCGAGGGATTGAATCCAATCGAGTATTTCATGTCCACTCACGGAGCGCGTAAGGGTCTCACAGACACGGCGCTCGGCACAGCGAAGGCAGGCTACCTCACTCGACGTCTCTTCGACGTCGCGCAGGATTCTATCGTGACTGAACACGATTGCGGCACTGATCGTGGTGTGAAGATCAATCGCGTGAGCGCATCTGGCATCCAGACAGATTACGCTGAAGCGCTCAAGGGCCGCGTGCTCGCTGAAGATGTGCGTGACCACGACGGCACGGTGCTATTCAAGAAGGGTCACTACCTATCTATCCTCGATGCCGCGACGCTCGACTCCGCATCGGCTGTGACGACTGTCGTTGCGCGATCGCCGATGTCGTGCGAGACGCGTTATGGCGTGTGCCAGACCTGCTACGGTATGGATCTCACGACGCGTGAGATCGTAGACTTGGGCGAAGCAGTCGGTACGATTGCAGCGCAGGCCATCGGTGAGCCTGGTACCCAGCTCACTATGCGTACCTTCCATGCTGGCGGTGTGGCATCAGTCGGTGGCGACATCACGAGCGGTCTCCCGCGCGTCGAAGAAGTTTTCGAGAAGCGCTCGCCAAAGAATCCGGCAGTCGTATCGAAGTCTGACGGTCTCGTTACCGAGATTAAGGAAGTCGGTCGCGAGAAGGTAATCGTAGTTGCGCCTATTTCAGGCCAGGGCAAGAAGGACGGTTCGTCCTATGAATATCTCGCGCCGTATCCACGTGTTCCTATGGTAAACGAGGGAGACACAGTAGTGCGCGGACAGATTCTCACAGACGGCTCTGCCGATCTAGATGAGATCTTCGAATATGCTGGTCGTGCAATAACGCAGGAATATATCATCACCGAAGCGTCGAAGATATACGAGCTCCAGGGCGCGCCAGTCTCTAGGAAGCACCTCGAAGTCGTCGTGAAGCAGATGTTCTCGCGTGTGAAGATCACCGAGTCTGGCGATACTGAATATTCAGTCGGCGACGTCGTAGAGGATTGGGAGTTCGCGAAGGCAATCAAAGAGATGGAAGATGCGGGCAAGATCGCACCGAAGGCTAGAGAGATTGTGCTCGGAATCAAGGAGAGCGCACTTTCGCGCCGATCGTTCCTCTCGGCTGCGTCCTTCGAGCAGACGACAAAGATTCTCATCAACGCATCGCTCCGCGGAAGTATCGACCGCTTGCGAGGCTTGAAGGAGAACGTCATCCTCGGTCGCTTGATACCGTCTGGTACTGGCTTCGCGGGCAGCAAGAAGCATGCGCAAATCGCCAAGCTTCAGGCAGAGCGCCCAGCGCCGTCGCAATCGTCCGAGCGCACATCGTTCGCCCCTCGCACACCGCGCGGTCTCTAGCTAGAAAGCCTGTTGAAGTCTGACTTCAACAACAAAAAACAAAAGCAAAAACCGCCGTAGGGCGGTTTTTGCTTATTGGCGCGGCGCGGTAAGATGGGAGTGATGGCAAAGGATACAGTGGCGGAAATAAAAGAGAGACTGAACATCCAGGAGATCATTGCTCCGTATGTGAAGCTGACGCGGGCGGGGAAGTCTTTGGTGGGGCTTTGCCCATTCCACAAAGAGAAGACATCTAGCTTCCACGTGAGCCACGAGCGCGGGACGTGGCACTGCTTCGGCTGCGGCGAGGGTGGCGACGGATTCTCGTTCATTGAGAAAGTCGAGGGTGTCGACTTCAAGGGTGCGCTCAAGATGCTCGCCGAGAAGGCTGGAGTGACAATTGAATATGCTGGAGGAGGCAATCGCGAGGATGCCTCGAAGAAAGATCGCTTACACGCATTGATGAGTCGCGCGAGCGAGTGGTACGCGGCCCAGCTTAATGTGGGACGTGCAACGTCCCACATGGAAGAAGGGGTGTATGCGTATGCGAAAAGACGGGGTCTATCTGAAGAGTCGATTAAGAATTGGTGCCTCGGCTTCGCGCCAGATGCGTGGCGCGCGCTTCTCGAATCTCTGACAGCAGAAGGGTTCACTATCGAAGAATTGCTATCAGCAGGATTGATAAAAGAAGCGGATGGCAAGCCAGGTACTTATTACGACCGGTTCCGTAATCGGCTCATGTTCCCGATACGTGACGTATCTGGTAAGGTCGTGGCATTTACAGGCCGAGCACTTGCGGCAGACGATCTGGCGAAATATCTCAACAGTCCTGAGACCGAGCTCTTCCGAAAGTCCGAAATACTTTTCGGGATGGACAGAGCGAAGGACGCTGTCCGCACGCGCGGATTCACTCTGCTGGTCGAGGGGCAGATGGACGTGATTCATGCTCATCAGGCAGGGTTCGAGAATGCTATAGCGCTCTCGGGCACAGCTCTTTCCGAGAAGCACCTCGCGCTCATGAAGCGCTATAGCGACAACCTCATGCTCGTGCTCGATGCAGATCCTGCAGGCCTCAAAGCGACGGCCCGCTCGGCAGAGCTCGCCCTGCGCTCCGGATTGCGAGTGAAGGCGGCGCGACTCCCGAAGGGACAGGACCCGGCCGATCTAATCAATGAAGACGCGCAAGAATTCAAGAAACGCATTCTTTCTGCGAAACCTATCGCCGAATTTTTCCTGGCAGAGCTCGCCGAATTCGAGCGTGATCCTCACCAGCTATTGCGAAAGGCAGAGGGCATAGTGCTGCCGCTCATCGCAGCGATTCCGAGCCCGATGGAGCGCGAACATTTCATACAAATCGCTGCGCAGGCGCTCGGGCTCAGTAGCGAGGCGGTCCGCGAGTCGATGAGACGGATTCAAGGTTCGACCTTAGTCCAGAATTCTCAAGTTCGAACCTTCGCGCCGGCTATGCCGGCGCGACCGGCGCGCGAAGTGCGTGCCGAGCAGCTCGGCGCTGTTTTCCACGCCTATCCAGATACCCCCCTTGCCGAACGCGTCAAAGCGAGGTACTGTCAAATTACTGAAGTCGAATTGCCCTCCAGAGAGGTGCTCCCGGAATCGGCACTGTTCTGCGCAGAACAGGCCTTCGGAGAGAACCCAACCGAGGATGCGGCAGACGAGCTTCTTCACGCCTTTGAATCAGCGGTAGTGCGCGAGGCGTATCAATCATCTGTTGCGGACTTGCGCCGAGCCGAGGCTTCGGGAGACGCGTTCATGATCGAGAAGACACAGGCGAAGTGTTCGAAACTCTCAGGGCGCATTGCTGCCCTCGGGTAATAATCACAACCTTATTCCACCCATCTCATTTTTTCGTATGGCGAAACCCGTTACAAAAAAGAAAACCACTGCCAAGAAGCCTGTAGCTGCTAAGAAAGCGGTGAAGAAGACTACGCCCAAGAAAGTCGCTCCGAAGAAAAAGGTTGTAAAGAAAGTCATGAAGCAGGTCGTGAAAAAAGTCGTAAAAAAGATTGTTAAGTCGTCGATGCGTTCAGCGAAGGGTGTTGTAAAAACCGTGGCGAAAGGTGCGAAAGCTAAAGCGCTCACACAGAAAGCGCTAACTGCTGAGCAGCTCATCGAGAAGGGTAAGGAGCGAGGCTATGTCACATACAACGAGATTTTGAAATCTTTCCCGCATGTCGAAGAAGATGTCAGCTTCCTAGAGTCACTATATGAGCGTCTAGCGGTCGCCGGCGTCGACGTGCTCGAGGGGGGTATGCTCGAAGATGCTGCTGATGAATATCTGGCTACGCGCAACATCAAGGACCGACACTCGACGAGCTACGATTCTATCCAGATCTACCTGCGCGAGATCGGCCAGTACCCGCTTCTAACAGCCTCAGAAGAGCGCGAGCTCGCGAAGCGCATCGAGAAAAGCGATGCAGAAGCGCGCAACATACTCGCGCGCAGTAACTTGCGTCTCGTGGTTTCAATCGCAAAGAAATACGTCGGTCGCTCACCAGACCTCACTCTTCTCGATCTGATTCAGGAAGGGAACCTGGGCCTCTTCCGCGCAGTCGACAAGTTCGATTGGAAGAAGGGATACAAGTTCTCGACGTATGCCACGTGGTGGATCCGCCAAGCTATCACTCGAGCGCTCGCCGATCAGTCACGCACCATACGCATACCGGTGCACATGGTCGAGACTATCGCCAAATATAAGCAGGTCAGTCGTCGTCTCGCGCAAGCACTCGGACGCGACCCGCAGCCGGAGGAGATCGCCATTGAGATGGGCGTCGAGCCTGAGAAGATCTATCAGATAGAGAAGATCAATCAGGACACGCTTTCTCTTGAGAATCCTGTCGGCTCAGATGATGATGACCGATCGACTCTCGGCGACTTCATTCCAGATGACAAGATACGCTCTCCGATTCAGGAGTCATCGGAGCGCATCCTCTCAGAGCAGGTGCGTGAGATATTAAGCGGCTTGTCAGCGAAGGAGCGCAAGATACTTGAGATGCGCCACGGGCTGATGGACGGCGTGTATCACACACTCGAGGAAGTTGGGAAGGAGTTTGGCGTGACACGCGAGCGTATCCGCCAGATCGAAGCGAAAGCCTTGGAAAAAATCCGCACACACGACAAGGCACGGCACTTGAAAAGCTACTAATATAATGGAATTATGACACTGGAATCAGTTGTAGCAGCATCGCATAATCAGCGTATGGAGGGACATGACATGGAAAAGGAACATAAGTGGATCGAAGTGAAGGAGCGCATCGCGCACATTCATGCAGAGGGCGGGTATGCTGGGATTGCCGAGCGCAATCCGCAGACTATTCAAGAAATAGGCGCGCGTCCACCTGAATGTGTGTGCTGCATGGATGGTCGCATTGCGATGGATAAGAATGCAATTGCAATCGCAGGCTCAGGCATCCTGATTAAAGATGATCCTGTGGCGCGTGCTCTTTTCGTAGAATCTCTCCGTGCTCGAGGGATAAAGAAAGTAGATCTTCACGATGACTGCGGTGCGGTCGGAATATACGCGAAGGTGAATGGCATCTCGCGAGAGCTGGCCGAAAAGGAAGCTGCGGAATGGGCCGGAGAGCTCACTAAGGAGATCGGTGGAGAAGGAGAGATTGAAGTTCTACCTGTCTCGCTCGATTTCCATCCAGAGGTATGTGCCTATCTGGTGCTTACTGATCAGTTCTCTCTAGCAGGAATAGATGCATTTCCGGCAGGCTTCCGTACTGACTGCTTCTGCAGTCAGTACGGAAAATGCTCTTGCTCAGATAGATGTTGCGTTGAACATCGCTCTAGGCGACCACGGATTCGGTGATCGATTCACAGAAGAGACACCTTTCACTGTCGTAGTAGTCGCAAATAGCGAGCGCGAAATGCGGAGTATGAAGTCGAATCCAGCTCTGGTCAGTATGGTCGCTTCGCGCGGAGGTCGCGCCGTAATAGACGGTTTCGTCTTGCCGACTACAGAGCGTAGTCTTTAGTTTTTCACAAAAGCGGCTCCACGGAGCCGCTTTTCTCATTTCTTCGCGCTCATGTACACTGAGAGTATGGCGACTACTGAGCAGTTTGAAGATGCGTACAAGAAACTAAACGCGAAACAGCGCGAGGCGGTCGATACTATTTATGGGCCTGTGATAGTGATTGCTGGCCCAGGCACTGGCAAGACGCAGATGCTTGCGCTGCGCATCGGGAACATTTTGCAGAAATCGATTGGCACCAAGCCAGATGAGATACTCGCACTCACATTCACAGAGAGCGCTGTAGCGACACTGCGCACTAGGCTAGCGAGCTTTATCGGCGGTGCTGCATACCGGGTGCGCATACACACATTCCACGGATACGCACGGTCGATACTCGAATTGCGCCCCGATCTTTTTCCACGCATCGCCGATGGCGCACAGCTGGGCGAAGTGCGCGGCATCGCGCTTATGGAACAATTACTTGATGAGGGCGAATACGAGAAGATACGCAGTCCGAAAAATCCGCATCGCTCTGCGCGCGACTTGCTAGCTTTCATGAGCAAGTTGAAGCAGGAGCACTACACGCCCGAGTACTATCTCTCTGAGCTCACTCAAGCGCATGAGGCTGTGCTTGCCGATCCGGAACGTATCCACGAGGGTGGGCGGTATGCAGGCCAGGAAAAAGGCGAATATCGTGTGCGTCGCGAGCGGCTCGAGAAGCATATAGAGGTCGCGCAGTTATTCAAGGCATACCAGGAGGCACTCGAGCGCGAATCGCTCTATGACTACGAAGACCTTATCAACGAGGCTGTCCGTGGGCTAGAGATCGATGAGGGCTTCCGTGCCCAGGTGGGCGAGCGGTCGCAGTTCGTCCTCGCCGACGAGCATCAGGACGCGAATCCTGCGCAGAACCGTTTGCTAGAGCTGGTAACAGATTTCGACGGATCGCCGAACCTATTCGTCGTGGGTGATGAGAAGCAGGCTATTTACCGCTTCCAGGGTGCGTCGCTCGCGTCGTTCTTCTCGCTCGCAGAGAAATACACTGACGCTAAGATAATTTC
>Ga0172379_10006544_pt1 | contig 15530 bp, 12 predicted proteins | sample GrowelOW334metaG_FD_119756 | JGI IMG/M metagenome (GOLD analysis project Ga0172379, IMG submission 119756) | Groundwater microbial communities from an aquifer near a municipal landfill in Southern Ontario, Canada - Groundwater well OW334 metaG | ecosystem: Environmental > Aquatic > Deep...
ATCACTGGGCAGCTGTTAAAAATGCCATCAGAAAGACTGCCGAAACAGTTAAAGATTTTTATGAGGCATCTATTCAGGCTGTGGGTGAAATGTGCGTAGCTTAAAGAAGCTGGCTATATCAGCCGATAAAAAAGAAAGATTCTAAAACCAGCGACCCAGAGGATGATTTATTCAGCTAATCTTGTTTTAAGCAATCTTTTAGGCTCTGGGCGGGAAGCTTAAAAGATATATTCACGTTTTTATATCTGGCTAAAATGTGAGAATTCATGCAGGTGGGCAAGTCCAAGAAACTCCGCGATAAAAATTCTAACCTCGCCTGATTTTCTTTTCACGGCATCATCAAATGCTGTGCTAACTGCGGCAAGGTTTTGTTCGATAAAGGTTTTTGTGGTTGAATTATCACGAATATAGCAATAAAGAATAAATAGAACATTCATATTATCCTCATGTGCTGCACGTACGAATATTGAGCGTATAAGTACAGGTTTTTCTTTTATAAGTTGAACAAATTTAGCCCAATCACCATTATTGTTTTTTGACGCATATTCAAATGCACGATCCGTTAAGGCAGTGATTTCGTTTTTCGAGCTTGCATCAGTTTTGGCTGAAGTGTTATTTTTCTCTTCCTCATTCTGCATTCCCTGCGCATGAGAAAATAACAAAACACACCAGAATGCCATTTTTAGACTTTTAAAGACGTATGAATTTTTCATATTAACTCCTTTTTTCTGATGAATGGATGAATGTAAGAAGGGGACCACATGGCCCCCAATCAAAAGCTATTTTTTGTAAGCAAGTATAAATTCAGTTAATAACCGAATGCCAGCGCCTGTTGACCCTTTGCCAACATAATTAATTGCCGGAACGTCATGTGCGGTGCCTGCGATATCAAGATGTGCCCAGCGTGCTTTATCAACAAAATTGTGTAAAAAACAGCCTGCAGTAATCGTGCCAGCGAGGTAGGCCGGTGAACCTGAGTTGCTGACGTCGGCGATGTCGGATTTATTCGAGGCTTTAAAATCGTCATCAAAAGGTAACTCCCAGACGCGATCGCCCGTTGCGGCGCCGATAGCTTCAAGCGTTGTTGCGAGCTCTTTGTCAGGTGTGATGACCGCTGAATAAAAATGGCCGAGCGCATATGCGCAGGCGCCTGTCAGCGTTGCAATATCAATCATGATGTCTGGGTGATAGTTTTTTTCAACGTAACAGAGTGCGTCAGCCAAAATAAGGCGACCTTCTGCGTCGGTGTTTTTAATCTCAATCGTTTTACCGTTCATTGCAGTAACGACATCGTCTTGACGCGCTGCCTTGCCGCTTGGCATATTTTCAACCATTGGGGCAGCACAGATGACGTTTACTGCCGGTTTGAGGTGGGCGATGATATCCATAACCGCGATAACGGCTGCAGCGCCTGACATGTCAAATTTCATGCCGGTCATACTGTTTGAAGGTTTAAGGCTGATGCCTCCGGAATCAAAGGTTACGCCTTTGCCGCAGAGCGCAATGGTTGGAGCATCTTTTTCTTGAGCTTTGTATTCAAGTACGACAAATTTGCCATCCTGATCTGAGCCAGCATCGACGGCAAGGAAAGCTCCCATGCCAAGCTCAATCGCTTTATCCCGGCCAAAAATGGTGTGTTTCAGGTTATGTTTTTGAGCAAGGGTTGCGGCATGCAGACTTAGTTCGGTTGGGGTTAAAATGTTGCCTGGTGTGTCTGCCCAGTCGCGGGCCATGTTGATTGCCTGGCCGATGATGTTGCCATCAGCAATGGCTGGCGCGCATGTTTTTTCATCAGTTACAAAAAGTAATGAGCCTTCAAAGGGGGCTTCTTTTTTGTCAGATTTAAATTTGCTGCATTCGTACGATGCCATGTGGGCGGCGATGGTTAATTGTTTTGCCAGATCGTAGGGCGCTGCAGTAAATTCAGGAAGACTAGCGACCAAAGTTTTGAGCGTTAATTTTTTTTGCTGGCGGATAGCTTCGGCAAGCGCACGACGAAGCATTTCAACTTCTTGGGTGCTGCTTCGATTAACTTTGCCAACGCCTACAAAAATAAAATGAATGAGCTGGTCATTGTCCATTGCCGACAAAACAAACGATTGGCCGCAGTTGCCCTTGAATTGGTGGTGGGTAAAAATTTTCTTGAGATGCGGATAGTGTTTTTGTTCTATATCATTCAGAAGGTTCTGGCCATCAAGGCTTGTTAGGTCATCTTTAATAAAAATGACGTAACCATCAGCTTGATTGTTCCAAAACGGTTGTTGTGTTTGCGATACGTTTATCATTCGTTTTTTCCTTTCATAGGGTTATTTTTTTGTTGATAGAGCATAAGTCCTTGTTGAAGGGCGTGTAAGCTTATGAGTGCGCATTTTAGACGGGTTGGACCAAGCTGTAATTCTATCATTGCAAGAATATCGTCTTTGGTGAGTGCCATAATTTCATCAATTGTTTTGCCGACACAGGCTTGTGTGAGCATGGAAGCCGTTGCCTGACTGATGACACATCCTGAACCGGAAAATCCTAGCGCCGTTACTTTTTTATGATCAATAGTACCTTCGATACGGATTGAATCGCCGCATGAAGGGTTGTTATCATCATATGAGAAGTCAGGATGATCAAGTGATTGTTTGTTACGAGGGTAACGGTAATGGTCCATCAATTCTTCTTTATACATCAACGCTCCCGTGTTGTGTTGTTGCAAGCATGTTAATACCAGCTTCAAGCGCTGTGCTAAAAGCTTCAACATCGCGTTGTGTGTTATACGCCCCAAAGCTTACACGTATAAGGCCCTGGAATCCAAGTGAGGCAACAAATGGTTGGGCGCATAAATGACCAGCGCGTACTGCTATGCCCTGCTGTCCAAGATAGGCTGCAAGATCATGATGATGAATACCTTTGACCGCAAAGCTTACCATATAACCGTGTTTTTTTATGTGATTGATGTTGCCAGCAATAGTTATTTCTTGATGGCGTTCAAGTACTTTTATAAGTGCTTGGCAGAGCTCAACTTCGTGATTATGAAGCTCATTAAAATTGATATTTTTATTTATGTATTCGATTGCGCTGGCAAGGGCGATTGCACCGGCAATCGGTGGGGTTCCAGCTTCAAATTTTGCGGGCGCTTGCGCCCATGATGCACCTCGATAGGTAGCGCTGTGAATCATTGATCCACCCCGTTGATAGGGTTCAGTTTGGTTATGAAGCGATTTTTTAATGTAGAGAACGCCAATGCCTGTTGGACCAAGCATTTTGTGACCGGAAAAGACAAGGAAATCGGTGTTGAGTTGTTGTACATCAAGGGGTCGGTGCACCACGCTTTGGGCAGCGTCGACGAGAACCTTTGCCCCAAGCGTATGTGCCTGCTCAATAAATGCTTCGAGCTGGCCATCTTGCCAGAGCTGTCCAACGACGTTTGAGTCGCTTGCGATGGCAACTAATTTTACAGATGGAGTGAGGTAAGCGGCTGGATCTTTTAAGTAACCAGTGGTTGAGTCATAGGGGATAAATGTAAGGGTTGCCCCTGTTTTTTCCGCAATCCATTGCCAGGGAAGTAGGTTGGCGTGGTGTTCCGCGTGGGACAACAAGATTATATTGCCTGGCTTCAGATGTTCCATCGCCCATGCATGGGCAACAAAATTGATGCCCTCGGTTGCGCCCTTGGTAAAGATAATTTCGCATGGATCAGCAGCGTTGATAAAGCATGCAACGGTTGTACGTGCGTTTTCGTACTGCTGGGTAGCAGCTTCTGCAATGTCATACAGCCCGCGATTGATATTGGCGTTGGTGGTCGTGTAGAACTGTGTAAGGGCTTCAATGACACATTGAGGCTTTTGCGTTGTTGCAGCCGAATCTAGATAGACTAAATCACGCCCAGAACGTTGGTGATGTGCAAAAATAGGAAAATCTTTTTTTAATTCTTTAAAACTCATACCATCCTTTGAAAAAACAGACATGCCTCAGTATACCAGTTCTTTTGTTCTAAAGAAATCCAAAGCAGCCCAACAGAAGTGTAAAGTAAAACTTGCAAAGAAAAAAAAGAGAGGGTAAATTTAGAGAACGTTTTCTTGAGGGGGCTTGCTGAGCATGGCTCGGGCAGGCGGTTCCGTCTTTGAAATTCATCGGTAAGAAGGTTGCAAAGGGCCTATAGCTCAGTTGGTTAGAGCACCCCGCTGATAACGGGGAGGTCAGTCGTTCGAGTCGACTTAGGCCCACCAAAATCTAGTCTTTTATTCGGGGGCATAGCTCAGTTGGTAGAGCGTCCGCTTTGCAAGCGGAAGGTCAGCGGTTCGATCCCGCTTGCCTCCACCAGTTTTCCAATCTTCTTGTCGGTTGATTTTTATCTTAAATTCCACTTATTTCACACATTCTTTTTCTGGCTGAAAACCTGTACATAAAAATCTTTGATTCCCGTCAACAAAGCTGTAGAAATCCGCTATACTTTGTCTATTATTAATTAGTGAATAACGTTTAAAGGAGTGGGCATGTTTGATTTCTTTTGCCAAAGTACAGCTCATTTTGGGTATGTGTGGCTCATTGCTGGAGTGTCGTTGCTACTCTTTGAGGTAGGGGCGCCAGGATTATTTCTTTTCACTTCATTGGCGATTGGGGCATTTTTTGCTGCTGCAATAGCATTCAATGATGTGTGTATTCATATTCAGTGTTTGACAGGGTTAGCGGTGTCTGTGGTCGCATTTTTTGTATTGCGCCGGTACATAGTTCGTTGGTCAACAAATGATCACAAGACCAACAGTGATGCGCTTGTTGGGCAGGAGGCAGTAGTTGTTTCTCCTCTAGGGCACCATAAAATTGGCCGCGTTAAAGTTGGCGGGGAAGAGTGGGCTGCGATAACAACACAGGGAAATGCGTATCAAAATGGAACAGTTGTTCTTGTTGTTGCGGTTCAGGGGAATAAATTAGTCGTTCAATAAAGTTAATCAAAGAGGATTGTTATGGATTTTTTACTGCCGTTTATTATTTTTTTCGCTGTCATAGTTGTTTTTTTCATGTTAGTACTCGCTAAATCAACCTATCTTGTGCGGCAAGCTGAGGTTATTATTATTGAGCGCTTCGGAAGTTTCCATACTATTTTGCGTCCGGGCATTCACTTTATTGTTCCGTTTATCGATCAACCGCGACGAGTGTTTTGGACTTTTGTCAAAGAAGATCCACGTGGCAAAACGTTATACCGCTACAGCGAATACATTGAGCGCATTGATTTGCGCGAAGCGGTCTATGATTTTCCAAAACAAAATGTGATTACCAAAGATAATGCAACCATCGAAATTAATGCCTTGCTTTACTATCAAGTAACCGATCCACGTGCAGCGCTTTATGAAGTTGCAAATATTCCCCAGGCAATTGAAAAACTTACACAGACGACCTTACGTAATATTATTGGCTCGATGGAGCTTGATGAAACGCTTACTTCGCGCGATAACATTAATGAAAAATTGCGTGCAGTTTTGGATGAAGCAACTGATAAATGGGGCATAAAAATTAATCGTGTTGAGTTGCAAGAAGTTAATCCACCGATGGATATTCGTGCAGCAATGGAAAAGCAAATGCGTGCAGAGCGCGATCGTCGTGCCTTGATCCTTGAAGCTGAGGGAAGTAAATCAGCGGCAATTCTGGAAGCAGAGGGAAGCAAGTTGGCAGCAATCCTTGAGGCTGAAGGCGATTATCAATCTCGTGTTATGCGTGCAAAAGGTGAGTCTGAAGCTCGATTACTCCTTGCGCAAGCAGAATCAGAAGCGATAAGAGTTATTCAAAGCGTTGTCCCTGGGGAAAATCCTCTTGCATACATGATTGCGCAGAATTATATCAAAGCATTATCTGAGATGACCAATGGAAAGGACGGCAAGACGGTTGTCATTCCGTACGAATCAACGGCGTTGATGGGGTCGCTTGCATCGATTAAAGAATTATTTGTCGGACAAAAGTAGGTAGTTAAAAACAAAGGTTAGGGTTAAGGGAGTATATGTCCATTCTGGGGTTAAGGGGGTCGCTTTGTGCAGTGGCTTTAGGCGTTGCGATATTCTTGGTGGTGGGTACGTCGAGCAGGCATCAGAACGCCGATGAATCGTTGTATCCCCGTAAGGATTATAGCCAGGATGTTGGTAAGATTTATCATGATCTTGGATGTTGGCAGGCGAAGCGTAAAGATTATAAGCGTGCAATTAAAACTTTTTCATACGCATTGCAAGAAAGCCCTGATTCGCTTGATTTATACGATCAGCTCGGCAGGGCATACGAATGCGATGGTAACAAAACGCGGGCTTTTAAAACCTATATTAGGGCCATAGCGCGCAACCAGCACTTCAGCGATGTCCGTTTTGGTTGTTACGAAGATGATGTGTATTCCGGAGACCAAGGAAATCTGTTGTTAGGTTCTAGCGAGGTATGGAAGGGACAGACGGTGCCAAATAAATCGCTCCTCGTTTATACCCCTGAATCCGATGCCGATACCGTGATGTTTTTACGATTTATTCCTGATGTTGCTCGTAAGGTGGGCAGGGTTGTGTTGGTTGCAAAACCGTCCCTTGTGAGGATCTGTAAGTCGCTTAAGCATTGTACGAGTAATCTTGAAGTAATTGATACTTCTTCATGTTTGGCAACATTGCCGCAATGTCATTGCCACGTCGCTTTATCGCAGGTGCCGGCGTACCTTAATTATACCTATCAAAATGTTCCAGGCCGCGCTGCCTATCTAAAACCTGATCAGGCTGTGGTTAAAAAATTTCATGATGCAGTATTTGCAAAAGATATATCATTGAAAATAGGAATCGCTTTGGATGCGTCAAAAAATCTTTATAGGGATATAAATGTTTTGAGTTCTCTCGTGCTTGACCAGCTTATAAAGTGTTCGGGCGTGATGTTTTATTTTCTTCCTACACTTAATAGTGATAAAGATGGCGATTACAAGATTGAGTCGATTGTGCATCACATAAAGATAAGTGAGCTTAAGAATGCTGGCAAATGTGTCGATGTTCGTAATCTTTGCCGCGATTGGGTAGATGTTGCGGCCATTTTGGCTCATTGCGATGTGGTTATTGGTCTTGATAACACGGTGATGCATCTAGCAGGCGCACTTGGTAAAAAAGCGATTATGCTTTTACCTGAAGTGGCAGATTGGCGCTGGATGTGTTACTCAGAAGGTGAATCGAGTGTTTGGTACAAAAGTATTACAAAAATTTGTAAAAAAGAATCGACGCCATGGGATGGATTAGTATCTCGTGCGTTAAAGATTGCTTTGGCAGCTGATAAAAAACAGGCCGTTAAATTTTGAGTCGCTGCGTAAATATGCTATAGTAAGAGCATGTTCATTCAAATCTGAAATATAAGTATTTTTTGTGTAGTGTTTAGGTATGGATACCACGGTGGTGTCCGATGTTTGTTTTTTTGTAAGGAGTCTCTATGTTTTCTAAGCTGCGGCAGGCGTTTTTTGGAATAGTTTCTGGATTGCGTTGGGTGTTTTCTAAGCTGCGCCAAGCATTAGTTTGGCTACGCCAGGCACTGTGGGGCGATATAACAAGTGAAGAGTTTAAGCGTTTTGGAATGTTATCCATGACCTTTCTCTTCATCATTGGTACCTACTGGTTGATGCGTCCACTCAAAGATGCACTGTTCATGAAGATCGTTGGTAAATTGTACATTCCTCAAGCCAAAATGCTTTCATTTTTTTGCATCATCCCTCTGATTCTTTTCTATTCAAAACTTGTTGACTGGTTTGAAAAACATAAGCTCTTCTATGTATTTTGTAGCATTTATGCAACGCTCTTTTTGATTATTGCAGTGTTGCTTGCCCATCCGACTATCGGTTTGGCAAACGCGGTTGCAGACAAATGGCGTCTTCTTGGATGGGTTATCTACGTATCCATTGAAAGCTTTGGCTCGCTTATTGTTGCACTTTTCTGGTCTTTTGTTGCCAGCTCTACCGAAACCTCAGCCGCTAAACGTGGCTATCCAGTAATTATCGCTGGTGCGCAGGTTGGCTCTATTGTTGGTCCAACGATTGCAACTAAAGCAACCTTGATTGGTATGCCCCAATTGATGACCATCGTTTCATGTGGAATCGCTATCGTCCCACTTATGATTTATCTTTTCGTAAAAGGCTTTCCAGCCGCTCAAGTTGCTCCTACCGCTCATGATAAAAAAGCAACAGGCATGCTTGAAGGTTTACGTTTGCTTGCATCCAAGCCATACCTCCTTGGTATTTTGGGCGTTGCAACGTTGTACGAAGTAATTGGAACAGTGCTTGATTACCAAATGAAGTTCATTGCCGATGAAACCTATACATCAGCTGAACAAGTAACAGAGTTCTTGGGCCTCTTTGGTCAAAGCGCTAACTTGCTTGCATTGGTATTTGCACTTGTTGGAACAAGCTTCTTCATTCGTCGTTTTGGCTTAACCTTCTGTTTGGTCATGTTCCCAGTAACCATCGGTTGCGTAGTTTGCTACGTATGGGCATATCCTGCACTTTGGGTGCTTTTCGGTGCCATGGTTGCAGTTAAAGGTCTTTCATACGCACTTAACAACCCATGTAAAGAAATCATGTACATCCCAACAAGCAAGGACGTTAAGTTCAAAGCCAAGAGCTGGATTGACGTATTTGGTGGCCGTTCATCAAAGTTTGTTGGTTCAGGTATCAACGCGTTCTTTACCGACATGACGCAACTTATGTTCTTTGGATCACTGATCTCATTGGGCATCGTTGGTGTATGGATTATGATTGCTCTCTACGTTGGTAGAACAAATCAAAAACTTGTACACGACAATAAGATTATTGAATAAAGAGATTTATTCATAAAGCGAATAATAAAAAATGCCTCGGAAATTCCGAGGCATTTTTACTGTTTAATGTTTCATACGATACGTTGGCCCTTAGTTTTGCTCTTAGACGAACGGGTTGACTTCAAATAAGTCCGACTTAGTGATTCGGTCCCAGAGCTCGGTTCCTTTGAGAATCACAAGACCTGTAGCGGTTTCGCGTGGCTTCAGAATAAACACATTCCCACTATTATTCTGTTTAGGAATAGTGGTTCTGGCAAGATTAGTGTGATATTCCGTAAGATCGTTAGTTCTTCTAATATGGCCCAAATTTACATAAACCTGATATCCTTCGAAGGATACACCAGCTATACAAAGGGCGCCTCCTGCAAACTCTAAGTTTCTTAAGGTACTATCGGATTCTTGTGTTGCATAATATGTAGCTCCGACGGCACCCAACGAGCCAACGGCAATAAAACCAATATTTTTTGCCAGGCTCCCCCAAACCGTGTCAGCAATCGCTTTAAGTCTCCCTTCGAAAAGCTTATGAACGCCTCTTGGATTGACTGTTGTGTTTACTTTGACAAAGATTGGCCTGTCTGTGGGATTCTCAAGCGTTACGCCGACGGTGTTGAGTTCTTGGTCAGCATTTTCCACTGTAACTCCTTCCTCGAGAATGCCAATTTTTTGCTTGCTATTATTAATATTACAATTAATGTCGTCGCTATTATTGCGGACCGTGTTTCCGTCACCCCAGATTGTAGTGTGGGTACCCGTATCAATGTTCAAGGAGTTATTCGAATATCCCTGATACTGATCATCATCCTTATTGCTGGTTTTGCTAAGAAAGGCAGCCGTACCCAACACAACCCCAAGAATCCCAGCGCCCCCCCACAAACAATTGGTGCGTTTGTTAGAGTTGTTTACATCTTCATCGAGTTGCCTAATCTCTTGCGATCGAAAAACCGGCTTGTCGTCCCCACCGGGCAGGCGCCAGTAGGTAACACGGAGGATGTCGTTGAGCGTGTACTTTGGTCTTTCTTCAGTACGCTCGTTAGAGTTGTCATCGTTCACAAGAGATCCTGAAAGTGTCGAGCCAATGGTAAACAAAAACATAGCAGTCGAAAAAAATAAATATTTCTTCATATTTCCCTTAGTCTCTTTTCGGTGGTTAATTTAAGTTTAAAATACAATCGACTGGTATAATTATTCTTCCTCCTTTCATTACGAACGACATTTTTGTACATTTGGGGATTAAAACGCTTCGCCAAGGGTAAGGTGCCAGCCATACGCCGAATCATCGATGTGGTGACTATGCCACTTCCAGCCGATATCAAAACGTAGAGCGCCAAGAGGCGTTCGATAGCGTAGGCCAAACCCCGAGGAAGGGTACCAGCGGTCGCCGATACCAACAAAGCCTGACTGGCTTAAGACACCAACGTCTTGAAAGACCACAGCACCAAATGATTTGTAAATTGGGAAGCGTAGTTCGAAATTTGCATTGAGCATTGAGCTGCCACCTTGGATAGTGTAGGTTTTTTCTGTTGAGCCGTCTGGCTTGATTACTTCAGTTTCACCAAGGGGAGGAACCGTATCTTTATCATAGCCACGGACTGAATATGGCCCGCCAAGATAAAAGCGTTCAACAGGCATAAGGTGCTGGAATTTTCTTCTAAAGATGTGCCCAAATCTGATACGAGCAGCGCCGATCAGATTTTGTTGATAAAGCGGGTAAAAGAATGATTGTTCAAGCGTGAAGCGCGTCGTTATATCGCCACGGCTTTCGGGGAACATTGCTTTGATTGAATAAACGCCAAAAATCCCCTTGGTTGTATTAAGACGATCATCAAGCTTATCAATGACAAGGCTTGGTTCCATGAAGAAAAAGGGCAACGTATGATTAATATAGTTTGAATCAAGCTTAAGATTGCCGTGGACGTGAGTTGTTCTAAGCCATTCATTTCCGATGTTAAAGCCCCAATGAAAATCTTCTTTAAATTCGTCATTGATGCCCAGCAAAAAACCGCTTTGTAATGCCTTATACGAAGCATCTCCCCTGCCAACCTGTGCTGGGTAGGCGTGTTCATTTGTATACCCCTTAAACTGGCTCATAGGAGAGATGCCAAAGGGCGATGGAAGGTAGTAATCAACGTTTGCTTTATATTCGAAAAGCGACCAGTCGCCGTCGACCATAAATTTGTCGGCATTGTTTGTTGGATTTTTAATGATAAGTGAGCCCCCAAATTTAGGGGTATTGCGGCGATGAAAGAGTGAATTTTTGCTTGTTAAATAGTATCCAGCGTGTGCTCGCAGCTCAACAGGGTCGTCATCAACCAGGTTGAGAATGATAGGTTTTTTACTTGTTGCCTTTGACATGTTGTATGGGAAAAGGTGGACCGATTTAAAGATATCAAGTCGTTTGAGTTTTTTGCGCGAGAGATCAAGTTTATCTTTATCCCAAAGATCGCCTTCGGTAAATTTTAGGTTCTTCATGATTCGTTGAAACGGCAGTTTGGTATTGCCGCGAATGATCACTTTACCAAAGGTTACGCGCTCGCCCAGTTCTATTTTCCAGTTAACCAAAAGTCGCTCAGCATTGGGATAATTCTTTGGAACTTCAAGTGGAAGATTAAGTATTTCTGGTTGTACGTCAGCGTACCAGTAGCCCATAAGCTGGAAGTGATTAATCAAAAAGACACGCTGTTCTTGGAGCCATGCAACGTTGAATGGAATGAGCTGAGATGGTATGGCAACTTTATATTTTGTAAAAAATTTGTCATGTTCAAGTTCTTTAAAGCCATTGATGGTACACCCGCCCCAAAAACGTTGCATTCCTTTTTCGACGAGCAGTCGAATGGTGTAATTCCCCGTGGTTCTGTTTTTGACAAAACGATGTTCAATAATTTTAAAGTCCCAGAAACCGTTGGCCAGATAAAAATTTTGTAAATTGTTGATGCTCTTCTCAAGCAATGCCTGGTCAAATGTTTTGTTTGTTAGGACCTCATCCCACAGCGAAGAGGTTATCTCAGGCATGAGTGTTACCGCATTGATGGTTTCTACTTTTTCGATCAGTGTGGGGTCGCCCTCTTTGATGGTGAAGAGATATCCGTAGGTTGCCAGCTCTTCATGCTTGATGGTGGTATGCCAGTAGCCACGTTTATAGTACTCATGCATGATCTGTTCTTTGATGATATCGGGGGTAAAGAGCCAGTCAGGTTGATCATTTCCCAAAAGTTCGTTGCGAATAGTGGCTTCAGAAAAAATGGTGTTCCCCTTGAACCGTAATATCTTACGGGTGCCGAGCTGTATGTTGAGCGTAATATCAACAAAATGCTTAGCCTTTTCAAGCGAGCGTGTCATTGAAATATGAGCGTTGAGAAACCCCTGTTCTTGCAAGAAGCTTCGTATTTTTTTTACTTGGTCGGCAATTTTTTCTTTTGTATAACTTTCTCCTGTTAGCGATGGCGCGAATTTTTCCAGAAGTGATGCTTTGATTTTGTCCATGCGAGCGTGAGGTTGGCATGAGTCCTGCGTATCGGTCAATGCAATGTTTAGATTTCGCATTTTATAATGGCGGTTTTGATTGATGAGAACACGTGTTTCGATTGACTTCTGTCGTTTGCCGTAAATGAGTTCGGCCTGAACGGTGCCGTCAAAAAAACCGTTATCCCAAAGCAATTTTTTAATCGAAGCGATTGATTCTTCATGAAGGGTAACGTCGAAGATCTCACCCGACTGGATGTTGTACAAGACTTCATATTTTTGTTTGCCAAAGAGCACCCCTGAGACCACAAGGCGTTTGAAAATCCAGGCTCCTGTCAGGCTTATATGAAGGTGTTTGCCCGCCCCGTCGTCATCGGTTATATCAACATTGACCGTGCTGAACCGATTTTTTGCAGTAAGGCGTTTGTAGGCGTTATCAATCACTTTTTTCGAAATGGTTGAAGGGAACTTGAGGCCTGAAAGATAAAAGAATTCATCGTTACTAAAAGGAACGTCTGATTCCATTGTTATGTTTGAGACGTTGAAAGATGCATTTTGGTCAGGGAGCTTTGCCACGAATTGTGAAAAATTTCCTCCATACCCGATGGCGAGCGAAGGAACAGAGAAAAGAGGTAAGGCGAGTGATAAAAATATGAGGAGAGAGAGGGTATTTTTTTGCGTCACGATATTCCCGTCGATAAAAAGCAAACCACACAGCTGTTTTACTTTACTATTTTCGTTCAATTTTGTATTATTTTTTTAGTTTTTTGAAGTTTTCGTGTGCTTTGAAATATATCGTTACTGGCCCCATCGTCTAACGGTTAGGACGCTGCCCTCTCAAGGCGGAAATAGGGGTTCGATTCCCCTTGGGGCCACCAAAAGTTTAATTTTCAATGATTCTAAATGCGTTGCGATAGTCTTTTTGAGTATTAAGTGGTTCTGCAATAAGGTCTGTTACTTTATAGGTTGGTGCGCCTTGATAGAGTTTATCGATAAAAGCATCAAGTTTTTCTGTTGTTCCGCATGCATGGATAACGATATTTCCGTCATTTTCATTCAGTAGTGCACCCTCGATTAAGCTGCTATGAGCGTATTTTTGTATGAGTTCATAAAACGCATGCTCTTTGCCCTGCCCTGTGATAACGATTTTGAGATATTTCTTCATACTCACTCCTTTCTCTAAAAGCCTTTCTACTGCAAATTTCTGTGAAAGCGTATCAGAAAAAAAAACAACTTGTCAAAATAAATGATTTTTCTAGTGGCAAGCCCTGATCAGATCTATTGTTTGCTTAAGAGTTGTCTATAGAGATGCGCGTGAATAGCCACCATGTTTTGTAGGTCAAAGGCGGCAAGGTTATCGTCAAACCGACTTAAAGAGTGAAGTAAGTCTGGCTGACTAATGACTAGATTTATTTTTTCGGCAAGACCCTGCCAGTTGTGAGGTGCAATGAGGAATCCATTTTTCCCGTCGATGATTACTTCGGCAATGCCGCCAACGTTATAACAGACGACCGGGAGGCGACAAAGGCGAGCTTCAACTATTGCGCACGGTAGCCCTTCCCAAAGCGAGCTCATGGCATACAGGTCCCATTGACGCATGATTGGCGCTACATTTGATTGCCATCCAAGCAGATCGATCGAGTTGGTAAGCTTATGTGCAGCAATCCATTGCTCGATAACCCCACGTTGCTCCCCATCCCCAATAATTGCCAGGCGAACGTCTATGTCCTGAGCATTTGCCAGTGAATGAACGATAGAGAATGCCTGTAAAAGGTCAAAGATATTTTTTTGTTCTTTGAAACATGAGATCGTGCCGATGGTAAAGGTCGTTTTTACTTGATTGATTCTCGCCTGGATCTGTTCTTTGTGCCCAGCAAAACGAGATCCATCAACAGCTGCTCTGATAATCGAATGTTTTTTATCAAAGCCTGGGAAAAGACGTTTGCCGGTTGTGGCGTCGGCGAGTGAAACGCAGATGAAATGGGTTGTAATCGGCACGGTAATAAGCTCGAGCAGGTAGATGAACCACCATGCAAAGGCATTTTGCCCCTCATGGAATCCGAAACCATGGATCGTGTGGACGCGCGTCTTGATGCCTGCAAAAAAGGCAGCCCAACGCCCGAAAAATCCAGCTTTGGTACTATGGGTATGGACGACCAGGGTTGGATGCTTTTGTTTGAGCGTACGTAGAATGTGAACCATTTTCACAAAGGCTTTAAGTTCCTTTATAAAAAGCCTGAAGCCAATTTCACGTTTGAAATCATCAATAAGAAAAACTGAATCAAAATGGAGTGCCTGTTCAAGCAGCGCTCCTTGGCTCCCCGAAATGAGGCTGCTGGAAAACCCTTGATCTTTCATACCGGCCATCAGCGCCAGGCAGACTTTTTGTGCTCCCCCCAGTTCCAGTTTAGTGAGGATATAGACGACATGATGAGTGTTATACGGGTTCATCAGGCCTCATGCTCCTAAATTTTGAAAATCAGAAGTCCAACGATGAGAGCGTAAATAATAATTGATTCGATAAAGACTGCCGTAATAAGTGTTGGGCGTAATAATTGAGCGTATGAATCAGGCTCAGTTGCTATGGCACGCGCGCTTGATGAAAATACCCTTCCAAGAGCGATTGCTGTTGCGCATGATCCAATACCCATGGTGACCGCTCCGATAGCAAAGCGCACGAGCAACATTGGCGATATTTCACCTGGCAGCGCTGCAAATAAAATGAGAAGTGCAAAAAGCAGGCAGAAGATCATAGCGGCTTCAATAAAAGCCACGCCGAAAATAGTAAAAGAAAAAATCTTGCCATAGGAATCTTTATTTTCCCCGACCGATGTACATACCGAGCTTGTAAAAAATGCCTGGCCAATTGCCGGCCCAACACAGCCAAGTAGGATGGCAAGGCCTGCGGTGCAACAACGAATGCTTTCTTGAAGCGTTATCGTATCAACGATGCGCGCCTTAATCAGGACGGCGACAACAAAAGCAAAAAATGCGATTGCTTCAATAATTGACTGAGCGATAAGCATGAGCGTAAGAATCTTTTGAGCAAAAAATGGTTGGCGTCCGATTGCTTGAACGGCTGCTTTGACGGTAAAACTTGATGCTACACAGACGACAAGGGATGCTACGCCAACGCTTAACGCTGCTGCAAGATCTGCAAGCGCGCTATTCCACGTTATTACGGTTCCATTAAAAAAAAGTAAGACGCTGATGATCAGGGCGATGATGGTGCTACTTTCAATCAGAATCATACCAAGCATCATAGCGCGAAACGCTGGGCC
>Ga0172379_10006545_pt1 | contig 15529 bp, 11 predicted proteins | sample GrowelOW334metaG_FD_119756 | JGI IMG/M metagenome (GOLD analysis project Ga0172379, IMG submission 119756) | Groundwater microbial communities from an aquifer near a municipal landfill in Southern Ontario, Canada - Groundwater well OW334 metaG | ecosystem: Environmental > Aquatic > Deep...
AGTACCACTTAAGCTAATACCTACTCCGGGAGTAAGAGTGGTAAGAAAGTTACCGGTTTGGCCGATGTTGAGAAAGTAGGAGGAGTGTTGGCCATCGAGTAGATCAGCGTTGAGGTTGGTAACTAAATAGGTAGAACCGATAGAGAGGGAACCACCGATGTTGACTGAACCATCGATGTCTAGTTTTTGGGTGGGGGAAGAAGTTCCGATTCCAACTGAGCCGGCGACTAATAGAGAGTTACCAGTGCTGTTTGGATCTAAAAAATAAGAACCATTACCTGAATCATAAAAAACACTGGAATACATTTGGCTAGCTAGGGCAATACCGGCGACTTGAAGAGGATAAAGAGGATCAGTTGTTCCAATACCAACATAACCATTACTTTTAATAAACAGGGATTGGGTGCCTCCTAGACCTAGGAAGGAAAGTGGGTGGGAAGAAGTGCCAATTTGGGTGGCTTGAGTTAAGGTTCCACCTAGGCCAAAAACGGAACCAGAAAGGTTTAAGCCATTGGTAGCTGTGTAGGTGCCACCAACTGCTGAGGAGAGGACCCAGGTAGGAGTGGCGCCGACTCCATTACTTTGGAGGAGCCAGCCGGAATTACCTTGGGGCAGGTTAGAGAGTTCAGAACCAGTGTGATATATTAGCGAGCCAACAGTTGAACCTATTCCTGAAAGATAATTAATTTGAGAGGCTGAGGCTAAGATAAGAGTGTTACCGATTGATATATTAGTAGAGTTGAGGGTAGTGCCAATGTGGGCATTTCCGGAAAGATAAAGATTACCGGAGGCGCCGATAGAGAAGCGTGTTTGAGACAAACTCGTGTTAACATCGTAGTTTTTAAACTCTAAAAAGTTGTAGCCTCGATTGGTGTTGTTAATAATGCCGGAAAAGAGGTTTCCAGTATTTAGGTTAGCGTTAGTGGCTTCAATAAAACCACCGATAGCGGTAGAATCGGTTCCTTCGGTAACTAACCTAATAATTCCAGACGCATCAGGGTTGAGGGTGATATCGCCTCCTGAGCCGTTAGTGGCTTTAATTAACATTGCTTGGCCTTCAATGCCAAAGGTTCCGGAAACAGATTTGATGGTGGGGTTAGATTCGCCAAGGTTAAGGTTGCCGGTATTGTCAAAAACGGCGACGGTATTTTTGTAGCCAATGCCGGAAGTGCCAATGGTCATGCCTTGGAGTGTTTCTGAGTTTAGAGCGTAGGCAACGGTGGCGATTTGTTGACGCTGATCCATTTCTTCATCGTCAACTGATATTCCTAACCAGACTTCAGCGTTTTCAGTGAAAACATTAGAAGGAATGCTGGTACCATGACTTTTACCAATAACTACGGAGAAAATGCCATTAGCGTCAGGGATTACGGTGTCGCTATTACCAATCGAAGTGTAAAGTGAGGTACCAGCGCCAACGGTGCCGTCGTTCCAAAGTTTAAACAGGATGGGGGTAGAAGAAGAGATGGGATTGCCAAATGTGTCAGTTAGACGGCCTTGAAAAGACAGGATTCGGCCAGGGCGAATGGGGTTGGTGACAGTCGAGTAGGCTAAACGTTTGCCGGCTTTGGCAATAAACTGGGAGTAAATACCCCAACCTAGGCCACTGACAACCAACAAAAACAGAGCGGTGAGGGTATAAACGTTAAAAAAACGACGAAAGTTGGGAAGTTGGCGGTTCAAAGCTGTGGGCGGAGCAGTCGTAATAGTAGGTGAGGCGGGTGTGGTTGTTGAGGGGGAAGGAAGTACTAGATATTTTTTTTTAACGGCAAATTTACGAAAAGTGGATAAGGCGGACTGTTTCCGCTTGATGGTTGAGGCTGATAATCCGGATGATGTTAAATACTCCTTGTAGTGACGCCAAGACTCAGAATCAAAATATCGCTTAAGTTGCATTGGGTGGTGGAGAATTTTCTAACCAGCGGAGGTAAAGGTAGAGGTCATTGATATAGTTTTTTACGGTTGAAGGAGGGGTTTTGAGACGGTTTAGTTCCTGAGAAAACTTGGTAATTAAGGCCTCAACATCGGGGTTATCTTGTGTTTTTTTAGCTTGTTTTATTTGAGAAAGAGGGTTTTGAGTTATTAGTTTTTGATCAAGACCAAATTGGCAGAAAAGGTTCAAGGATGCTAAGTATCTTGGGGAATTAGAATCGGCGTAAATTTGTTGTAAATAAGCATTAAGAGGAGAGTAAGAAAAAGGGTTTTCATTTTTTAGGGTTTGAAAATAACTTTTGAGGTCGGAGGTGTAGTTTTTAACGGTGGAGGGGGATAGTTGGCGGTTTAATAACCAGGAACGGTAAGAATCGAGCAATAATTGGTCGACAGGGATGTTTGTCATTTCCAGAGCCAGACAAAAGTGGTTGCGATAATCAGGAAGGGGACCAAGCGCTCAATTAGGTTTTTAACCGAATATAAAAAATTAGCTTCAAATTTATACAATTTAGACATAATTTATCTTAAATAATAATCTGCTAGATATAATATCTACTATAAAAAAAAGGCTGTCAAGCAGGATTAATTAGCTTAGAACTGATACCTATTGTTATATACCCATCACTTGGTGATACATAATCAAACGATATAGTTTTATGTTCACGTGTTGTTTCACAGTATATGTACCGTATAACAAACTATTGTTATGTATATCTATTGAACATAAAAGTGTTCAGATTATTATTGAAAGTTATACGGTAATAAAATAGGATATGAAAGATTCACAATGATATATTAGATTTGTATTTTTAATGTATGATGAAAGCACTATTTTAAGTAAGCAAACTTAATTGAGTGATATAATTTGTTAATGAAAACAAAAACTTTAATGTACTTAGCTGTTGTGGTTATTGGAGCTGGGATTATTTATTATTTGTCAACCAATGTAATTCCTAAGGTATTGGTGTCAATGACACAAGCGGCGCCAGCCAAAACGGTATCAATTTCAAGCTCAATAATTATTGGAGAGAAGGTTATGGCAAAAGGTGATGGGGTTGATAAAGCTAAAGTTAATGTATTTGTAATGGACGAAAGCGGGAAAGGAATTGAGGGCAAATCTGTTGAATTAACCGGAAATTTGGCAGGATTACCTATGAGTGCGGTCACTGGAGACGAAGGTAGAGCTGGATTTGAGGTAGGATCTACCCAAAAAGGTCAAGTTAAACTAGGAGCAAACATTGAAGGGATTGAGTTGGGGAAGAGCGTGACGGTAACGTTTAATTAGAATTTTGTTTTTTATTTTTTAGATAGATTGATGTTAAATAGAACATTAGGATGGGTTAGTGGGAGGTGATAAGTAAAAAGAAGGTAAATAATTAGCAAATTGAGGGTGAGAGTGCAAGGCTAGAGTGAAGACCATTTTTAAGGGTAAATAGGGTAATAGTATTGTAAAGAGGGTTGTGTAGATTAGGTATGTATTAATCGTAATTTAAAACACATTAAAAATGAACTAAAAATAGGAAAAAAGTGAATGTATATGTAAGATTGGTAATAACAAGAGAATATATGGATAAAAAAGAGATTGGATGGTGGATTATAGATCTAAGTATTAATGTCAGCGGAAGGAGACGGCACCGTTGTTGTAGTCAGTTTTAATTTGAGCTGGGGTGAGAGTAAAGTTGTATATTTTGACTTCATCGATTTGGCCTCCAAAGGCATAAGAAGAGGTGAGATTATAAGAAGTTCCTATTTTCCAATTAGAAGATGAAGAGCTTAGGTCGTTTGTTAAAGTCTGAATGGAACCGTCCTGTTTTCCGTTGATATAAAAAATCACCTGATTGTTGGAGTCTAGAGTAATGACAATATGTGTCCATGTGTTGTAAGGTATGGAGTTGTTGCTGGAGTAGTAGTTGGAGTAAGTAGTGCCGTCGCCAATTACTAACCGTAGTCTATTGGGGGAGTAAAAAACTAAATCATAACGAACGGTAGTAGTTCCGCCACCTTGCCCATTACTAAATATACCGTGATTTGAAGGACAATTCGAGCTTGGTTTTAACCAGGCTGAAAAAGTCATGTTGGGACGACCAGAAAAATTTAACAAAGCAGGTTTACCTAAATCAACCCAGTCGTCAAGACCATCAAAGCTTAATGAAGAGTTGGTTTTGCCAGTGGCGCCGACACCCCAGGCGGTGGAAGAAGTTGAGCAAGTGCCAGCAGAGGCTTGAGAACCACCAAGGCCAATATTGATTGTGCCGTTTAGAGTGGTTAGATAAGAGTCGTTGGTGGAGTGAACCGTAGTACCCTCGCATTCGTCAAGTTTGTAATAGGCAATCGGTTTACCCCGATTATAATCAAGCGCAATTTGGGCGGTGGAGCGGGCATAATCATAAACTAGAACTTGATCTATTTTGCCATCGAATTGGCGTTCATAGGCGGCTGACTGATAACCAATGCGAAAATCGCTCATTACCAGACTAGCATTGCCGGTATTAGGTATAGTGTTATCTACAATACCATTGATGTAGATAACTATATTTGAGCCATTCCATGAATAGGCCACGTGAGTCCATTGGTTTAAGGGCACGGTTGAGTTGGAAGCGTGGTACCCAGGTGAGGTTAGCCCTGTTAGGTAGATACCGATTTTTTGATCATTTTGAAGCTGAAGATATTTATCATTTGCGTAAATGATGGTATTGCGGTCATTGTTATTGCCAGTTCCGGTGTAGGAGGTGGGGTAAATCCAAGCGCTTTGGGTAAAGGCGTTGTTAGGTAGGTCGGAAGTTGTGGCAGTGACTACCTGACCGGGGGTAGAAAAGTTAAGGGCGGAACCAACCTTACCGGTAGTCCAGAGGGGGGCAGAAGAGCCGGTACCAAGGGAGCCGGTGACATTGTGACCACTTGTGTCATTGGCAGTTGAACCGATGGTTTCATCTAATTTCCACTCGATAACAGGGGGAAAACAGGCATCGGTGGAGCCGGGGACACAATATTCTTGGGTGGATGAACCACCGGGGGCGGTGGAGCCCGAAGAAGCGGTGGACTGACCGATGATTGTTGTGGCACCACGGTTGTAGTCTTGTTTGACATCGTTGATGTTGAGGGCGTAGTTGTAAATTTTAACTTCGTCAATGGAACCATTAAACCAACAATCAGAGCTGCAATAATCTCTACCAATAAAAGCGAATTTTTCGTTTGTTGTAGTCCAGTCAAAGCCAGTAACACTTTGGGTACCTTTACTCTGGCCATCGACATAAAGGGTTGCCAAATTGGATGTGCGATTAACCGAAACTGCTAGATGATGCCAGGTATCATTTGATGGTCGAGCTCCGGTCCAGGTAGCAACGTAGGTACCGTTTGGACTAAAAGTTATATGGGTGTTTGACAATCTCAAACCACCTGTGTTTTGATTGGTACCGACGATAACTTGGGTTGTTTTGGAGCTGGCTTTAATCCAGGATGAAATAGAAAAATCATCAGCCATGCTTATACGGTTGTTAAAGGTAACATAATCGTTGTTGCCATCAAAACTCAAGGTTTTTTCAAATTTTCCGCCATTATCCCAACTTGGGGCAGAGGAGCCGGTTCCAAAAGTTCCATTGAGGGTGGAACCGACTGAGCCGGAATTAAAGGTTGAAGTGCCATAGCCTTCGTCGAACTTGTAGTAAGCAATCGGTTTTTTGGAACCGGGGCCGGTACCCATGTCCTCGGTTATTTGGGCAGGGGAGCGGGCATAGTTATAAAACTTGACTTCGTCAATGGATCCAGATATAGATTGACTGCTGGTGTTGTAGCCAATATATAGACCGTTGAATGAGAAAAGACCATTTTTAGCATTGGTTAACGTTCCGTTCATAAAGTTAAGGCCATCACAAAATACTTTGACGTTGTTAGCTGCCAGATTTGAATCTACGGTTAAGGTAAGGTGATGCCAACCAGTTTGACAATTAGTGGGGTAATTAGTATTGCCAACATTAGTGTCGGAGCCGGAGGTAGAGTTGACATGAACAAAAATTTGACCGTTATTTATGCCAATTTGGTTTAAAGATGAGCCTTGGGGGTAGAGAATGCGCTGGATGCCGGAAACAGTACTAAAGTTTATCCAAGATTCTAGGGTGTACTGACTGCTTGAAGTGGTGGGGGAAATTGTGCTTCCGACGTAGCGGTTATCAGTATCCAGTCTTAATCCATTTCCATATTTGCCTGTGGTAGGAGAAGGGGAGTTGTAATAGGTGGCGTTGTTACTATTGCCACTGATGTCTTGGGCTCCAGTAGATGATTTGTTGTCGAAGTTAAAGTGAGCTATCGGCCCAGGGGCAGAGGTATAGAGTTGCTCAACTTCGCTTGCGGTTAGGGCACGGTTGTAAATTCGAACTTCATCAGTATAGCCGGTGAGAGGGGGGTATTCGGTGGCACCAAAGGAAATGCCGGAGGTGGAGGCAACTAGAGGGTTTGAGTAAGCTTTGGTACTGTCCAGTTGACCGTTAATGTAAGTTCGTATAGCGCTACCATCATAGGTGAGAGTTACATGGCTCCAAGTGTTTGGAGGGAGGGTACCGGTGGAATTCATCCAACCGCCTCCGGTTTCGCCAATACTGATAAATAGACCTCCATTGGACCGTAACATGAGCCGGTAACCATCGTAGTAGCCACTTTTTTGAAAAATAACTCCATAGGTATCGGGGTAAAGCTTGGGGTTAACCCAGGCGTTGTAACTTATGGCAGTAGTGGCAATATTTAAAGAAGTGGAATTGGGTACAGAGGCCAGTGAAGTAGCACGGACAGAAGTGGAAGCGTGGGCGGTACCAGTCCAGGTGGAACCCGAATCAAGAGAGCCATCGACGTAAGGAGTAGCTGAGGTGGTGGGTTCAAATTGGACTGCATCCATATAGGCATAGACGGCGGAGGTGTTGTTAAAAAAGAAATATCCAGTGACAGTGGCTGGAGCGACAAAGGTGGTGGTTAGCCGTTGCCAATTGCCGTAACTAGAGTAATAAACTTGAGTAAAAAGGCTAGCCCAGGTATCTCCCCGTTCTCCCCGTAAATATATGGCGGTGGGGGAGGTAGAGGAACTTTTAACCCAGGCAGAAAAAGTGTAAGTAGTACCAACTGTTAAGCTGACTGTTGTATAAATCCGATTGTTTGAGCCACCAGAGGTGCCGACACTATAAGTGCCTACGTATGGTTGAGTTTGGCGGCTCATGGTGCCTCCGGTTTGATCAGTCCAACCGGTGGTATTAGTTTCAAAAGAGGGGTTGGTGATGTAATTGGTAGTGCCAATACCTCCCCGGAAAGCGGTACCGAATTTGCCGGAAGCGAAGTTGGATGAACCGGAAACGGTACCGGTGTTACCGTTACCTGAGACATCGGTTAAGACGGTTGAAGCGTCATCCATTTTCCAGTGGCCGACTAAACCATCGGAAAGGGATTTACCAGAGGAACTAGAGCCGAAACTGGCAACACTACCTTTGGAGGTGGACTGGCCAGAGATACTGGAGGCATAGTCTTGTTTAATTTGGGCAACTGATCGGGCGTAGGGATAAATCTTTATTTCGTCCAGATAACCTTGAAAAGGAAAACTACCGTCGGAATAAGCAGCAATACCAATCGGATATGCAGTACCCACAGTGCCACTGACGGTGCCGGTGTTAGAGGCAATTAAACTGTTATCGATGTATAGGCTATTTAATTGTTGAGATGTTCTTTCAACTTTATAGACTAAATAATGCCATTTATTATCAGAGTAATTAAAGGCGGTATTTATGTTTGTAGCGGATGAAGTTCCATTTCCATAGGTGGCAACAATGTTTCCTCCTGAAAGATAGATGGTGAAGCCGGAGCTAACTACCCCACCGCCTCGGTTACCAATTAATACTTTGGTTTGATTTAAGCCAGTTTTGAACCATGTCTGAACGGTAAAGTCGTCGGTAGTTAAAACATTATTGTTGCTGGTAACTTTAGTATTAGCATTGCCGTTGAAATATAGACATTTACCTGAAATACATTTATCATCGGGTTGCCAGGAAGCGCCACTGAGAGTGCCATTATTACCTTGAATTGTGTCGTAAGCGGTGGAGCCAACGCCTTCATTAAATTTCCAATAGACAATTGGACCTGGGCTGGTTTCTTCGGTAGCAATGGTCAGTGTTCCCAGGCCGGTAGCGGCAGTAGCAAAATCAGTATCAACAAAACCATTGGGGGCGTTGGGATTACCATAATACATGTAATAAACAGAGGGCCCGGCGGGAAGTGTGTCAAATTGGACGTGGATGGTAGCAGTGGCATCACAATCAACTACAAAGAAAGGGAGAAGTTGGCCGTTTTGTTTGGTAAATCGCAAATCCCCACAGTCCGCTTGGAATTTTGAGCTGTTGGTGGCGTCAAATTCTGGGACAGTAATAAAGACATTACTTTCTGAAGTGGCGTGGGAGGGGACAGTGATAGTCTGACGGTAGCCCCAGGAGTCGTTATACCAACCGGCTTGGACTATGCCTCCTTTGTGGTTAATCTGCCAAAGGAAAACAATGGGAATGGCCAGAAAAACCATGATTAATGCGAGGGTGCGGTAGGAGAAACGGTCCATGTATATAAACAGTATAGAAGAAAGTACGACCGGCCTAAAGACCGAGGTTTAGTTAAAGTTGAGAGTTAGTTTTTGGGGTAGTGACTGACCGTTTATTGCCGCTGAAATGGAGTATTTATCACGGGTAATGGTGGTTAAGTCAAAAGTGGCCTTACCGGTAGTGTCAGTAACATCTTGGGCAGCAACAAGATTTAGGTTGGCAGATTTTTCAAGAGTAACCAATAAGTTGGGAATACCTAGACCTCGGTTGTCGAGAATAAAGGCAGTAACCCGGATAATTTCTTGACCGTTGGCTTTGGCTTGGAGAGGGGAGGCAAATAAATAAGAGTTGTTAACAAAATCACTTGAAAGAGAGGAGGATCCGGTAGCTTTGGACGAAAGCGAGGTGGTACGGTAAATTAGAAAAACCGTAGCAGCAAGCGCTAAAAGCAAAAAAAGTACAGTTAAGATTTTTGACATGCTTAATTATAATTATACGGTAGGGGAACCTGAGAAGGTGGGAGCCAGGGAAGACGGCGAATGTGGCGGTGGGGGTGAAAACGCCAGATGGAATAAATAATAAACAGGACTAACAGAATTAGAATTGTTAGGATAAGTGGGAGAGTTGATTTGGATTGAAGGAGTGTATAAAAGAGAGGGTTGGAACGGGGGGAGGGTTGGTTGTCATAAATAGCGGAAACGAAGAAGCGGTATGAAGTAAGATAGGTGGTAGGCAGTGAAAAGCTAAAGTTACCACTGGTGTCGGAACGGAGGGTCAACTGAGGCAACTCAATGGCAACAACCGGCTTAACTATTATTGCCGGATGAGGATCAACTTGGAAAAAAGTGACTAACACGTCTGAGTTGGGGAAAGATTGGCCCGAAGCTACGGTGGTATTTTGAGCATTAAGCTGGTCGGCGTCGAGACTGATAGTGGGAGGCAACAAAATTGGACCTAGCCTGTAACTATAATCAGAGCTTGGGGGTGGGGGAACGCAGACAGGCTGGGTGGTACGATGATTAACATCTAGCGCTTGAAGGCATAAGTCCTGAGGATTTGGAGGTAATACAAGATTGGAAAATTCAAAATAACCTGTATTGTCGGAAAAAGTGGCGGAAAATACTCGAGGACTACTGAGTTCAATCCGGGACTCGGGAGGGCCGAAGCCAAAGATGGTGGTGGAGTAATTTTGGCCTACAGAGGCACTTATCCGTATCCAGTGGGCTTTGGGAATTGCTGAGTGGGCCAGTGCGGGGTGAGTTGAAAAAAGAAAAATGGTAAAAAGTAACCAGATCACCTTAACTTCGGTCGCGGTATTTTTTCTTTAAAGCCTCGAGCTCTTTTTCAAGTGATTCAACTTCTTCGGATTGATGGGGAGGAGTAGGCCGACGAATGAGAATCCAAGATAACACCCCAATGATTATTAAGGCAATGGTGACTAAAATCATTAATCTCCAGGGGAGTACCCAGAAGAAAATAGTTCCAGTTAAAACACCACCGGCATTACCGTAGGCAGTGACCAAATCGGCCTGGTAGCGACCAAAAAGCCATTTTTTGTCAAGGGTGCTTTGATAATCTTTTGAAGTATAAGGAAATAGGTTATAACCATCGATGGGAAGCTGAGCAATAGCCTTGTTAAACCAATTTTTAATGGTTATTTGGCCAACCGGTGTGATGTGAATGTCTGAAAGGTTGTGAATGTTAGTTGCAAATTTAACAGGGCCATATTCCTGAAAGTTGGGGGCAGAGAATTGACGAAGTTGGGCATCTTGTTTGATATCCCCGGGGACGGTAATGTAAATTAAAGAGCCAACATTGGTGATGACAGACGATCCAGTTTCGGAGAGAACGGCTTCATTGTCCGGGCTGTGAATTACCATGGAATAATGGCCACCAGGTAGGGCATTATCGGGGGCAATGACAGTGAGGAGAATGGATTTGGTTTCACCTGGTTTGAGTTTAAATTTCGTTTCGGAAAGATGGAGCCAGGCAGATGCGGCCCAGCGGTTTTCAATTTCTACTTCTTCTTCGAGGGGAACCGGAGTACCTGAATCATTGGTGACAATGAAATCCTTAGTAGAAGAGCTAATTATTTTTAAAAGATTTGACTCATTACGAATTTTAATTTCTTTGGTAATAATTTCACCAGGATTCACAGTGATATCCAGTCTGGGAGGAACAGCAGACAGACCCATGACTGATTGGGCTTGAACCAAGGAGGCCTGGGAGAGAAGGTAGGGAAGAGAGATTAAAAGGAGGAGGGTTGTTTTTTTCATTTTAGAAGGTGGCAGTAGCGGTATAAATTAACTGATTTTCGTAATTTCCGGCTTCCTGGGTGGTGGAGGCTACCAAACGGTAACAAATATTAGCCTGTTCGGTAGCGGTGGGAGTAGTGGAGTTACTCATGATTGTTTGAGCTTGAGCGGCACCGACACCGAAAGCTTTGTAGATTGAAGTGGAGCCAACACCGATAGTGTTGGCATTAATGTTTTGGAGGGTATAACCCCATCCGGATTGGGTGGTGTCAGTGATCCAGGTGTTACCAACTGAATAAGTACAAGTACCAGCATCACAATTAGTATCTAAGATAGTGGTGCCGGTGTTAACGTTTCTCATGGCAGAATTCTCATAAACAGTAACAGCATAGCCGGAGTCGGAATTAGTGACACATGAAAGGCGTTGGGCCAAGTTATTGAAGGCACCTAGATTAATGGAACCGAATGCGACTGAGGTGGCGGTGGTATTGGCAGCATTATTACCAAAAGCGGTGTTGCCGCAGGTTGTGGCGCCAACACCAACACCGGTATTGTCTATATAGAATGTTAAAGTTGGATCGACTGTAGCCGTGACCCTGACTGATTCAACTACTGCTATACGGCCGGAAGCTGTATCCGGATCAACTACTGCGCTTGAGCCATCTAGATGGCGAACATAAAAAGTATAAACATCGGCAGTGGCATCAGCCCGACCTTCGGTGTGATTTAAGGCTGGGGCTGGGTTAATTAATTGAGAGCCGGTAGTAAGAGTTCGACCGATGGTGATGGTGGTACCTACATTAATAGGATTAGTGATACCAGCTCCCAGGGTACATTGGATCACAATGTAACTGTTGGTGCTAATTACGGCAGTGGTGCCGACTGACGCTGAGGCTCCCCAAGGACAGGTGACATCAGCGGTTTTAAGTCGGGTGCCGGAGCCGGTGGTGGTGGAGCCTACGTCCATACCAAAATCAAACCCTTCCTGGTCGGGAATACCGTCATTCCAGGTTTCGCCAACACGAGTACTGGTTTTTAGCAGGAATTGCCAGGCGCCGCCAGCGATATTAGTTTTAGGGGTAAAAGAGAGAGTGTGGATGGCCGAACGGGTAGCAATGACACTTAAGCCGGCATAAGCATTGGAGGAACCTAAACCAGAACTAATTTGGAATGAGCCGGTATTAGCAACGTCGGAAATGACATAAGTGGTCAAGATAGTGGAGTTGGAAGTGCCTATGCTAATAGTGTCGCCGACAAATAAGTTGCGGGTGGAAGTGGAAGGAGTAGAAGAGCCAACCACTAAGTTAATTGTAGTGTTGTTAATGGTATTGCCAACTCCTAACCGGCCAAAAAATGAAAGCTGGGAAGACGAAAGAGTGTCTTTAACATTACTGGGAGGTACGGAGACTATTTGGGCAGGCTGATAAAGACACGCTAAAGAAATTAGAAGAAAAAATAGACCGACACAAGTTACTTTTTTATTAAGCATTAAAAACTACAAATATTATTACTAAAATGAGGATAGTGGCCCCCAATTTAATTGTCAATGGTTAGAACGAAAAATGGCCAAGACTTTGGTTATTACTACTATCGTAGTTATTGACAATGCGAAAAAGAGCAGGGGAGAAAGAGGCCAAATATAGAAATTTTGAGTAGTGTTGAGTACCTTAGCTTGATAGAACCCAGGCCAAAAGGGTGGAGTAAGTTGACAAGGGATTGGACTATTATGAGTGTCAAGACAACGAAGTGGGCGACTGGAGTTGGACAGAACATTGTCTGGAGCTAGTTTTAAAGAATGAATTATTTTCCCGGATTTAATTAAGTCGATTTTACCTTGGACTTTAGTGAAATGGAGAGTGTGGTTGGTAGCTATGCCCCCGAAATAAATTGGGGTTAAAAAGGTGTCTATAAATGATGGAGTAATTTTGAAGTTAGTAATTTGGGGTGGAACTGGGGAAATGGCAGCAGATTCTGAAGAAAGTAGAAGATGGCTGCCGATTCGGGCAGAAACCGGTGAGGAACCGGGGTTGGACTGATAGGAATCGGTGGATAAAAAGAGAGTGAAATAACCGTCTTGAGGGGGAGTTTGAGCAGTGGTGGAAATTCTTAGTACTATTTGGCGCGTTTGGCCTGGTTCCAGTCGGAAGGGGGTGTCGAGTTTAACGTCGGCATTGGCCAGGCTAAAATTGAATCCGGGATAAACTTGGTAGCTGACATATTGAGGAGTAGAGTCGGAAGAGTTTATCCAAGGATGGACTGAGGGGGTAAGAATTTCGGGGTGAGAGCCGGTATTGGTTACCTGGTAGGCTTGAGTGAATGATGTTCCCGGTTTCAGTTGAAATTCAACTATTGCGGGTTTTAAAGTTAAACTGATAGGCATATTAATATTGAGGAATTGCCTGGTAAACAATTGAAGTTTGATAATAACCTTCAGGTTGGAGGGGGGAAACGTTGACTTTGTAGGTAAGACGAGCTTGGCGGTTTTTGACCGGAGACAATTCGGACATTAGGGAGGGAGCAGATAAAGCGGGATTAATGGCAAAGGGACGGAAATGAGAAGTGTCGGTAAAGAATTGAGAGGTGCCAACATTGGTGGCTACGCCACTACTGTTTAAGCCAACGGCATTAAAACCAAAGCCGTAAACTGTTGTTTGGGTCCAGGGAGCAGAGGTAGAAGAGCTACATGTGCTGGTATCGCAGACTGTGGGAGGAATAGTAAGACCAATTAAATTATTGAAGCCAGAAGTGGCAAAGGAGGAAATGGTGTAACCGTGACCGGAGGGAGTGGTAATAGTAATAGTATGGGTTTGGGTAACACCTACGCTTGGGGCAAGAGTGCCGAATGCAATATCAAGAGAACTGATTTCGAAAGAAAAAGCGTTATTGAGAGTGTCATATATATATTGGAAACCGGAGCGAACTTGATAACCGGTAGCACTAAACAAACCGGGAGCCATTTGGCCAACAGTGTCGGTTAAGGAATAATTGGCGGAGTTTTTTTTGCCTGAAGTGACATTGAAATTTCCCCAATCAATAATATAGGAGGGGGAGGTGAAGTGTTGAGCCTGGACTGAAATAACCCGAAAAAAACTTAATGAGAATAGGATTATTAATGTGACCAAAATCCTAATCATACAAAAAACATGAGGTAATAAGTTTTATTAATCAATTGGATCATGGTCGGAAGTGGCGTCGATTTCAGCTGATAATTTGGCGGCTGAATTTAAAAGGGAGCGTGAAGAGTCTTTGATGTATTTAACTTTTTCTTTTTGACTATGAGTTAGGGTGGGAGAAGATAGGAGGTCGGAGGTGGTATCAAGAATTTTTAAAATCCCGGTTTTAAATTTTAAATTTAACCAATAGAGAATGTCAGTTTCGTCAGTAGCAATGGTGTTTTCCAAATGTAAATTTTCTAAATATTGTTGGCCAATAAACCAGGCCAATGGACCAATTAAAAGAAGAGAGGCTAGGGGAAGGAGGGAGGTGGGGGAAATTAAAGTTTGGGATAAAAGAACTAAGTCACCAAGTGCTAGAGCGAGGGTAACTGAGGGGCGGTGACGAAAGGCGATGGTAAAAAGTAGGAAATAGATTAAGAAAAAGAGGGGAGAAGTGAGTCCACCGGAGACAAAGACAATTAAGTGCCCCATAAAGGAGAGCAGGTAAATAATTAGGTTGGGAAAGCGGCGGTGGGTGAGGGTGAGAAGAATACTTATGAGGGCAATAAGTTGGGGGGTATAACTTGTAAGAGGTGAGACACTAACGATGTAGGCAATTAAAGCGGTAAGTAAGAACCAAATGATTTCAGTTAAGCGAGTCATGGTTCAGTATAACTAATTTTGGGATATAGTATTAATTGATGGAATGGGGTAACAGAAGATGGAGCAACCAGGATTCAGTTTTATTGATTGGTTTAGGGCTTTTGGTAATTGGATTGGGTTGGGGACTGAAGAAGCCGAGTACAAACTTTAATAATAAGACCGAGATAATTAGAGTTACTCCAACGTTGGGTCAGGTATCGGAAGTGGAAGTGTGGGCGGAAATAAGCGGGGAAGTTATACGCCCGGGGGTTTATAAGTTTAAAGGTAGTGCCCGTTACAATGATTTGCTGGTGTCGGCCGGAGGTTTGGGACCTAGGGCTGACCGGGAGTGGGTGGAACTAAATGTTAACCGGGCACTTAGGTTGACGGATGGGGTAAAAATAATTATTCCTAGGGTAGGTCAGAAGTTGGAGCCGATGGGGCAAGTAGCCGGAGTAGAAACTACAGAAAATATCAGTTTGAACCAAGCCAACCAGGCAAAATTGGAAGAATTGGTGGGAATTGGTCCAGCCATGGCTCGGCGAATTATCGATTATCGAACTAAAAACGGTGGGTTTAAAAGCACAGAAGAAGTAAAACTAGTGGAAGGGATTGGGGAGGCGTTGTATAACAAAATAAAAGACCAGCTGGTGTTATGAAGTGGCGATGGTTGGGGCTGGTACTAGTAATAGTGGTGGAGATTGGGGTGTATTTAAGCTGGGATGTGGCCAAAATGGCAGAAAGTATTGAGGCAACTTTACCCAAGCAGGAGGCGGCGACGGTGAGGGGAATGATATTGGGAGACGAAGGAGGCTTTAGCTTTGAGGACAAAGAAATTTGGCGAAGGGCAGGGTTGTGGCACTTGATGGTGGCCAGTGGGAGTAATTTGATGTGGTTAAATCGGTGGTTGGTTGAGGGGATGGCGGGAGTTTTTGGTAGAAGAGCGGCAATTGGGGCGGGGGCGGGGGCAATATGGTTATATACG
>Ga0172379_10006546_pt1 | contig 15524 bp, 7 predicted proteins | sample GrowelOW334metaG_FD_119756 | JGI IMG/M metagenome (GOLD analysis project Ga0172379, IMG submission 119756) | Groundwater microbial communities from an aquifer near a municipal landfill in Southern Ontario, Canada - Groundwater well OW334 metaG | ecosystem: Environmental > Aquatic > Deep...
AAAAACCCAACAAAATCGGAATTGTTAATTTGGAATATTATTTTAAAAAATAAACAAACGGGTTATTTATTTTTAAGACAAAAGCCAATTGGAAGATTTATTTTAGATTTTTATTGTTCCAAATTATTATTAGCTATTGAAATAGATGGTGATTCACATGATAAAAAACAATTTTTAGATAAAAGCAGAGATTTATATTTAGAGCAAAGAAAAATTAAAACAATCAGATTTAAAAATGAGGAAGCGTTGAATAATATTAAAGAAGTTAAACAAGATTTATCTGAAATAATTTCCAACAGAAAACAAGAATTAAAGTTTTAATCCCTCCCTTTTCAATACTTATAGTCAAATTATTAATTTCTTATTAAAATCAACTTCTTGACAAGAATATACCAAAAAGAATATTCTTAACACATCTAATACCAACTTAAAAAAATGAAAAAATCCGCTTTTAGTGTCATAGCCCTAATTATTCTAGTTTTACCAATCTATTTAACTTTCTTTGCCAACAAAAATAAAATTATTGCCGTTTCTTCCCTAAAAGATCAGGTCAGTAATGCTCAATTATCTTTTTTTGCTCGTTTATCTAGCTACTCTGGGTCTACATTAAAAGTTCTCAACTCCCCCGCTGGTGTTGCCCCAAATCTTTTTACCACCAATCTTGGTATCGGTGATACTGTTGCTATTGCAGCCGGTGTCGGTTCTTCCATTTTTACCGTCAAAGATATTGGCGACACTAACAGTATTAGTTTAAGCGCCGCGATTGGTATCACTGTTCCCAATGGTTATATTATCGCTACTCGTTCTGGAACCCACACTGTATCTTTCACCCCAGTATCTTTTGGTGGCACAACTGAAAAATGGCAATTTTTAATTAGAGCCAGTGTCGGTAGTTCTACCCCATTTAAAGATGGCATGCCTGATCAAGATGGTTTTGATATAGGTGGAAGCAATTGTGCTACTGCTGGCTGTTTACTCAAAAGTACTGATGTCACTTGTCCTTATTCCACCGGCACCGCCAGTATTGGTAATACTATCGCTTTCACAGTAGCAGATATCGGTGATTCTGCTTTTGTCGGAACTTACAATGTAATTGAATGTGCTTATACTGGTGCCACCTCTAAAATCGGGGTTGGAGGCAGTATGATTGTTGGCACTGCTAATGGCACTAAATTAATTAATCCCGCTTCATCAGCTAGTCGCGCTTTTGGTGTTTCTGATGTCTATTTTTACGGTTTTAGACAATTAGATGTCAATGGGAATGTTGTTGATTTAAGTTTTGGAAAAATAGCCGTTAACGACAGTGTTCGAGTTACCGCTATTGTCGACCCTATTTTAAGTTTCACTATTGCCGGTAATAGTAACATCAAATGTGGCGCCCCCGTTGCTGTTGCCCCTGCTTTTAGCACCCCCACCTCACTTAGTTTCAGTTCATTAGTTTTAGAATCAACCGTCAACAATCTTTCACAACTTATAACCGCCACTACTAATTCTTCTAGTGGTTATGTTGTTCAAGTCTTTGAAAATAACCCCCTCACTATTATTGGTACCACTACCACTCTTCCTAATACCACCGCCAATGATACAGCTTGGCCATCAGTAACCGCTGCTTCAGGATTTGGTTATTCCATGGAAGTTGGTGTCACTAGAGCTGGTGCTGTTTTAGGAATTGGTAACACCGCTAATTATAAAGCTTTCGGAGTCGGCTATGGCGCCGCCGCTACAGTATTAAGCCACGCCGCGCCCAGTATCGACAGTGCATACATGTGTTACCGAATAAGTGCTACCCTACAGCAACCAGCTGGTGAATATGAAAATTCTGTTAGTTATATTGCCACTGCAACCTTCTAAAAATTAAAAAATAAAATGAAACCTGCCACCCAAACAACCTTCAAAATCAGCGCCTTTCTTTTATTATTAGCCACCAATTATTCTCTCTTTACTCCTTCAGTTAAAGCTCAAAGTATTGAAGGATTATCAGCAATTCCTCCTCGATTAGAAATTACTGTTAATCCTGATGGAGCCATCACTAAAACCATCAAAGTTAGAAATGAATCTGATAGTGATAAAACCGTTACTATTTCAATTGAAGATTTTGTTGTAAATGACAACAACGGCACCCCTACTATCGTTACTGCTTCTAAAGAAGATAATCGTTGGGCTGCCAGTTCTTGGATCCAAGTTTCCCCTTCTTCCGTCAAATTAAAAGCTGGCGAAACCAAATCATTAAATCTTACCGTTTTACCTCCCAAAAATGCCCTTCCTGGAGGTCATTACGCCATGGTTATTCAAAGCCCAGACAATAACGTCACTCTTAATACTACTGGTTCATCTATTCAACCCAGAGTCGGTACTTTAGTCTATATCACCATTCCTGGTGATATCAATCAAAATGCTGTTATTAAAAATTTCAGTGCTGGTAAATTCTTTGAATTTGGCCCAATCGATTTTGCCACCACCATCCAAAATCTTTCCGATATTCATATCAAACCAGCCGGTAATATCACTATTACTAACATGATTGGCATGAAATCTTTCGTTCAATTCAATAAAGACGGTAATAATATCTTCCCTGGAAAAACCAGAGATTTTGAAAATCAACTCAATAAAAAATGGCTCTTTGGTCGCTATAAGGCTGAATTAAATGCTGCCTATGGCAGTGCTGGTGGTGTTGCCACTGCTGTTGTTTTTTTCTGGGTCATTCCTTGGAGATTCATGATCCTCGTCGCCGCTGCCATCGCTGTTCTCATTGCCGTTATTATAATCATCAGAAATAAAAGTGGTGGCGACAAAGAAACTGAAGAAAAAGTCGACGAACTCGAAAAAGAATTAGAGGCTTTAAAGAAAAAATACAAAGATAGATAAAACTTAAAATTAAAACCCACCCGCCCTGCGGGCACCCTCCCTTAAAAAAGGAGGGTTTTTGTTTATCCGTAGAGACGTTCTGCAGAACGTCTCTACATAAAAAACATTATCCTGGGCACCCCGCATTGCGGGGTGCCCATATTAAAACAAAGTGCCCTGTCAAGGGAAAGGTGGTACGAAGTACCAAAGGGTTTAAAACAATTTGTGTATAATAATTTAATGCCACTTTTTTTATTATTATTTTTATCCCTGCTTTCCCCTTTTCAAGTCCAAGCTCAAACTTTTACTGATTCTCCATCCGTTTCTGTTTCCGCCGCCATCGGCGAAAACGAAGTCACTATCTTTGGTTACACCTCTCCCAATTCAAAAGTTGAATTAACTGGTATTAATATTTATTCCCTCGATTACAGTGATGACACTGGTTATTTTAGATTTAATAGTTTAGTTTTACCTAGAAATTCTTCCGAGCTTTGTCTTCAGTCTAAAGATGATTCCAATCGTTCTTCATCTCTAATTTGCACTCCTCCACCACCCTCCACCAATTACCACACCGACATCGGTCCAATTATTCTCCCTCCTACCGTCTCCTTAGAACAAGACAATATTAATCCCAATTCTACTGTTATCTCATCTGGCCAAAGTATTCCCAAATCAACTGTCACTGTTTATTTTTACAAAGTCGACGATTCCGCTCAATCTTTTCCTCGCTCCGTCGAAGCTTATTCACTACCAAAAATTGAAACCACCACCGATGAAAAAGGCAATTATAATATCAATCTTCCCACTGCCTATTCCAGTAATTACCGTCTCTACACATCAGTTACATACGATAATAATTTTTCCCCAAAATCTAATACCCTCTTATATACCATGCCTTCTCTTTTCTGGCTCTTCCTTCAACAACACGCTTATCTTACAGTTCTTCTACCCATCTTTATTTTTTCTCTTATCTTATTTTTTATTCTTATATTCATACAGACAGGGCATCGCCCCATCTCTATCGTTCATTTTTTCCCAGCTCTCCGCACCTCATATCCCGCCATCAAAACCCAACATTTCCCCATTCTTTATCCCGATCATTTGCCTCGCAATTTTAAAATAGCAAAATAAAATTAATTAAACCCTAACCCTACCCTTTCCCTTGACAGGGCAAGGGTTAAAAAAAATGCTCCCTTGTCAAGGGGAGATGTCCGACCTTGCCTGCCGGCAGGCAGGAGGGCTGAGGGGTTTTAAATAAAGAGAGAAGGTGGGTTTTAATTTCTTTTTATAATAAATATTACAATTACTTGATATATTTTATTAATATTATTCTCATTTATACTTTAAATTATGCTTAGTCAAAATGATTTAATTCAAATTAAAACAGTTGTTGAAAATGTTTTTGATGACAAATTTAAAAAAGAACTTCAACCTATTAATAATAGATTAGACAAAATGGATGAAAGGTTCGATAAAATCGATAATAAATTAATTGAACATGATACTAAGTTCGATAAAATGGATGCCAGATTTGACCAAGTCGACGAAAGGTTTAAACAAATTGATATTAAATTTGACAAGATTAATTCTAAGTTTAAAAAAGTAGACAAACAACTCAAAAAAATTCAAAAAGATCTCACCACCACTATAAAATACTTCGACAATAATTGTCTTGCACACAAAAAACATCTCGACAGAATAGAACAGCATCTCGGTTTACCTCAATTTCCAATTGTTTAAATCCCTTTTTATTTTAAAACCCTCCGTGACCAAAACCCCTCTGTTCCCCGCGTCAGCGGGGAACAACAATTCTTTTTTATTCAAAACCTCTCAGTCTCGCTTCGCTCGCCAGCTCCCCTTAACAAAGGGAGCAGCCTAAAAAATAAAGACTTTCTCCCTTGATAAGGGAGAATCCCGGTTTATCCGGAAGAGGGATTTGTTGTATACTTAATTAGTGAAAAACAAATATCTATTTATCATCGCCTTTTTATCCCTCGCCTTAATTGCTTCTTTATATTTAGTTCTTCGAACCACTATTTTTGTTAAAAAAGCCGCTACCGACAATCAATCCACTGTTGCTCTAGAAAATTCATATCTTTTTGTTTCCCCTCTCCAAGCCAAAGCCGACGGCAAAGAAAAAATGCGTCTCACCATTTTTATTCTCGATGGCCGAGGCATGGGAATCGCCAATCAAGTTGTCAGCCTCTCAACTTCTTCCAAAATTAATATCACCAGTATTCAAAATCAAACCGACGAATCAGGCAAAGCCGTTTTCGATTTAACATCCAGTTCTGCCGGTAAATTCAATGTCTCTGCCCAAACTGGCGACGCCACCATTCCCCAACAAGTTAAGGTGGTGTTTTATTAAACAAAACCCCCTCCAGCTACTGCGGGAAGGGATTTTTTAGTCTCACCAAATCGTTTTTTACACGAATCGAATTTGCCAAACAACTAAACATAACAATTAACAACACCATTGTCAATTAGATATTGTTATTTAATTCACAAAAACCATCGTGGATCTAGGGAGAATTGAACCCCCGAGACCAAATTTGGCAAATTCGATTCCCAACCTGGTAGGCCCACGACAACTTATATTAACACAATATTGTAATTATTATTACAGAATATATTTAATTAAATAAAAATTATTTTGTTTTGGGCGATTCATGAATCGCCCCTACATGTTATCCTTTTTATATATAATGCCTCGTAAAAAACCCTTTCAAAATCCCTCTAAATCTCCCTTTGACTTAAAGGGAGACTTTAAAAACAAAATTTTATTATCCCCTCCTTTAAGTCAAAGGAGGGGTAGGGGTGGATTTTGACATGAAATCAAAAAAATTAGATATTAATAATTGGTCATATAAATCCTTATTAATAATTTTATTTTTTCTATTAATTGGTGTTGTTGTTTTATGGAAATTTGTTTTACCAAATCATAAAGTAGAGGCTAGTTGGTGGAATGATGGTTGGAATTATAGAAAAGCGGTTAGTATTAGTAATACATCAGGATCTGATTTAACTGATTTTCAAGTTTCTTTATCTATAGGTACCAGTGCTTTAATTGCTTCCGGTAAAATGCAAAGTGATTGTGATGATATTAGAGTTACAGATATTAATGGTAATTTGTTGCCGTATTGGATAGAAGAAAACAATCCTGGTTGTAATCAATTAACCGATACCAAAATTTGGATAAAGGCTAATTCCCTCCCCGTTTCCGATGCTACTATCTATATTTATTATGGCAACACTTCCGCTCCCTCATCTCAAAGTGGTACTAATACTTTTGAGTTTTTTGATGATTTTAATGACGCCAGTAAAACAAACACCAACTGGACCGCAACCGGAACCGGATATACCATTACTGGCGGCAATCTTTACCATTCTACTACATTAGAACCAACCAATAATTTTACCTCTTATACTATTAATAATAGTTCTGGATTTACTAACGGAATAATTGAATCAAGAATGAAACCAGCTAGTTGTGGAAATTCTTACGGTAAAAGTATTATCGCCAGATATACTGATGACAATAATCAATACATAGCTGGATTAGAAGCTTGGACTGGTGGTTACACTCACATCGGTAGAAGAGTAAGCAGTACCTGGACAAACATCGATCAAGATATATTAGCCTGCAGTACCAGTACTTGGTATCAATTAAAATGGACTCTCAACGGATCTAATCAGTACTTAACAATTAATGGAGTTGCTTCCAGTGGTGTTGACACTAATCTTTCTTCTGGAAAAGTTGGCGTTTCTGTTGATAACCGAGAAACAGCAACAGGTGCTTATTGGGATTATATTTTTACTCATAAATACTCATCAGTTGAACCCACCGCCTCTCTCCAATCAGAAGAAGCCGGCGGCGGACCAATTGCTTATTGGAAATTTGACGAAGGCACCGGAAACAATGCTTACGATTCATCTAGTCAAAATAATACAGGATCAATGTTAAGTGCCCCTATTTGGAAAAATGAAAGTGAATGTGTTTCTGGAAAATGCTTAGCTTTTGATAATGTTGATGACGGCGTCAGTATTAATAAAAATTTTGTTGGTTTAACCGACTACACTATGTCAGCTTGGGTTAATATCAAAGGCACACACCAACACTACACTGGCGCTATTATGTCTTCTGGTGATTGGAATACCCAATATTGGGTATTCGGTATTAGTCAAGCCAATGATGCCATAAACATGTGTGCCGGCAGTTGTTCTATAAATTATGCCTTTCAGTTAAATAAATGGACCCATGTAACTGTCACTAGAAGTGGTAGTCAATATACACTTTATATTAATGGAAAAAATAGTGGTACTTATTCTGGCAGTTCATCTGCTTTGGTCAGTAGTGCCACCAACACCACTATTGGTCGGGAAACTTATGGCGGTGGTTATTTTGCCTTTAATGGCTGGATCGACGAACCAAAAATTTATCCTTACGCCCGCACCGCCGACCAAATCAAACTCGATTATAATTCTCGCGGATCTTCCAAAGGCACTTCCGCTAATTTAGGTGGCGCCGGAACTGATAACAATTTATCTAACGGTTTGGTTGGTTATTGGAAAATGGACGAAGGCACTATGGGAAGCGGAACCACTTTTACAGACTCATCAGGAAATGGAAATACCGGCACTGGCGTTAGTAGCGTTGCCGTATCAACAGGAGAATTTGGTAATGGTGTTGATATTCCAGGTCCTGGAGGCAGTGGTTTAGGATCAGTAATTAATGTTAATGATTCTGATTCTTTAGATATTGGTTATACCACACCAATGACAATTTCATTTTGGCTAAATGCCGATTCAACTGCCTGTGGTGCCATTATAAAAAAATCCGGTCTTTGGGAAATATATCGTTGTTCAGCTAATTTAACTATCCGTTTTGATGGTTATGATCAAGGTAGTTCATTTAATTTAAATAACGGTCAATGGTATTTAGTTACAATGACACGTGATCCTTCTACTAACACCACAAAAGTCTATATAAACGGACAACAAACAGATAGTTGGACATATACTATTGGTACCCCAAATTATTCCGGAGGCATGGGAATAGGTGCTTACAATGGCGGATCTTATGCCATCGATGGCAAACTTGACGAAGTCCGCGTCTACAACCGCGCCCTTTCCCCTTCCGAAGTTTCTCAACTTTATGAATTCGCCCCCGGGCCAATCGGTTATTGGGATTTTAATGAAGCTTCTGGCACCGTCGCCAATGATAAAAGTGGAAATGGAAAAAATTTAACCACATACAATTCTCCAATTTGGAATCAAGGAAAAATTGGGTCTGCTTTAGATTTTAATGGTTCGACTCAATATGCCAGAAGAACTAGTGAAACTAGTTTTCAAAGAGTAAATGGACAAGAAATATCCGTTTCTGTTTGGATATACCCCAAACGCTTAGGCGGACAATATCAAGATATTGTCGCCAACAGATCTAGTTCTGGACTTAATTGGCTAATTTATCAACACACTACTGATGGATCAATACAATTCCATGGTTCTGCTCAAAATAAATCTACCTATATTCCACCACTTAATCAATGGACTCATATCGAAACAACAATAGATGCAGTAGGAAATTATAAACTTTATGCTAATGGACAGATAGTTCAAAGTCTAACAGGATACACCTTTGGTACTAGCGGTATCACTGAATTAACTGTCGGCAATTTTAGTGCAAACGAATATTATTTAGGCAAAATAGACGAAGTCAAAATCTACAACTACGCCCGCACCCAAAAACAAATTATTGAAGATATGAACGCCAACCACCCCGCCGTCTCAGCCAATTCTGCCATCGCTTATTACAAATTCGACGAAGGCTACGGCACCACCACCTCAAATTGGGGCAACGGTGGTTCTGCTTTAAATGGAACATTAACTAATATGGCTTCACCTGCTATTACAACTTCCGGATGGAATAATTCTGGAAAATTTGGAAAAGCACTTTCATTTGATGCGTCGGATGATTATGTAGATGCAGGTAATGCAGCGAGTTTGACTTTTGGTTCAGGTCAAAGTTTTACTTATGGAGCTTGGATATATAGTAAAAACCCTCTTGGACGTTGGCAAGGAGTTGTTTATCATGGAGATGTTGGTCAATCTCAAGGACATTTAGGACTTAATCCCTCAGGCCAACTCTCAGGTGGGACAGGAGATGGCAGCAGTTGGCAAACTCATGAAACAAGCTATTTAATTCCACAAAATAGGTGGACATATGTTGCTATTGTTTTAAATAGAAACTCAAACATATTAAAATTTTATGCAAATGGTGTTGAGGTAGGAAGCTATTCACATAGTTATGTTCCTTCGGCGCCAACCATTGGTTTAAGAATAGGAGATGGTAATACGGGTGGTTCAGAACATTTTGATGGTCTCGTTGACGAAGTCAAAATCTACAATTATGCTCTCACCGCCGATGAAATCAAACAAGATTATAACCAAAGTTCTGCCCTACAAATGGGACAAACTTCTCAAACCATCAGCGGCACCACCACCTCTCTCGATTATTGCATCCCCGGCGATACTTCAGCCTGCGCCTCCCCCGTCGCCGAATATAAAATGGATGAAGGCATCGGCACCACCGCTTACGACACCAGTGGTAATAATATAAACGCTGGATTTAATAGTACTCCAACATGGACCCAAGGAAAAATCGGAAAATCATTAAATTTCAATGGCACAACAAATTATTTAACCAACACCAGAAAAGTTATCACTGGAGGTTTAACCTTTGGGGTTTGGATTAAAACCACCAGCACCGATTCTACTACTACTTATGATGGAAACGCAGCCCAAAATATAATTGGTGATTCTACTGGCGGTGTCGCTCTTGGTTTTGGAGTTCATGGAGGAAAAGTACGATATCAACACTATACCAGTGCTTGGTATAGTGTTTTAGGTTCAACCTCAGTCAATGATGGTCTATGGCACTACATCAGCGTCACTCACAATTCATCAACTGGAGCTATTGTTATTTATGTTGATGGCAAACAAGATGGCAGCGGAACTCTTGCATATAACGGATCAAGTGCTTATGATATCATCGCTCGTGGTTATGGCGGAGATTATTTTACTGGACAATTAGACCAAATTCGCATCTACAACTACGTTCGCACCCCCGCCCAAATCGCCTACGATTACAATAAAGGCGGACCAGTTGGTTGGTGGAAATTTGACGAATGCCAAGGCAATGTTGCCTACGATTGGAGCGGAGTCGGCAACACCGGCACCATTATTATTGGCGCCTCGGGCACCCAAAATTCCCTTGGTACTTGTGCTGTCGGCACTTCCGCCGCCTGGACCAACGGCACCAGTGGAAAAATTAATTCTAGTTTAAATTTTGATGGAGTGGATGATGTCGTAGATATTGCAGACAATGCGACCTTAAATGGAACCTCTTTTACTTTTTCGGCTTGGATATACAGTAATAATTTTAATCAAGAACAAGTATTATTCTCTAATACAAACGCTAGTATTGGATGGCACATTGAAGTTTATCAAGGTAAAACAGTAATGCAAGTTTGGCCCGGAGGTGGTTACACAACCTCAATAAAAACCATGTCAAATAATACTTGGTACCACATCGTAATAACTTACAATAATGGTTCAATTATTTACTATCTCAATGGAGCTCCAAATGGTACTGCTACTCAAACATTTTCTGTCCCTACTGGTCTTACTAAAAGAATAGGACTTTTCTACAATGGTACTTATCCTTTTGTTGGCAAAATTGATGATGTTCGCATCTACAATTACACTCTAACCTCAGAACAAATAAAAACTCTTTATAACGGCGGAGCGGTTTCGTTTAACTAATTTTCCCCTCCTTGTCAAAATCCCTCTAAATCTCCCTTTGACTTAAAGGGAGACTTTAAAAAAAATTATTATCCCCTCCTTTAAGTCAAAGGAGGGGTAGGGGTGGATTTTGAAGAAAGGGAGGATACCGGTTTATCCGGAGGAAGGATTCAAATGTTAAACTAAATTAGTGTCCAAACTTTCTTACAAAACCCTTTTAATAATTCTCTTTTTTCTATTAATTGGTGTTATTGTTTTATGGAAATTTGTATTACCCAATCATAAAGTAGAAGCTAGTTGGTGGAATGATGGTTGGAATTATCGAGTCGCTGTTAATATCGGTAACACTGGCAGTTCACTCACTAATTTTCAAATCCCCATCAGCGTTGGAACATCTGCTCTAATTAATTCCAGTAAAATGCAATCCGATTGCGATGATATTCGTGTCGTTGATCAAAATGGTAATTTATTAACTTACTGGGTATCTGGCTGTGGTACCACTTCCACTCAAATATGGCCTAAAATACCATCAATTCCCAATGGCGGCGCCACCGTTTATGTTTATTATGGCAATCCTTCAGCCACCTCAGTCAAATCCACCGTTGGCACCAGTGATTATCCTGGATTAAGTTGTAAATCAATTTTAGATGCCGGCAATTCCACTGGTAATAATACTTATTGGATTGATCCAACCAACGGTAACATTTCCGATAAATTTCAAGCCTATTGCGATATGACCAATGATTCTGGCGGTTGGATGTTAGTCACCCAAAGTATGATTAGTAGTGAAGTTGGAACTTCCGTCACCACTACAAAAACAACTAATATAAATGGCGGAGTCGATATTTCTAATTCAATCACTCATTCAGGATGTGGAGCCAGTATTTATCATCGAGTTTTATTTACAGATATTATTCCCTGGACTAAAATTAAAGCCGACTATGAATTTTTGGGTGGTAATTCTTGTTGGAGTATCTTTGGAAATACTAGCTATACAGGTGGTAGCACTAATTTAATTGCTTTTAGTTCAGGCACTGATACCATCCATAATCAAGTAAAAATGGGTGGATCAAATGGTGATAATTATGATGGTATTAACTCTCGTTGCGATAACGAAACTTTTAATTTTTGGCATTCCAATCAAGGTGTTGGCACCACCAGAAGTGCTCAAGTTATCTTAAGAAGAAACAGTATGTCTTCTCTGGCTGGTCTTGGAACCGGAGCTGCTTGTAGTACTGCTGGTTATCCTTGGAAATATAAAAATATTTATGTTCGTGAAGATGTCATGACTTTTGCCGCCACTGCCGGAACCCCAGCCACTGAAGAAGTCGGCGGTGGCCCAATTGCTTATTGGAAATTCGACGAAGGCACCGGCACCACCGCTTACGATTCAACCACTAATCAAAATAACGGCATATTCAGCACCGGATCCTCTGCCCCCACTTGGCAAATCGAAGATCAATGTATTTCTGGAAAATGCCTATCCTTTAATAATGTAATGGGTAATAAAATAAGCAGTAATTTTCGATATGACAATAATCAATATTTCACCATATCAGCCTTTATTAAACCAACCAGCACCAGTTCTTTCAAAATTATTGCTGGTACTGCCATTGGAAATAATATTAACAGTGGATTAACCTTAAACGTTAACAATCTCTGTTTTCATGATTATTCTACTTTCAGCGGCGACAGAGAAATTTGTTCGTCCAATAATCCTATTCAACTTAACACATGGCAACACATCGCCCTCATTTACAGTAATGGATCACTCGAATTATTTGTTAATGGAAAAAGTGTTAAAACCGGTTCATTTACCATTACCAGTTCTGGCAACACTACTTTAATAGGAGGTTCATCAGCTTTCGATTATAGTGGTGGTCGATTTTTTAGTGGTTTCATTGATGATATTAAAATCTATCCCTACGCCCGCACTGCAGATCAAATCAAATTAGACTACAACTCTCGCGGATCTTCTAATGGTTCCTCCGTTAATCTCGGAGTCCAATCTTCCACCGCTCCTGATCTAAATTCTAAACTAATCGGTTATTATAAATTCGACGAAGGCAACGGAAACAATATTAATAACACTAAGTCAACATCTTATGATGGAACCAAATACAACACCACCAATTGGGATAATAATGGTAAATATAATAAAGCTTTATGGTTTGATGGCACTACCGCTCAATTAATTATTAATAATACTAGTGGATGGAGAAACAATGGTAACGACATGTCTTTATCAATTTGGATAAAACCCGATTCTTCTGATGATGGTGGTTATATTTTTTCAAAACCCTGGAATGGTAGTGGCGGTTACAATTATGGATTAACATCAAGTGGTGGAGCTAATCCATCATTTTCTTTTACTCTTACCGGCGCTTCTAGTTTTAGCTTAGGATCAAATAAAACTGTATCCAGTAATCAATGGCATCAAATAATTATAACTGTCAACAATACCACCAAATTAGTCAAATTTTACATCGATGGAAAAATTACAAATAGTAATACTCACACCATCACCGATTGGACACCTAGTGGTGGAGATGTTAGTGTTAATTTCGTTTTAGGTTGTATCTATCCATATGCAAGCAATTCTTGTGCCGGAGCTACCACCTATGACTTTAAAGGTTATATGGATGAATTTAAATATTACAATACAGTTTTAACCGACGAAGAAGTTAAACAAGATTATAACCAAGGATCGGCAATTTCTTTTGGTTCTACCAATCAAACCATCGGCGGCACCACCACTTCACTAGAATATTGCATTCCCGGCGATACGTCAACATGTTTAGCACCAGTCGCCGAATGGAAAATGGACGAAAAAACTGGCATCACCGTCAAAGACACCAGCGGCAATAATAATAACGGAACTATTACTGGCGCCACTTGGACCACTGGCCAAATTGGCGCTGGTTTAAAATTTTCCGGCTCAGGCCAAGCTGTATCTGTTGTAGACAATTCCACGTTAAAACCAACCGCCGCCATCACCACTGAGGCTTGGTTTAATACTATCGATAAAACTGTTACCAGCCAAAGAATATTATCCAAAACCGAAGGTAGCGGCTATCAACTTAGTATTAATGAAAACAGTGCTTGTCCATCCAGTACTTTATGTTTTTTAATCAATATTAATGGTACCTATTATTCCGCTACTTACGCCAGTAGTAATTTATCTAATAACACTTGGTATCATATTGCCGGATCTTATGATGGTACAACAGTTAAATTATTTCTAAATGGTTCCAATATTGGCACCACTGCCACAATTAGTAATACTATTACTCAAGCCGCTTACAATTTATGCATTGGTAGTGAAACCGATGCTGGATCTTGCACTTCTGGATTTTTTAATGGCAAAATTGATCATGTCAAAATCTACGACTATGCCCGCACCCCCGCCCAAATCGCCTACGACTACAATAAAGGTGCCCCAGTTGGATGGTGGAAACTCGACGATTGCCAGGGTTTGACCGCGTTTGACTCATCTGGATTAGGAAATAATGGTGCCATTTCCATCGGCCCCAGTGGAACTCAAAACTCTGCCGGCACTTGTCAAATCGGCACTTCCGCCGCCTGGACCAATGGCGCCACTGGAAAAATTAATTCTAGTTTAAATTTTGATGGCAATGATGATTATATTTCAACTTCATATATATCAGGTATTCAATCATTTATTACCATTAGTGCATGGATCAAACCAAACGCATTAACCAGTACATACGAAATTTCAAATCAAGGCCAATGGGACGGAGGACCTTGGACAGGTTGGCGATTCAGACAAATAAATAATTATATTAACTTTAAACTTGGCGATAACACTTCTAATGCATATGAAGCATCAGGTGGAACACTTATACAAAATAGTTGGCAACATGTAGTTGGAATTTGGGATGGCAGCTATATTCGTTTATATATAAATGGTAAAGAAGTAGTTAAAACTGCTAAATCATTCACTTATGTTGGAAATACTGGTTCTCATTCAATAGGTAAATATGGCGGATCTGCATATTTTTTTAAAGGCCAAATTGACGATCTTCGCATCTACAACTACGCTCTCACTCCAGAACAAGTCAAAACTGTTTTTAATAATGGAGCGGTGAATTTTCAATAATTTATAAACTCACCCTACCCTCCTTTAAAATAGGGAACAATTATTTATTGTTTAAAACCCTCCGCCCTTTGGGCACCTCCCTTGACAGGGAGGCTTTTCTTTCTTGAATATTTTTTATTATTTCATTTTTAACTTTTTCCAATTCATTTAATATTTCTTTGTTTTTAAATCTTATGGTTTTAATATTTAAACAATTTAAAAATTTATCTCTCTTTGAGTCTTGTTCTTGTTTTTTAAGATGATATCCACCATCAATTTCGATCACTAATAATAATTCAGAACAATAAAAATCTAAAATAAATCTGTCTAATGGTTTTTGTCTGGTAAATTTATAATTCATTGGTCTATTTTTCAAGAATTCATACCAAATTTTTGATTCAGCTTTAGTCATTTTATGTCTATTTATTTTGGCTGCCCATCTTAATTGTTCCAAATATTTTAAATTTCCCTTTTGAGTCATTATTTCAACACATGTAATATCTCTCACAAATAATTATTAGGATTTAAAGCCTCCCTGTCAAGGGAGGTGGCGAGTGAAACGAGACGGAGGGTTTTGAATTAAAAATGAATCCCCTCCCCATGTTATCCTTTTTATATATAATGCCTCGTAAAAAACCCTTTCAAAATCCCTCTAAGTCTCCCTTTGACTTAAAGGGAGACTTTAAAAACAAAATTTTATTATCCCCTCCTTTAAGTCAAAGGAGGGGTAGGGGTGGATTTTGACATGAAATCAAAAAAATTAGATATTAATAATTGG
>Ga0172379_10006547_pt1 | contig 15523 bp, 15 predicted proteins | sample GrowelOW334metaG_FD_119756 | JGI IMG/M metagenome (GOLD analysis project Ga0172379, IMG submission 119756) | Groundwater microbial communities from an aquifer near a municipal landfill in Southern Ontario, Canada - Groundwater well OW334 metaG | ecosystem: Environmental > Aquatic > Deep...
AAACAAGAAAAATAATTAGCGCTTGGCGATATCCAGGAATTTCAAAACCCGGGGAAGAAATTCCCATTCCTGAAGATATTCGTCGAGAATTATTATATGGAAACAAGTAAAATTATAGGTTATTTATTATTAGTTGCAGGTTTAGCCTTGATGATTTTTACGCTTTATCAGTCGTATAGTATTTTTACAGGCAAAACCTTGCCAGCACAGGTTTTTACAAAACCAGTTGCTTTACAAGTAGATGAAACAGCCAGTCCGCTCGATGTTCAAAAACAAATGCAGAACGCTCTTATCAAAATTATACCAATCGATTTTATAAACAATACTTTGAATCTTGGAAGCTGGCTACTTTTAATGTGGATTATGATTTTTGGGGGAGGGAAGATAGCGGACATTGGTGTAAAAATGATAAAATAAAACAATGGAAGTAGAGCAAAGAGAAAATATTATAGTCATGTGGTTTTTATGGCAATTTTATGAAATGCCTAAATTTTTGTTTTCTATTTGGCGTAATTATCTTCTTTTTGGATTAGATTTTTTTTCAATTCCATTACTTCTAAAAACTCTTTTTTCACCTTGGAGAAAGTACAACTGGGTTTATCCTAAAAACTTTGATATAAAAGAATTTTTTAATACTCTTATCTCTAATGCTGTCTCCAGAATTTTAGGAGCTATGTGTAGAATTGTTCTAGTTATAATCGGCGCTGTAGCGCAGTTTTTTATTTTTGTAATAGGAATCGTCGTTATTATTTTATGGCTGCTGATTCCTTTTGTTATAGTTGGCGGTATTTTATTTTTTTTAACATACTAAAATGTTTAATTTTGATATAAAAAATACTGAAATTTATTGGGTGAAAAAAATGGAAAAACTTCCGTTTTTTAAATTTGCCGGACTTTTTGAAAAACTGTTTTTCTATTTATTTATTATTTCTTTAATTTCGATTGTCTTTGTCTTTTTAGGATTATTACCGGAAATATTAGTGACAAAGAATATAGCTATTTTTTTAGCGGCCTGGCTTTTGTTTTTAGAACTTTATTTATTTCTAGAATTTAAAATAAAAAAACCTGAGTTAGAAATAAATATAACAGAGGCTGTTTTAAATCCAGATAATTACAACCTGGCAGAATTTTTAAATTTAGAAACTTTAAAAATTGTCGAAGAATCAATAAGATTTTGCAAAAAAAGAAAAATTCCGGAAGCAAACTCAACAGCTCTCTTATACGCTGGTCTTAGATTATCAAAAGAAATAAAAATTATCATATATAGATTGGGGTTAAACGTAGCAAAGCTTCAAGATGATTTTAAAAATTATTTAGAAAAAACACAAAGACAAAAAATTTCAAGCGAGTCTTTTTCAGATGATTTTCAGAAAGTAATAAAAGAAGCTTTAGCTATTTCTAAAGAGCGTGGGCATCAAAGAATTGGAGAAAAAGAAATTTTAGTTGCTCTGGCCCGACACGATGAATTTTTTAAAAAAGTTTTAATCGGTGCTGATTTAAAAGAAAAAGATATTGAGAACTTAACACTGTGGTTGGATTCTATAGAAGGCGTATTTGAAATGACTAAAAAGTCTTGGACGTCTGAAAATTTATCCAGGTATGGTTCTTTAGGAGAAGATTGGGCATCAGGGTACACCATAAACTTGAATCGTTTCTCTATTGATTGGAGAGACGTTGTGTCTCGATGGAGATATCGTGAGATTATTGGTCATCAAAAAGAGATTGAGGCAGTCCAAATGATTTTAGGTAGGTCCGGCTCAACCAATGTTTTAATTATTGGTGAACCGGGTACTGGCAGAAAAAGCATAATTGAATCCTTAGCTCAAAAATGTTATTTAGGAACGAGCTTACCGGAACTAGACAACAAAAGAGTTGTTGAGTTGGATATGGTGGCTTTGCTTTCTCAGATTCAAAGTTCAGAAAAAGTAGAGTTTATGCTAAATCAGATTTTTGAAGAAACGCTATCGGCCGGTAATGTTATTTTAGTAATTGAGAACCTTCATAATTTCGTTGGAGAAGGTGCACAAAAGCCATGCTCAATTGATATCTCCGGTATATTGTCAAAATATTTGTCTATGCCTAATTTTATGTTTATAGGGATTACTGATTACAATGGTCTCCATAATAAAATAGAAGATAATTCTTCTTTCCTTTCTTTATTTAGAAAAATTGAAGTTTCAGAAGTTTCAGAAATGGAAACAATTAGAATTTTACAAAATTCAGCTTTAGAGCTAGAGCAAAGAAATAAAATATTGGTGGCTTATCCAGCTATAAGAGAAATAGTAAATCTTACGGGCAGATATTTTCCTAGCACTCCTTTCCCTAAAAAAGCTATAGATATTTTAGATGAAGCCGTTGTTTATTTAAGATCTGTAAATGAAAAAATTCTTTTGCCACATCATGTAGCTAAAATCATTTCTGATAAAACAGAAATACCGGTAGGAAAAATGGAATTCAAAGAAAAGGAAGTATTATTGAATTTAGAAAATTTAATTCATCAAAAAATAGTAAACCAGGAAGAAGCAGTAAAAGAAATATCTATTGCTATGAGAAGAGCAAGAGCAGGAATCTCTTCCAAAAAAAGACCAATGGGCGTTTTCTTGTTCTTAGGTCCAACCGGAGTGGGGAAGACAGAAACTTCAAAAGCCTTAGCACAAATTTATTTCGGTGGCGTAGAAAAAATGATCCGGATAGATATGTCTGAATTCCAGGCGATTTCAGATATTCCTCGGCTTATAGGATCAACTAGCCCGATAGAAATGCAAGGACTTTTTACGACACCAGTAAGAGAAACTCCTTTCTCTTTAATTTTGTTGGACGAAATTGAAAAAGCTCATCCCAATATTTTAAATTTATTTTTACAAGTATTTGACGAGGGACATATTACAGACGGGCAAGGAAGAAAAATTGTTTTTACTAACACCATTATTATTTGCACTTCTAACGCCGGAGCTGAAAATATATTTAAAGCAACTGAGGCAGGAGAAAAAATAGATAAAGATAAACTTTTAACTCTTCTTTTCAAAAAAAATATATTCAAACCTGAGTTTATAAACCGCTTTGACGCAGCAGTAATTTTTAAACCTTTGTCAAAAGATAATTTATTAGATATTGCTAATTTAATGCTTGGCAGTTTGAAAAATAATTTGCAGGAAAAAGAAATTGAATTTATTATTACAGATACTCTTTTAGAAAAAATTGTCGAACTCTCATATAAACCAGCTTACGGAGCCAGAGAAATGAGAAGGGTTATACAAAACAAAATAGAAAATGTTATAGCCGAAGCTCTCTTATCTGATAAAATAGTCAAAGGCGATAGATTTGAAATTGAACCAGAAAATTTTGAAATAATTATCAATCCGGAAAATTAATAATTGACAGAGATTTCTATAAAGATATAATAAAAATATAAATAAAAAATATGTTAGACAACGAAGATATACAAAAATTAATGGAAGTTTTTGCTACGAAAGATGAAATAAAAGATATGATAAGTTCTCTCGTAACAAAGGATGATTTCAATGAATTGCAAAAATCAGTTGACGCTTATGCTGTTAAGGCAGACAAATTTTTCCAAGAATTAGTAATGTTGGCTAATAAAGTTGACCGGCATGAAAAATGGCTTCTGCAAATCGCTGAAAAACTCGGTATTAAATTAGAGTATTAATGGATGAAAAAAATATGCAAATTAATTCAAAATCCGAGAGAGAGAGAGTAAATAGCGCTCCGCTATCTTTTGTTATTTTTAAAACCGTCGCAGTTTTCTTCTGCCTCGGATTTTTTGTTTTATTATTTCCGCAAAAAAGTTTTGCTTCTGTCTTTCCTGATTCGTGGTCAAGGCGTGTTGCCATTACGATAGATTACACGAAAGTTTCTTCAAGCACCGTAAATATTCCTATTTTAATAACCGAGGTCAATTTGCCTTCTGAAATTTTTGACGCAGATGGTTTGTATTCAGCAGATAATGGTGGAGGAGATATTCGTTTTACTGCTGACATAAATGGATCGACAAAATTGCCTATTGAGGTTGTATCTTTTGTCACAAATAATAATCCGGCTCTTGGTACAGCTGAAATATGGGTAAATATTCCGTCACTTTCTGCTTCTGTAAACACAACAATTTATATTTGGTATCATAATCCAGGAGATATTCAGCCAGCTCGTACAGATAACCCCGATGTCGATGGATTTCAAGGATCAAACTATGTTTGGGATAATAATTATGTCGTAGTTCACCACTTAAATACAGATCCTTCTGGAGCCGCTCCCCAAGAGGTTGATAGTACGGTTAATGCAAATAATGGCACAAAAAGCGGAACATGGCTTAGTGATCAGTTAGTTATAGGGAAAATTGGTAATGGTTTAAATTTTATTACAGATAGTAGTAATATTTTTGATCTTGGCGTGGGATCTAATCTTAATACGGGACAGGATTATACAATCGAATTATGGGCAAAGCCAAGTTCTACTTCTAACTCAATAGTTCTTAGCAAATCTGCAGCTGATTCACTTGGCTATTCTTTATGGATTAATACAAATAAATATGTTATGTATACTGCTCTTTCAACAACTAATTATGCTACATCAGGATATAGAGAGAGTATAACGTCTACAACAAGTGCTAATACGTCGGCGTTTCAAAAAATTACTATTACAGCTAATACATCATCTAATATCGAAAAAACTAGAGCCCCATATCCTATAAGTCATATGTCGGGTATTACATATGGTGGAAAATTATATTCAATTAGTGGGCATAATGGATCAGCTGCTACAGCAAATATAACTGATAAGGTTCAGATTTATGATAGTGTAGCAAATACTTGGTCCCAAGGAACTGTAATTCCAACAAAGAGGTGGGGTGCAGGTGTGGCGGAGGTTAATGGAATAATTTACGTTATGGGTGGAAGCCCTAACGGGGCTGTAGATGCTAGCAATAAGAATGAGGCATACGATGTTTCGGGTAACAGTTGGACTGATAAAACAGTTGTCCCTGCTGCTCTTGCATATCAGGGCCTTTCATTAACGGCTTATAACGGAAACATATATGCTTTTTACGGCGTGAATGTACAAATGTATAATCCAGTAGATAATAGTTGGACTGCATTAACATCTTCGGGAGTTGATGTTGGAAGCTGGCAAGACGTATATACAGTTGGTAATTATATTTATACTATAGGTGGTAGCTCATCTAAAACATTAATTAGACGTTTTGATCCAAATACTAATTCTTGGGATGATAGTTATGGAACCGTTCCTACGGGTGCCGGAGGGTGGGCACACACCAGAAACACCGTATATAACTCAATTATTTATTATGGTGTTGGCAAGGATCCATGGGGTGCCCAATCTAAAAGAATTTGGAAATATAATCCTGCCGTAAAGCCGGGTGTTTGGACTGAATTAACCCCTGATTCAATGGAGGGAAACGCTTTAGCTTCTGGATTTATTGGTAATAAACTTTATATTTCAGGCATTAGATATTTAGGTACAGCATTATCATTGCAAGATTTCCATTCTTGTTTTAATGCTGATACAGAGCAGTGGGAAACATCTGCAGGAGCATTTAAAATTTGGTATAATGGTGCGACAGAGGCAACATATAACATAGCTGACACGATAGCCACAAATACAAAACATTTTTATTTAAGTTCTCAAGATAGCGCAGGTTCATTATATTTTCCAGGAATTTTAGATGAGGTTAAAGTTTCAAATGTAGATCGTAGTAGTTGGGTTTTGACACAATACAATAATGAAAGTTCACCATCGACATTTTCTATCGCGGGCACACCCAACACCGCTCCGTCTATGGTCTACTCAAGCATAAGCTCATTGAACAATGGAGACGTGACAATACCATATACACTCACTGATGCCGATTCAGATACAATAACCCTCACTGTTCAATATTCAACCGACAACTCAACATGGTCAACAGCCACCAAAGGAACAGGAGGAAGTAATATCACAGGGTTAACCCCAGGACCCTCAGGAACATCTTATTCATTCATTTGGGACACTGCCACAGACCTTCCAACCACCGAAGACACAACAGTATATATCAAGATTACTCCGTCCGACGGCGGAGGCGGTTTAACAGCCTACACCACAAGTTCTTTTGGAGTAGACAATGTTTTACCAACTCTTTCTCAAACAACGGCTGTCACTAACCCAACCGACGATACAACACCCAACTATGTATTTAATTCAAACGAAGCAGGAACAATCACCTACGGAGGAAGCTGTTCATCTGCTACCACGTCGGCTGTGTCCGGAGACAACACAATAACCTTCAACACGCTGGCAGACGCAACATACAACAATTGTACAATCGTAGTAACCGATGTAACTGGGAACGCAAGTTCGGCTTTGAGCGTAAGTTCTTTCACTGTGGCCACAATACCGAGAATCTACGGTGCAAGTGGAACTCATCTTTTGATTGGAGCAATAACTCCGACTCCGACTGAAACAGTAACTCCGGCCGGAGTGCAAATCCTAATCACACCGGAGCAACAGAGATTAGAGCTTATTGCACAAATCAAACAGCAACTCATAGAACTACTTACTCAATTAATTCAAATGCTCACGTTGCAGGTGAAGCAGATGAGGGGGTAAAAAATTGACAGAGAACCTCTTTTTATATAATCTGATATAACTTAGAGGTTTTTTTGTTTGGGATTTTTCCCTTGGTCAGCACGTTGTCAATTTTTTGGGAAAGAGAAGGAGCGCACAAATGGTAGAAAAAATAAAAAAAGAAAAGCTGATTATTTTTGATACGACCTTGCGAGACGGAGAACAGTCACCGGGATGTCGCATGAATGCAAACTCTAAATTATTAATTGCAAGGCAGTTAGCAGAATTAGGAGTTGATGTTATCGAAGCTGGTTTTCCGATTTCTTCGCCTGGTGAGTTTGAGGCGGTTTTACAAATATCGCGGGAAATAAGAGGACCGCGGATTTGCGCGTTAGCAAGAACCAGAGAAAAAGATATCGTTGAAGCCATAGCGGCTTTGGAACCAACGGAAAATCCGAGGATTCATATTTTTATTGCCACGTCTGATGTTCACATGGAAAAGAAATTACGCAAATCACCGCAAGAGGTTGTTGAAATGGTGGCCTCTAATGTGTGGTTTGCTAAAAAATATATAGATGATGTGCAGTTTTCGCCGGAAGACGCCACCAGAACCGGAATTAATTTTCTTAAGGAAGTCATAGAAGCAGCTATTGCAGAGGGGGCCACCACTATTAATATTCCTGATACTGTTGGATATTCAGTAGACAGGGAATTCCCAGATATTATTGGAGAAGTTAATAATTTATTGAAATTGAAAAATAGCGATGCTGTAATCTCGGTTCATTGCCATAATGATTTAGGTCTGGCTGTTTCTAATACATTAGCCGGTATAAAAGCAGGTGCAAGGCAAGCAGAATGTTGTGTTATGGGTCTGGGAGAAAGAGCCGGGAATGCTCAGCTGGAAGCTGTGGTTATGGCTATAAAAACCAGACAAGATCGATTTAATGTTTATACTGACATTGACACAACAAAGCTTTTCAAAACAGCCAGTCTTGTCTCGTCTGTTATCGGAAAACCCATCTCGGATACCTTACCTGTTGTAGGTGGAAATACTTTTTCGCACGGAAAAGAAATCTGAAGGAAACTCATTTTGATGCAAGCTCCTGTACAGGAAAATAAAAACGACTCGTAATTATATTACGTTGTCGAATAGGCCTCACTTTGTGGGGCTTTTTTCTTATTTGGCGGAGGACTGTCCTCCGCCAGCTGTGGATAAGTGGTGGAGAAATGGTCATATTTACGAACAAAATGGGGTTTTGGGACAAAGTGTTGACCAAAGCCCATAAAATGGGATATAAATAATGTGTAGTGGATAAATGTGGATAACAGTGGGAGAAGTCATTAAAGCTGTGGATAACATTTTATGCTCATAGGTCAATACCAACACACAATTGATAGCAAGAAACGTTTAGCTCTTCCGTCTAAATTCAGAGGAGAATTAGGCGACAAGGTTATTATCACAAAAGGTATTGAAAACTGCTTGGTTGTTTATACAGAAAAAGAGTTCATAATAATGTCGGAAAAATTAAGTAATTTAACAATGACTCAAGCAGAAGCAAGAAGCTTTTCCAGAACAATGTTAGCGGGGGCTATGGAAGTAAATTTAGATAAATTGGGAAGAGTATTAGTACCAGATTATTTAAAAAAATATGGTGGGTTAAATAAAAACGTTGTTATTTGTGGATTATCCAACAGATTGGAAATATGGGATTCAGAAAATTGGGATGCTTGGACAAAGGAAGCAGAAAAAGGAGTAAGTGAAATGGTTTCAAAATTAGGAGGTTTGGGAATTTAATATGACACATATTCCAGTTCTTACAAAAGAAGTTTTACAATATTTAGATCCGAAAGAAAATGAAAATTTTATTGATTGCACAGTCGGACAGGGAGGTCATACAAAATTAATTTTAGAAAAAAATGCACCCGATGGAAAAGTGTTAGGAATAGATTTAGACCCGGATCAGATAAATAACTGCAAATCGATAATTAAAGATAGCAGACTAATATTAGTTAACGATTCATACGCTAACATAAAAGAGATTGTTGATGTAACAAAATTAGGGGAAGTTAATGGAGTTTTACTAGATTTAGGAATGTCATCTTGGCAGTTGGAAGGAACAAACAAAGGATTTTCTTTTCAGAAAGATGAAGAACTTGATATGAGATATAACCAGGCGCAGACATTGACCGCTAAAATTATTGTAAATGAATATTCAAAAGAAGAGATAGAAAAAATATTGGAAGAATACGGAGAAGAAAAATTCGCTAAGCAGATTGCCAGAAAAATTACAGAAGAGAGACAAGTTAAAAAAATAGAAAGCACATTGCAATTAGTTGAAATTATAAAAAGGGCGATGCCTACAAAATTTCAATATGGGAAAATCCATTGTGCGACAAGAACTTTTCAAGCATTAAGAATCGCGGTGAACGACGAATTAAATAATTTAGAAAAAGTTTTGCCAATCATTATTTCAGTTTTATCTTCTGGAGGAAGAGCAGTAATAATCTCTTTTCATTCTTTAGAAGATAGAATTGTTAAGAATTTTTTAAAAAACAAAGAGGGAGTAATAAAAATATTAACTAAAAAACCTATAATAGCCGAAGACGGGGAAGTGAAAATGAATCCGCGTTCTCGTTCTGCTAAATTACGGGCATTTATAAAAATATGACAACCTTAGCCTTGGCCTACCCATCTATAAATAAAAATAACAGCTGGAAAGTGTATTGTTTCTGCGGATTTTTAATGATTTTATCTCTTTCAGTATTTTATGTTTTCTGCATAAACAATATGACATCGGGAACATATTTGATTAAAGATTATCAGGAAAAAATAAATATCCTTTCCGAGGAAAGCAAAACTTTAGAACAGGAATTTGCCAAGACAAGCTTTATGGGAACAATCGGATACAAAACTCAAGAAATGAGTTTTGAAAAAGTTAAAGAAGTTAAATACATACAAATTTTAGAAGCCTCGGCTTTTTTATCGCAATCAGGAAAAATCAATAACTAAAAATGAAAAACTGGAGATCAAATACAGTTTTTATTTTAATAATAATTTTTGGAGTGGCTATTTTTAGCCGCTTATTTTATTTACAAATAACAAATCACAAGTTTTATCAATCTCAGGCCTTGGGGCAACAAGCTGGTTTCTCAGAAGTTCAGGGACAGAGAGGCCAGATTTTTTTTAAAAATAGCCAGGAAAGCAAAGGGGCTTACGGCGCGGGAGAAATAAAAAGTTTAGCTATCAATAAAGAAAAATGGGTATTATTTGTAATTCCAGAAGAAATTGAAAACAAAGACGCTCTTTCAGAAGCACTCGGAAAAGTAATCGGAGAATCAAAAGAATTTGTGCTTTCAAAAATAGAAAATCGCGACTCCTATACCGTAATAAAAAAAGATTTATCTAAAGAAGTTATTGAAGAAGTTAAAAAAATAAACGAGAAGGGAATACATTGGGAAAATATTTCTGGAAGATATTATCCTCAAGAAAAAATAGCATCTCAGGTAATTGGTTTTTTTGGTGGAGATGGAGCAGGACAATATGGAATAGAGGGCTATTACGATGATATTCTAACTGGCAAATCAGGAATCAAAGAAGAAAAAAGGGGATTAGATTTAATCAATTTTTCAGCTCCAGAATTAGACCTAAACGGATCAGATGTATACTTAACAATAGATTACAATATACAATTTGAAGCAGAGGCTTTACTAAAAGAAGCACAGAATAATTTGAAAATAGATTCTGGTCAGATTTTAGTTTTGAAGCCGGACACAGGTCGCGTTTTAGCAATAGCTAATTTCCCTTCGTTTGATTTAAATTATTATTCAAAAGAAAACGATCTCGATATTTTCCAAAATTCAGCAATACAAAAATTATTTGAGCCAGGTTCCATAATGAAACCGTTTACTATGGCTATGGGAATAAACGAAGGCAAGATTACACCCAACACAACTTATACAGATGAAGGTTTTGTTAAAATAGGGATAGCCACAATTTATAATTTTGACAGAAAGAAGTGGGGAGAACAGACAATGACAGGTGTTTTAGAAAGATCAATTAACACAGGAGCAGTTTATGTTTCCCAATTAATTTCTCATAAAACTTTTTTAGATTATCTTGATAAGTTTGGTTTTAATGAAAAAACCGGTATTGAATTACAGGGAGAAGTAACTTCTAAAAACAATATTACCGGTCCGGATGTGGAATTTGCCACAGCCAGTTTTGGACAGGGAGTCAGCGTTACTCCTATCCAAATTATCAAAGGATTCGCCGCTATTGCCAATGGTGGGAAATTAATAAAACCATATGTGGTAGAAAAAATAGTTAAGGGAGATAAAGAAACAGAAACAACTCCTAAAGTTTTAAATGAACAAGTAATTTCAAAACAAACAGCTGATCAAGTTACAACTATGTTAACCAGCGTGGTAGAAAAAGGATTAAGCGCTTCATCCAGAATCCCCGGATATTATTTAGCTGGTAAAACAGGTACAGCCCAGGTTCCTCTAAAAGATAAAAAAGGATATGAGCCAGACAAAACAATTCAAACTTTTATAGGATTCGGTCCGGCCCTCAATCCTCAATTTTTGATATTAGTGAAATTAGATAATCCTAAAGTTTCAAGTTCTAGTCTTTCAGCAGTTCCTATTTTTAAAAAATTAGCTCAATATATTATTAATTATTGGAAAATCCCGCCAGACTACGATGTAAATAAAAAATAGTCCCACCGTAGCGAGACTATCTGATTGATTGATTATTCTTCTTCTTCAATCGGAGGCAAAGGATCGACCGGCACATAGCCGAAAGTAATTTCAGTTCTCGGAAAGCAGATTACAGCAAAACTTCTGCTTGGAACTATTCCTCCGGGATTAATAATTCTGGCTCTCTGTCCTTCTTGTAAAAAGGCATCGCTGGTTCCGCCATAAAAAATAAAGCTTACTTCCGGGTAGGACTCCAATGTTTTCAGGCACTCTTTGTGCATTTCTGCTCCGGATTCCTCCAGAAGTATGCGAGCCAGCGCAGAGTGTATGTAGAATTGGCGTCCGTTTATTTCAACAATGGAATCTTCTTCCGGGATTGGCTCCCAATTTTTCGGAGGCTTGCCCAAATATACTTGTTTTTTACGGAGTCTATAGTGAACGGTAAAGTTTTCAAGTTCTTTATGCCCGATATCATTTACGGCAATATTACCGCAGTGGATAATATCTGTTACGCCCCTGTCTTCAAGTTCTTTTCTAAGTTTTTGCCAAAAATCTATGTCCAGTTGCGAGATATTCAAACTGTCTGAAATTACGCCGATTGAAAAAGGTTTTTCAACGGGCTTGGTTTTGGGTATTCGGGAAAAAATGATTTGACCGGTGTCTGTGTCTACCACCGCAAATTCATATCCATCCATTGAGGCCTCGATAGCTCCTGGATTAACAAAGCTGATAAGATGGTTTTGGAAACAGACCTGCTGATGCGAATGGCCTGCGAAAACCCATCTTAAACCATCGTTATCTTTTCTTAAAGATTCCAATGTTTCTTCAAATTTTGTTTCCGGAGAGAACAAAAAATCAAAAGATCTTTTGTGCCCTACATAGCACCTTACATGGTGCAAATCAAGAACCCTTTTAATCGGGCTAGTGAATTTCCATCTGGGCGGGGGATATTCCAGCAAATTTTCAAAGGCCGGTTTTTCTAACTGTTCTAGGTTAAGAGCACAAAATACTTCAAAATCACCGAATATTTCTGAACCAATATGCTGTATTTCAATATCTCCGCAATGAACGATTACATCCACATTACGATTTTTAAATTCCCTGATAATGTGAGGTAGGGCATTCGCTCTGTCTGAATGCGTATCAGAAATTACGCCGATTTTCATACATCACCTCTTTCTGTAGAGAAATGTCAAAGAACGACACCACTATCTTTAATAGCCCTAAAAAAGTATTTTGTCAAATTTTCTTTTATCGACAAAAATTAATTTTTATGTTAAATTATATATACAGATTTAGAATGCTCCTATCGTCTAGTGGTTAGGACATCAGCTTCTCAAGCTGAGAACACCGGTTCGACTCCGGTTAGGAGCACATGCATTATTTTTTATTTATGAATAATAAAAAAATGACAAAAGCAATTGATTTCCAAGTTTATCTTAAAAAAGAATTGAGAAATAAAGAATTTAAGAAGCATTATGACGAATATGGCAAACAATTAGAAATTGCTTATCAAATTTTACAATTTAGGAAAAATTTAGCTGTTATAAAAGAATAATTTAATTAAAATTTTATTTAAACCGTGTCAGCGTCTTGACACGGTTTTTTGCTGTGGTAATATTAAACCACAGGGATAAGAATTAAAATATTTTAATCAATATGTCTAAAAATTTACAAAAATTTGGTAAAATATTGAAAAGTTTAAGGATTAAGAAAAATCTGAGCCTAAGAAATGTCTGCGGACTAATTGGGTATGATCCAAGTAATTGGAGTAAAATAGAACGAGGTAAAAATTCTCCACCCTGCGATGTCGAAACACTTAGAAAGTGGGCTAAAATATTGGGAGTTAAAACAAAAAAAGATATTCAGAAATTCGTTGATGAGGCGATTATCTCACAAGGTATTATACCAGACGATATTCTATCCCGCGCTAATGCTGTAGAATATTTGCCTGCCTTTTTTAGAACATTAAGAAATAAGAAACCGACCAAAGAAGAGATTGATAAATTAATAGAATTGATAAGAAATGCATAGATATGGATTACGAAGATTTTATCGCACCATTTTTAGGTAGTAGCAAAATAAAGGATAAGGCTGAAGCATTTCGCAAGGAGTATTGGGGCGACTCTTTTCCAGTTGAGGTAGAAGATATTATAGAATTAAAGTTAGAGCTTAATATTATTCCCGTTCCTCAATTGATGGAAATGTGCGATGTGGACGCCCTTATCACTTCTAATTGGGAGTCCGTCTATGTTGATAACAGAAAGTTCTCTGATGAAAGATATAAAAATCGTTTAAGATTTTCTTTAGCCCATGAAATAGGGCATTTTATTTTGCATAAAGATGTGTATAAAAGTTTTGGAATAAAAAGCCTTGATAATTTTTACAAATTAATGCAAAACATACAACAAGAACAATACGGTTATCTCGAAACTCAAGCTAATAAATTCGCGAGCTATCTTCTTATACCAAGAAACGAGTTGATAATTGAAAAGAATAAATTTATAGAAAAATTGAAGAAACAAAATAGCGTTATATCAAATATGATTATTTCAAAGAAAATAGATGACAAGACATTGAACTCTTATATTGCCATTCCGGTTTCAAAAAAGTTTGGTGTATCGGATGATGCTATGGAAATCGCCCTTAATGATATTGATTTGAATGGAGTCTAGGTTTTAGATATTCACAATGGCTGGGTTTGCAATTTAATGGTAGAATATATGAATGACTAAAGAGCAGCTATTCAAAAATTATATTTACCCGATTGTTACAATATCGGGCAGTATTATCGGTGTTGGTTTTTTTTCTTTGCCCTATATTACAATGAAAGTCGGCATTTGGATAATGCTGGCTTATTTTTTAATTTTGGGCTTTTTAGTTGTTTTTATTCATTTAATGTACGGAGAGATAGCTCTTAAAACACCTGATTTTAAAAGATTCCCCGGGTTTGTCAGTTTTCATTTAGGAAAATGGTTTGGGAGATTCTCTACTATTTCCACTACAATAGGTTCTTTCGGAGTATTGCTGGTTTATTTAATTATCGGTAGTGAGTTTTTATCAACTATTTTTCTACCTATTTTCGGTGGTAGTAAAATCTTGTATGTTTTTATTTATTTTATTCTCGCTTCTTTAATTATTTATTTCGGAATAAAAATAATTTCTAAAGTTGAATTAGGAGTTATTGTTTTTTTATTGTTAGTTTTATTTTTAATATTTATAAAAGGTTTTTCACAAATTAAATTTGGTAATTTCTTTATTGGAAATATTGATTTAGGAATTAAGAATTTGTTTTTACCATATGGTGCAATTATGTTTTCTTTGTGGGGCACCGGTATGATTCCGGAGGCGGAGGAAATGCTTGGGCCAGACAAAAAAAATATTAAAAGAATAATTACAGCCGCTATTTTAATTCCGGCTATAATTTATCTTTTCTTTATTTTTTTAGTTTTAGGTATTTCTGGTATTGGCACAACTCAATCTGCACTTGTCGGCTTAAAAGATTTTTTAGGAAATGGAATTGCTTCTTTGGGAATCTTAATTGGAGTAGCCACGACATTCGTGGGATTTATCACATTGGGACTCACTTTGAAAAAAATGTTGGTTTACGATTTGAAAATTAAAAACTTTCATTCATGGGTGATTGTTTGTTTTGCACCGTTGATTTTATTTTTAATCGGTTTCAATTCTTTTATCGGTTTGATTTCTTTTATTGGAGGAGTTCTGTTGGGTATTGATGGGATTTTAATATTGTTGATGTATAAAAAGATCGGCGGTAAAAATTTATTGATTTACCCTTTGTCGTTGATTTTTATTTTTGGTATAATTTATGAATTGATATATTTTATTTTCTAGTTATGTTTCTATATATTGTTGCTTTTCTATTTTCTATTTTTATTCTTTCCTGGCTGGGTTCTCATTTGATGAAAACATTAGTCGGCCTTGCTAAATATCTAGGTTGGCGCGAATTTATCATTGCTTTTTTTGTAATGGCAATCGCTGGTTCTTTACCGAATTTATTTGTTGATATTGGAGCAGCTATGCGTGGTTTTCCCCAGCTAGCTTTTGGAGATATTCTGGGCGGTAACTTGATTGATTTAACTTTAATCATGGCCTTAGCCATATTAATGAGTAAGGGCTCTATCCCAGTTGAAAGCAAAATGGTGCAACAAAGCGCTATATTCACGGCAATAATCGCAGTAATGCCTTTGTTTTTAATTTTAGATGGAAAATTGGGAAGAGCAGACGGACT
>Ga0172379_10006548_pt1 | contig 15522 bp, 15 predicted proteins | sample GrowelOW334metaG_FD_119756 | JGI IMG/M metagenome (GOLD analysis project Ga0172379, IMG submission 119756) | Groundwater microbial communities from an aquifer near a municipal landfill in Southern Ontario, Canada - Groundwater well OW334 metaG | ecosystem: Environmental > Aquatic > Deep...
ACTCGAAAATGTGAACTGGATATCCGGAGACGTACCCGATGCCGGAAAAATTTATTCCGCCCGAACACGCTATCGCGCCGAACTTTTTGCATGCAAAATTTTATCTGATTCCGGTAAAACAACAGTTGAATTCCTCGACCCTCAAGAACCATCTGCACCCGGGCAATCGCTTGTTGTGTATAACAAAGAGAGATGTCTTGGCGGCGGCGCAATTGTTTGACACAACTTAAAAAGAGTGATATTCTGAATTCAGAAATTTTAACATTGAAAGAGGACATTTGAAATGAACCATACCTGTTATAAGATCCTAAGAGGAAATGACGGGAAGGCGCAAATACGAAAAACCCGGAGCGAACCGTTAGATATTCTACATCACCAGGATATTGTCCGGGAGGCATATGATACGTTCCCGGAAATTCCGACACCTAAACACATATATCAGTACAACAATTTTGAGGAAGTGCTTGATGATCCGACTTTGGACATATACGCGCTCGTGTTTATTGACGGAGGTTTTACCAGTCGTCCGATAGACCTTGGTTGCGCGGTCGTTGTCGTCGACGGAGGAGTGGTGAGACACGAAATATATTGCGGCGTCTTTTGTTCGGGTAATGCCACCGTTGTTGTCTCTCCGACACTGAAACCGGAGAAACGGGATTCTCTGTAAAGCGGGATCAACACCCTTAAGGTCGTCTCTGTGGCGGCCTTTTTTTGATAATTATGGCGATTCGTGATATACAAGAGGAGGAGATACAGACAGGAGAAAAGAAATGAAAATGTCAGAAATTCCAACCGTAAAAATATTTGAAAATGGAAAAAGTAAGTTTGTTGTTGCCGAGTTGAAAGACCAACAAACCGACGATGTGAAAGCCGTCGTTCGAACGTATGAAAAAGGGTTATTTGATTGGCTGAATAAAGAAAAATTTCCCGACCTGAATATTGTCGGCGTGGGCTGGATCTGCGGTGATATTACCGTCGATCTGACGAAAAAAAATATCAAGATCACGCTGCGCGGGACGACGGATGTCTTTAAAAATGGCGCCGGTTTTGTTTTTACGAAAGCATTGCTTCAGGTGAAGTATCCGGATTTTGTTATTGAAGAAGAATAATACTCGCGTTACAAGACCGTTTGTAAAGACGGTCTTTTTTTTGACATAATTAAATATTATAGTATTATGTATTTAGCACACTGATACACTAAATTGAATGGAAATTTGAAGGAGGACATATGAAACATATGTGGTTGTGGTGGACGAAGGAAGCTCTCGATATCGAGAGAAAACAGTTGATCGAAGAAGGTCGCGATATTCGAATGCTGGAAGCCGAATTCGAACGGTTAGAAAGAGAGGGTGCTCCTTCAGGCGCGGAATTCCAAAAAGCGGTGAATGAGCTTTTGGACAAGGGGCAAACGTTGCCGATCTCTCCGGGCTATCGATACGTGGAACCTTCCGACCTGAAAGGCATACAGGAAGAACGGGGAAAGAAGTTTTGCAAAGTAAAAATCCCTCGAACAAAAGAGGGGAGATATAATAGGATCCATCGCGCTTGGCTCGGACGCTGTGCCGGGTGTTTGCTTGGCAAACCGTTTGAAGGCACACTGCGTCCGAGAATGGTAAAATTCTTAAACAATCTCGGTCTCAAAGAAATTTCAAATTATCCATGGCTTTTACCCGGATCAACAGATGAAATCGCCGAGGGGCTGAACAGCTGGTTCGGAAACACGCTGCCGGCATATCGAGGCACTACCATTTTTCCCGGTGATGACGATACCAACTACACGGTCATGTGCGCCGCGATGGTCAAACAATATGGGATCGGGTTTACCTCGGATAACATGGCGGATTTTTTGATGAATAACGTTCCGTTGTTGAGAACGTGTACCGCCGAACGCGTGGCTTATAGGAACTTGGCAAACCAAATTGTGCCGCCCGAATCGGCAAGTGTACGCAACCCGTACCGCGAATATATCGGTGCACAAATTCGAGCGGATTTTTTCGGCTATGTTGCCATGGGAAATCCAAGATTGGCGGCCGAACTCGCATGGCGCGACGCTCGTATCTCTCACGTCAAAAACGGAATTTACGGTGCGATGTGGGTTGCGGCGATGATCGCGGCGGCTCCCGGTGTTACTAACGCTCGAAAACTCATCAAGATCGGATTGAATGAAGTTCCGAAGAGGAGCCGATTCTTTGAAAGACTCACCGAAGTGCTTGATCGATATGATGAGGGCGCCACATACTTTGAAATGCTGGAGTTTATCCACAAATGCTGGGATGAAAAATTCAGTTACAGCTGGACTCATGTTATCGCAAATGCACAAATCGTTGCCGTCGCGCTTTTGTATAGCGAAGGCGATTTCGAAAAAGCGATAACTCGCGCCGTCGGTATGTGCCTCGATACGGATTGCAACGGAGCGACCGTCGGTTCAATAATGGGCATGATGCTCGGAGATAAACCGCTTCCGGAAAAATGGACGTCTCTCATGAACGACACCATTCATACGGACGTAGCCGGTTATGATCTCGTAAAAATTTCAGATCTTGCAAAAGAGATGTTTGAAATTCACGCCAAGCATTTCATGAAAGGGAAGAAAGATATATAAACACACAATAGGCCGCCTACAAAATGGCGGCCTATTTTATTTTTCCGCCGAGTTTGCTATAATAGCAATCATGAAAAACAATTTTTATGGTCCGTTAATTGTTGTATTGCTTTTTGTTGGGGTAGCATATTATTTTACCCGCTTGCCGGCTCCGGCGCCCGTCGAGCAGCCGAATGATCAAAACAATACATCCGCGGAAACAAATATTATTAAACCAAATACTAAAACTATGGGATTAAAAATTGAGAATGATGTTCCGGGAACCGGAGCGGAAGCGGTAGCCGGAAAAAAAGTTTCAGTACATTATGTCGGAACCTTATTGAATGGAACGAAATTCGATTCAAGCCGCGACCGTGGAGAACCGATTGAGTTTACTCTTGGCATCGGACAGGTAATCAAAGGCTGGGACGAAGGTATTGCCGGAATGAAAGTCGGAGGGAAAAGAAAACTGACGATTCCACCTGAACTTGCCTATGGAAGCGCAAGCCCGAGCCCGCTCATCCCGGCGAATTCAACGCTCGTTTTTGAGGTTGAATTGATGGGGGTGAAATAGCGAATAAAAAAATAGGAAAATAGAAAGATAGGAAGATTACAACGACAAAGTGTCGACCGGTTTTCCTGTTTTTCTATTTTCCTATTTTTGATATAATGGAACAATGAAAGAAGAAATAATCGGACCTATACTCATCGTTCTGCTTTTTGTCGGCGTGATTGTTTATTTTGTGCGATTTTCAGATAGGTCTCTTCTTGAAAAACCGATGATACAGAAATCCGGACTTGTAATCGAAAACGAGATCATTGGCAACGGAGCGGAAGCGGCGAAAGGAAAAAAACTTTGGGTTCATTACGTTGGTACGCTTCGCGATGGAACACAATTTGATTCTTCAAGAAAACGCGGGGAAGTGCCGTATGATTTTATTCTCGGAGTCGGTCAAGTCATTCCCGGTTGGGATGAAGGATTGTTGGGGATGAAAGTCGGAGGAAAAAGAAAACTTACTATCCCTCCCACTCTCGCATACGGAGGCCGTACGGTCGGAGTAATACCCCCCAATTCAACACTGATCTTCGAGGTGGAACTGATTAAAATTGATGAAAAATGATGAGGAAAATATTTTCACTATTTTTCGTGATTGTCTTATGTGCGGCTTCAATTTCGCTGTTCTTCGAGGTGAGTAAAACTATTCAAAGGGAAGGGCGAAAGATTCCGCCGGAGACAATTTCTATCGTAGAAAGAAAAAACACATTTTCCACAACGACTGTTTCTGCGGAAAAGACGGATGTTGCGGTACCCGCGAAAAAAAATACTCCCGAGCGAGTATCAAATGCCGTACAGGAAACGGTTTCAACTATTCAAACAAAACCGTTGCCCGTCGTTGAAAATTCGACCCAAAAAACGCCGGTGGTGGTTTCTCCCACAGAAAAACCGCTCGCCCGCATTTCACCCGTAACGACGACAAGCGGCGTAGTGAAAGAAGATGAGGTGCTTAGTTGGACGAATGCTAAACGCGCGGAGAACGGCGCCACGCCGCTCGTTCGCAATTCAATGCTCGATCTGGCGGCACGGGTCAAAGCCGAAGATATGCTCGCACGCCAATATTTTGAACACGTTTCTCCTACAGGAAAAGACGCCGGAGATCTGGTGACAGAAGCCGGGTATGAGTATCTTCTTGTCGGAGAAAACCTTGCGTATGGCGATTTTACCGATGCGAAAGATCTCGTTGACGCGTGGATGAATAGTCCGGGGCATCGCGCAAATATTCTTAAGGCGCGCTATGAAGAGATCGGAATTTCCGCTATTCTAGGAGTATATCAGGGGCATAAAGTGTGGATGGCGGTACAGGAATTCGGCCGACCGGCATCGTCATGCCCTGCGCCGAGCAATGCGGTGAAACAAGAAATTGATGCCGACAAAGCGGAATACACCGTGCTCTCGGACCAGGTAAAAACCATGTTGTTGCAGATGAACACACTCGAAGCAAACGGCGACATCGCCGGTTTCAACGCACTCGTCCCGACGTATAACGAAATGGTGGCAAACATTAACGCTCTGGTAGAAAAAATCAGCACTCTCATCGGAAGTTACAACGAACAGGTAAAAGTATATAAAGCGTGCGTGGAGATGTAGGCGGACGAGTTTTTAGTTTTTACACAACGATACTAACGAAATTAAAAAAAGGGGCATGGTAGCCCCTTTTGTGTTAAATACTATTCCTTGAGTAAAAGCACCGCGACTTCGCGATAATCTCTTATGAGATTTTTTTCAGCCTCGTTATGATATTTTATATCATTTACCAAAAAAACAAACATTGCTCCGAACGTAACCAATGCACCACCGAAAAGCATTATGTATATGATTGTCCACGGAATAAAGATCAAAAAAAAGGAAAGAACCGATGGGGCTATCATAAGCGCAAAACCCAGTGAAGAGGCCAACCAAACTCTTCGGTCACTCTTTTTGATGTTTGCGTACACCTCGTCCCGAGTTTTCTCCGCGACCGCTTTGCATATGCCGGCATCGATAAATTTTATCGGCTCGATAGCTCCGCACACGGGGCATTTTCCCATCACTGCCGCACCGCAATTCGGGCAATTCACGTCCAGTCTATTGTCATCTATTCTTGTTGCGCATTCCGGACATCTTTTCATTTTTTATTACCTCTAAGATCAATTGTTAATTATAGGGCGTTCAAACTAGTGCCATTATAGTATTTTTATGTATATTTGTCAAATTTTTTCGCCAAAAATGCCTTTTCGTATTCCATATTCTTTGATCTTCGTCATGTGGATAAGTGTGGTTGCAATCTTATACGAAGTGGTATAAAGTATAATCAAGTGGTAAGAAGTGGAATGAAAGTTCTGTTTTATCACTTTCTGGTATTGGCACTGAAAGTTAGGGTTAACGAGTTATTAGTTTTTAGTGGTTAGTTTTTAGCTTCACGACGGCGGTCGTCGTTTCCTAAAAACTAAAAACTAAAAACTAAAAACTCCTAATAACGTTATGTTACTTGGAGAATACACACATACATTAGATCCCAAGAAACGACTCTCGCTGCCAGCGAAATTTCGCCAGGAAGTCGGTAAAAAGGTAGTTTTAACGCATGGTTTAGACAAGTGTTTATTCCTGTATTCGATGAAACAGTGGGAGAAGATCGCACAGAAGCTTTCAGAGCTTCCCATCGGGCAATCTGATACTCGCGGGTTTGGACGTTTTATGCTCGCCGGTGCCGTCGAAGCGGAAGTCGATTCTCTTGGGCGAATACTGGTGCCAGATTTTTTGAAAGATTTTGCCGAACTTGGCGCAAAAGTGGTTATCACCGGCGTACACGATCGAGCGGAAATTTGGAACGAGGAAAGATGGACGGAATACAAAAAGAAGATCATTGAGGGTGCCGATGTGCTGGCACAAAAGCTGGGAGAGATCGGAGTGTTTTAATGATGTTTTAGCTGTTGGATTATAGCTTTTAGGTTTCTGAAAAATTGTGACTAATGACACGAATGAAAATATACCGTCGGAAGTTGGGGAAAGCACAACCCATATAAGCGTTCTTTTACATGAAGTTATTGAAGGTCTTGCGGTGAAAACCGGAGAGACTTTCATTGATATGACCGTGAATGGCGGAGGACATAGTTCGGAGATCGCTCCGCTTTTGTGGAAAACGGGTATGCTTCTCGGAATCGATGCGGATTCAAGCGCGGTTGTCCGGGCGGGACAAAAATTGAAGGATGCGCCGTGCAAAGTCCATTTAGTGACGGATAATTTCCGAAACATAAAAAAGATTATTGCCGATCTGAAAATTACCAAAGTTAACAAAATTCTATTTGATCTCGGACTCAGCAGTCATGAACTTGAATCATCCGGTCGCGGGTTTTCCTTTCAGAAAGACGAACCACTTCTCATGACTTTTCCGAGCGATACAAGTAAGGTTCCTTTTACCGCCACTGATATTATTAACACGTGGGACGAAGAAAATATCGCATCGATCATTGAAGGATACGGTGAAGAGCGATTTGCAAAGAGGATCGCGAAAAGAATAATTGATGCGAGGACAATGCAAAAGATAAGGACGACGCAAGAACTTGTGGAAATTATCGCATCTGCAGTGCCGTCATGGTATCGAAACGGCAGAAAGACGCACTTTGCGACGAAGACCTTCCAAGCACTGCGTATGACCGTCAATGACGAGATTCGGGCGTTGGAAGAAGGACTTGCTGACGCATTTGAGATTTTAGCTCCGGGGGGACGCATCGCTGTCATTTCATTTCATAGCCGGGAAGATCGAATAGTGAAGCGATATTTTAGAGATATTGCGCACGACGGCAAAGGATCGATCCTTACAAAAAAACCGATAGTACCGTCTGAAGAAGAAATGCGAAAAAACAAACGTTCAAGAAGCGCGAAATTGAGAATCGTAAAGAAAATTTAAATACAAAATATATAGTTATACATAATTAACACATTAAAATGCAAGAAAATATACAAATCAAATCAGTGTCATTGTATAATTTCGAACAGAAGATTTTTTGGGTGCTCGCAGCCGGAATCATCTGTACGCTTGCTTTTTACTTGTATATCGTCAGATCAACCATCGTTAACGTTGTGGACAGGAAAACCGCTGAAATGGAGATTCGCCAGTCGGAATCAAAAATTGCCGAATTGGAGGCGGAGCTTACATTGCTTGGGAAAGGAGTCGATGTGAATCTTGCAAAGGAACAGGGTTATAAGGAAATATCAAAGATCGACTATGTCTCCAGAACTCAGCCATTAACTTATGCCAGATAAATCATACGGTTATAAGCGAATTTGGGTTTTTTATATATTCATCGTTGCCGTTGCGGCCATACTCATTGGTCGTCTTTACTCGTTACAAATCGTACAAGGGGATGAGTATCGAGACCGAGCCGAAGGGCAATACAAAATTGCACAAAATCAATTTGATCGAAACACGATATATTTTACCGAGAAAGATGGAAATATGGTTTCGGCCGCGACTGTTCGTTCGGGGTATATTCTGGAAATAAATCCGGAGATGATCAAGGATGCAAAAGATGCCTACCAAAAAATAAATGCGGTTGTTTCGATTGAGCGAAAATCGTTTCTTGAAAAGGCGGCGAAAAAGAATGATTCTTCTGAAATTATCGTCCACCGTATGGACGAAGCGTCGGCAAATAAAATACAAGCGGCGCGCATCGCCGGTGTGTTTGTTTCGCCCGAGCATTGGCGATATTATCCGGGGCAAAGTCTAGCTGCGAATGTTATCGGATTTGTCGGCTATGAAGATGATGGAATTACTCTTTCGGGAAGATACGGAATGGAAAGCTATTACGATAAAATTTTAAGCAAAAATACCGGGCGATCTCAGCGTAATTTTTTCGCCGAGGTTTTTTCGAATGTCGGACCGGTCATTGATCCTGCGCAGAAAGCGAAGGGAGATATTGCTTTGACTATAGAACCGACGGTACAAGCGGAACTCGAAAAAAGGTTACTCGAGATTAAAACGAAATATAAAAGCGGGGAAGTCGGCGGCATTGTCATCAATCCGAAAACGGGTGAAATTTATGCGATGGGTACGCTTCCGACCTTCGATCCGAACGACACTTCAAAATCGGCGGGGCTTTCCGTGTTCAATAATCCTTTAGTGGGAAGCCGTTATGAAATGGGATCGGTCGTGAAGCCGCTCGTTATGGCGGCGGGACTCGATACCGGAAAAGTAAAGCCATCAATGACCTATACTGATAATCTCGGTTATATCATGGCGGACGGAAAAAAAGTTTCCAATTATGATTTTCGCGGACGGGGAAATAATATTCCGATGCAGGAAGTGTTGAATCAATCGCTTAATACCGGAATGGTGTTCGTTATGAAGCAAATGGGGAAGGAAAATTTGGAGAAATATCTTACCGGTTACGGGCTCGGCGATATGACGAAGATCGATCTTCCTTCTGAGATTGCCGGCGATCTCAACAACCTCGAACTTGGCAAGAACCGAACGGTGGAATATGCAACCGCGTCCTTCGGTCAGGGAATCGCGCTTACGCCGATCGCCATCACGCGGGCACTTTGCTCTCTCGGAAACGGCGGATTACTCATTGAACCGCATCTTCGCTCGAAGACGATCTACCCCGCGGGAATTACCAAATCGTTTACTATCGCGGAAGGAACGAGAATTTTGAAACCGCAGACTTCTGAAGAAATCACACGAATGCTCGTCACCGTCGTCGATAAGGCGCTCTTAAATGGTTCGGTAAAAATGAAAAATTACAGTATTGCCGCAAAAACCGGAACGGCGCAGATCTCAGCGGGAAAAGGCGGTTATTCGGAATACAATTATTTACACTCCTTCTTCGGCTATTTTCCCGCCTTCGACCCAAAATTTCTCGTCTTTTTTTATGTGGTAAATCCGAAAGGAGAGGAGTATGCCTCACATACGCTCACCGAACCGTTCATGGGGCTGACGAAATTTTTATTGTCGTATTATGAGGTTCCTCCGGACAGGTAGGCGAGGTCTTCGCTGTTAGGTTTTAGTTTGGCGACGACGAAGAAAACCTTGATCGATTGAAATGTTTCGGTTTTGTTGAGTTCAGATAAACGTTTAAATTTTCAATTACGAAAAAAGCCCGCGCAATGCGCGGGCTTAAGAGAGATGCCGTCTTCTTTACGATTGCAGGAAGTAGTTTTTTCCATCCAAACAATAATATACATATCCTGCCATACTTAATATTCCGAACAAAAGAGAATAAACAGCGAACGATGAATACAAACAACAGAAAACGAGCATGATGCAGTCATTGTCGGAAATGCGGAGCATTATTTCTTCTTCATTGTTTGTTTTACTTTCGTTCTCGTTGCCAGTCCTTTTTGTTGCCACAGCCCTTTCCATTTCGACTCTTTCCAGTTCAAGCTCTTTTTCCGTTTTAAACCATAGTCCAAATGTGATTTTTGCCGATCTGAACAGCTCTTTACATTTATATACCAGAACGACTAAAAGAATAAGATTTAATATAATAACCAGAAACATCATTTTAATTCTCTCCACTCAAACAAACTGTTTTCAGTATGTATTATATCATACGTTTTGTCAAATTTTTTCGCAAAAATGGGAAAATTGTGGTATATTTGAAGTAATAAACTCGTCGCCGGACGGAGTCCGCCATCTAGCGGACTCCGTCCGGCGACAAAGGAATCACCTAACCCCTAACAGCTAAAACCTATAACCTCGTTCATGAAAAAAATCGCAAAAAACATCATTACGTCCATTCTTCGCGTGGAAGCATCCGCCGTACTTCGGAAATATAAGCCAAAGATTGTGGCGGTGATCGGGTCGGTGGGGAAGACTTCTACGAAAGATGCGATCTATTCTGTGTTCTCCCGTGAATTTTTTGTCCGAAAGAGCGACAAAAGTTTTAATTCTGAGATAGGTATTCCGCTCACCGTGCTCGGCTGTAAGAATGGCTGGAACGATCCGTTTATCTGGCTTCAAAATATTTTCGGCGGACTTTGGCTCTTGATTCACAAGCAGAGATATCCCGAATGGCTCATTCTCGAGATCGGCGTCGATATGCCGGACGACATGAAGCGCGCGGCGGAGTGGATTAAACCTGACATGCTTATCGTGACGCGATTTGCCGATGTGCCGGTGCACGTCGAGCATTTTTCTTCTCCCGAAGCGATCATTGCGGAAAAAAGTCTCATGGTCGGTTCGCTCAAAAAAGACGGCGTGCTTATTTTGAATTCCGATGATGAAAAAGTTTTGGCATTGAAAGAAAAGTGGACGGGAAAAGTAAAAACATACGGGTTCAGCGAGAAAGCGAATGTTTCCGGTTCTCATCTCTCCGTTATGTACGGCGAAGATGATATTGAAAGGAAATTTCCCGCGGGGATCATGATGAGACTCGATGTTGGAGAAACAAGCATTCCTGTGAGGATTTACGGTACTCTCGGAAAGACAATGGGGTATTCCGCGATGGCGACCGCTGCGGCGAGTATTTCTGTTGGAATACATTTGGTTAAAATCTCAGAGGGTATTGCAAAAATAATACCGCCGTCAGGAAGAATGCGCCTTCTTCCGGGAATTAAACATTCGCTTATTTTGGATGACTCGTATAACGCCTCGCCTGTTGCGATGGCGTCCGCCCTTGAAACGTTGAAAGAAGTCAAAACCTACGGCAGAAAATTTGCCGTTCTCGGTGACATGCTCGAGCTTGGAAAATATTCGACCGACGAGCACAAAAAAGTCGGCGCGCTCGCGAAAGATGTTTGCGATGTCCTCGTTACCGTCGGAATTCGCGCCAGATCGATCGCTCTCGGCGCCCTTGATAACGGAATGAATGAAGATAATATTTATCAGTTCGATACCTCAAAAGAGGCGGGGAAGTACCTTGAAAAATTGATAGGTGACGGTGATATTATTTTAGTAAAAGGATCGCAAGGTTCGGGAACGAATAAAATTCGCATGGAACAGGCTGTTGAAGAGATCATGGCGGAACCTGAGAAAGCGAGGGACGTATTAGTTCGACAAGGGGACGAATGGCGGACGAGATAAATTTTTAGTTTTTAGAGGACAAACATGGAAGATCAATCACACGAACAGACGCACATGGTAGAGGAATCCGCTCATGAGATCGGTGAAAAATTTTCTGAATTCGAAAAATTTCTTCGGAAGATCCAAATTCAACAAAAAGGTTCTTACGGTCAAAAAAAAATATTCACCGACAATGAATTGAAAGAAGGCGTGACCGATGAAAAAGTATTTCTTTCGTTGGTTGAAAAATGTATTTCCATCGATCCGACAATCTTGAGCGCTTTCTTTGGTGAAATATGCGGTTTTTTTGAACATGAAAAGGTTAAAGAGATGATCACGGTAATGGCGAGACGCGAGCCATATTGTTTTCTTGCGCCCTATGCGGTTTTTGGAGATTTTCTTACTCCCGAGGAGCGGCACGACGTGACACTTTCCGCTCTTAAAGAAAAACCGTTCGAATATATTCAATTTTATTCTTCAAAAAAAGGAGACGGTATTTTTTCCGAGACGGAAAAGAAAGGACTTTTATTAAAAGCGCTGCGGAAAACCAATATATCCACCGATGAACTTTTGGTTACTGCATTGACACGTGCGATGGAAGAAGGAATATTTTCCGAGAGAGAAGCGATGGCGGAAGTTCTTTCTTTTATCGAAAACACTGACACAAGAATTAAATATATTTCGCCTCTCTTTTCCCGATTCACTCCGGAAGAATCAGAAAGGGTCAAGAAGGGAATAATCGATTCATTCTTTAAAGATAAATATGAATCACGCGATCTCTCGGAGATTGAGGATGCGAAGGAGCTTTTTTCGGAAGAAGAAAAGCTTACCATCATTCGCGATGCTATTCACGGAAAGGCGCCGCATGTATCAACGGAATTTGTCATTGGCGCGTTGCCTCCGGAAGAAGCGAAAGCCTGGGCGCTTGAGGGTCTCAGAGCGCGCAATCGGCGATTTTTTACGAATGAGATCTCGGGGTATTTTTTAGATAATGATATTTTTACCGAAGAGGAGAAAAAAGAATTTGTCATTGCTGCGTCCGAAGTCGGTGGCTACGGTCTTTTGAAGAATATTGAAAAAATATCTTCGTTTTTTCCTGAAGGAAGCCGGAAAGAACTCGTTCGAAAAATGGTGGACAACTCCGAACTCGATGATTCATTTGCTTCGCTTCCTGACTGGCTGCCGCTTCTTTCGACCGACCGCCGTGAACAAAAAGAACTGATCAAAGAGAAAATATATTCACAGAATGATTTTTCTTTTCTGAAATTATATAAAAATGAAGTTTCGGAAAAAGCCTCACCTTTATTTACGGAACTTTTCAACAGAGATGAGGTTCGAGAGATCGTGTTTCGACAAATAGATCTTGGTGTTGAAGACTTATTTTCCAATCTTTCCGCACTACAAGAAGTTTTGAATGGCGATGACGAAGTCCGCAAAGTTTTAGACCGTGCGCAGCAATCCGATCCGGTTTCGTTCATCCGGTGGGTCGGTAACATCGGGTATCTCTATACTCCTTCGGAACTGTACGGCGTTATCGAAAAACAAATGAATGATCGTCGCGGTGTTCGCTCTTGCATTCAAGCTATCAAGGACTGGGCGCCCTATGTCGGAGATGAGTATGTGCAGAAATTTATCAATACATACAAGCGGACGAATGGCACAGAGATGATCGACTGCCTTGAAAGCATTGCAAGATATGTACCCGAAGAAAAGAAGGATTCATTTGTTCGCGAGATCCTTTTGTCTAATCCGCCTCTCATATTATTGCATTTTGATGTTGTTAGTGGATTATTCAATCTGAATTTTGCTAAAGAAGAATTTTATGAGCAAGTGTTGAATGATGAAAAGCGGTTTTCTCTCGCCCCGCGCTCTCTTTCCGCGTATTACCGCTCATACAGAGAATCGGAGAATTCAGGAAAAGCTCTTCCTCGCGCCGAATTGGAAAATATCGTTAAATTATACAGGAAGATCGGCGAAATTGACGGAAACGGTTTTTCCGGTTCGTTCATTCCGTTTGTTGAAAAGTGCTCATCCGTAAAAGAAGAGGATGAGACTCTCGACATAATGTCTTGTATAGTATTGCTTTCCAAAAAGAAAATTTCCGGTGTTGTTCCTGTTGTTGGTCCGGAGGCAACGCTGCCGGAGCTCAAAAAAATGCTTTTTCATGAACTTGCGGAATTCCTTGGATGCAAAGACGTGGCGGGGGACCAAGAAATGTATGAGTATTTTTATACGCAGATGGGGACACCAACTCCGTTTTTACTCTACTCGCTTACGTATGCTGAAAGGCCGGAGTATAAAAAAGAGCTTTCGGAAATATTCGAGAGTATTCTTCACGGCACGTATCCTGAACACAAATTCGGCGGAAAAACCGAGGAGTCGCTTGCCTTACAGAAAGAATCAAAGCTTCTTCCTTTCGAAACCACACTTTCACAATATCTTTCCTGGCAAAACGATGACACTACAGAACTTTTTGAAATGCTTTCCGGGTCAGCGGACACCGTTTGTATTGAAGTGAAAAATATAATTATCGATAATCTGGAACATCTGGGGGTCGAGAAAAGTGACTTTGAATCGAACGGCGATCTTGCGGAAAAGATCTCGTCTATCGGTTCATCTCTTGCCTCTGTGAACAAGAAATTTGGTGAGCTCGGTAAAATTCCGGAACTTACGGAGGAGGAACGGAAGGAGAAAGAAGAAATTTATTCGGAAAAACGGAAGATGGAAAGTCTGCGTGTGAACCTTCTTTACAGAAAAAAACTCAAAGAACTTTCAGATATTAAGCCCGAAGAGATAATTGCCGGATATTTTTTGGGGGGCAAAGACGGAAAAACAAAGACCGCTGAAATTTCGAATGTTTTGCGGGGTCTCCGGGCAGAATCTTCAGATGAGGGAAGGTCTGTTTTTGAGCGCATATCGTTGCTTTTAGAGGAATTCAAGTCACAGGGAACCGAAAAACAAAATCTCATATGCGAAGATACAAGCGATCCGAAAGTATTCATCGAAATCGGAGAAAAACCGGTGCCTTCGTGTCAAAGCTATGACACAGGAAGTCATAATGATTGTTTGCTCGGGTATGGTGATCCCAACACAAAATTTTTAATTTTAAAGAACGAAAAGGGAAACATTGTTGCACGCGCGATTTTTCGCGTTTTGTCTCTCGGCGAAGAAGGGAAGCCTGCGCTTCATGTGGAACGGATATATTCGACAGCCACTGGGCAAGGTGTCGCACGAACGATTTACGAACATGCGCTCAAAAAGGCGTTGAAGCTTGGTGTGCCGCTTATGGTCACGCAGGATGAAACAAGGGAAGGATTTTTTGATCGGGAAGCGTCCAGTGGGAAATTCTCTTTTGTACGATCCGACACTCCGTTGTTGTCACACGGTTCACGAGCTCCGAAAGTCTATGTCGATTCCGCCGGAGGAGAACGATCTTTCGGAGCCTATCGCATCGAGAATCCCGTAGAACTCAAATCGGTAATTGGTTGACAAGAATTATATTTATGGTTAGTATAGGTTTGGTTTGCACTCTCCCTCCAAAAAGGAGGACTAAATGACCTTGACTGCGAAAAAATATGTTATTGTTCCGCCGAAGCGAAACACTAAAGGTAATCGTGAACCATCGAAATTCGACGGAACTCCCAGCGAATATTATCATGTTATCATTGTACATGAAGATAATTCATTCTCCTTGATCGATGCGATCGGTCGAGAAAAAACATTATTTGAAGTGATACGGACAACACGGTCCATTGTTGGGGAACGGAACAAGATCGAAGTCGACCCGGAATTTTACAAAAATCGTCAGGCGGAATAACTGACGAAACGAGTAGTAAGCCATCAAATCAATAATTGATGGCTTTTATTGTGGTTATATTATACGAAATTATTGCAGCGCCCTTTCATCGAAATATCATGCGTGAGGAGCATACTTGAACTAGAAGAGGGGTGAAGAGGTCAAGAAGTAATCAGTGAAGAATGTGCAAAATACTTTTTCCCCTCCCTCTCTAAAACACTCGGTTCCGCATCTGCGGACCGGGTTTTTTGCTTTTTTGCTGAAATATGATATATTTTAGTTTGTAGCCGGATGGTCGGATAGTTTGATGGGACGACGATTCAATCAACTATCTCTACGAACTATCAGACCATTCAACTACAAACTTCGTACGGCTTGCCCCGCGTAGCTAGAGCGAAGTGGGGCCCTATCGTCTAGCGGCTAGGACATATCCCTCTCACGGATAAAACCAGGGTTCGATTCCCTGTAGGGTCACAACATTTAAAATACCACTTGTCAAAAGTGGTATTTTTAATGTTGTGACCCTAAGTAAGTGACCTGCGTCACTTACGTCGGGGAATCGAAGGTCGGAGGCATGTTTTATTTTTCGCAAAAAATAAAACAGC
>Ga0172379_10006549_pt1 | contig 15520 bp, 12 predicted proteins | sample GrowelOW334metaG_FD_119756 | JGI IMG/M metagenome (GOLD analysis project Ga0172379, IMG submission 119756) | Groundwater microbial communities from an aquifer near a municipal landfill in Southern Ontario, Canada - Groundwater well OW334 metaG | ecosystem: Environmental > Aquatic > Deep...
CTCCGCTAGCTCTTTCTCATCCTTCGCCAATCTCGTCCGCATCTTTTGCTTAGCTGTTGCATTGGCTGCCTGAAACTGCCTCTTCGCTTCCTCGTTCGGCAAGCTCATCCACGTCAGCTCATACAATGTCCCTACCAAGCCGCCTTGACGCGCCAACATGCCGCACACTCTATTGGTCAATTCGTTGATTGCTTTGACTGTCTCCGAGTCTCGCCCTTTGTTCGCTAGCTCCAGCTTGTGGTCCATGTACCACAAGAGTGCCTCCCGAACTACCTCCGACTTGGTTTTGCCCTCCGCTTTCGCCAAGGCGTCCACCCTCTGGAAATCCTCCCGAGTTACCTTGGTCTCTAGCGTTGGCTTAAATACTCGCTTTTTCTCTTCCATTTACCTACCGGCTATCTAATACTAGCTATTTGGTTATCTACACTACTAGAGTGGGCTTTTTGGTGCCTATTTACACCCCTTAACCGGCGCGTTAACAGCGCCTATTTGATAATCCTGCTCGTTAGAGCGGATTAACTTCATCTTGCCTTACGGCTTTTGTGTTGCAAGCAAATGCCGTGCCCTACTATTGTACTACTGCCTAAGCGTTTACGACTTCTACTTTTTGTGCCCTACCGTGCGGCGCGGGTCGGTATGAATGATCCACTTTCCGTTAACATCAAGCTCTGCTTACATTATATCGTAATCCATATGATTTAAAAAATAGTAGCGCCTTAGTGCTGTAATTTGGAGATTGTCTATTGATGAGCTGTTTACATCGTGCTGCGTTTGGAGACACTGTGCGGCACAGTACAGTTTATGCCAGCAATATCTAGTGTTAACCTAGCCGCACATTCGAAAAAACAGCCAACAACCTCGGCAAATGAGGTAGTCATAGTGGCTTCTATTACTAATATATCTACCGTTAACAAGGAAATAGATAGCAGGTAGCCAGCACCGGCATACTCCACGAGATGGTTCATATATCTGCATTCTTGCAACGACACAAAATTTGACTAGTTTTGACCACTGACGACCACATGACAAGGCTTTTCTTACTAGCTTAAGTAGCAGTAACGAGACGAAAAAAAGCCGACAGAACGGGAGCTTACACCCTCGCTCTGTCGATAAATCATGCTGCATCGCCAATGGCTTGCCTGACTCGCCTTACTACTTCCAGCATCAGCTCGTCTTTGACTTTGCTTATCGGTCCCGCTAATAGTTGGTCCTTAGTTATCCGGCTTACGTTTGAGCACTGGGCATAGCTCGATCCCGTTAGCCCTGTCATTGATGGCACCACCAACAGGTTCCTACGGGCATACGCCTCCGAGCTGGTGAACGGCACTATCAAAACATCGTTGGCTTTCTCATTGCGCTCATTTTGCGACATGATCAGGCAGGGATGCTCACCGTACCCGGCGTCAAACATCCAAACCTCTCCGCGCTTTGGCACCGATGCCGCCTTTGCAATCACATCATTGATTAACTGCTCTTTTATCTCGGCTCCTGGCTCTCGCCCTCGGTCATTCGACACTGCAACAATTGCCCCGCCGCTTTTTTGTGTGCATGCTACCCAGCGCGTCCGAGTTGCATATGCTTGAGCAACTGTTCCAATTACCCAAAATGGCGCATTGCTCGATATCACCACGCCCTTTTTAGGATTGACCACCGGTGCCACTATTGTTGATAGCTCGTTAGCTTGCAACGTCCTGGGCGTCATAAATTGTACTAGCGTAAATTGCTCATCTTCGTAGGTGCTAAAAACTACGCCCTGTCCTGCTCCTTCTGGTTCCGTTACCGGTATTTCTATTGGTCCATGATTGGGTGTATTGAAATATACTTTCTTTGGCGCCAGAGCTGCCAGTATTGCCAAATACAGCCAATACGGCATCACTCCATCGATCTGGAATGATTCATCAGCAGAAGTCAGTCGTAATGCCCTGAGGGCTATTTTCACTTCTGGCAAATCTCCTGTTTCCCAGTAAATGCGCCCTTGTATTGGCACTTTGCCGATTATTTCGGCTATTTGTTTGTCTGTCAAAACAATCATTGTTCGTTCCTGATTCTGAGCCGTTTTCTCGCGGCTCTATTTGTTTGCTTCGCTTTGAGCGTTATAATTTGCATAAGCTTGCTCTTTTAAGCCTCTCGCATTAGTCAGTCAAAAGAACTTTTTTTGACTGACTAACTACCATAAAGCTGTTAATTGAGGTGTTTACCAATGAATCGTGCTTTTCTCTTGCTTTTGCTTCTTGTTGTTTTTTTACAGAATCTGCCCGCAGTTAAGGCTTCGGAGATAAGCAATGATGCAACCTATTCACTTCCAAAAGAAACAAGCAGTAGATTTTTACCGAATCCTATCTTTGCTGACAATGGCATGGAAACTCACTGTTACGCAGGAAGAAGCAGACATGTTTCTGAATTTTACTTATTAGCACCCCTAAACGAAGAAAAGCGCTTTATTGCCATTGTTGAGAGAACAGCAGCACCAGAACAAAAGTATTTACTCAATCCTCCTGGTTTTAATTACGGACATTTACCAGCATTAAATAAGCTCAAAGAAGACCAAGCTAACATCATTTTTGGCAACTCTATTGGAAAGAATAATAGATACAAGCTCATAGCTAAAGATAAAGAAACTTTTGTACTCGACCTTTTTTTTGAAAAAGGCGAACTAAAAAAATATCGAATTGCTCAAGTAGACTTGAAAACGCTAGACCAATTAAGCGATGAAAATCTAACCAGCTGGCAGTTAGTTCAAAAATGAGGAGGAGTTGCTAAACTCCTCCTCACGATAGCTACCTAATTTGTAGCCGCTGGTGGGTTATTGATTAGACCCTGAACATAAGCGGATTCATTTGGCAAAAAGCCTAGTGACTGCTCAAGAAACGGATCAACTTGATTCGTTCTCAGATGTTCAAATAGTTCTGCAAACACCTCAGCATCACCACCGTGAGGATCCTGCACAGTGTTCTGATGTGATGGATATTCGTTGAGGAAGATGTAAGAGTTTGACTTTCCTGCATAGATAGGATCTGTGCAAATGCTATTGTCAAACACTTGAGTGCACGGACGAGCAAGCATTGTTGCCGGATCTGTGTCCATAAATGTGAAATCAGGTGTTCTCTTGTTATAGAAAGTTGCAGCCTGAGACAAATCTCCCCAAATATAATCCAATTGGTGACCCAACTCATGAACTATGGAACCAGCCAGAATCGAATTACTGTTAGAAACAAGAATTGAGCTTTTGACAGTGCCGTCGATCACACTATAAACATTAGCGAATGAGGCACTGATGCGAAAACCAGTCAAGGTAGTTCCATAAATTCCTCGTTTTTGACTTACAGGACGCGCAAAGAACTTTTGGTTATCAGAAATAATTGACATGGCATAAATTTGAACAACCGGATTATCCATACTCTTAGTCACTGCCAAAAGATTTTGTATCCCATTCGGCAAAGTATTTGCCGCCTGAGCTATTGGCAAAGCGGTAGCACGAACGCCATCAATACAATTCCAAAAAGTCTTGGGATACGCATTGTTCGCAAAGCCGGTACGCCACTGTTCGCAACGCACTGTATTCAATGTAATAACACCAGATGAATTAGCAACGGGGACGGTATCGCCACCACTCACTTTAATCACCTTGTTTACATTCAGCCCAGCTGCTGCTGATGCTCCAGATGCATTAGCAACGACTACCTTTCCGCCCTTGCCAGTGCTGTTAGGATCAGCTTTGGCGTCAATAGAAGCTTGCGAAATATCTACAACTGCACCAGCGGTATTGATCGTGATACTACCTCCGTCTCCAGTCCCCTGAGCCGTTGCATCGAATTTGCTTGTTCCCACTGTGATAGTGCTACTGTCATGGATGTTGATAGTGCCACCCTTTGCGTTTGAGCCCGCACCAGCTCCACCAGCAACAGAGATGTCAGAAGTGGTCAAATCGGTGATAAAACCAAGCTCAATAGTGCCACCATCACCAGTGCCTGCTGGATCGCCCTTTGCTGAGAGCAGTAACGAACCGGCAGCCGTTCCAAGGTTGAGTGTACCGTTTGCAAAAATGTGAATTTCCCCAGCATTTCCGGTGCCTTTACCATCAACATTCATGGTAGCGCCGTTTGCTGTTGGATTCACAGACAAGTTGGGATTACCAACAAGAGTGATATTGCCGCCTTTAGCATTGCCCCCTAGAGCCTTTGCACTGACTGCGTTTGCAGTATCAATTGTGAGACTGCCAGGGAACGGATTGATACGGATCGTGCCCGCATCACCTCCGGATAAACCGCCATCAGCGATAACTTGCACATTGCCGGGGTTTGTCCCAAGCTTGTAGTCAGCAATAGCACCAGGAAACACGGTTATGAAACCACCCCGTCCTGTGCCAGAGGTGGGTCCTTGGGCTGAGAAGATTGATTTGGTCGTCGACGCTTGTGTCAACGCACTAGTGCCAAAGAAAACCACACCAGCATCGCCATTGCCTGCCGTCGGTCCATTTGCGGTCAGATTGAACGTTGTGGACGTGATCGCTGCTGTTCCGTTGCCACCATTGGGCTGGAAGTTCACCACACCAGCACCACTGGTAGTTTTTCCGTTGTTGGCTGACATATTGACAGTAGGAGATGCCAGACTGACTACCTTGGTTGGCTGGAAGGTCACAAGACCACCGACACCAGTACCTTTTGCGTCAGCTTTGATTGTCAAGCTTGGCACACTTGCGTTTATCGTCGCTTGGTCCACTAATACATAAATGGTACCGCCGGAATCGTTTCCAGCTGAGCCACTTGCATCAATGGTGACTGCACCGGTGCCAGAAAGGGTTAAGCCATTGGAATTGCCAAACGTTCCTGAATAGACAAGCTCTACCTGGTGATTGGTTGTTCCTTTGGAGCTGATGGTTACTGCCGCATTACTGAAAGTAATGGGATAAGCATAAATAGCCGCTCTAGAGTTGTTGCCATTAGCAGTCAAGGTAAATGCGCCAGCACCCGAGACCGTTACAGGGGCGTTCAAGGTAGATGTGATTGAGCTAGGCGTCCAGAGCATATTGTTAACGTTGTTAGACGTGAACGCTGTGCTGCTGACGCTGATTCCAGCGGTAGGGAGAACAATGCCATACGCTGTTTGCGCAGAGCCCGTGATGCCGTTGCCGTCGCCGTTGATCTTAAGACCACCGGCCCCGGCGACTGTGATGTTGGAAGCAGCAACAATAACCCCGTGGTTAGTCGAGAGTGCCGCAGCAGTCTGACTTGCGGTAATAACCGTGTTGTTGACAGTCTTAAGAGTGTCAGCCATCAAGACTATTTGCCCAGCCGGTTGCCCTGCTGGTCCGCTTGAACTGAGCGCACCGGTCGGCAGAGTGATGGTGCCTTTACGAGCGTCAAGGTAGATAATGCCGCTTCTTGAGCCTGATGCAGCAACATTGATGTTGCTTGCATTAGTAACTTTGATTCCGGCATTTGAGGCTGCATTACCGTTGGTAATGAATAGTCCACCAACGATAAAGTTAGGATCTTGCCCGCCAGCGCTCGCATTGCTTGTGTCAATTGTGGTATTGACACCGTTTGCTGTCGAAGCACCAATGGTAAACAGGGTGCCTACAGCATTCGTATTAGCATGAATTTCAACACCGGCTGTGCCGCCGCCACTATTTGTGCTAATCGAACCGGTAGAAACATTGCCGGTCGCAACCAGCAAGATGTTCCCGCCAGCACCAGACTGGTTTGACGCGAGGTTGCCAGAAATAGCTATTTTGCCAGAGGTGGCATTGGCTTGAATCGAAAACTTACTACTTACTGCACCGGTTGTGGTGATGTTGGTTGCCGAGCTAACTTTCAGGTCACCATTTGTTGACGTAAGAGCCTGTGTGGTTATTGCCCCACCAGTGGTCTTAATATCAAGGTCGGTACCCTGTAACGCACCTTGTGCATTGATCGCCCCTGTGGAGTTTATGTGAATAAACCCTGAGGCAGTTATTGCAGTTGGAAGTGTGCAAGCGCCAGTGTTTGTGATATCGACATTGCCTTGACCATTGAAGGCTGAGATGCCAGCACAATCACCAGAATAGTTTGCAGCTTGTGCCGGAGAGGCAAAGCCAATGAGCGCAAATAGCGCAGGAGCGAAGGCTAAACCTAGCCATCGTTTCTTTATGTGTTTCATGAGTTTTCCTTTTTCAAGGTTGAATTTGATTGTTCTTGAGTCTCTATCAGCACCTCAAAACAGACGACATAAACCCAAGTGACGCGGTCACTTGGGTTTATTGCTTGGAATTGCTTGCCTGGTGGCTATTTAGTAAGTTTGTCTTTTTGAAAAATTGAAGATAGAGACATAAACCATCGCTCATAACAGTAGGCTGGATCTGCTTTTGCGAAGATCCATTTATAAAGACAAACAAAAAATTCTGGTTTTACAGGCTTTTGCCACGCATTAAGGCTAGCGCGGACTCGCTAGCCTGACAACCGCGAGGATGAATACTGGCAATAAAGGAGAAGGTATTGTCAAAGACCAGCACCCTCTCCTTTATCCCAATTAAAAAATACTTGGGCGTGTCGCACTCGGATTTTTGGTGGCTGTTGGTGCCACCTCCGACCTCTCCGATGGTATCATTTTTCTTGTTTTTCGCAGCTCTAACCAGACCTATTAAGGCTTTTTGCTTGGCTTAGTCAATTGCTCAAGGAGCTTATCGTTTTGCTCTTGCAGTGTGGCTATAGTGCCCCGAAGCTCCGCCGCCTTATTAGCTTCGGCTCTCAATTGTGCTAGTTCAGCTTCTTGCTTTTCTACAGTCTTTTGTAATTGCTCGGCGCCTGCCTTGTGTGCTGCTCCATCTTTTTGCGCACTATGAGCTAAAGCTTCAGCCTCGGACAGTTTTACCTTCAATGCTTCTAGCTCCTGGGCGTCGGCTTCGCTCTCGGCTTCAAGTTTGCCGATTGCCTCCAGGGCGCCATGAAATTGCCGCAGGGCTGCGTTAACTTCTTCGGTCGCTTTCTCTTTGACTGCCAACACTTCGCGCCCGGCTTCTTGAGCTGCCATTCTCCAAGCGCTTGCAAAAGATGCCTGTACCTGGGGTGGTATTTCGTTGGCTTCTGTTTTTACCTCAACTGGTCTGGACTGCTGCCAGACTTCAAGGTGTTTGTAGATGGTTCTCAGGCTACCGCCGCCAAGAGCGTCAAGTAATGCCACAGCGGTTACGTCTTTGCCCTCTGCTTTGAGCCGGTTGGCTGTCTCGAATAGTTCATCAGCCTCAATTGCCCGCCTACGTGCCATCTTCAGTTCTCCCTGTGTTGTTTTTTAAGTTTAACACGGATCTATCTAATTACCATTATTTTTACTATTACCGTTATTATTATCATTATTACCAATTTAGTGCAAAATATAATGCTCTATTACGCGCAGACACACGCGTACACGCGCACGTAATAAGCTTCTAGCGTCGGTAACGATTCCAACCGCCTTGCCCTATGGTCCCCGGCAATGGCTCAGCGCCTTATTCCCCGCTATACTGCGACTATCATGCAATCTACTAAAACCTAGCTGTATCTCAACGCCCGCGCCATCTTCGCTGAAGACCTGAGAGACTTTTCTAGTGCTAAAAAATTGCAACCCCGCGCCATCACTGCCGCCTACAATTCCGGCTTGTTCAACAACCTCATCCCAAAGGGCTACAAGCTGCCTAGAACAGACACTTTTCCCGACCAACTCGACACCGGACGATAAAAGAATCCCCCCCGCACCCACATGCCGCAATGCCTGAATACCGGAGAGCTTGGGTCCTAGTGTCAAGCTTGCCGAAGGCACCCGAAGGGCTTGAGCTTGACACTGGGGGCTCTCTGGTTGGCTTATTGCCAGGCATGAAAGGAAGGGGGCTACCGGAGAGGTCAACGAACAAGCTACAGCCAGATCAGAAAAAACCTCAACCAAGGACAAAACAGGTAATTGGATTTTCTCTTGTTCTAAACCAGCACCAGAAAGAAAGGCTTCACAAACCGGTCGACTGAGAGGTGAATCAGTCCCAATAGAACAATCAACAGATTCAGTAAGACCGCAGGCAAGACCAGAGGGAACAGTTAAAGACTCCAAAACAAACAGAGCGGATTGATCAAAACCATTTTCCCCAGAAGAAGCCAAGCAGAGAGGCGCCAAAATTCCCCCAAACCCCCCGCTAGTTAATACGCCTGATCCAGTTCTCAAGGAGATCCACAAATCACGGTGTTTACTAATGGTATTTGGTGAACACTTAGCTAATTCAGCCAGTCTATTTCTTGTTATCTGCAAGCCTGTCTCAAAACAATGACTTACAGCCTTCTCTATTCTTGCTCTAGCTTCTGTGCATCGATCAGCATTAGCATTTTCAAGTTCTTCAAGTGTCCAAACCTTGCCAGTTTTCTGGTAGAGCCATTCAAGTCTCTTAAGTAGCCTGGGGGTGAGAGGGTAGGGCTGATACCGTGTAAGACTAGCGTGCTGGGTGACCCACTGACACGCCCTCTGTATGTCACCCTCTACCTCATACCCTCGACCCAGATTAACAGCCCTAGAGTGCCCGTTATGCTTCTCTAATAGCCTTTGCTGGATAATCTCTTCTCTTTTTCTTGAGTGTTCCAGTCCTGGCAGGGGAGCCATACCTAAAGAGCTGTCTCCATACCAAAGCCAGTGACCCACACAAATGACAAAGTCGTGCCTCTGCTTTCTACCTGTTAGCCCGTTTAACCAGTACTGCCGACCTCTCTGGTACTTTTCGTGATCTAAGCCCTTTTTGAATAAATCGCCCAAACCATCGACAGCTACAGATTCTCGATGCTCCAGGGGGCTCTTGCCGGCAACACTCCTGATTTGCTCTAATTCACTCTCTATCAGCGCCTTAGCTTCTTGCCAATTTGTTTGATTTTCAGAGAAGTTAGTTAAAAACAGCTCTAATGCTTGTTCTTGCCCTAACTCTTCACGCCTTTTCATTACTTTGCCGCTATGGTCCAACCAAGCAAAGTCTTTCTGCAAGGGCAATCTAAGGGCATTACCACTAGGGAATACTTCTAAAGTCCCGCTCTTAATTTCGTACTTGTGAGCTGACAACCACGCTTTTAAGGTCAGCTCAATCTCTTTACTAGGCGCCCAATCATCAAGGAAGTAGTAAAGGTGCCATCCCCCTGAGCCACTACTCTGAAAAGGCACTAGGTTTAAACCGACTGCAGCAAATTTAGAAGTAATCAGAGCTAGCTCTTCTGGCTCTCTGTACCTGCTGCCCTGGTCGATGTCAACAACGCCGTGGCGTGTCTCAGTACCCCAGTAGCAGCCACGATACAGCCCTCTCCCCTCGTTCGACATGACGCCGAGTATCTGGTTATCCAGCAGAGGGCGGGTCCACTGCATCCAGCGCCTCTGATCTAAATGCTTCCAAATAGAGGTCTGCCGCTCAGGAAATAGCCCACAGATATCTACCGATACCGCCAGCGGTGGCGATTTCGTAGCTATTTTATTTTTTAATGTCTCTTGCTCAGTGGCTACTGGAGCCAGTTGAGCGGTAGTGGTTGCCGTTGTCCTGTCGTCCTAACTTGACCGACAATCTTGACGAACGCAAGCGAACCCTCTATTATTTCCGTAGTTTCAAAACCTGACCGGGAAAGTTAGTTTCGAAACGACTTCAATCATTCGAAGATCGTCTGTTAATCATTGATTTAAGAAGCGCCAGCTCTAGGGCTGGTGTTTTTTATTGTCGGGTTACTCCTCCAAAAGAATTGCTGACGCACCCAAGTATATCCATCAGATAGCACCATGGATGGTATCAACCAACCTGGATCATAGAAGAATTAGTGTTTTTCGACTAGGGGCTATAGAAGATTTCTTTTAGCCGTTGCCACCATCCACGCTTATAAAGTTTCAGCTCAGCTTCCGTTATAGCTAGCTTTTCATAAAGAGCCTGCATTTCAGCTTCTTTTGTGGATAAGGATGCTTGAAGATCAGGGAGCATTAGAAGCTTGGTTCTTTCTGCTTCTAATTGAGCTTCTAAATATCCATTCCGATAAAGCAGAGCTTCCATTCTTGCCATCAGTGGCGAAGACAGCGGTTCTTCTTCTACCGGATTGCATATGATTGTCTGATGCTCGGAACTAGGGCGGAACTGCTCTTCACTGGTTCCGCCCTGGGCTGAACCACGCCAAAATACTCGCCACTCTGTTCTAAACTTTCCGGCTACTTTTTCGCCTTCAAGAGTACCTTTCGTTAATCGCTTCACTATGGCTCTCGGGCTTATACCGAGCCGTTTAGCTGCATCTTCTGTACTTATAACTTCTATGTGCTCGGAACTAGCAAGGTCCAGAACGGAACCATCTACTAAGTGCTGAGAACTTGGTTCTTTAGGTTCCGTAGCTTCGAATAGGTGGTCGATACCGTCGGTGGAGGCTGGATCTAAAGATGGATCTGGTAGCTGATAACTACGGGCGGTGTCATTCATGAGGAGAAGTATAGTTGGAGACATTAATTCTGTCTAGGTTTCAGGACTTTTAGCCGAGATCCTGAAGTCGCATATCCACACAGCAGCCACCACCAGTCCGATAACATATATTATGTGTTATATGTATATATTAAAAGCCGGAAATGCTTACTGGTTCTGCGTTTCCGGCTTTTATTTAAATTTCGGCGATCTTCTCTTGGGAACTATGGGCGGTGGCGCAGGTTGTCATTTATATGTTTGACTATATTAGGGGTACATCATTAGCTCGATCTCACTTCAAAAGCTCTCAATATGCGTCCGATATACACCGGTCGCCAAGCAATCACTCTCAAGCAACATCTCCACTAAGCTTTGTCTTCAATTCTTGCTCACAGAGCATCAAAGCATCCGCCGGTATTGAAACCATAGCCAACGGTTCACCATCTCTACCTGAAAAATCCACCAAGTAGGAAATAGGGTTATTGTTTTTGTCCTTTTTCTCGCCAAGAAGAATTACCGAGCCAAGTGCACCAGCAGGCAACTCCACCATCTCGTCATCCCATTCAACTTCCAGGCTTCTTTTAAGCCTGACTGAATCGTTTTCTTTAAACATCATTAGCCTCACTTCCTCTTTTTGGGCAGCATTATGTTGGCGAACCGAAATAATCCGGTAGTCGGATCTTGATGCCAATAAAATCTACAGTTTTCCAAAATCTTTCCGTTCGCGCCTTTTAGACTCCCAATCTGCTCATAGACCAATCCAAAATCCCCACTTCTTGCAGGACGCAGCTTTGCTTGATCAAAGACGATCTGTCTTACCAAATCATCTTTATTTTCCAAAGTAAAGCCTAGTGCCTTCTCAAACCACCTGTATCTCTCATTCTTGTGAGTTGGAGAAAGCATATAGTTTTCTACTTTATCTTTGACGCTTTCTCTTATTGCCTTCTGCTGCGCTAATTCCATAGCCTCTTGCACTTTTGCTACTTCAGTACTCTGTCTTGGCTTCAGACCATCCAATGGCCTGCCGTCTATATCATCCGCCTTCGACATTAGCACAGAGCTGTCTTTCTTAATCTGTTGCTTTGGTATTGGCATCAAGCGACCATCTGTTGTTAGCCCCATTGGCTGCGGTCTGCACTCTTCCCAGATTCCGGCTATGACATTGCTGTATTTTTCGCGCTCTTTTGCTCCCAGTACCCTGGCTCCTGCTCCAAGCTCTTGAAGCGCCCCGGCTATGTTCATGCTCCCGGCGAGTTTTACCCCCACTCCTGCCGCTGCTGTCGGTCCCAGATTGTCTATTGTTACCTTCGTCGCTATCCTAGTTTTTTCTTCCGGGCTCATCGACTGCCAACGCTCATTCATCTTTTGCCCGAGCGCTGATATGTCCCTAAATGCTTTGGTATTGTCTCCATCTACACTAGCGGCTCCTACACTGCCCAAATAGTTGTCAGCTACTTTCACTACGCTAAAACCACCGACCAGGAGCTTCCCAAATGAATGCCCCGCTTGCTCTGCTGTCTCTTGCGCCCGTGGGTTATTCTCGGCAATGTCTTGGCTAAATTGCGCCACATCGCAAATTGACTTACCTAAGCTATCCGCTCCCCGTGCCATGCCTACGACACTTTCACCTAATCCTGTTATCTCTCCTACAGCTATTCTGAATTGCTGATGGTCTATTTCTTGCCTGTAAGCCTGGATTCCAACATGAAGTACTAGGGCTTGTTGATGCAATGGCAATGCCGCCACTCTCTCAAAAACCGTTCTCTCTGCTACTTGCTGCCTGCTGACTTCATACGCCACGCCAGTCTCTAACGCTTTTACTTTGTGCTTGTCTTGCGCTGTTACCTGATACCCGTAGTCCCTTATCGGGCGCTTGTCCAAATCGTCATAGGGGATGTCTTTTGCTACTTTGGCGTTGGTTGCATCACTAACTATGCCGCTTTGCTTATTGTCATACGCTATTAAGTTTTCTGGGCTGTAACTGTTCTTCCCTATTGTTATTGCCTTCTGCTGCGGCTCATATGCATGGCTGCCACATGACTCTTGGTCTTCATTTGGGATTTCTGACTCTCTAAATTGCCCTTGAGTCTCTACTAGCTGCTCTTTTGCTAATTGGACAAACTTGTCCTTTTCTTGCCCTGCCGTTAACCCCTCGGCATGTTGCCTCAGCGCTAGTATCGGCTCATATACTGGGTTTACTTTCGCTATTCTCGTCAGTTCTTCAATTGTCTTTGACTGCTGCTCAATTTGTTCTCTAGCTGTAGCTGCCGGTCTTGGGGCTTCCATCACTCTGGCTGCCACTACCCGATCACCTTCGCATAGCTCGATGCTCTTGTCCTGTCCGTCTATCAACGCCTGCGAGTATCGCCCGGCTCTGTTCTTCGGCGTTGCCGATCCATCGCTCTTGTCCGGGTTAGCTGCCTTCACTGCTTCGATCTGGTTGCTAGTGGCGTTCCTGACTTGCACACCTTCCGGGCTACTCAGTGCGGGCTTCTCTGACTGCTCCCGGTGTTGCCGGTCATGGTCGCTCGGTTCTAGTTTCACCATAGCCTACCCTCACCTACAGGCTCTCATTATGCCCTCTATGCCGGGTTATTACTCTTCTTGCTTTGCGCTTCTGATGCCGCCTCTGCTGCTTTCTTCACCCAATAGTCGCCTTGCATGGCTTCTTGCTTTGCTCGCCTTTCTTGCCACTGTACTTTAGTCTTAGGATCTAATCCCTTCTGGCTCGTCATATAGCTGACGACCTCGTCGGTGTTTTCCACTGCCATCTGTGCTAGGTAACGAGCCGCTGCCGTCAGCCTTATCTCCGTCATCACTACCTCAGCTAGCCAATCTTGACCCCCTGTCAAATTGGTCTCTAACTGCTGCATTTGTTTTACTAGGTTGGCTATCTGAGCGCTATTATCCGCGCCTTTTTTCACCCCGGCTAATCCTTCGGTGACCATCTCTTTCACAAGGTCCGACACCTTCATAGCTCGGCTGTCTGCCACTTTCTTCAACGCTTCTATTTGTTCTATCGGAAGTCTCAGCCCTACTACTTCTGTCTTCATCAGCTCTCACCTTGATTTAGCCGGTTTATCCTCTCTTCCTGTAGCCCTATCAATGCATCTGATATGGCTTCCTTCGCCCGCCATAGCTCTGGCTTTGGATACTCGCCCTTGTCTATCTTCTTGACCATATACTCAGTAAGCGCCTTTGATAGCCGCTCCCACTCGCAATACTTAAACTCAACGTCATAGCCAACTTCGCTCTCATTCATCGAGATTGCCTTCATCTCAATTGAGTCACCTACAACTTTGTAGACTTCGGCTAAATCCTCTGTCTGTAGGGTTATTCTCACGATAAGCTCTTTCGGTATGCTGCTCAAATCGTCCATTCTTACCGCCATCTATCTACCCCACCAGCCTCTCTCAAAGTTTTCCCTGTCTCTGCCTTCTCGCTCGCTGCGCTCTTTGTCTTCTTTCTTTTTGCGCTCCCTCTCTTTCTGGGCGGCTTCATTGCGCTCTATCCCCTTCTCTACGCTCTCCCTCTTGCGCTCTCTTTGCTCATGCTCCGACTTGCTAAAGCGCTCCCCAAGCAGTTCATCTAGCCCGTCTCTCTTTCTCTCTGGCTCTTTGTCTATGTCTATTTTTGCCTTCTCTAGGTCTTCGCGGCTGTCTTTCAGATGGTCCCTGTTCTCTGTCAGCTTTATCATCCCTACTACCGTGTTCGCTATCGACGCACCTGTCATGAATAGACCGACGACAGGATTCCTCATTAACTCATCCTGTAACGGGTTAAGCACCCTGCCGCCTTCCTGAGCCTTGAGGTCAGCATGGCTTTTGCTTCGCTCAGTCTTCTTGATAGCGTCATTCATTCCCTTCTCAAGAGCACCGGCAAACCTGGCTCTGTCTCGGTCTTCTATCCAGCCTCTCAGATTGTTGTAGTCATCTATCGGTAGCCGCTCTTTCTTCTCCCTCAGCTCCCGAGCCAATCCAGTCAGCCGACCGTAGCTGTCTTTACTTCCGTATCTCTCACCGCCATGCTCAAATGAGTCCCTATTTCTTGGGTCTCTATTCTTGCCGTCCGGCTGCTTCTGGCGGTCGTCATCAGCCCTGGCTCGCTCTTTGTCTCGTATCCAGCCTGATAGCTTTTTGTACTCGTCTACCGGTATGCGATCTCCGTAGTTATCCCAGAGATGCTGATTTAACTGCTGCAATTCTGCTAGGGTATTGGCTCTCGACCAATCCCTATCTACTGCCTTGATACTATCGTTGTGGTAAGGTCTCTCTTTTTCGCCCTTGCCACGAGCGCTCTCTTCTAAGTCCCTGTCTCGCTTCTGCTTCCACTCTTTGTACGGCTCTAACTGCTCTCTAATTACTCCACGCTTCATCCAAGGAAGCTCAATTCCCTCTCTGTTGCGCTCACTCCACTCCCTCTTACGTAGCTCCAGGCGCTCCCGCTCTTTCTCTTCCCGCCTGTCTCGCGCTCTCTCAAACTCCCGAGGGTGCTCCCTTTCAAGGTAGCGATCGCCGTATTCTTTCGCTTTGTCTATGTCTTGTAGACTTAAGCTAACTTCAGTGCCGTTGCGGTCCTTGCCCAGCACAACAACATGGATATGGTGATGGTCCGTATTGTTGTGCTCCACTGCAAACCACTCCAGGTCTAGTCCTTTTGACCGGCTGAGATTGTGCATCACGTCGCGAGTAAAAGCTTTCTTGTCTTCTGGGCTTATTTCCGGCGCTAACGTCAGCTTGTGCGCTATTACTTTCGCACCTCCAAGCTCCCTTATCGCCTGCTTCATGTCACGACTCGATAGCCGGTCCTCGCTATCGTTAAACATCTCTCTGCCGCCGCGGTCTCGCTCTCGGTCCTCTCCTGGGCGGTTCCGAATATAGTTCATATGCGCGATTGTCTTGCCGATAGCCGCCACCTTGCCGACTCCGCCCTTACCTCTCGCTGCTATGTACTTATGCTTAACTACAATCATTTGCTCTTAACTATCTCGCCAAGCTTCTCCGCTAGCTCTTTCTCATCCTTCGCCAATCTCGTCCGCATCTTTTGCTTAGCTGTTGCATTGGCTGCCTGAAACTGCCTCTTCGCTTCCTCGTTCGGCAAGCTCATCCACGTCAGCTCATA
>Ga0172379_10006550_pt1 | contig 15514 bp, 11 predicted proteins | sample GrowelOW334metaG_FD_119756 | JGI IMG/M metagenome (GOLD analysis project Ga0172379, IMG submission 119756) | Groundwater microbial communities from an aquifer near a municipal landfill in Southern Ontario, Canada - Groundwater well OW334 metaG | ecosystem: Environmental > Aquatic > Deep...
CAATACAAGAAATATAGTGCAAAAAATGACTTTGTCAAAAACAAAATTAAAGAAAAATGAAACTTTATTGAAAGTATTTCTTGAGAATTATAATCATCACCGCTCTACTGAGCCATTACCGGAGAATTGCAGAGAAATAGCGGCGGATACCGCCGGGATCGAACCCGGACTACAGCGCTTATCCCGCTCCATATTTTTTTGCTTCCTAAAAGAGCGCGACAATGTTTGCCGGATCGTCATATATGCTTTGCTGGCAAACGAGGGAAGACTGCGGCGTCAGCGGTCTGAGCCTTGAATATTGCTCTTCTTGTCGCACACACCCGGGAACAGGCATATCAGACTTTCCCGTAACAATCGGCTTATTGGCCGATAGCGGCAGGATTGATTAACGCCGGCGCGAATGCTATTTATTAAGTCCAGTGATTATGACTAAATCTGTCTGGCTGAAGCTGTCGGCAAATCCATCAGATTTTCATTCAGCGAACGATACGGCTGAAGCTCAAGCCGGCGGGTTTTGATCGCCGCGAGTTCCTGTTCCGCCATCATCGCTTTTTCTGCTTTGCTCTTCCGTCCGTTTTTTTAAATTGACTTTATCCTTAGGCGTGTTTTTACGACAAGTTTTTTCCCGGCCTTTGATCGCTGTAGAGTCGAGACTGCTGTGCCCGACTATCTTATCGTCAGGATGCTCCGCTGCCAAAACCTTGTGAATGGCATCCGGCAGTTCAAGCTAGGCAAATTCCTTGAACGCGCGCGAAAAAGTCGCCTCGGACGAACCAGTTTAATCACACGCGCAAAATTCTTTCTGCTTTACTGTCAATCCGCCAAATTCTTCCTCCGGCATTGGAAAAAGATACCGCTCTATGGTAATATATATCACGAAGTTCGTTCATTTTTACCTCTTAGTGCAAATTTGAGTATAAAGTGAACTTACTTTCGCATTTTTTAAAGTCCTGATTCAGACTTTTGAAATTAACTCAGATAGAATACAATTTTGTGGATTTAATAATGGTAACAATGGATTATATCGCAAAGAAGACCGGGCTGTCACGCTATACGGTTTCAATGGCTTTGAGCGGCAATCCGCGGGTCCGGCAGGAAACACGTCAGTTAATTCTTGCCGCCTGTGAAAAATACGGCTATATTCCCAACCGCAATGCAGTCGGGCTGGTTAAGGGCAAAACCAATCTGATCGGAGTGGTGGTGCCATATCTTACCGATGACTTCTACAGCGAATTTATTGAGTTCCTTGATCGGACCGCGCTGAAATTCAACTATCAGATGGTGTACCGTTCCTCTTATAACGACAATGTTGTGGAAACTGAAATCATTAAAAATTTTCTGGCATTGAAAGTCTGTGCGATGATTATCGTGCCGGTCGTGGTAAAACCAAACCAGCGCATCCATGAACTGGCGGAAAAAAATATTCCGGTAGTGTATTTTGACCGGCAGTGGAGTGAAGACCGCTATCATGTCATCAATGATAATCACAGCGGCGTTTTACAAATGACCGAGGCGCTTATCGCCGCCGGCCGCCGCCCTGCTTATATGGGAAGCTTTTACCGCGACAGCAATATCACCGCCAGAGAACGTGAACTGGGATATTGCGACGCCATGCGGCGTCATAAACTGCCGCCGCGGCTGATTGACTGTTCGTACAGCCGGGAAAAACAGGACAATGAACAATTCGGCTATGATAACATTCGTCAGGTTATTGCCGGGAATGCCGTTCCGGATGCACTGGTGTGCGTCACTGATGCAGTAGCTCTGGGAGCGATGCGGGCGTTGAAGGAAGCCAGGATTGTACCTGGTAAAGAAATTCTGGTGGCCGGGCACGACAATTTGCGCTTCAGCGCTTTCTTGAGTCCGGCGCTGTCCACTGTCCGCCAGCGCAAGGATTTATTCGCGCTGACCTGCATTGAAATTATTGACGCCTGCCTGCACGGCAATCCGCCCGCGCAGAAAAAATATATGTTCGAACCGGAAATCATCCGCCGCGAATCCGCCTGATTAATAATTTTCTTTTTTTTGCACCCCTGTGTTGACACGTGTCAAGATGAATATTATAATAACAGTTGACACGTGACAACTTATGTTAAATATGGAGCTGACTATGCAATTACGGTTTAAACTGGGATATATGCCGACGCGGCGGGTATTTTTTTCGCAGGAGGATTCTCTCAAATACAAAGATTTGATTTTACTGAAGATCAAATTGCTGCTGCCGGATATTGACATTGTTGACTTGAGTTTTTTAAGTCCGGAAGGATTGCTGGTAGATGAAAAGGATGCGGAACGCGTGGCACGGGAATTCATTGCAGAAAACGTCGATGCTGTTTTCTGCCCTCACTGCAACTTCGGTTCGGAGGGTGCGGTGGCGATGGCGGCAAGGAAAATCGGCAAACCGTTCCTGCTTTGGGGACCGCGGGATGAAAGTCCGTTGCCGAACGGGGAACGGCTGCGCGATTCACAGTGCGGGTTGTTCGCCACATCCAAAGTACTGCAGCGTTTCGGCGTGCCGTTCAGCTACATCGTCAACTCACGGCTTGACGATCAGGTTTTCGAATACGGACTGGTCAATTTTGTCCGGGCGGCGAATGTGGTCAAGCACTTTACTTCTGCCCGGATCGGTCAGGTTTCGACCCGTCCGCGAGATTTCTATTCGGTCATTGTCAATGAAGGCGAACTGCTGGAAAAATTCGGCATTCAGACCATTCCGATTGATTTGAGCAAGATCGTCAATGAGTGCCGTTCACTGCTTGGTAATGTCACCGTCGCTGTAAAAGATGAAGCAGAAAATTTGAAGCGCAAGGCGGACTTTTCTAAATTTCCCGGTGATGAACTGGTGTTGAAGCTGGCGGCGCTGAAACTGGCGGTCGGCAAATGGGTGAGGGACGAAGGGCTCGACGCCCTGGCATTTCAATGCTGGGATACTTTGCAGCAGGAGCTGAACATCTGTTCATGTTTCGTCCATGCGGTGTTGACAGAGGAAGGCATTCCGGTCGCCTGCGAAACGGATATTCATGGTGCGATCACCTCGCTGATGCTGCAAAGCGCCAGCCATTTCAAAGAACCGACGTTTTTCGCCGACCTGACTATCCGTCATCCGAGTAACGACAACGCCGAACTGCTATGGCATTGCGGTCCGTTTCCGCCGTCTCTGGCCGATGGCAAGTGCGTTATCAACAATCATTTCGTATTGCCCAGCCATGCGCCGGGAGTATGCAACTGGAAACTCAAGGACGGCCACGTGACATTGGCGCGCCTGGACGGCGCCAAAGGGAAATATTCGCTGCTGTGCGGCGAAGGCAACACGGTTGACGGCCCGTTCAATCAGGGGACTTACGTTTATGTGGAAGTAAACGACTGGCCGCTGTGGGAGGAGAAAATCATTTACGGTCCTTACATCCACCACGTTGTCGGAGCTTACGGCAGCTTTTCGCCGGTGTTGTATGAAGCATCCCGATATATCAGCAATCTGGAATTTGATCCGGCGTCACCCGAACTGGACACGATCAAGCGTATTATCCGCAACGGGAAGGAATAAGCCAATGCCGATCATAACCGCAAAAAACGAATCTCTGAAAGTGGTGGATGACGTCATTGAGAATAATGCCTCAATGGCTATTTTCTGCACTGCCAGTCACTGGAATACCGAAGCCATTCTGCTGGCGGCGAAAAAACTCTGCGACAAATACCAGATCGAGAGTGTTCCGCTGGCGATTGCCATGACTTTTAATTATCCCTATATGTCGCAGGCGCAGCGGATAACCCACTGCAAGAATGCTAAACTGGGATTTCAGAGCATTATGGAGCATCTCCGTCTGCTTTGCGACAGCGCCGACTCGCCATACCGGAATATAGTCGTCATGCCGCATCTGGATCACGCCGATCCAGAACGGGACGAGTGGGCCCTTACTGAAGGCACAAAATATCTTGCCTCAGCCATGTTCGACGCCCAGCGTTACCCGGCTGAAAAAAATATGTCCATGACCCGCGATTATGTCGGCAAATATGGCAAAAACATTATGGTGGAAGGCATTATGGAAGAGCTGGTCGTGGCCGGCCGGCATGCCAGAAGTGGCACTCCGTCTGCCGACGGTTATCTTGAGCGGGCTGCCGCGTACGTCAAGACTACCGGCATCGATTTTCTGGTGGCAGACCTCGGAACCGAGCAGCAGGCATCCGGTTGCGGCACAGTAAAATATCTGGAAGAACGTGCCAGGGGCCTGACTTCCGCGCTTGGCCGGAAGATGCTGGTGCTTCATGGAACATCTTCGTTGAATAAAGATCAGATGTTGAGCCTGCCCGGCGATGGCGTAGTGCGCGTTAATATGTGGACGAAGATCGCCCGCGAGGCTGGAAAATACGCCGCATGCAATCTGTTCAAACGAGCTGAAGCTGTATTCAGCGGCGACTTTGAATCGGTCGAGTCAAACCGTTATCTGATGGACTCCATTGACAAGGCCTCTGACATGATGCTGGAGATTCTTGAGACGCTGAACTACGCGAATTTTGCGCGCAAATAACGGAGAGGTGTCACCATGAGTCTGCTGGGCATCGACATCGGGACCACAGGATGCAAAGCTGCGGTATTTGATTCAGCCGGAACGGTTATTGCCTCGGATTACTGCGAATATGACATTATTCGCGGCTTGCCCGGTCAGGCGGAGCTGGACAGCGCCGATGTCTGGAACAAGGTTTGCCGGGTGATTGCCTCATGCTCAAAACAGTCCGGCGCTGACCGGATCGAAGCTCTCTTGGCAGCTTCGATGGGGGAAGCGATGGTGCCGGTCGACAGCCAGGGCCGTATCTGCGGCAATTCCGTGTTGGGTACGGATACCAGAGGCGCGAAATACCTTGACCGGCTGACCGCATTAATCCCGGCGAACGAAATTTACCGGATTACCGGACAACCCGCCGGAACCGGCTACGCGCTGCCGAATCTGTGCCGGATTAAAGCCGAAGAACAGGAACTTTATCAACGAACATTCAAATTTCTGCCGTGTGCGGATTTTGTCACTTTTATGCTGACCGGTAAAATGACGGCGAATTATTCCCTGGCCTGCCGTACTATGCTGTTTGACCGCAAGGGGGGCTGCTGGTCGCAGAAAATTGCGGTTGCGGCGGAATTTGATCTGGAAAAATTACCGGACTTGCGTCCTTCCGGGCAGGCCCTGGGGCATATATCCGCAAAAATGAGTACGGAATCGGGATTGCCGCCGGATGTTCAAGTCGTAACCGGAACTCATGACCAGTGTGCCGCCGCCCTGGGCTCCGGAGTCAGCCGGGCCGGAACCGCCATGCTGGGACTGGGCACTTATGCCTGCATGGTCATGGTTCATGATCAGCCGGACACGAATTCGCCGTTTGTCCGGCTTGGTGTGAATATTGAAAGTCATGCAATACCGGAACAATATGTGAGCTTTATCTATCACGGCGCCGGCGGCGCACTGGTTAAATGGCTGCGGGACGAGATGTTTCGCGATCTGCAAGACGGCAACGCATATCCGCGCATGTTTGCGGAATTGAGCCAGTCGAAAAATACTCCGGTAGTATTGCCCTACTTTGCTGAAACCGGGCCGCTGGACTATGCGGAAGGCGGACATGGCGCGATCTGCGGATTGTCGCTTTCCCATTCCCGTGCGGATATCCTGAATGCCGCGCTCCAGGGGATCATTTTTTATTTCAAAGATGCGCTGGACCGGCTCCGGACCGCCGGCAGTCCGGTACGGAGCGTTCATGTTTCCGGCGGCGGCGCGGAATCGGAAGCATGGCGGCAGATGATTGCCGACATCCTTGATATTCCGGTCATCAATCCGCAGGTCAAGGAATGCGGAGCGCTTGGTGCCGCTATTGTCGCCGGCGTCGGAACAGGACTTTACAAATCCTTTGACGTGGCGATAACCAGTCTGGTCAAAATTGAAAATGAGTTTCAGCCGCAACACGAACACAAAAAACAGTATGCCGCGGCCTTCGAACATTATTTCAGTTTGAAGACAGCTCTTTCAGCATGTAGAATATAATTAAGACAATTAAATCGGGGATGCCAATGTATTTCAACTTCAAAAACTATTCGGTCAATTACGATGAGAACGCGCATACTTTTTCCTGCTTCCACAGACCGGATGGACAGACGGAGGAACGGTCCTTCATAAATAACGCCGCAGTCTCCGTCCGCAGCTACCAGGGCGAATCGATTTCACCGGATGACTACAAAAAAGTCGAAAGTAAGCAGCAATTTAATCTCGGCAGCCATGTGCTGAGCATAGTCTATTCGGACGGCCCCAGTGGCGCACCGGTTCTGGAACTGCACTTTACGCTGGATTCTACTTCGCTGCATATCCGTACTTTCGCCCGCGCCATCGTCCATATTGACGGCATGCTGTTATGGGGTGACGATCCGGCAAACTCCACCTTCGGCATACGCTTGAACACCGAAGATCATAATCTGCGCACAGCCTGCGGCCCGGCCTGCTCAATTCACGACAACGCCCTCTTCGACCGGCTTTACGATAAAGTGCTTGAATTCAAAGCATCCGATAAGTTCAAAGTCCGCTATGACTGGAATACCGGCGGTTACCGCTTTCACTTCGAGAACGGAATTGACCATGGACGAACTTTTTCGTTCAAAATCCATGAGGATTACTGCAAACGCAAGTTCAATATTCCTTACTCCCCCATCGACAAGCGTCACGGTTTTAATACTCCCCCGGTCGGCTGGATGACCTGGTATTCCGTTCAATTCAAAGCGAATGAGCAAATTGTACTGGAAAATGCAAAGCTGCTTTCAGCAACTTTCGGTAAATACGCGGAAAAGCTCTGCCTCTGGGTGGACTGGGAATGGAACCATAAAGCCTTTGACGGTCTCGGCCAGGAAGGCGTCGATACCTTTACTCCAAGAAAAGAAGCTTATCCCGCCGGCCTGGCCCATGTCGCGGAGGAGATTGAAAAACTCGGACTGATTCCGGTGCTTTGGATCGGCGCGACCAATGACGGGCAGCAGAACCATTTGCTCTGGCAGCACCCCGAATGGCTGCTGGCGCATAAACCTGAATGGTGCGGCCAGTGGTGGATCGATCCCAGCCATCCGGGTGTTATTGAAGAGTATATCCCGGCCATCTTCAAACAAATCATGAAATGGGGATTCAAAGCCATTAAATGGGACTGTTTCCCGGCCACTTTCACAATTTGCGATGCCTTCCATTCGAAATTCCACAATCCGGATATCGCTACCGATGCCGCCATGCGGAACTTGGTCAAGGCGGCACGGAAAACCGTCGGGCCTGATGTCTATATGCTCTCCTGCGCCGGCAACACCGAGCGGGACATCACTTTTGCCATGGACCAGTTCAGCGCCGCCAGAATCGGCGGCGACATCTTCGGCTGGAACGACTTCATTGCGAATTCAATCGAACGCGTTTTCCACTTCTACCCCTGGCACAACGTCGTGTTCTATGCGGACGGCGACAATCTGGTATTGCGCAGCGAATTCAACACTACGGCGCAGGCCCGCTCACGCGTTTCATTCTACGGACTCACCGGACTGCCGGTAACCATCGGCGACAATCTGCCGGATCTGGACGAGGTACGCATTGATATGTTAAAGCGGATAATGCCGGTTGCTGACATTCATCCGATGGATCTTCAGCAGAAGAGTTACGGCGACGGCTATGTGCTGGTCAACCTAACGGTCTGCAGGGAGTTCGGCGACTGGAATGTCGCCGGTATTATGAACACGAAGGATGAGGTGCTGGAACTGAAACTCAGCCTGGAATCCGATTTGCATATTGATACTCGCAACGGTCTGTGTTATGCGGTCTATGATTTCTGGAAAAATGAATTCATGGGGGTTCACGGCGATGCGCTTCAAGTGTCAATCGCTCCAATGGATACTGCGGTATTGCGCATAACCCCGCTGACATTGCATCCGCAAGTTATCTCAACCTCAAGGCACATAACCCAGGGAGCCTGCGATTTAAATTCCTTATGCTGGGATGACGCTGCAAATATTTTATCCGGCAGCTCGAAATGTGTTGAAGGTGAAGTTTACCGCCTGACTTTATACATTCCCGAAGGTTATGAATTTGTAAGTGTCGATTGCGACGGGAAAACAAACTTCACTGGCGAAGGTTGTATCTTGAAAGTTGATATTAATCCCGTCAACAGCGGAAATATTGCATGGAAACTGAATTTCAAAGGGAGCTGTGCTGTATTAGTTTAAAATTTAAAAACTCTGAAATTCACATGTCAATAGTGTTTCAAGATCATGGAGCATCCCGGTTGTGCCACTGACGAATCAATTAAAGATTGAGGTCAAAACAAAATTTGAGTTAATTTAAATGCCCTGCAAGGCTATCATTTCTGAGGTTTGGGATGGCTCAAGGCATAAACTATAATATTCACGCCCATCTTTATTGACAGGGTTTCATTCTGGTAGCTGTACCATGATTTACCGTGATCCACCCGCAAAAGCCGGCTTTTCCATCCGCAATGAATATCGCCGGAGGTAAGAAAAGCAACCAGGCGGCCATTCAGATAAAGTCCCCAGCCGCCGTACTTCTGGCACCTGGGATGGGGGTTGGGCGCTCCGGCAGGCAAGTCATGGAAACAGTGATAAATCGCATGGCTGTCCGGCAGTTTTTCCATTTTAGCGCCGAAGGCCCGCTCAATCGCCGCCTTGAAACTTTTGAAAAAGCCGTCGCCTTTAAAATCATCGACGCAATCGTCAGCGTAGACAAATCCGCCTTGCTGCAAATATTTTTTCAGGTTTTCCAGATCGCCGGCGGAGGGCCTGAATTCGCCGTTTGCGGTAATGAAAAGGATGGGATACTTGACCATTTCATTTAATTTTTTCAGGTCTGCGCTATTCCATCCCGGATCAACATTTACAGAAGTATCCTTTTTTACATGTTCCAGCATCATTACGTCTGCTTCAGGATAACTGTTCCACGGATCATTCTTGATTACCGCCGGAACGAATTTTATTCTTGCCATCGCAAACGGTCTGGCTGCCGTAAACTGATTCCCGGCAGTTGCAAGCCAGTCTTCAGTATTTTTTTTGTCACCCGCATACAGTTCATTAAGTTTTGCCTGCTCTGCCGGATCTTTAACGGTTGCCTCGGCAGGAACTATTGAGTCATCTGAATCGTTATTTATCTTCATATCTTCAATGGTTTGGGAATGTACCTGATATCTTTTTGCTTTTTTTGAGGTAGAATACTGGTCATTCGTATTATTGTTCGGATAAATTACGGTTCCGTCCCGCCTGGTGATCGTTACGTATCTTCGATAGTTGTTAATTGCCGGCATCTGCTGATTGGTCGCGGCATTGATATTCTGCGCCTGATTGTTGACTGTCGTTACAATATTATTCTTTGTCTTGTCCTTGTCCTTGTCCTTGTCCTTATCTTTATCCTTGTCTTTATCTTTGTCCTTATCTTTATCCTTCGTTTTGTCATTTTCTTTGTTTTTCTGATCAGTTGCAACAGCCACGCGTTCTTTTTTCTTGTCATTTTCAGCAGTAGTGTTGTTCTTTATTTCTATTTTAAGCTTTTCCTTTGCCGTCGCGATTTTATCCGGGCTTTTCGGCACCGGAATTACTGTCACGGCGGTGGCACCGTTGCTTTTAGGGTAGTTGACGGGATTTGCCTCCGCCGGGGTGACGGCATCTTTTGATTTTGCCGGATCGGTATCACTTCTGGTTTCGGCACAGGCGAACTGAGTTAAAATCAACATGCATACAATCATTGCCGGAAATTGCAACTTCATATCCTTCTCCATAATCTTTTTAAGTATACGCTAAAACATATATCAATCTAATCTCTGTGGATAAAAATTAAAGAGGAAGTAAAAAACATTTTTGCACTTTTGCGTGAAGCCGGTTTGATTTATACTCAATTTTTGGCTATCTTTCCGCAGTATTAAAATCTTAGTAAATAAAGGCCGGCACAATGGACGCATTGCGCAAAAAACTGCTAAAATACCAGAAGAACGAGATCACGGAGCATCTCGTTTATATGAATCTGGCAAATCAGGCAAAAGGGAATAACGCCGTCCTTCTGAAGAAAATCGCGGACGACGAACTGCGCCACTACTATCAGTTCCGGGAATTCACCGGTCAGGACATCCGCCCGGATAAAGTGAAAGTTTTCTTCTATTCCTTCATCACGGTAATACTGGGATTGACATTCACGCTGAAGATGATGGAGAATGGCGAAGAGGCGGCCGAGGAAAATTATGAGACCGTCGAAGACTCGTTTCCGGAAATCCAGAAAATCATCCTTGACGAAGTGAGCCACGAGCAGCTTCTGCTGGCGGAAGTTGACGACGAGCGCCTGAACTATCTCGGCTCCATCGCCCTGGCACTGAACAATTCGGCTCAGGAGTTCACGGGAATCGCCGTGGGGCTTACTTTTGCCCTGCAGAACGCAAAGGCGACCGGCAGCACGACTCTGGTGAGCGGTCTGGCGGCGACCCTGGCCATGATGGCTTCCGAATACCTGTCGCAGAAAACGGAAAGCCGCGAAGACGTCAAAGGCAATCCTTTTAAAGCCGCACTTTACGCCGGCGGGGTCTATCTCTTCATGGTGCTGCTCATTGTCACTCCTTATTTCATCTTCCCAAGCCATATCCACGCGATGCTCGTCACCGTTGCGGCCGTGTTCATCGTCATGGTGATATTCTCTTTTTTCATGTCGGTGGTTAAAGACCTCAGGTTCAGCAAAGTCCTGCTCGAAGGCCTGGCGATCACCGTTGTGGTCGTCATTGCTTCCTATGTGATCGGCATCATGGCCAGTAAATATCTGGGCCTGGGACGCTGATTTCAAGGATATGCGGTTGGTTCAAAATCATCAGACCATTTGCCGGAACCGGCGTCCGGCAAATAATCAACTCAGGAACTCACGGCGCTTTATGTGAATTCTCTAATTCCAGGAAACGATATTTCTGCTTGACAAAATGACTGTTCAAACGTATAATTAAACTGTGCAGTTGAATTAGCGGTTGAATAATTGTAGCGGGATATCTATCATGTCTGTCAGAAAAGACGGTGAAGAAACCAGGACCAGGATTCTTGAGATCGCCGGCGATGTGTTTGGCGAAAAAGGCTATCGCGATGCGACTCACGCCGAGATTTGCCGGCGCAGCGGGGCAAATACCGCCGCCATCAATTACCATTTCCGGAGCAAGGAAAAACTGTATATCGAAGCATGGCAGACGGCATTCCGTAATTCGCTGGAAGCCTATCCTCCGGATGGCGGAATTGCGCCGGATGCATCTGCCGAAGAACGGCTCCGGGGCCGGATAAATTCGATTATCCGGCGGGTTGCCGACCCCAATAATAAATCCTTTGAAATCATTTACCGGGAAATGGTCAATCCGACCGGATTGCTGTCCGAGGCCATGCAGGAGGCAATCGAGCCGGTCCGCAAAGGAATGAAAGAGGTTATCCGGGAACTGCTCGGCGAAAAAGTCCCGCCGCGTCAGGCGGAACTCTGCATGACCAGTATTTTAGCTCAATGTCTGCATCCGGTGATGCGGGCGCGGCGTTCCGGAGCATTGAAAGGCCCCGCGCGTTCTTCCGGGTTTGAGCCGCGGGAAATGGCTGATCATATAGCCGCGTTCAGCCTGGCCGGCATCCGCGAAATCAGGCGTCAGGCGGAAAGCGGCAAATGACGAAGTATCAAAGATTGAACATTCCGGTTCCGCCGATGCTGGACCGGGGCTATTTTATAATTCAAATTGAGGTGATTTTATGAAACGCTGGCTGATTATTACAGTTTCGATACTTATACTGGGCGGCGGCATTGCCGCGGGAATATGGTATTACCGCAACAATTCCGCGGACAGCGCCGTTTCCTACAGGACGGCGAAAGTGCAGAGCGGCGATCTGGTGGCCGGGATAAATGCCACGGGCACGATCGAGCCGGAGGAGGTAATCAACGTCGGCGCCCAGATTGCCGGGCAGATTCTGAGTTTCGGCAAAGACAGAAACGGGAAGACGATAGATTATGGTTCGGAAGTGGAGGAAGGCACAGTTCTTGCCCGGATTGATGACATAATGTATGCGGCGGAACAACTCCAGGCGGAAGCCCAGGTGCGGCTGGCTCAGGCTTCGGCGCTGCGGGCTGAAGCCGACCTGAAGCAGATGGCTGCCAAACTGGACCTTGCTCAGCGCGACTGGGCCCGTGCCCAGAAACTGCGGCCGTCCCAGGCGCTTGCCGAATCGGCTTACGACTCGTTCAAGTCAGCTTTGGATGCCGCGATTGCCAATAAGGCTGTTGGAGAAGCCGCTATTCTGCAGGCAAAGGCGACGCAGGCGTCCTCGGAGGCCATGCTGCAGAAGGCCCAGCGCAATTTGAGTTACTGTACCATTAAATCTCCGGTCAACGGGATCGTCATTGACCGCCGGGTCAACATCGGGCAGACCGTGGTGGCCAGCCTCAATGCGCCGAGCCTTTTTCTGATAGCCAAAGACCTCAAACGCATGCAGGTATGGGTGTCGGTCAACGAGGCGGACATCGGCAAAATCAGTCCCGGACAGCCGGTGACTTTTACGGTTGACGCGTTCCCCGACGAAGTGTTCAAAGGCGAGGTCGGCAAAATCCGGCTGAACGCCTCAATGACGCAGAATGTCGTGACTTTCACGGTTGAAGTCATTACCGATAATTCCAGCGGCAGACTGCTGCCGTATCTTACCGCCAGCGTCCAGTTCGAACAGGCCCGGCGCAGTGACGTGCTGCAGGTGGCGAACGCCGCCTTGCGCTGGACGCCGAAACCTGAGCAGATTTCGCCTCAGTTCCAGAATCAGCCGGCGGCAAACGGTGAAACTCCGGAGAAAAACAAAGAGAAAGACAAGGATAAAGATAAAGACAAGGGCAAAAAGAAGCGCCGCGACAAAGCAGGCGAACAGAAGGCCGGGCTGGTATGGGTGCAGGATGGCGACCATGTTAAACCGCTCAAAGTCAATGTCGGCATTACCAATGGCTCAACCACGGAAGTCAGCGGGGATGAAATCAGGGACGGCATGGAAATAATTGTCGGACAGCGCATCGCGGAAAAAGGGGCGTCCGCCACCACCAACCCGTTCACCCCGCAGATAGGCAACAGAAGAAGATGAACCTTATCGAACTCAAAAATATCCGTAAAACATACCACCTGGGCGAAATTGACGTGCCGGTGCTGAAAGGCGTGTCAATGGCGGTCGCCCGCGGTGAACTCGTGGCGCTGATGGGCGCTTCCGGATCGGGCAAGAGTACGCTGATGAACATTCTCGGCTGCCTGGACCGTCCCAGTTCCGGCGAATACTGGCTGGACGGACAGGAAGTTTCCAGCTATTCCAACGACCAGCGGGCGATGGTCCGCAACCAGAAGATCGGCTTCGTCTTCCAGAGTTTCAATCTGCTTTCGCGAACCAGCGCATTGGAAAATGTCACCATGCCGCTGACTTATACTGCCGACTTCCTGACGCCGAAGGAGCGGCATGAACGTGGGATGGCAATGCTTACCCGCGTCGGCCTGGATGACCGCAGCCATCATCATCCGTCCCAGCTTTCCGGAGGGCAGCAGCAGCGGGTGGCGATCGCCAGGGCGCTGATCAACAATCCCCCGGTGCTTTTCGCCGACGAGCCCACCGGCAATCTCGATTCGAAGACCAGCGAGGAAGTCCTGCGGATGTTCAAACAGCTCAATGAGGATGACGGCATCACGATCATTCTGGTTACCCACGATGTCACTGTTGCAAATCACGCCAGACGCACCATCCATATCCATGACGGCCTGATTGTGGACGGGGCATACAGTCACAGCGGAGCGCCTGAAACCGACGGAGGCAGAATATGAAACTTCAGGGAACGCTGCATACCGCCATGCGCGCATTGTGCCGCAACCCGATGCGGGCGCTGCTGACCACCCTGGGTATTGTTATCGGGATCGGGGCGGTCATTGCCATGATGGAAATCGGTCAGGGGTCATCCGCCGCCATTCAGAAGTCCATCACCAGCATGGGCGCGAACAACCTGCTGATTCTGCCGGGCACAGCTTCCTCCGGCGGCGTCAGTTTCGGCGCCGGCAGCACCATGACGCTGACCCCGGGCGACTACGAAGCGATTGTCCGTGACTGCCCGGCGGTCCGCTGCGGCGCGCCGATTGTCCGTGCCAGAACTCAACTGGTCTACAACGGCCGCAACTGGGTGCCCCAATCGATGAGCGGTTCAACCCCGTCGCTGCTGGAAGTCCAGTTGTGGAAAGACCTGGCCGACGGCGAATGTTTTACCGACCGCGATGTGCTTAACGCCAACCGGGTCTGCCTCGTCGGACAGACCATTGCCCGCGAACTTTTTCAAGGCGAAAACCCCATCGGCAAGGAACTGCGCATCAAGAACGTCGCATTCAAAGTCATCGGGGTTTTGAGCGCGAAAGGCGCGAATATGGTCGGCATGGACCAGGACGACATTGTCATCGCGCCATGGACCAGCATCAAATTCCGGGTAAGCGGCTCCAGTCTCACCAATACCAATCAGAGCAGCAACGCCGCTGCTTCTTCCGTCAATACGCTCAGCCAGATCTATCCCAGCAGCCAACTGGCGCTCTATCCGGACAAGTCCGACACCCAGCTTGCGGATTCGATGCTGACTGTGCGGTTTGTCAATGTTGACCAGATTCTCGTCTCGGCAGTGTCGCCGGAGGAAATCCCGGCGGCGATTCAGCAGATGACCACTGTGCTGCGTGAGCGTCACCGGCTGCAGCGCGGCGAACCTGACGATTTCAGCATCCGCGACATGACCGAAATGTCCAAGGTGCTGACCTCCACCACCAAACTGATGACCAACCTCCTGCTTTGCGTCGCCATGATCTCGCTCGTAGTCGGCGGCGTCGGCATCATGAATATCATGCTGGTGTCGGTGACGGAACGCACCCGCGAGATCGGCTTGCGGATGGCTGTCGGCGCCCGGGGCAGGGACATCCTCTGGCAGTTCCTGGTTGAAGCCGTGGTGCTCTGTCTGGTCGGCGGAATAATAGGCATTATTCTCGGACACGGCGGATCGCTGGCGGTTGAAGCGTTCCTGCACTGGCCGATTGCCACATCCCCGACGGCGATTGTCTCCGCCGTGGGAGTTTCCGCCACCGTCGGCATCGTTTTCGGCTTCTATCCGGCATGGAAAGCTTCGCGCCTCGATCCCATTGACGCCCTGCGCTACGAATAAACCCCGGCGCTCAATTGGCCATTTTGGACAGCCACTCCGACACTTTGGATACCCGCTGAGCACAACACGTTTTTCGTAATCCGGGTCCGATGGGTCTTATGGGTCTTATGGGTCTTATGGGTCTTATGGGTCTTATGGGTCTTATGGGTCTTATGGGTCTTATGGGTCTTATGGGCCATTTTGGACAGACACTCCGGTCGAGTAGACATAATATGGTCTTCTGCGTTTAGGTTTATTTTGTATTCCCTGTTATCTCCGCCCTTTCGGTTTGCGGAGTGTCACAATATTCCAACCATTCGAAGAAGACTTCA
>Ga0172379_10006551_pt1 | contig 15511 bp, 22 predicted proteins | sample GrowelOW334metaG_FD_119756 | JGI IMG/M metagenome (GOLD analysis project Ga0172379, IMG submission 119756) | Groundwater microbial communities from an aquifer near a municipal landfill in Southern Ontario, Canada - Groundwater well OW334 metaG | ecosystem: Environmental > Aquatic > Deep...
ATAAAACATTTATTCAATTCTTTATCTGAAGGAAGATACCAAGTTGTTTCTGAAAAAGATTCAATCACAAGAATGTTCGGGCATATTGCTAAAGGAACATATTCTCAAATAAGAGGGCATTTTGGTTGGTTTTATGACAATGAATTTTATTCTGAAGAAGAAAAGAAAATGGGATTGCCAAACGCGTGAGGTTTTTATGTCTGAAATTAAAACCCAATTCTAAAAAATTGGGTCGTAAGCTTACTGGTTTTAATTTCGGAGCATCCTAAAAACAAGTGCCAATCAAACCACCCCTTTTAAGGTGTGATGGCACATTGTTTTTTTGATTTTACAGACTCAAATTTATTCTTTAACAAAAACATTTCCAAATCACATAATTTCTCTATCCTCTCTTCTGCTCCTGTTTTTTTAATTTCTATTTTTGTAGCGTATCTTTCATTCTGTGAACAAAAAAAATTAGAGGGTTTACCTGATATATCAAAAACATATTGTTGCGTCCCATCAAATCCGTAATGAATTGGAGAATTAAATTCTCCTCTATGAAATAATGAAAATTTTTCTTCAACCTCTTTTCTTATTCTAATATCTTCTGGGCAATTTTCCTGAACATCTTCTAATATTGGACTGCCATGATGAGAAACATCTTCTTGAGATGTAACAGAGGTATATTCTTTGGAGTAAGTTATTTCTTTTATAACCATAATCTTAAATTTTTTTTAAGTTTAAAATTATTATTATTCTGTATTATTCATTATTTCTTTTTATAAACTTGTAATGAGCATCTTTTGTTTCTTTGTTTTCCGTTTTCTCTTTTAGAGTATAAATCTTTTTTCCGTTTTTTAGAAAATAACGCAATTTCATTTTTTTTGTTGTTTTTTTGGTATGTGTAATTTTCCAATATTTATTTTTTTTGGAGAAATTGCGATTATTCCCTGTTCATAAATATGATGTTTGTAATAATCAAACCATCTTGCTTTAAAAAAATTGTCTGTTAATCGCAGGTTTTTTCCATTCCATGGGTCATTTAATATTAGAAAGTCCTTTTTGTAACCTACTATAACTGCATAGTGTATATCATTGCTTGAAATTTCAACATAATTTACTATTACTGGTATTCCTAAATCAATAAAATGCCTTACTTCATGAAGAGTTGATTCGTTGTTTACATAACAATAAAACTTGTTTTTTAAAATTGTTTTCACCATATTTTTGTGCGGGGTTCCTGTTTTTTCTTTGGTTTTTGCCTCTCTTGCCAAGACATCCTGCTTTTTTTTAACTCCATAAAAATGGAAAATCATCTGCAAACATGCAGGACCGCAGTAATAAAGTGTTTTTTGCTTGTAAAATGGAACTTTCAATCTCATTTTTATATTAATGAAACAAGCTTTAAATCTTTTTTTATTTGACAGAAAACTCAAAACCCTTTTTTTTGGATTGATTCTCTATATTCTTCAAAATTTCCTGTATCTTATTATCTGCTTTTTTCAAATCAGAAGATTCTATTTTTATAGAATATTTTCCTGCTGCAAGATATCTTATTTCTGCTTCATTTGTATTGAGCATATTTTTTATTAAAGTCATTCCATTTGGATTTGTTGTTTTTAAGAAAAACTCTTTTTTTATTATGGACTTTTTCTTTTTTTGAGAATTTAATATCAAAAGTATTCTTTCTGAATTTTCTTTTTCGATTATTTTTTCCAAAATTTTTGGATTGGTTTTTGCCTCTTCTAAAAATTCAACAAGCGAATTTTCTTTTTTTATTTCTTCTATAACTTTTTCTGTTTTTTCTTTGAGAATGCTTTTTAATATGCTGACCATCTTTTTTTCGTTGTCATATTTTTCCAAAATTTCTTTTCTTTCTTTCAGGGAAACTCTTCTTAAACTAAGATAAATGTTTCCGTTATCCCCTATTTTTAATATCTTGCAGACAATTTTCTTTTTTGGGACAACATAGTCCCTTATGTTTCTAATTCTTCCTGGAGCTATCTCACTTGTTATAATGCTCCCTTCTTTTTCTGTTCCTTCTATTTTTACAAACACCATTGTGCCTTCGATTTTTTCAACTATGCAGAGAACTAAATCTCCTTCTTCTAATTTTTCCATAGAAATAGGGGGAAGAATAGGGTTTTAAAGGTTGCGAATTTAATTTATTTTTACTTTTTCTATCTCAAAATTCTTTTTCAAATCGTTTATGAATTCTTCTTCTTTATCTTTTTCTATAATACAACCTGCTGCGAATTCATGCCCTCCGACTTCTCCCCCGATTTTTGTTATAACTTTGTTTAATACTTCTCTTACATTTTTTCCATTTCTTCCAACACTTCTTGTTGAAACTTTTATTTTTTCTTTATCATAAGCCATAGCAATGATTATTGTGCCTTCTTCATAAACAAACGAATTTGAAATTATGCTCGCGATGGTTCCTATAATTGTGTCTTTTATCTGATTTTTTGCATTTAATATTACATAGCCATTTCCTTCCACTTTTTCAATTCCATTAGAAACATATTCTAATCCTGAAACTAATAGTTGTTTGTATTTTGCATGAATTGATTCTGCTTGTTTTTTTGCTTCTGGAATTTCCATGCACAATTGTATTGCTATTCCCGAATTTCCAAAACGAGAACATGCATTAATCATAGCACTGAGTTCTCTTGCATCTTCCAATTTATTAAACAATTTTATCAAAAAGATATCCCCAATAATTTCTTCTTCTGATTTTGTTTTTGGTTTTCTTAACAAGATTGCTGTAACTAATTTGGACATTTCTTTTTCATCTAGCTCCATTATACTTTTATATTTTCCATCTTTTTGAGTTATTTCAGTTTCTCTCAATAATTCTAAAACCCCTTTTATATTTCCTGTTATTCCTGGCAAATATGGATTTGAAGAATATTCCAATACTTTATTTATTGGGCGTGTGGAAGGATACAAAAGCAAACCCCTTTTTTTTATAACTTCACTATCTCCAATAATTTGCATATTCACTTTTTCTATGCTTTTTTCCATGCAATCTCCCACCATTCCCAAAATTGCTAATTTGGACAAGTCCCTATTGGGTGAGATTTCCCTGCAAAATAAATATGTCAAACCAGATGCGCTTATTTTTTCTTTTGTATCCAGCTCAGGATTGATTATGCTCACATTTTCAGGTATTTTTTGGATTACTTCATGATGGTCTATAACAAAAACATCTTTTAGTCCAGAGTCAGCTATGTGATTCATACTTCCAGAAGCCAAATCTAAAAAAATATTTACTCTTTCTCTTGACAAATTTTTTATTATTTTTTCATCAAGAGATTTTACTATTTTTACATGAAAAATCTTGTCAAGTTTTCTCAATGTTTTTACTAGTATTGTTGCTGATGTTATTCCGTCTGTGTCAAAATGGCTTATGATTTGTATTTCCTTGTCTTTTGTCACTTCCAGAAATTTTTTTGCAATTAATTCAATCCTCTTTTCCATTCTTAATCCTATAATTTAGCTAAATAATTATTTAACTTTGAAATAAGCTTTCGCTTTTCTTACATGAGCAGAAATTCTATCAACTTCTCTTTTTGCTCTTTTATCTTGCTTGTTAGTTTTAAAATGAGTTCTTAATTTTTCCAACTTGTTTTCTATGTTTTTCAAATCTGCATTAACATAAGCATTTTTTTCTTCTAATATCTTTTTTATTTTTTTATTGTGTTCTTTTGGGTGGATTCCTTCTCTTCTTAAGGTTTCACCTATCTTTTCAGAAGTCAGTCCTTTTTCTGAGAGTTCCATAACTTTTTTTGTAAAATCTGCTTCTGAAAGTTTTACATTTTCTACTTTTTTCTTTGTTTTTTTTGCTTTTTCTTCAGCCATGTTATTAAATGGAAAATTTGTTTTAAAAACCTTTAGATAATCCATTAAGAAAACCTTTAAAACCTTTTGGTTTTTATCATTTATAGAGCCCCTTAGTATAGTGGTCAAGTATATTGCCCTTTGGTCGAGCAAGTTCGTGAGGTTTGCCTTAACAAATATCGAACGAGCTTGAGAGATAGGCAGTGACCCAGGTTCGAATCCTGGAGGGGCTATTTTTTATATTCGAACCTGAGAAGGTTTGAATCACTTCAATTCGATTAGTTAAGAATTGAAGTTTCCAAAAATTCAGGATGAATTTTTTAGAACTGGAGGGGCTATTCTCCTTTTAGAACAATCTAATCAAATTTTTCTTTTCCTAACCAGCCCTTTTTCTTGGATAAAATTATCATAATTATCACTGAAATAAACATAATTCCTAAAATATAAACATACGCAAAAGGATTGTTTTGCATAGGGAGTTTTACATTCATTCCATAAAATCCAGTAATTACTGTCAAAGGCATTATTAAAGCCATAATTATTGTTAATGCTCTTATCGTTTCATTCATTTTTGTAGAACTAATAGACATGTAAATATTTCTCATACCATTCATTCTTCCTAGCATAGTTTTCAGTCCTTCTGTTGTTCTAAATGCATGGTCATGTATATCCCTAAAATAAGGAATTAAATCATTATTAATGTAATTATCTGCTGGTTTTGTAAGATTGAGACAAACATCTGTTATAGACTCTGTTAGTTGCCTGAATTCTAAAAATAATAATTCTTTTGAAAATATTTTTTTAAGGGTTTCTTTATCATGTTTCTCTGTAAATTCTCTTTCAATTTTCTTAAGAATTTCACCAAATTCAATTTTTGTTTTAAGATATTTATCTACTTCTTTGTCCAGTATATAATGGGCTATGTAATCTTCATCTTTTTTTAAGAAATTTTCTATTTTTTTATTATTTTTTGAGAGTTCTTCGATTATTTCATTTGGTTCATCGTTGATTGTTACAATATATTTTTCTCCGATTATAAATGAAATATTATAGGTTTCTATAATTGTGTTTTTTATTTCCTTAATCCCCTTAAATACTATAAAAGTATATTCTTCGAATTCTTCATATTTTACTCTTGTTTGCTGTGTGGAAATATCTTCAATTGTAGTTGGATGAATTCCTAGAATTTCTTGAAGTATCTTTTCTTCTTCTTTAGAAATGTTGGATGCTTTTATCCAAATTTTGTTTTGAGTTTTATCAAGACATTTTTTTAATTCAGAAGTTTCTATTTTTTGTATATTCTTTTTATTATATAAAAAATTAATAAGCATAAATTAAAGTTATAATTGGGATATTTAAGCTTTTATTTAATTCTTGTATCTCCCTCGCTTTTCAACTGCATTTAATCTTTCAAAAATATTTTTTGATTCAGAGTAATCTGTTTTATAACCCTTTTCAAATTCTTTAAATAAAACTTCCCAATTCTCAAAATGTTTTGCCTCTAATGCTTGTTTGAGAAGATGGATGTCCACGGCTTTATCTTCTATTTTTTTTGAGATATAACCCAAGCCAAAGTCAATAAAAAAGATTTTGGGATTATTTATCACCTCTTTTTTTTTATCTATTTTTGAATGTTGATTATCCATACATAAATAACTTTTATCACCTCTTTTTTTATTCGGGTTTAACACATCTTTTTGTAAGAAATAATCTTCTTCAACCAAAATCATGTTGCTTGTTGTTAAGTCGCCGTGAATGATATCTTTTTGATGAAGTTTTGCGACATCTTGCCCTATTTGATTTAAAATTTGTTTTTGTTTAGGCAAGTGGAATTTATCCAGATACTCTGAAAGTTTTTTGCCGTAGATAAAAGGCATGATTATCTTAAATTTGTCTTTGTTATCAATAGAAGGTAATGGAGCATTTATTATCTGAGCCGTTTTGATTAATAGTTTTGTTTCACTTCTTGTTCTTAATTTTCTAATCTTTTCATCAAGTTGTGTAATTCTGTAAGATTTTTTTATTCTGTCTTTAATTACCTTATTCCCTTCTTTGTATATTATAGCTTCTGCGCCTGCGAAGACACCTAATCGGTTTCTTTCGCTTAATCTTCCCCTTGAATTTCTGCTCACGGCTGATGCTATTATTTTTGATTTGGGTTTCATATCTTTATTAACAACAATGTTTTTTAAAAGGTTTTATATCTTAATTTTATGGAAGAAACAAAAGAAATTTTAAATCTGGCTGTTGATGCACAAGTTAAAGGAGACCTTGAAAAAGCCAAGCAGTTGTATACTCAGATAATTAAACAAAACCCAAAAGATGTTAATGCACTTCACCTTCTTGGACTTGTTGAACATCAAAAAGGAAATGCTGAAAAATCTGTTGAATTAATAAAAAAAGCAATTGAATTAAATCCACGAGTTGCTATTTTTTATGGAAACCTCGGGATGGTTTATGATAAATTGGGTTTGGAAGAGGATTCAATAAAAAGTTTTGAAAAAGCAATCGAATTAGATTTTGATTATCCTGATTCTTGGATGGCATATTACAATCTTGGAATTTCTTATTCTAAAAAAAGAGAAATTGAAAAAGCAATTGAATATTATAATAAAGCAATTGAATTAAACAAGAAATTTTATGATGCTTATTGGAATAAGGGGTTAGCTTTGCTGACTCTTGGAAGATTTGAACAGGGATTTCAGAATTTTGAATTTAGATTTGAAAAGAAAACCCCTATTGATTCTAGAATTTTCGATAAACCAAAATGGAAAGGAGAGGATTTAAACAACAAAAAAATATTGGTTTTGTGGGAGCAAGGATTTGGAGATGCAATTCAATTTGCAAGATATTTTAAATTATTAAAAGAAAAAGGAGCTTATGTTATTTTTGAATGCAAACCCCAAATAAAAAAATTATTTCAAAATATTGAAATTGATGAATTGATTGAGAAAGGAATAGATATTTCAAAAATTGATTATGATTTTTATATTCATATTATGAGTTTGCCGAAATTGTTTAAAACTAACTTGGATAATATTCCTTGTAAAATTCCTTATTTGAAAGCTGATGAAAAACTTGCTGAAGAATTTGCAAGATATTTTGACAAATTCAAAGATAAATTCAAAATTGGAATTGTTTGGCAAGGAAATCCTGAACAAGAAAATAATAAAAATCGTTCGTGTGATTTTGAAGATTTTGAGAAATTAGTGAAAATACCCAATGTTCAATTATTCTCTTTGCAGAAAGGAATAGATTTTTCTAAATTAGAAAATTTTGGAGTTATTGACTTAAGTGATAATATAACTGATTTTGCAGATACTGCTGCTATTATCGAAAATCTTGATTTGATTATTTCTGTTGATACTTCTGTTGCTCATCTGGCAGGAGCTATGGGAAAAAATGGTTGGATTTTATTATGCTATAATTCTGATTGGAGATGGCTGTTAAAAAGAAGAGATTCTCCTTGGTATAAAACCACGAAATTGTTCAGACAAAAAACAGCCGGAGATTGGGGTGGGGTGTTTGAAGAAGTTTATTTGGAATTAAAAAAATCTTCTTTACTTCATTAATTCTATTTTCATATTAAATATAATTTCCTGACTTTTTTTGTTTAATCCTTCCAAGTCGTCTGTAATCTTTTTTATTGTTTTATCTTTGGAATTCTGTTGAATTGTGGAAATACTCTCAAAAATATCTTTTTCAATAACAACAAAACTTTTTATTCTTTCTGAAAATCTTTCTGTGTTAAAATATAATGGGCTTGCCATAATAAAAAAATTCTCCCTATTCTCTTTTAATTCTTTCACAATTTTTTCTATTTCTTTTTTGTTTTTTGAATTTTGAATTTTGCGAAGGATATTATAATATATTTTTTTGTTTTTTTCCATTGTCTCAACAACTTTTTCAAAATATTCAAGTTTTCTTTTGAAGATTAAATCTTTTCTGTTGTATTTTGCACTAAGCTGGTGATTTGTAACAGCACCAACTAACACCCCCATCAAACCAGTAATTGCAGTAGTTAATACTGTAGTAATGTCCAAAGCCATTGGTAAGACACCTCCTTGCGAGGACACCAAAGGTTTCCTTCGCTTAATCTTCCTTTTAATTGCAACTTCCCACTGATAAACTGCTCATGGCTGATTTCCATTAAGAAATAATTTTTATCTTGTTTAAAAGGTTTTTTGCTGTGGATTACATCCTAAACTTTTTTTTGCCAAACTTTTTTGCCAGTTTTATCATTTGTTTCTGGCTTAACATTCCACTTTCTCCAATGTTCATATCAGAACCTGATTTTACCAATTCACTTAACATTTTGTATTGTTTCAACAAAGAACGAACATCGCTACTATTCGCTCCAGAGCCCTTTGCTATCCTCCCTATTCTTGAAGTTTGTTTTTCAAGAATTTCTGGATTCTGAATTTCTTTAGGAGTCATTGATTTTATTATATGCTCCCATTTTTTTATTTTTTCCTCTTGATTTTCTAATTTTTCATCTGGAAGTTTTGCTCCTAATCCAGAAAATCCCGGAATCATTGATTTTATTTTTGAAAATCCGCCCATAGAACCCATTGTTTTAACTTGTTCAACAATATCCAATAATGAAAGTTTTCCTTGTTCCAAGCGTTCCTGCATTTCTTTTTGGCTTTTTTCATCTGTGACTAATTTTACTTTTTCTATTAATGACTGCAAATCCCCCATTCCTAAAAGACGGGATAAAAATGATTCTGGATTAAAAATGTCTATATCATTTACTTTTTCCCCTGTTGTTATAAAATAAACCGGCGCTTTTGTTTCTGCACAAGCAGTTAATGCTCCTCCTCCTTTTGCACTAGAATCCATTCTTGTTATAATAACTCCTGAGATGTTTAATGCTTGCTTGAATTCTAATGCTTGTTGTTTTGCTGCCTGCCCAATATCAGACGGCATAACTAAAATTGTTTCTGTTGGGTTTATTTCTTTTCCCATTGTTTTTATTTCTTTGATTAAATCTTTGTCAAGAGAATGTCTTCCTGCCGTATCTATAATAACCACTTCGTAATCTTTTAATTTTTTCTCGAAATTTTTCCAGATTTTCAAAGCGTCTTTTTCTTTTTCATCTATGAAATAATTCAAATGATTTTTTTCTGCTAATTGTTTTAATTGTTCTGGTGCTGCTGGGCGATGGACATCCAAACCAATAACTGCGACTTTTTTTCCTCTTTTTGCAAAATAGTTTCCTAATTTTGCTATTGTTGTAGTTTTTCCTGCTCCATATAATCCAAGAAGCATTATCCTGTTTTGTTTTTCTATTAATTTTAATTCTTTATGTTCTCCTAAAATAGAAATTAATTCATCATGCAAAAGTTTGATGACGTGCTCTTTTTTTTCTATGTCTTTTATTCTTTCATCTAAAGCAGTTTTTCTTATTTTGTCTGAAAGTTCTTTGACGAGTTTGACATTCACATCTGCTTCAATTAATGCTCTCTGCAAGTCCTTTATTATAGAATCCACTAAGTTTTTATCAAGAAATATAGCATTGGCTATCTTGTCTGTTGCTTTTTTGAGAACTTGCCCTAGATGTTCTAACATCCTTTTAGAAGTAAATTAATGGTTAATAAATTTGCGGTTTGGGAAATTTTTATAAACTAATCTATTAACCTTTTTTTATGATATATGAAGCCACTTTTAGAGTTTCAGATAAATTGCATGCAAGACCAATATGTAATCTGGTTATACTTAACAATAGATATGAGAAAATATACCCCGGAATTGCATTTAATTTAAAAATACTTTCTGGGAGATTTTCGGATATCTTTTTTGATAATTTACGCAGTTTTTCTGACCTAGATAGTTGTAGAAATCAATATAATGGAGAATCTGTCAAGCTTACTGCTTCAGGAGATTATTCTAAAGAAATTTTAACCGATTGTGTCAAAAATTTAAGTAATCTTCTAATTAATTCTTCTTGTGAAACGTTTTAATTGATTCTTATTGTTAATTCACAACCCCAATCTTTCTATAAATTTATTTAATAAATTCTACATTAACAAAATCTTTAAATTCATTATCTCCTGTTAAGAATTTTAAACCTAATTCCAAAGCAAAAACATAACCTATGCAATCAACATAACTTAATCTTTTATTCTTAAATTTTAACTTAAATTTCATAGCACTTTTAATAACCTTCTCCGGCACAGAAACGCAAGAAGGCAAATAAAAATTATAATAAAATTCTGCTTTTTGTTCATCTTTTTCTCTTAATAAATAATAATAAACTTCCATTAAATTAAGTTTTGTTGTTATTGGAATTTCCTCTAAATATCTTCTATAATTTTCATTCCCTTTGATAATTTCTATTAAGGCAAAACTATCAAAGAACAGCATTTTATTGCTCCCAGCCAGCCCTCATCTCATTTTTTATCTTTTGGGTGGGTTCTTTTAAGTTTAAAGAGCCGAATATTTTGCTTAAATCTATCTTTTTTTCTATGACTAAAATCTCTATTTCTCTCTCTGTTTTTATATTTCCTTCTTCAACTATTTCAAGCGGTAACGTAATACCGATTGAATTCCCCCATTTTCTTGGTATTGCTTTGAACTTTAACATAATTATATTCTGTATAATTAATTTATAAATTTTTCTGTTGTTTTCACAACCCCAATTTTTCAATGAACTTTTCTTTGTCGAATACTTCTATGTCCTCGTAAACTTGTCCTGTGCCAAGAAAAAGAATTGGTTTTTTTGTGACATAACCAACACTAAGAGATGTTCCGCCTTTTTCATCGATATCTTGTTTGGTTAAAACAATACCATCAATTCCTATTGAAACGTTAAAACTTTTTGCTTGTTCTATTGCATCATTTCCTGTTATTGCTTCTGCAACAAATATTTTCAAATCTGGCTTGCAAACTCTTGCAATTTTTTCAATTTCTCTCATTAAGTCCTTGGAAGTGTGCATTCTTCCTGCTGTGTCTATCAAAACGCAATTAATATTATTTTTTTCTGCATATTTTATTGCATCAAAACCAACTGCTGATGGGTCTGTTCCGTAATCATGAGCTATCACTTTAACTCCTGTTTTTTCTCCATGTTCTTGCAACTGGTGGATTGCCGCTGCACGAAAAGTATCTGCTGCAGCCATCACGCAGGATATTTTCTTTTTTTTCAAGTATTCTGCAATTTTAGCTATTGTTGTGGTTTTTCCAGAACCATTAATTCCACAAAAAAGTATAACAAATGGCTGTTTTGTTTCTGCAGTTTTTAATTTAATTTTTTCAACAATATCTATTGGTTTGATTAATATCTCTCTGATTATGTCTTTAAATGTTTCATTGATATAACTTTCTACTTCTTTTTTTAATAATTCTTCTCCAACAATTTTTTCTTTTAATTCCTTGATTATTTTTTCACTTACTTCAAGAGCAACATTATTTTCTAAAAGAAGCATTTCAAGTTCTTCTGCGTAAACTTCAAATTCTTGTTCTGACAATTTTACTTTTTGTATTTTAGAAGTTATTTTGGAGAAAAAACTTTCTTCTTCATCCTTTTCAATTTCTTCTTTTATTTCTTTACTTTTCTTATCTCTTTTATTAATTACCTCTTTTTTTATTTGGGGTTTATTATCTAATTTCTTTTTAACTGGTTTTTCTTCTTCAGCACCAGCTATCTTTTTTGTCCATTCTTTGAATTTTTCTTTTAGTTTATCAAACATCTTGATTTTTAGAAGTAAATTAAGGATTAATAAAGTTGTGGTTTAGCTACATTGGTGAGTTAGAGGTTGGTGGATAGATTTTTAAGTTTCTTTTTCCTATGTTTTTTATGGCTTTGATTAGTAATGCAAAAGGCAGAGGAGAAGATGAGACTCCTTCTGGTTATGAAAGACTTTTTGGAAATAGACAATTAGGTATGCTTATGAGTAAAGTTCAATCTGCCGTTATCTCAACAGGAAACGAATTAGAGGGAATGTTAGCAAATCAGATAAAAGATACAAAGGGAATTTCTATACAAAAAATAAATAAGGAAAATAGAGTTTTCAAAGGGATAAAAGACGGACACGATATAATTATAGATTGTGTTGTGGAAAAGGATGGAAAATTTATGCTTATTGAAATTAAAGACGGAGATACTTTTGATACTAAAAAAGTAGCTGGAGAAGTTGCGAGTTTGATAACCGCAAAGAAACATTTAATTGAACATAATAAATTAAAAGAGCAAAATGTTTCTATTTATTATTGTTCTTTTAATGCAACTTCTCACGAGCAAGTAGAACGAGGAGCAAAGGGATTATTGCCTAAGGGTTCTGCTATGACTGGAAAAGAATTTTGTGATTTAGTTGGTTTAGATTTTGATAAAATTGTTCAGGAAAGAAAAAAAGACCAACCAGAAAATCTAAATTATTTTATTTCTGAATTAAAGAAAATCCCAGAGATACATTCCAAATTTTAATAATCTAAAAACTTTTTAGCATATTCCCATCTTAACTCACTAATACATTTCAAATTTCCATCTCTAATAACATACCAGAAATCCCAACCATTGCTACTTTCTTTAGCAAGGATTTTAGCACTTACACTATGAATTGAGCCGACTTCTCCGTTACTTATTGTTCCATCTGCATTTATTTTTGCTTTGTTGTTTCCTAATTTATCAACTAAAATTTCTCCAACTTTAACATATCCCTCTTTTATCAAATTTCCAAAAGGAACTTTGGGTTTTGGTCTTTCAATTTTGTAAAGTAATGTATCTTCATCCACAGGCACAACTTTTTTTATTCTATCTTCTGCAACTTTTCTATAAAATGCTTCTTTCTCAAAACCAATATATTTTCTTCTTAATAATTTAGCAACTGCCCCTGTTGTTCCACTTCCCATAAATGGGTCTAAAACAATATCTCCAACATCCGAAGAAGACAAAATAATGCGATAAAGTATTTCTTCTGGTTTTTGTGTTGAGTGTGCTTTCTCTCCATTTATCCTTATCCTTTCATTTCCCAAACAAATAGGGATATACCAATCACTTCTCATCTGTTTATCATCATTAAATGCTTTCATAGACTTATAATGAAATTTATATTTTGAATCTTTATTTTTAGAAGCCCATATTAAAGTTTCGTGTGCATTATTAAAACGAGTTCCTTTAAAATTAGGCATAGGGTTTGTTTTCATCCAAATAATATCATTCAAAATCCAAAAACCCAAATCTTGCATAATTTTTCCAACCCTAAATATGTTATGATAAGAACCAATAACCCAAATTGTTCCATCCTCTTTTAAGACTCTTTTACATTCTTTTAACCATTCAATAGAAAATTTATCATAATGTTCAAAACTTTCATATTTATCCCATTCATCATCAACAGCATCTACTTTCGTTTGATTAGGTCTCCAGAGTTCGCCTTGTAGTTGCATATTATATGGAGGGTCTGCAAAGATTAAATCTACTGAATTGTCTGGAAGTTTTTTTAATTCTTCAATGCAATCTCCAGCAATTATTTTATTCTCATATTCTTTTAATTTATTCTCCATTTTCATATTTTAAATAAAATTTGTTTTAAGTTAGAAAAACTTAATCATTAACTAATTCATTAATTTTATTTTCTATTTCTCCTTTATTGTCATTTTGAAATATATTAATCTTATTTATAGATATTGAAACATTTTTTCCCTCGTCTTTCTTCTTTTTTAAAAATTCATAAATAACATTTGCTATGATTTGAGAAGCAACACCAGTTAAAATTGAAATTACTATTGGAGTAAATATAGATTTAAATTCTAAAAAATCCTCCCGTATATAATAATTACATTCAACCCCCCTAATCTTGTTCATTATTTCAAGAAATTCTTTAGATTCACTTTCACTTAAACCATTTATCTGACCTATTTGATTTTCCATTTTATTCCTTATCAATAATTAACTTCTCTCCTTTTACTTCTCCCTTTAATTCCTGTCCTGTTTTCCAACCCAATTTTTTTAATATCTCTTGTGGAATAACAACCCAAGATTTTTCATATTCAGTATCCCCGACTTTTCTACTTACCTGTGTTTGTAACCTCATAGAATAATTAGATACCTACTACTATTTAAGCATTTCGGTTCCTAATTATATATTTGTTAGATACCTAAATATATATAAAGGTTAGATACCTAATATTATTATGGAAGACGATAAAATAATATGTTCTCACTGCAATTCCGAGAATGTAATCAAATGGACTAAAAGACAAACAGAGAACAGAGGTTTAATTCAAAGATACAAATGTAAGGACTGCAATAAAACATTTACTTTAGATGATGGTTTTTTTAGAATGAGAAATGCACCTCAAAAGATAACCTGTGCTATGGACTTATTTTACAGAGGAGTTTCAACTCGTAAAGTGCAAGAACACTTCAAAGCATTTTATCCTCACAATGCTGACCATTCTTCTATTTTGAGATGGATTGTAAAGTATTCTAAACAGATTAGTAATTTTACAGAAAAGTTAAAACTAAACATTGGGGCAGAAGTTCAAATAGATGAAGTAGAATATCATAGAAGAAAAAGCCATAAATCAAAAGGTGTAAGTTGTGATTGGTTTATTGATTCTATCTGCCCCCAAACTAAATTTATGATTGCTTCTGAATATGTTAAATCAAGAGGGCAGGAAGAAATAAAAGAAGTTTTGAAAGTGGTTAAAAACAAGACGGGAAATCAAATTAAAGTAATTACTTCTGATGGACTTCTTGCTTATCCTAACTCTATTAAGTCCATATTTGGTTATAACAAGCACGAGCAGAGGTTTAATGTTGAACACCATAGAAATATAGCAATCAAAGATGAAGGTTTTAATTATCCTATTGAAAGATTGCACAATAATCTAAGAAGTAGGACTAAAACATTTAGGGGATTTCACGGCAGTTTGAAAAGTGCAAATGCAATAATGAAAGGTTGGGAAGTGTATTATAATTTCATAACTAAACATCAAACAATAAATTGCTGTCCTTATGAATTGGCTACTGATTTAAAATTAAATTCTGAAAATAAATGGTTGGAATTGATACAGATTTCTAAAAAACAATAGATTTATATATTATTGTAGTGACAATATTATAAGGTAATGTAGTGACAAATGGCTTATGTAAGAAAAGATGTTGTTGGAGAAGATATTTATGTTCAAGTTGTTAGATGTAAAAGGATTAATGGAAAACCCGTGCAAGAATTTCTCTGTTCTTTGGGGGAAGTAACCCAATTAATAAATAAACTACAGGGCTGGAAAAATGAATGAGATAATCTATTTTACCAAAGAAGATTTAGTGGTTGAACAAAAATTAACTTTATTTAAAGAGATATTATTATATAAAAAAGAAGAAAATAAAGTTTGTCCTTTATGTAACACTATTCAAGGAAAAGAAAAGAATGGATTTGATAAATACTATTGTATTCATACAAGAGAAAAAATAAATAAAAAAATAAAAAAAATAAATATTGATTTGTTAAAATCAGAAATTATCTGTTGTAATCTTCTTCAAGATTTTTAATAATTTTTGATAAAATGGGTATGTTTAATTTATCATTTAATAATAAATTATTCATTAATTCGTATTCTCTACTTCTATTCAATCTAAATTCTCTACTTTTAATTTTTTCATAGAAGAAAGTTTTTGAATTAAACTCCCATAGATTTCCATCTGGAAATCCGATTATTTTTCCATTTTTATCTTTTACTGGTA
>Ga0172379_10006552_pt1 | contig 15511 bp, 18 predicted proteins | sample GrowelOW334metaG_FD_119756 | JGI IMG/M metagenome (GOLD analysis project Ga0172379, IMG submission 119756) | Groundwater microbial communities from an aquifer near a municipal landfill in Southern Ontario, Canada - Groundwater well OW334 metaG | ecosystem: Environmental > Aquatic > Deep...
ATTTTGTTCGACCAATAAGATGGTTTTACCTTCTTTATTTAGGTTCAATATCAAATTAAATATTTCTGCTTCCATGACCGGCGAAAGCCCCATGGATGGTTCGTCCAGTAAAAATAAGGCCGGCTTGCTCATCAAACCCCGGGCGATCGCCAGCATCTGCTGTTCACCGCCGGAAAGAGTCCCGCCCAGCTGCTTTCGCCGCTCAGCCATCCTCGGGAAAAGATTAAAAACATAATCATAATCCGGCTTGCCCCGCACCTGCCAGGTCGCCAGCCGAAGATTCTCCATGACCGTCAGATTCCCGAAGATCTGTCGTCCTTCAGGCACATGGGCGATGCCGCGTCCGACAATTTCGTGAGCCGGTGATCCCCGCATGTCTGATCCATCAAATATTATTTTCCCTTGATAAGCCAGCATACCGGAAATGGCTTTGAGCGTTGAAGTTTTACCCGCACCGTTAGCTCCGATCAGGGTAACGATCTCGCCCCGACCGACAGTTAATGAGATCCCTTTAACTGCCTGTATGCCGCCGTAATGGACGGTCAGATCTTTGATATCAAGCAGCGCCGAATTTGTCACCTAAATAAGCCTCCCTAACTTTTGGATCATTTTGGATATCCGTTGGTTTGCCTTCGGCGATCGTAACGCCAAAGTCCATAACCTTCAACCTTTCACAAATATTCATTACCATCCTCATTTGATGTTCGATCAGGATGATGGTCAAATTAAATTGTTTCCTGATCTGAGAGACAAACTCCATCAGTTGGTCGATCTCATTGGGATTCATCCCCGCCGCCGGTTCATCTAAAAGGAGCAGTTGCGGTTTGGCGGCCAAAGCACGAATTATCTCTAACCTTCTTTGCTGGCCGTAAGCCAGGTTTTTCGCCGTTTCATAAGCCAACCCTTCCATCTTAAAATAACTAAGCAGCTGCTTGGCTTCGGCGATCGAGCGCATCTCTTCCGATCGATACCCATCCAGATGGAGCAGCGCCGACAGGGGACCGTATTTTAGGCTGGCGTAATGGGAGATGCGTACATTATCCAACACTGTCAGCTCGTTAAATAAGCGAATATTTTGAAAGGTACGGGCGATCCCCAATTTAGAGATCTGATTTGTCCGCTTGGACAAGAGATCTTGGCCGGCAAAATTGATTTCCCCCTTTTCCACTTTGTAGATACCGGTGATCAAATTAAAGATCGTTGATTTACCGGCCCCGTTCGGTCCGATCAGTCCGATCAATTCATTGGCTTCTACCGTCAGGTTAAAACGGGAAACAGCGCAGAGCCCGCCAAAATAATGGGTTAGATCATTTATTTTTAGGAGTGTCATTTTTTTCTCGTTTCGGGATCAACCAGCGAAATTCGGTAAATCCCATTATTCCACGGGAGCGAAAGATCATTAACAACACTAATAACAAAGGAATTAAGACCATCCGCCAAACCTGCAGCGGCCTGAATACTTCGAGCAAAATAGTAAAAAGCGCGGCCCCGATGATCGAACCACCCAATGAACCGACACCGCCCAAATAGACCATGACCAAAATGTCTGTCGATTTTAAAATATCAAACATCGTAGGATTAATATATTGCAGCAGATGGGCAAACAAGCCACCCGCTACTCCTGCAAAAAATGCAGAGATAACAAAAGCCAAAACTTTGACCTGGCGAGTGTTCACTCCCATCAATTCTCCAACCGTTTCGTCTTCGCGAATGGCCAGCACACCACGGCCATAGTTGGAATAAATAAAATTACGGATCACCCAAATCGTGATCACGACCCAAAATATTACCCAGGGCAAATTAGTCAGACGATCCATTCCTAAAAAACCTCTGGCCCCGCCGATCGCATCGATATTTTCCAGGCCAGACTTAACCATCATCATAAAAGCCAGCGTAACAATTGCCAGGTAATCACCCCGGGTCTTAAAAGAAGGGATCGCAACGATCAATCCCAGCAGCGCTGCCGCCAGACCGCCAGCAACAATGGCCAAGGGAAAAGTCAGCAGTACCGGCCAAGCAGGAAATATTAAAACGGTCATGACCGAAGCCACATAGGCGCCAATAGCCATAAAGCCGGCATGGCCAACCGAAAATTCTCCCATATAGCCATTAACCAGATTGAGACTCAAGGCCAGAATAATATTTATGCCTATATACATTAAGATCAGTTCGATATAGGGATTGATCATAATTTTTGTCCTTTAGATTTTCCAAAGATCCCAAGCGGCCTAAAGATCAAAAACACCAGCAAAAGGGAAAAGATCATAAAATCGCGGTAAGTTGAAGGGAAAAAAGCCACCACTAAGATCTCCAAAGCCCCAAGCAGGTAGCCTCCGATCATCGCACCGCGCACATCTCCAATTCCTCCAACGACCGCGGCAATGAAGGCTTTCCACCCCACCATGATCCCCATGTATGGATCGATCACCGGATAAGACAAGGCGTACATCATTCCCGCAGCTCCCGCTAAACTGCTCCCCAGAGCAAAAGTGATCGTTACTATCCGGTCAACCGGCACCCCCATCAAGGGAACAATAGTTTTGTCCCAAGATATCGCCCGCATAGCAATACCGACCTTGGTCCGTTGAACAATAAAATACAAAATAAGCATAAAAACTACAGATAAGAAGATCGTAATAACCTGCAAGAGAGAGATGGTCACTTCCCCGATCGTCCAATAAATATTATTTATAATTGGAGGAACGGCTTGCGGATATGGGCTAAACGCTAAAGTTAAATTTTCCAGAAATATTCCCACGCCAAGAGCGGTAATGATCGCCGAAACACGGGGAGCTTGGCGCAGCGGCCGATAAGCGATCCTTTCCACGGCTATCCCCAGCAAGGTCACGCCGATCATCGCCGCCAAAAGGACTAAAACAAAAGGCCAGTGAAAAAAAGTAATTACCAATAAGCAGATAAACGCCCCTATCATAAAAAAATCACCGTGGGCAAAATTTATCATCGTCAGAATTCCGTAGACCATGGTATAGCCGAGAGCGATCAGCGCATAAATACTCCCTAACTGGATAGCATTGAGGGCTTGTTGTAGAAGATAATTCACTTAAATTTAAGGCAGAGCATCGGCAAACCAGACGAACTTACCGTTCTTGATCTGCAGAATAACCGCCCCTTTGATCGGGTCGCCAGTTCCGAAGAAACTAATATTGCCGGTCACTCCCTGGTAAGATCGGAGTTGAGACAAGGAATTCCGGAGCGCCTGGCGATCAAGTTTCCCGGACATTGTTAATGCCTGAAAAAGCAAACCGAACGCATCCGCGGTGAGAGCCGCGATATCATCAGGGGTATTGGAGTAGGCCGCTTGATATGCGGCAACATATGCTTTCGTCACCGGGTTATTCGAATTTGGAGAATAATGGTTAGAAAAATAAAAACCTTCCACGGCAGGACCGCTCATTTTAATGAGGTCTTCAGTGCTCCAGGCATCACTACCCAAAAATGGGATCTTCAGTCCCAAGCGATGGGCTTGCGCAACTTCCAATGGAACATCGGTATAATAACTTGGAGCGAACAAGATCTCCGGCTGGGCCCGTTTGATCTTGGTCAACTGGGCGGAAAAATCTTTATCGCCGCCGGTATAGGTCTCGCAAGCAACGATCACTCCACCTTTTGCAGTAAAGTATTTTTGAAACTGCTCCGCCTGGCTTTTTAGAACATCCGAGGCGATATCATATAGGATAGCCACTTTTTTGACCCGCAGTGTATCGGTAGCAAAATTAGCCAAAACTCTCCCCTCAAAGACGTCGGTGAAACAGGCGCGAAAAACATATTTTTTAGGCTGGCCGGTCCGGATATTGATCGTTGTTTTCGGATTGGTCGACCAGGGGGTGATCAAGACCACTTGGGCTTTTTCGGCGATCTCGGACGCCGGGATAGCGTTGCTGCTGGAATTGGGGCCAATGATCGCTAAGACCCTGTCCTGCGTGATCAGCTTCTGCGCAATGGCGGCCGCCTGTTCCGGCTTTGCTCCTGAATCCTGAATGACCAGCTCGATCGGATATTTTTTACCGCCGACATCCAGCCCGCCGTCCGCGTTAATAATTTTAACCGCCAGCAAAGCCGCGTTGCGGCAAGAAGCTCCGACCGCAGGGATGGAACCGGTGAGCTCGGCAATTAAGCCGATCTTAATAGTTGGGGCAGAAGCCTTTTCGTTCGTACAGCCGGAGATAAGAAGTCCCAAACAAAGCAGCAGAATGATCTTTTTCATCTTGATAAATATTTTACATTATCAAAGAGTGGTTGTCATCTTGTTCTCGCAATGAGAACGACCTATTGACTGTAATATCCCAATACACATATACTTTTGAAAAGACAATGCCGCATATAAATAAATATATCGTTATAACCGCAATTTCACTTTTTGCTCTATTTGGCTGCGGACAAGTTGTAAATAGTAATGGGGCCTATGTGGATGTGGGCGGCTATCGCCTCTATTATGAAGTTTCCGGTTCTGGTTCTCCAACTGTACTTTTTGAGAATGGATCGGCCTGCGAACTGACAGATTGGGGAAGCGTTGCGCCAGAAATCGCCAAAACAAATAAGATCTTTCTTTACGACCGGGCGGGTCTTGGTAAAAGCGATTTTGGAACATGCCCTAGGAATGCCAGCCGAAGAGTTGCCGAGCTTAACACGCTATTAACTTCGGCAAATATTACGCCGCCCTATATTATAGTAGCCCACTCTTTGGGAGCGATCCTTGCCCGCGATTTTCAGCATCTTTATCCGGATAAGGTTCTCGGTTTAGTTTTAGTTGATCCCGGACATGAAGAAATGGTAACCAGGGGCGGATCAACTTTTGAAGCGCTGCTATGGGAGACAACCGTTGATGCATGCAAAAGATTGTCGCCTGGAATATCGGCCGAAGCTTATGGCGCCTTTGATACCTGGACGGAAGTCAGGGCCTTAAGTCTGGAGAGCGTAGGGAATATTCCGCTTGAAGTAATAATGTCTACTAAAGTATTAGACTTGGTTTCGGATGAAGCCGTTAATGCGGTAGGTTTGGCGGCCTGGCGGGAGCTGCAAAGGGAACTAGTTAACCAATCGCCTCAAGGGCATTTGATCACGGCTGAAGGAAGCGGCCATTATGTGCAATTGGAACAACCGCAATTAGTGATCGATGCAATAAAATCTGTGCTTGGAAAAATGTAGTGTTATACGTTAAAAGAAGTGCGCGCGACAAGAAACTTATCTCATAAAATATTATTACTAAAATATCTGGGCTGAAAACGCTTGAACCACATTAAAGCTGCACCATCCTGATTATCATCATCCGTAACAAGGCACCAATTGTTGGCATCCGAATCCGGCAAAATGCCGATCCCTTCCAGGTTTCCGCCCTTGGGACCTAAAAATTCTGCTATTGGAAGTAAGTACCTCTCACCTCCGTTCATGTAAGTTGATAAGTAAGTAACTTCTAAGTAGTTGGGACCTGTATTATGCCACACGTACAACAATCCAAGCGACCGGTCGAACTCAAGATCAGAGCTTTCACTTCTGCGCGTTCTGAAAGATCCAACGTAAGTAAAGGATCCATTTCTCCGATTTAGGTCAAAAACATAAATTCTTCCACCGTTTTGGTGGGCAACAAACATCAAACCGCCCATCCCACCCCGGCTGGTGTAGGGATTGCCATTGCGGTCTACAAAATTATAGAATGCCAGCCATTCATCCGGCACAAAGGTGATCCCTTCCGACCCCGAGCTTCCGTCGTATGCCGGAACATTCGCGGATATATTCCATTGCCTATTAAGAACGGGTCTTCCGTAGACAGACACGTCATACTCCTGGATCAGGTCGGCTCCTTCAGCCATAACATAGACAACCTGTTCATTGTAATCCGCCTGGCAAATACCCTCAAAATCACCGCTGGGGAGGACAAATTTAGCACGGACACCAGCTCCATTGGTCGCAATTTTGAAAGTTTTACTGACACCTTCTCCAGTTTCAACCAGGGCCCAAAAGGCGGACGGCCCGCCGTTACAGCAAACCCAGAAAGTCCGCGTTACCGGGTTCCAGGTGGCACTGCTCATATTTTTTTTGAAATCTGGATCAAGGTGAGTAAGATTCTCTGCTTCCTGCCAGGTCTCCCCGGGCCAGGGTTGCGTATTCAAGGTGGCGACAGGAATAAGCTTTATGGTAGTAGTAGTTGTTGTCGTCGTAGTTGTAGTAGTATTTATTGGGGCTGTTTTTGGAGCGGTAGCAGGAATTGTGGTAGAAGTAGTTGTAGATGTAGTAGTAGAGCTAGCTGGTGTTGAAATGGACATGGTAGGATTTTGCAGTTTTTCGCAGCCAGAAACAACAATAATACTCAGCAATAATAAAAATAACGAAATTGTTTTATTTTTTGTACTTGCAATTATCATATGATTTTATCGATAGTATTTCTAGGGAATTTCACTTATTGAAGTATAAAATGCGCGTTACATTGTTATCCTCTAAACTTACCTTCGATAATTTGATATAATAATGTTAATAGAATGCGGGAGTAGCTCAGTTGGTAGAGCTTCTGCTTCCCAAGCAGAAGGTCGCGGGTTCGAGCCCCGTCTCCCGCTTTTTTAATGGCGCGGTACCCAAGTGGTAAGGGAGCTGTCTGCAAAACAGTTATGCGGCGGTTCAAATCCGCCCCGCGCCTTTTTTATAATGCTATTGTGCGCGCTTAGCTCAGCTGGTTAGAGTACTTGCTTGACAGGCAAGGGGTCACAGGTTCGAACCCTGTAGCGCGCATTTTATTTTGGTTGTTATGAAGGGAAATACTGATAGCTTGGTTTTTCTCTTTTTCGTTTTCTGGGGTTCTTTCTAAAAATCTTCTAAAAATTATTTTGCTTTTATTATTACATTCGGGCCACTTGAGATCGCGGTTTTTCTGCTTCATAATAATGCTGTGGAATGGAATTGGCTCACATTGTCTAAATGTATGAGGGCTATTGTAATGGGGCTATTATGAAACCTATAACTGATGAGATAAAATACTATATACAATATGGGATTGAGGAGAGGGACTGGGAGTTCAAACCTGCATTATCCTGGAGTAAGGATCAGAGGAAGGAGAAGTTTGAAATCATAAAGACTACCATTGCTTTGTCCAACAACATAAATGGAGGGATTATTCTTTTTGGCATATCGCAACGCCGAGATCGTTCTGAAGGCACAAAATTTGATAGAACAGGATTGTCGACAGCACAATATAATTCCTTTGATAATAATGATGACGATATCGGTCGTTTTTTTATCGGGAAGACAAATCATGAATTAAGATTCGAGTTATTAGGTGGGATAGTTTCGATCGCAAATGAAGATAAAAAATTTATAGCATTGAAAGTTTATGAATCACAAACCGCGATCCCCATTGTTTGTGCGGTTGATCATGACGACCGTGATCCGCGTTGTCGCCTTAAAAAAGGGGCACTATATATTAGGTCATCCGCGAAACCTGTAGAATCAAGGGAAATTAGAACTAATGAGGAATGGGACGAGTTAATTCTTAGATTATTAGAAAGAAAAGAAAAGATAATTCACAGGGACTTAATGGCCCTTTTAAGCAATGTAACTATTAGTAAAAAGAAACAAATAATTTTAAAATTATCAACGAAAAATGAGTCTGAAAAATATGAAAAATATTTAAAGAGGGATAAATTATGAAAAGAACGATGGATGAGCTCATAAATGCAATTAAGGAGACCGGGTATTGGAAGGTGATCATTCGTCCGTTTGAATTTGAAGAAACGAAAATAGCTAATAGAGATATTGCAATGAAAATCATTGAAAGTAATAAGATTTCTTTTCGCGGCTGGGATTATCCCCATATCGACCACAGAAGCGGAATCGTTTTTAGTGGTTCGGATAGCATTTCGTCTTATTGCGATTGGCCTGAAGGCGGGCATTTTGAATTTTGGAAATATTATCTTAATGGACAATTCGTGCATTATTTTTCAATGTTAGAAGATTATGAGATGACTGAAAAAGATAAAGAGAGGGCGAATAAAGATTTTTTTTCTTCAGATCTGGATCAGTATAAAAAAAGATTCTTAAGTATTATAAATGCCCTCTATTATATTACAGAGATATTCAGTTTCGCGGCTAACATTGCTAAGCAAGCTAATTATGGGGATAAAACAGAAATAATTATTGAGCTTGGTAATGTTGAAGGGCGAACACTGTTTTTCTGGGGAGATCATTCTAGAATCCTACATAGTGCATACACTTGTGAATATCAGCCTATTCAGAAGCAAATAACAGTTAATACCGATGAATTGATCAAAAATCCAGGAGATTTATCTTTGGATTTCACTATTGAACTATTCAAAGAGTTTAATTGGAAGAATGCTAACAAGAACGTCTTTGTAGGAGATCAAAAGAAATTAGTTGAGCGAAGATTTTAATGTGTAAATGGGCAAATTTTTATTATTAAGAGTTTATACAAGCCAAGTGAATAATTTTAGGCTCATTTGTAAAATCGCTAAATACTGATTCATATCCCAACCTTTTTATGCTCTCTTGCTTGTGCTCATTAAGAAGGTGTATATATATTTCGGTCACTTTGATGCTACTGTGCCCAAGATAGTCCCCAACGGTCTTTATATCAACGCCATTCATAACTAAATGACTTGCGAAGGTATGACGAAGGGTATGCGGGGTAACGCCCTTTAATCCAGCGCGCTTTGCTGTTCTGGCAAAGGCCTGCTTTGTATCTCTTACTTTGCTACCATCAGTATGGCAAAAGAAAAATACCTTTTGTTCGGGAGTCCTTTCTTTGATTTCATTGTTGGAATAATCAACATAATTTTGCATAAACCAGACTATTGCCTTGTAAAGGAAGCCTGAAATCGGAATCTCCCTTTCTCTTCGATTTTTTACCATAAACCCGTTTTCAGGGTCATTTTGTATTTTGATTACATTTCTTTCAAGATCTATACAATCAAAACGGATGCTTAATATTTCAGAGTATCTCAAGCCTGCGCCTAACCCGAAATATATGAACATTTTCATCCATTCACTGGAATGTTCCAGCAATGTGATTATTTCATCTTTTGCTAAAAAGCGTGGATTTCCCTTTGATTCCTTATATTTTTTAATAAGCTTTGCAGGGTTTTTCATAATAAAACCCCATTCTTCAGCAAGACGGAACATTTGCTTAATACAGCCTATCTCAATATTGGCAGTTCTTTCTTTTACCTCAGTTTTTCGCTTTATTTTGTATTGTTCAATCATATAAGCATTTATTGAAGTAAGATATTGATTGTTGAAGAATTTAATCAACTGCTTGCAGGAATATACGTTGCTCATATAGGCGTTATGTGACTTATTTGACTTTGCCCAAGTTAAATAATGATTTTCTACATAATCCCCAAACAATATCTTCTGATTGGTTAAAGCAAGTTGCCCCCTTTGAAGCTCAACTTCCATCTGCGAAAGCCGTTGTTTGGCTAATGCCTTATTATCAGTATTTGTGTTTTTCCAAGCGGTTTTATATCTACCCTTACGATCTGGATCATCGTTAATGATAGAGAATACGGCATACCATAAACCGCCTTTCTTTTGTAAGCTAGCCATACCCCGCCCCCTAAATAGTTAGAGACATGAACACATAAGAGTTATTATACTGTCCACTGACAGTATAGTCAATTGTCAGTATAAATACTAAAATAACTACTATGAACTACCATGATTCGGTTGCCCAGAATATCAAAAAATATTGCCACCTTCAAAAAATGACCTATTCGGAGCTTGCTAGAAAGGCTAAGCTTCCGCTTTCAACCATTCAAGGTCTTCTTTATCGCACCCGAAAAGAACCAAAAATATCAACCGTCAACGCCATTGCAAAAGCACTTAAAGTTAAGATCGAAGAACTTTTGAAATAGGGAGGGTTGTTATGAAAAAGCTGGTTTTATCTGTTTTATTTATCTTAAGTGCTTTTCTTCCTGTCTATGCCACATACATATATGAACCATCAGTTACGACCAAAGAAGTTCAAATAACAAGTTATCCAGTTGGAGCAAAGATTGAGCTTATCGGATATTTTGATGAATTTAGTAATGGAGGTTCAATTATTGGCGAAACCCCCTTTAAAATAATGATTACAAAGATATATTATTTTCGAAGTGAGAACCCCTCTAAGGAGGCGCATACCTACTGGATAATAAATAATGAAGAATATTATAATGGTATTGTCCTAAATGCTATCCCCCCTAAAAAAGGGTATTTTGTTAAAACGAAAAGGTATTCTGGTGATGTCCCGATACCTAAAAAGATATTTTTCAACCTTTCTATTCCAACGGAAAAATAACATATGTTATATACTGAAAATCCAGTAAAAGAAAGTTATTCGGAACTTTATGATATTATCAAGAAAAATTCTTCTGGGGCAACAGAGTTTGAAAGGGCAAAAATCTTTATCGCAACAAAGTCAGCCATTGATACAGCTAATAAGAATTTAGATATAGCCAATAAGAATTTGTTTGTTAGCAAAATCAACGCTTGGTTATCACTTGTCCTAGTGATTGCAACTGTCGCATCAATATTTATGAGTATTTCTCTAAAAGGCACAAGTGACCATTTAAATAAGATAGTTTCTGAATTTAATAATTCTCCTTGGGAATATAAAACTTCTCCTCCCCCTATTTATAATAAAGAACCTTACTTAAAAATAAATTAATTTATCAAAGACCTCTGCTACAATGAGCCAACCCCTTGCCTACAAGGCAAAAGGTTTCCTTAACTTATTTGGCTAAAATATGCCAAATTGTTACTCCCAACTCTCCCGTTTCTAAAAATCCTTCTAAAAACTACCTCAAATCTGGATTAATTTCCTGCATTTCAGCCCATTTAAGGATTGCTGATTTCCTGAACCTTATATATCGTCCTACCTTGAAATATGGCAGTCTTTTAATATCAGATAAGTATTGAACCGTCTTTGGTTCAACTCTTAAAAGACTTGCTAGTTGTTCAATATCTAATATTTCTTCCATAACTAACTTATAGGGGGTGGCTCCTGTTTTATAGGCTTATTGAGCCCGAAAAACTGCTCCCAACGTTTGGCGCGATCTGCTAGTGATATAGGCTTCGGAAGCGTGGGAGGGATGCCTACTAAATCCATTGCCCGTATCATTTGACCTGATAGTGCTCCTAAACAATTAGCCGTTTTTATATCCATTTCCCCCAGTCTGACCCTATTGATGGTATCTGCCAGCAATATAACGATATCATTAGGCTTTTTTAACCTTATTTTAGGAAGAGGAATATTAATTCTTGAGCCCCGCATTTCTCCACCCCTTGCTTGTGCCTGCGTCTTTTCTTGGTTAGGGATTTCTGGGTTGTGAAAATAGCAAAAATCGCTACCTTGCATAGAGTGCGCTCTACATTTGGTATTATTAGTTTTAATAAAATTACATTGCATTTATATCTTCATTTCCTTGAATGGGTTTTCGAACTCCGTCCCAGATCGTTTTGTTGTGGGAAAGCCATATTTTTGCTGTTTTTCTTGCTCCAAAAAAGCATCTGATGGAGCATATTTATTTTCTAAGGCTTCCCGTAATAGGCCAAGAGGATTTCGGGGTGGTGATTTTTTCAAATATTGCGAAGTCAGCATTAGAATCCTTCGACTCACATTACCTAAACCATATTTCTTAATAAAATCATCCGGAACAGGGATGTTAAAAAAAGACAATTCCTCATTGTCTTGTATTTCATTATCTTCTATTTTATTAGATTGTATTGTATTAGACCCAACTAACTTGCCCGCCAACTTGCCCTTTTGTGAATCCTCCCAAGCGTTGCTTACGCTTATTTCAACTTGTGCTTTAACTTGTTCTTTTGCCGATTTGACTTGTCCCTTTTCTGGGGCAACTTGATAGTAATAATTCAATTTTACTTCGAATCCATGCTTTCCTTGTGATACCTGATACTCAATAAACCCAGACTTCTTAAGGCTCTCAAGCTCATTTGTAGCTTTTTTCCTCTTACAACCAAGAATGATAGCCGCATCTTGATAACTCATAACACAAGTGCCCATGTCAAAAGTAACTCGATCTAGCATAACCCACAATAGCTTTGCCCCGTCACTGCTGATGTTTCCCAAGGCAGCCTATCTGGAAACGCTTCTCTTTACCCTAAAATACTTATCATCTTCAACCATTTTTTCACCACCTTATCTATTCTTTCCATGACTCTTCAGCCTCAATATCCATTATTAAGGCCTTATATTTGTTTATTACCACTTCTTTGATGCTTTCTCCTGCTTCTCTTGAAATTGGGTGAAAGAGATTAATTCTTTTGCCATTTGGCAGGATTTTGTCTGGATACACAAGGCGATAACTATATCCGTCTGGGGTTGTATAGATACCAATATTCCCAACAAAAAACTGGCCGTTTAAAATAAAAGAGGCAAAAGCTATTAGTCCATTATTGGGGCGCACAGGTATCAAGTTGATTTCTGAAAGCTGTATATTATTTCTCATTTTCCCCACTTCCTCCTAAAAACAAAAAGCCGAACTCTTTCGAGTTCAGCTTAATTATATTTGATCGTGCTTTTTGGATAATTACATATAAGGAAACCTTATTTGGATAAGTGTCTTTTTATTCTATACCTTGCCGTCCTAACAGCATTTATACTCATATTATATTTGTCTGAAACAGTTTCGTCGTTTTCTTTAATAGCAGATAGCCACTCACCCGTTGCGGGGTCTTCATGAGAGATATCAATCTTTCTTTTTTTATGGTTCTTTATTTTTAAATCCCTTTCCAAGTTTCTCTTTTCTCTCCATCTTTTGCCTTTCATTTGTGAGGGTATTCGCGCAAGAAGTTCTGAATGTAAAGCCCAAATCGGATCCTCAAATATTTCCTTTTTTGTCATTTTCCCAAGAACACGTATATCAATACCAATTATATCTTTCTGCCCTTTTTCATCATCATAAATCGGCCTAAATGATATGTATTGTGGCCCACACAGTGCGGCTTCATTACTTTTGTCTTTCAATAAAATATCAATAGTTTTGTTCTTGATTCCAAAAAATATCACATGTTCAATGAATCGATGCCATATCTTGTCGATTAAGTTGTTTTTTATCGATATACATTTAATGTCTTTGAATAAGTTGTTGACACCATATCCTTTTACCGTTTTCCCAAACCATATTCCATGTATTATTTTGCTTTGTTCGGAATCTTCTTTTTTCCCCAAATCTTTGGGGATTTTTAACTTTGCCCGAAGTATTTTGATATCGCTCAAAAAATCTTTACTATTAAGCAGTTCGACAATTTGTTGCTTTATTTTTCTGTGTAATGTTCCTTTATAATAATTCTTTTTCACCACTTTTTCCTCGCTTATGGATAATTTTAGCACTAATTAAACATCCCAAGGCAGCTTTATTGCATGGGGTATATGCAAAATTAATCCTTCCATGAGGTATCACTAATAGGGTATCTCAATTATGGGTTACTAATGAGGTGTTGATGGACAAACACCTCTTAGAATAATAGTCAGTTAACCATAGCTTTTTCTTGATTTAATCAATTTATCTTTTATGCGCCGTTTTTAATATTTGTTCCATTTTATTATGGGGATCAAGGATATCTTTAATTGGAAGGCTGCCCCCGCTTTCGCCCGCGCTTTCAATGAAAAGGTTGCCAACATTAAATTGTTTTTGAAGAATATCTTGTTTTAAAGTAACATCTTGAATCTTTGACAATGGGACTTTTCTTATTGTCTTGTTCAAAAGACCCGTTTCGATAATGACTGATTCATTCGTAAGGGAATAAGTTGTTTTATCCCGACTTAATTTCCATAAGTAGACGCCGATCGCAATAATTACCCCTACTATTAGCCCATATAGGAATGATCCCCCGATAAGCAATAAAAGGAAAAAAACAATTGAACACACATAGCCAGCATATACACTTATTTTCCAAGTAAACTGACTTTCTTTGAACAATATTTCACTCATAACAATTCCTCCTATCTGACTCATGTATGGATACTATCGGTTGTTTATCAATTCTAACACCATGGATATGATAGTGTCCATAGTGAAAGCAACAACTGTTTACACGCCAAATGATGCGCTTCTCAGATCAATAGCAAAAGAAATAAAAAGGCTTCGAATTGCTAAGGGAATTACTATTGAACAATTGTCTGAATTATGCGGGCTTCACAGTAAGTATTTGCAAACTATCGAGAGAGGACAAAGGAATATTTCAATTTCTGTGTTTGTTCAGCTTGCTAATGCTTTAGGGATCTCTGCCCCAAAACTGCTTGGCCAAGTATTAAAGATTTTATAACATTGGGTTTGTCTCTCAGCATGCAAGATATCTTTCAAATAGCACGATATGATATATGGGAATAAGTGAAATTTATGCCACAAAGTGGCGATAAATATGCATTCATGGGGGGCAGTTAATAATCAGTCCCTTGACATCGAGACCCTGAACCGCTACTATTAAAAGCGTCTGGAAGGAGTCGCCAAGCGTCTCTCAGAGAGGATTTATTCCTCATCTCCAGTCGCTTTTTGTTTTTATGAGGGCATTATGTTTCTTTGTTATGTAGATGAATCTGGAACTTCTGAGTCTCCGGGAAACACTTCTCACTTTGTTCTTGCTGGGTTGTCTATTCCTATTTGGCATTGGAAAACATGCGAATCCGAGATAAATGTAATAAAGAAACATTATGATTTGGAGTCCGCAGAAATCCACACGGGCTGGTTGTTGAGAAGGTATTTAGAACAGAAAATAATCCCCGGTTTTGATAAGCTTTCTCGCCAAGCAAGGCGTTCTGAGGTTGATAAGTATCGACGTTCGGAATTGCTTCGATTGCAGAAAACTGCTAAAGGAAAAGCGTTTCAGCAAGCCAAAAAGAATTTTCGGAAAACCGATCAATTTACTCACCTTGATTTTAACGAGAGGATGCAATTTGTTGAAGATATTGCAAAGACAATAGGGAAATGGAACTTTGCCCGCTTATTTGCAGAATGTATTGACAAGGTGTATTACGACCCTCGGCGTGCTGCAAAATCGATTGATGAACAGGCCTTTGAACAAGTTGTTTCTAGATTTGAGCAATATTTAGTCAACACAAGTTGTCCTGAGACAAAGAAAAATTATGGGCTGTTAATTCATGACAACAATGAAACCGTTGCAAAAAAACATACGATCTTGATGAGGTCTTTTCATAACAATGGGACGCTCTGGACTAAGCTTAATAACATCATCGAGACGCCTCTTTTTGTCAACTCGGAATTAACCAGCATGGTTCAGCTTGCTGATGTGTGTGCTTACTCTATTCGCCGGTATTTAGAAAACAAAGAGGAACGATTGTTTAATCATATCTTTCAAAGAGCAGATAAGAAAGGGCCCTTGGTCGTTGGTATTCGCCATTATACCGCTCAGACATGCGCATGTAAGATATGTGTGTCCCATCGATCTGGTCGCTAATAGACAAGTTCTAAAAATCTTCTAAAAATCAAACCAGATCAGGCCAGTTTGTGACCATTTGTAGCCCCCTTGA
>Ga0172379_10006553_pt1 | contig 15511 bp, 19 predicted proteins | sample GrowelOW334metaG_FD_119756 | JGI IMG/M metagenome (GOLD analysis project Ga0172379, IMG submission 119756) | Groundwater microbial communities from an aquifer near a municipal landfill in Southern Ontario, Canada - Groundwater well OW334 metaG | ecosystem: Environmental > Aquatic > Deep...
ATAATGAAACTACCTTGGTTTGTTAAATCTTGAAAAAAAGATCTCCCCATTACAGTCGAGATGACAAAATTTTGACTTATAATTAAAATATAATTAATCACAAAATATGAACAAATATTTCCTTACCACGCCAATTTATTATGTTAATGACAAACCGCACATTGGTCATGCTTATACCACGATTATTGCCGATGTTGTAGCCAGATATTATCGTCAAAAATTCGGTTTTGATAATGTTTTTTATTTAACAGGAACGGATGAACATGGCGCCAAAATTGCTGCTTCCGCTGTTAAAGCTGGCAAAACACCACAAGAATTTTGCGATGATGTTTCAGATATTTTCAAATCAAAATGGCAAGAATTAAATTTGAGTTATAATCATTTTGTGCGCACGACGGACAAGCAACACGAAGCGGTAGTGCAGGAAGTTTTGACTCGTTTGAAATCAGCCAAAACACCACTCGGCAATGAGGTTATTTATCAAGGTGAACATGAAGGTTTGTATTGTGTTGGTTGTGAAGCGTATGTCAAACCGGAAGATTTGGTAAATGGCAAATGTCCGTTTCATAACAAAGAACCTGAATTAATAAAAGAAAAAAATTGGTATTTCCGCCTTTCCGATTATGCCGAAATTTTGAAAGAAAAGATTACCAACAAAGAACCGCGCGTTTTGCCAGAACAACGTGAAACGGAAGTATTAAGTTTCATTGAACATGGGCTCGAAGATATTGCCATTAGTCGTGAAAAAGTTGAATGGGGAATTCCGATTCCTTTTGACCCGAAGCAAACGACTTATGTTTGGATTGACGCGCTCGTAAATTATATTTCCGCTTTGCAATATCCGAACGGCGACGATTTTAAGAAATATTGGCCGGCAAATGTGCAATTCCTTGCCAAAGATATTTTGAAGTTTCACTGTTTAATTTGGCCGGCATTATTGTTGGCACTTGATTTGCCATTGCCGAATACATTATTTGTTCACGGGTTCTTTACTCTCAACGGACAAAAGATGTCCAAGACGCTTGGCAATGTTATTGATCCGTCTGATATGGTGGCTGAGTTTGGCGTGGACGCCACTCGTTATTTGATCATTTCGCAATTTCCATTTGGCGATGATGGCGATGTTAAGCAAAATGATTTTGTCACCAAGTTCAACGCAGATCTGGCCAACGGAATTGGAAATTTGGTCAGTCGAGTGATTGGTATGACTGAGAAATATTGCGATTTGACCGTTCCGGAAAAGCAATTTACCGCGGAACTTAATTTGTCCGAATTTTGGCAAAATATTGATCGTAACTATCAGGATTTCAAAATTAATGAAAATATCAAAGCTGTCTGGGATTTAATTTCTTGGTGTGACGGTTATATTGATTCCAACAAACCTTGGGCTCTCGCCAAAGAAGGCAAACAAACCGAGGTTGAACAAATTTTATTTAACCTTCTCGAAATTATCCGCAACATTTCTCTTGCCATTGAACCTTTCTTGCCAACTACCGCGCAGAAAATTAGCGAGGCTCTTAATTGCGATTTAAATTTCGTCAAAAAAGAGGAAGTCATCAAACCAAAAACAAAATTGAATAAGGTGGAGCCGTTGTTTTTGCGAAAGTAAATTTTCATCCCACGATTTGACTGGCGTTTGTTGTCCTGAGACAATTTGTTCAGCTATCTACGTTTTGTAGACAACTGACTTTTCTGTTTTGAAATGAAGAAAAAATGGTTAGAATTAAATTTTCAAATGTCTACAACTTGTAGATGTTTGGAATTGTGAAATAGGTCAATGACAGTTCTTGAAATATGAACATTTGTAATTTTTATTTAATTATTACTTGTTCAAAAATTTAGACTATGAAACTCTACATCACCGCACCTTTTAAAGGCAGCGACAACAAAACTGGTATCAAAAAAATTGATTGAAAAAATATGGAAAAGAACAATCAAATTATCATTTACAATACAGAGGATGGAGAGACAAAAATTGAAGTAAAACTGAACAATGAAACTGTTTGGCTTAATCAAGCCCAGATGGCGGAATTGTTTCAGAAAGACAGAAAAACGATTACGGAACATATTGGAAACATTTTTAAAGAAGGAGAGTTATTGGAAGATTCAGTGTGCCGGAAATTCCAGCATACTGCCACCGATGGGAAAAAATACCTTGTCAATTTTTATAATCTGGATGTTATTATTTCTATTGGCTATCGCGTGAGTTCGCTTCGAGGCACTCAGTTTCGAATTTGGGCAACGCAAAAATTGCGAGATTATATTATTAAAGGTTTTGTTATGGATGATGAACGGTTAGCCGAAGGTAAAGTAAAAAAGAGTTATTTTGAAGAATGGGAAGAAAGGATTAGAAGGATTAGAACTTCAGAGGCGAATTTTTATCAAAAAGTGCGTGATGTTTTTTCAACAAGTGCGGATTACAATCCAAAATTAGATTATGCCAAGCAATTTTTTGCCACTGTCCAAAATAAATTTCATTATGCAATCACTGGTCTTACCGCGGCAGAGATTGTTCATAGTCGAATAGATAGTTCCAAGGAAAATTTAGGATTGACCAATTGGAAAGGTGAAATTATTACTCGTGATCAAGCGGAAGTAGCTAAGAATTATTTACAGGAGCTTGAATTAAAAAGATTAAATTTATTAGTTGAACAATTTTTGTCCTTTGCCGAATTGCAAAGTGTGGAACAACGGGTAATGTACATGAAAGATTGGATTGCAAAACTTGATGACTTTTTGACTTTGAATGACAAAGAAATTTTGAACAATATTGGTGAAGTATCACACAAAGAAATGGAACAAAAAGTTCGCGATGAGCTGGCGAGATTTAATCAAAAGCAATTAGAATAATTTCATGAAACTCTACCTCACTGCTCCTTTTAAAGGCAGCGACAACAAAACAGGATTGTAGTATGTTTTGTTGAAAATAAAAATCCACAAACGCTGATGTTTGTGGATTCATGGTTCGGAAAAGTTTGTTATTTGCTGAGAGGGCAGTGATCGATATCACTTATGCCAAGTGAGCAAACTTGTACTTCCGTGCATTCGGCTTTCTTTGTTGGGTGAACGCCCAGCATCGAAATGTCAATCATGTTTGGACAGCTGGAATTTCCAACCGGGCAGATTGTGCATTTGCTCAATCTTTTACCGATCTTTGCGCCACGTGCCAATTTCATGAGTGCATCTTCAGGTTCATTGTAAACAAAGTCTCCCTTATCCCATTTATTGAAACAGTAAGTCTGACGATCCTGACGATTTCGCATCATTTCCTCCAGTTTTTTGAATATTAAAATCAAGAAAACAACATATTACTATAACATCGATTTGATAAAATGTCAATAGTAGCAAGCTTTACTCTAAATTTAGAAGTTATTTTGTATAATCATTTAAGATATGTCCAAACCATTATTGATAATTATTTCTGGTCGTTCATGCACCGGCAAAACTACCTTGGGCAAGAAAATTTCTACTGAATTTAATTTACCCTTTGTAAGTAGAGATGAATTAAAAGAATCGCTTTTTGATAATTTGGGCTGGAAAGATCGTGATTGGTCAAGAAAGTTGGGGATTGCTTCATATTCATTACTTTATCTTTTTATTGAAACGTTATTGGCAAAAAAAGTTTCCTTTGTTGTCGAAAGTAATTTTATTCCCACTTTTGATAATGAAAAATTTGCTAATTTGCAAAAAAAATATCAATTTCGCATTATGCAAATTTTTTGTTATGCCAACGAGGAGGTTCTTTGTCAAAGGTTCAAAAAACGTTCAGAATCAAGAGAGCGACATCCAGGTCATGTTGATCATTTGAATTATGCTGAGGTTAAAAATTGCTCATTGAGGAATGAAAATGTTAAACTTGATGTAACTGATAATGTTTTTGACCTCGAGACAACTGATTTTAATAAAATTAATTATGATAAGTTGTTTGTAGCGATTAAATCGTTGATTATTTTTTAGACTTTATAAATTTTCCCCAAAGGTATTTAATCGTGATTACTTTATAAACTTTTTAACTTTATAAACTTTTAACTCAAATATGTTCGACACTCACTCGCATGTAAATTTTAATGCTTACAAAAATGACTTTGCCGAAGTCATTGCCCGTGCCAAACAAAAGAATTTGACCATGGTTAATGTTGGTTCGCAACTTTCAACGAGTGGTCGTGCCGTTGATTTGGCCGAAAAATTTGAAAATTGTTATGCGGCTGTTGGTTTGCATCCGATTCAACTTGAAGATATGGAAGTTGAAGAAGAAGGAGTCAAGTTTACTGCCCGGAAGGAAAATTTTGATTATAATGTTTATCGCGAATTAGCCGGCCGACCAAAAGTTGTGGCCATTGGCGAATGCGGTCTTGATTATCATCATATTTATGACGAAGCGCGTCGTGAAGAAATTATCGCCAACCAAAAAAAAGTTTTTATTGAACATATCAAGCTGGCAAACGAACTGAATTTGCCACTTATCGTTCACTGTCGTGGAACCAAGGAAAATATTGATTCCGCCTACTTGGATATTTATGAAATTTTAAAAGAACACAAACCAAAAGTTCCAAGCATTATGCATTGTTATGTTGGCCCGGTAAGCCTGGTGGAAAAATTTTTGGAATTGGGATTTTATTTGAGTTTTAATGGCGTTTTAACTTTTGACAAAACGGGGAAGTTGGAAGAAATTTTGCTTTCCACACCAATGGCCAAGGTTTTGACGGAAACTGATTGTCCATATTTAACGCCATCACCATATCGCGGACAAAGAAATGAACCGATTTATGTCGAATATGTAATTAACAAGATTGCTGATATCAAAAAAATGCCGATTGAAGAAGTTTTGCAGATCACGGATAGGAATGCAAAAGAAGTTTTTCATATTTAAATTTGACAAAATTAAAAAAAATTACAAAAAGGCTTTACCAAAAGTCTTTTTTGTTACTTATCAACATAATTTAAACTGCATGGCATTGAAATTATTTTATTTACATGTTAGTATAAAGGTGCTTTTATATGATTGACAAAAACAGCAAAAAGAAAAAAGAAATTTGGTGGCAACCGGCTGTTGAATTGTTGGCGCAGGTTTCCGCTTGGATTATCGGTCCGATTTTGGGCGCGCTGTTTCTTGGTGGTTTTATCGAAAAAAGAATGCATAACGAACCGTGGCCAACGGTGATTTTGGTCGCAATCGCTTTTGTCATCACCAATATTGGTTTGATAAAACAGACGTTAAAAGCCTCAAAGAAAATTGAAGCGGAAATTAAAAAAGACAAAGAGGACAAACAATAATTATGACGACAACTACCGAAGAATCAACACAAAATATAATTGAACATAATTCAGAACAAATTGTTTCCGAATTAAATACCGAAAAAGAAACTGTTAAAAGCGAAGGTCATATTAGTCATGAAATTACTCTTGGTGCTGAACCAATCGCTCGAGTCGGTAATTTTGACATTACCAATTCACTTCTTAATACTTGGATTGTTGTAATAATTTTGGTTGTTGTTGGTCTTTCGTTACGCAAAAAGTTAAAAAAAATTCCAAAAGGAATTCAAGTTTTTTTTGAAATAATAGTTGAAGGCGGAGTAAAACTTTGCGACTCGGTTACCAATGACCGAAGTAAGTCGATGAAGATTTTTCCATTTGCCTTCACTTTTTTTATTATAATTTTGTTGAATAATTGGTTGGGATTGCTTCCTGGTGTCGGTTCGGTTGGTTTTATTGAAGGAGAAGCCGGACATCAGGTTTTTGTTCCATATTTTCGCGGAGGTACGGCGGACTTAAATACAACTTTGGCTTTGGCTTTAATTTCTGTAATAGTCTCAAACATTTTTGGTGTAATCACTGTTGGCGCTTACAAACATTTGAATAAATATATTAATATTCACGGTTTGGCGCAAATTCCAAAGAAGGTTTGGAAAGATCCGACGATTTTGATTGTCAATCCGATTAAGTTTTTTGTGGGAATAGTGGAAATTGTCGGTGAAGTGGCCAAAGTAGCTTCATTATCGTTTCGTCTTTTTGGGAATATTTTTGCCGGGGAAGTTTTGTTAAGTTCGATTGCGGTTATTTTTGCTTTCGGCTTACCAATCCCGTTTATGTTTTTGGAAGTGATTGTCGGACTTATTCAAGCCTTGATTTTTGGCATGTTGACTTTGGTGTATTTTTCTATCGCCATGACCAAGGAAGAACACTAAAATTCAGAATTATGAATTTAGGATTATCACAAAGTGATGCCTTCGGCAAGAATTAAGAATTAGAAATAAAAAGTTAATTAATTTCAAATAAAAAAGTTTCATTTTTGACGACAAAAAAAACCAACAAAACATTTCTGTCGAATCAAAAGTGAAATTGTTAAATGTATGGACATTGCTTTAATTGCCAAGGCTGCCACAATCGCCATTGGTGCTATCGCTCCGGCTATGGCTATTGGAAAAATCGGTGCAAAGGCCATGGAATCAATCGGTCGTAATCCGGAATCAGCCGGGAAAATTTTAGTCCCGATGTTGCTTTCTGCCGCTTTTGCCGAAGCTATCGCTATTTACGCTTTGGTTATCGCTTTCAGTATCAAATAATTTTTTTTGCGCTGTGAGTCCGTAATGGCTCACAGATAAAAGAAATTATTAAAAAAACATAAAAATATGGATGATTTAATTAAAACATTTTCTATTGATTGGAAACTGATTATTGCCCAGCTTGTCAATTTTACTATTGTCATTCTTGTCTTGGGTGTTTATGCCTTAAAACCGTTGACCAAATTAATGGCCGAACGAGAAGAAAAGATCAAGAAAAGTTTAAAAGATGCCGAAGCGATCGATAGCAAAATGAAAGAAATCGCCGATGAGCGAGAGGGTGAGATTGTCAAAGGTCGCAAAGAAGCGCAAAAATTAATTGTTCTGGCCGAAAAAGAAAGTGAAGAAATTCGCGCACAAAGATTAGAAAAAACCCAAAAAGAAGTGGAAAAAGTTATTGATACGGCCAAAAATCAAATTCGTAATGAACGAGAAGTAATGATTCGCGATGTTAAAGATGAATTGGGTGGTTTAGTTTCGTTGGCACTTAATAAATTGGCACACAGTACAATTGATGAAAAAACCCACAAAAAATTAATTGACAAAACAATTGCCGAATTAAAAGATACTGATATCAATCAATAATATGCGTATTGCCAAAATAAAACATTTCGTAAAATCACTTGTCGAAATAGGCGTCGAAAATAAATGTTTTGACAATCTTTTGGCTGATTTAAAAGAAGTGGACAAAAAGATTTCCGAAAACAGCGATCTCAAAAGATATTTAAATGATGTCCAAGTAACCTTGGCCAAAAAAAAGCAAGCTTTGCAAGTCGTTTTTCAAGATTTTATTGGCAAACTTACTTATAATTTTGTTTATTTACTTTTACAAAATAACAAAATTAATTGGTTGCCGGAAATTATTGTTGAAGCGGGCAAGATGCATTTGAAACATCAAGATTTGGTGGAAGTTATTTGTGAATCAGTAATTCCGTTACCAAATGAATCCCAAAAAGAATTAGAAAAAATATTTGAAAAGAAAGTTGGTCAAAAAATAGTTTTCAAAAATATTTTGAATGAAAAATTGTTGGGCGGACTCAGAATAAAAATCGGGGATTCGGTAATCGATTCTTCGCTCAAAGGAAAGATCGAAAGACTTAATGAAACAATTGAAAAATTACAATAATTAAAAATATCAGAAATATACTTATGACAAGTACAAAAAAAGATTTTGTCGTTGAATCCTTAAAAAAACAAATTAATGATTTTGATCAACAAATTTCCGTTGACAAAGTCGGAAAGGTGATTGAAGTCGGAGACGGCATTGCCAAAATCGGCGGATTGAGTGAGGTTATGGCTTCAGAAATGCTTGACTTTGGGCATGATGTTTTTGGTGTAGCGTTAAATTTGGAAGAAGAAACAGTTGGGGCCATGATTCTTGGTGATTATAGCAAAATTAAAGAAGGCGATACTGTCAAAAGTACCGGCAACATTTTGTCCGTTCCGGTTGGTGAAAATTTTATCGGCCGGGTTGTTGATCCACTTGGCAAACAAATTGATAACAAAGGTGAAATTGTCAGCAAAACTTTTTATCCAGTTGAAAAAATCGCTCCGGGTGTTATTACCAGAAAATCGGTTCATCAACCGGTGCAAACTGGAATCAAAGCTATCGACTCAATTATTCCAATCGGTCGTGGACAACGCGAACTTATCATTGGCGACCGCCAAACCGGAAAAACAGCTATTGCCATTGACGCAATTATCAATCAAAAAGGCCAAGATATTATTTGTATTTATGTCGCAATCGGCCAAAAAGAATCCAAAATTGCCAAAATTGTTGGAAAATTAGAAGAAGCCGGAGCGATGGATCACACTATTATTGTGGTTGCTGGAGCTTCAATGCCAGCCTCACTTAGTTATATTGCGCCCTTTACCGGTTGTGCATTGGGTGAATATTTCATGGACAAAGGCAAGGATGTTCTCATTATTTATGATGATTTGAGCAAACACGCCGTTGCTTATCGTGAAATTTCACTTTTACTTCGCCGTCCACCAGGTCGCGAAGCTTATCCGGGGGATGTGTTTTACCTTCATTCCAGACTTCTCGAAAGAGCGGCCAAATTAGATGAAAAACATGGTGGTGGTTCAATTACTGCTTTGCCAATTATTGAAACTCAAGCCGGTGATATTTCCGCGTATATTCCAACTAATGTTATTTCTATTACTGACGGTCAAATATATCTCGAAAGTGATTTGTTTTATCAAGGCGTTCGCCCTGCGGTGAATGTTGGTTTGTCCGTTTCTCGTGTCGGTTCAAAAGCGCAAATCAAAGCCATGAAAAAAGTGGCCGGTAAGTTGCGTTTGGAAGTTGCTCAATATCGTGAATTGGCTGCCTTTGCTCAATTTGGTTCTGATCTTGATGAAGCAACAAAAAGTCAGATTGAACGAGGCAAAAGAATTGTTGAAATGTTAAAGCAAGGACAGTTCAGACCAATGGCCGTAGAAAATCAAGTGGTTATTATTTATGCTGCCGTCAATGGTCATCTTGATGATATTCAAGTAGAAAAAATGGCTGAATTTGAGGATGGTTTACACAAATATTTGGCTAATAATGGCAAGCAAACTTTGTTTGAAATAAAAGATAAAGGCGAATTGACAGAAGTTATTGAAAAAGAAGTTATTCGATTGATTAAAGAATATAAATCAACTGTTGCTGAAATGAGAATTGAAACCAAATAAAATATGGCAGGTGGAACAAGAGATATCAAAAGACGAATCAAATCAGTGGCCAATACTCGCAAAATTACCAAAGCGATGGAAATGGTCGCGGCCGCCAAAATGCGCAAAGCTGTGGCTGCCGTTCAAGCCACTCGTGATTACGCCAATTTGGCTTGGGCGACTGTTTTGCATTTGTCCGAAAAAACTGAGCAAAAAAAACATGCGCTTCTTCGCAAACCAAAAAAAGTTGAAAATATTGGCTTAATTTTAATTGGCTCCAATCGTGGACTTTGCGGTGGTTTTAATATTCAAGTTTCCAATAAAGCGGTTGTCTCAATAAAAAAACATGAGAATACAATTAAAAAAACTGAAATAATAACTTTTGGTAGCAAATCTCGCGATGTGATCAAAGGTTTTGGTTTTGATGTTGTGGCCGATTTTGAAAAAGCAGATTTAACTTTATCCGCAGCCGAAGTGGCTGCTTTGTCTAGAATGGTAATTACCGATTTTGTAAATTGTAAATATGACAAAGTTTTTGTGGTTTTTACCGATTATATTTCTTCACTTAGACAAGAACCGAGAGTAAAACAGTTACTGCCGATTATTCCAGAACCGGATGATTATTTGGGAATTGTTGGCAAAAGTTCGGGAATTGAAACAACCAAAGAGTTTATTGAAAAAAAATCAGAGAAATATTTAAAAAAGGGTGAATTCAGCTACGAATATTTGTTTGAACCGAATGCTTCGACTGTTCTTGATCAAATGTTACCTCGCTTAATTGAAATGCAAATTTATCAAGCCGTTCTCGAAAGTGAAGCCTCAGAACATTCTTCACGAATGCTAGCCATGAGAAATGCAACTGATTCAGCCAAAGATATGATTGATGATTTAACACTTTCTTATAATCGCGCTCGACAAGCCGGAATTACCCAAGAAATTGCTGAAATTAGCGCCGGAGCTTCAGCTTTGAAAAAATAAAAGAGTTCATAAAGTTTTTAAAGTTCGTAAAGTTCATAAAGTATTTTTCCTAATGAACTTACTTTATAAACTTTATAAACTTTTAACTTTATAAACTAATTTACTTTATAAACTTTTAACTTTATAACTTTATAAACTAATATGAATACAGGCAAAGTAAAACAAGTTATCGGCCCAGTTGTCGATGTGGAATTCGAAAATGAATTACCAGCACTTTTTCAAGCTCTCGAAGTAATGATCGGTGAGCAAAAATTAGTCTTGGAAGTTGAACAACATATCGGCGACAAACAAGTCCGCACAATCGCCATGGGTGCAACTGACGGTCTGAAACGCGGAGAAGAAGTTATTGATACAGGAGCACCAATTAGCGTTCCGGTTGGTAATGAAACTCTTGGCCGAATGTTTAATGTTCTTGGTGAACCAATTGATGGTGGCGCTGCGGTTAAGACAAAACAAAAATATTCTATTCATCGCGATGCACCAAAGTTTAGTGAACAATCTTCCAAAATTGAAATTTTTGAAACCGGAATTAAAGTTATCGATTTGATCTGTCCGTTTATTAAAGGTGGTAAAGTTGGTCTATTCGGTGGCGCCGGTGTTGGTAAGACCGTGGTTATTATGGAATTGATCAGAAATATTGCCCAAGAACATAGTGGCACTTCCGTTTTTGCTGGTGTTGGAGAAAGAACTCGTGAAGGAAATGATTTATTTTATGAAATGAAAGATTCTGGAGTTATCGACAAAACCGCTTTGGTTTTTGGTCAGATGAATGAACCACCGGGATCACGCGCTCGAGTTGCCTTGACCGGTTTAACAATGGCTGAATATTTTCGTGATCAAGGTCAAGATGTTTTATTATTTGTTGATAATATTTTTCGTTTTACTCAAGCTGGTTCCGAAGTTTCCGCCCTTCTTGGTCGTATGCCTTCGGCCGTAGGTTATCAACCAACTTTGGCTACTGAAATGGGCCGATTACAAGAAAGAATTACTTCTACCAACAAAGGTTCAATTACTTCAGTTCAAGCTGTTTATGTTCCAGCCGACGATTTGACCGATCCAGCTCCAGCGACAACTTTTGCGCACTTGGATTCAACGGTTGTTTTGTCTCGCGCCTTGTCAGAATTGGGAATTTATCCTGCGGTTGATCCGATTGATTCAACTTCAACTATTCTTGATCCATTAATTGTTGGAGAAGAACATTATCGCGTGGCTCGTGAAGTTCAACGCGTGCTTCAACGTTACAAAGATTTGCAAGATATTATTGCCATTCTTGGTGTTGATGAATTAAGTGAAGCTGACAAAAAATTAGTTTCTCGCGCTCGCAAAATGCAAAAATTCCTTTCACAACCATTTTTTGTGGCCGAAACATTTACCGGTATGCCTGGAAAATATGTTTCATTAAAAGATACCATTCGTGGTTTTCAAGAAATTCTTGATGGCAAGCATGATGATAAGAATGAACAAGCTTTTTATATGAAAGGTTCAATTGATGAAGTTTAATTTCTATGGAAAAAATAAATTTTAAAATTGCCACTCCGGAAAGAGTTGTTTTCAAGGGCGAAGTTGATTCAATCACTTTACCAACAACAACTGGAGAGATTACCGTTTTGCCAAACCATCTTCCATTAATTTCAGTTTTAAAAGCTGGAGAAATTTTGATAAAAAATAATGGGGAAGATGTTTCAGTTGCCGTCTCGGGTGGATTTATCGAAGTTTTGGCAACCAAGGTCGTGGTTTTAGCTGATAGTGCGGAACGCAGTGAAGAATTAGATGTTTCCCGAGCCGAAGAAGCGTTACGCCGAGCCATGGAACTCCGAGAAAAGAAAACGGTTGATGTCCGTGAATTTGGCGCTTTGACTGCGCAAATTGAAAAAGAAATGGCTAGAATCAAAGTTGGGCGCAAATCACGGCATCGTTTGGAAGTCAATAGTAAATTGTAGTTTGTTTTATCTGACATCTTTGTCCAGCTTTATAAACTTTTAACTTTATGAACTTTATAAACTAACTTATGTCTCACCATTGCCACAATTTATTGATGACTTGTATTGATTTTCGTTTTCATGAAGCCATTCAAAAATGGGTCAAAGAAAACGGGCTAACTAATGATTTTGATTTGGTTTCTCTTGCCGGCGTACAAAAATCTTTGCTGGACGAAGATACTCGAGCAACCGTCTTAAAACAGTTGGAAATTTCCAGCCGTTTGCATGGGATTGAAACTGTTATATTTGTTGCGCATCAAGATTGTGGAGCTTATGGCGGAAGTAAAGTTTTTGTTAATTTTGAAGAAGAGAAAGCCAAGTATTTAGCCGATATGATTGCGGCTGGGGCGATTATCAAAGAAACTTTGCCAAATTTGCAAGTAAAAAAATTAATGCTTACTTTTAACGAAGAAACCGGCGCCGTTGCCATTAGTGAATTATAAAATATAACTAAATTTATAAAAAAAGATTCCCATGTGGGGTCATTTTTTATTTTTACACACAGTTGACCAAACTGAAAACTGTTGCTATAATCTTGCTATATTTTGATGTTCTTTAAAGGAGAAAGCAATGAATCGAGTCAGAGTTATTAAAATTGGTTGTTCTGATCCCAGAATCCAAATAAGTATGCGCAATTATTTGGAAAAGTTTCATGATGCTTTCGAAGATCGTCAAGAGGTTTTTCCGATTTTGAATGCCGGTGGGCAAAGAAATTTTACTGCTGAGCATCAACGGATTCCTTTCTTGTCACAAATCGAAATTGCCGTCAACAATGGTGCGCATACTTGCGTAATTTTTGCTCATGAAGATTGCGGAGCTTATGGTGGCAGTGGTAATTTCCAAAATTTAGCTGACGAAAGACAAACTTATGTCAATGATGTCAATACAATCGCTCGGTATGTTGAAAGCCGCTTTGCTGGGAAGCTAAAAATCCAAAAAGTTATGCTTATGCGAAAACCGAGGACTGAGGATTTCAGTCGTTTTGAAACAATCAACTGAAAGAGTTAACCGAGAACGATTTCTCGGTTTTTTTATTTTTTGCTATAATAATTATTATATGAATATTTTGGATTACATTCTTTTGGGTTTTATTTTAATGACCGCGCTTTTGGGCTTGCGCAAGGGTTTTTTACTGTCATTAGGCTCAATAGTTGGTATTGTGGCCGGTGCTGTTTTAGCATCGAGATTTTATCCGTTGTTGGCCGGTTTTTTTGGTAATACCAATACGGCCAATTTGGTTTCTTTTATTTTGGTATTTGGGGTAATCATCAAAGTGGTTGGGTTATTATTTTGGTTGCTTGGCAAAATTTTTCAAATTGTTACGGTTTTACCGTTTATTGCCACTTTTGATCGATTATTGGGTTTGATTTTGGGCACAGTAAAAGCGATTTTTATTTGCGCCGTGGTCTTAAACATTGCTTTGAAATTTCCGATAAACTATTGGATGATGGAACAAATGACCGGCTCGATAATTACCAAGGTATTGCTTAACATAAGCCAAATTTTTTTACCATTATTCCCAGAAGCATTAAAAAAACTTAAATCTTTTTTATAAAAAACTTATAAAATAAACTGGATGAATAAAAAAAGAGCCGATTTTCGGCTCTTTTGGTGTCCTTATTCGTGGCTATAATTTACAGTTCCGCCATTTTGGGAATGACGGGGGAATAACGAGCTCTCTTTGTTTCTTTTTCAATTTTCTCGCGAAGTTCTTCGACGGTTAGTGGGTCGCTTTGACCACAGTTTGGGCAATGGTAAACCGCTGTTTTTTCTTCCATTAAAAAACCACAACTTGGACAAAATTTCCCAGTTTTTGGCATTTTTTCCCCCGTAAAAGTAAAGGAATCATGGCTATGATAACATTTCCATTGGGGATGTCAAGGTTGTTGTTTTTGGTAAAAAATGCTAAAATTTTACCATGAATATTCTAGATAATCTCAACGAAGCGCAAAAAAAAGCCGTTTGTCACGCAGATGGTCCGCTTTTGATTGTCGCTGGAGCCGGGACTGGAAAAACAAAATCCATAGTGTCCAGAATTTCTTGGTTGGTGCAAAATAATCTTGCTCGAGTTGATGAGATTTTAGCTTTAACCTTTACTGACAAATCGGCCAATGAACTTTTGGAGAGAGTGGATATTGCCATGCCTTACGGTTATGGTGAACATTGGATTTCCACGTTCAATGGATTTTGTGACAAAATCCTAAAAAGACACGCACATGAATTGGGTTTAAATAGCAATTATCGTTTGCTTACCGAAACGGATGCTTGGATTTTGGTCCGACAAAATTTAGAAAAATTTGACTTGGACTATTTTTGTCCAGCTGGCAATCCGAGCAAATTTATCAAAGATTTATTAAAATATTTCAGCCGTTGCAAAGACGAAGGCATTTCTGCCAAAGATTATTGTCAATATGCAGAGAATTTACGTTTGGATTCTGCTAATCGTGAATTTGTGGCCACGATTAATTGGGAAGATTTGGCCTCGACTGAACGCGAATCGGTCAAAGCATCGGAAATCAAAAAGCAAAATGAGTTGGCCAATGCTTATTTTACTTATCAAAAATTACTTCGAGAAAATAATGCGTTGGATTTTAATGATCAGATTTTTTTAACTTGGCAATTGATGCAAAAGTCGCCGTTGGTTCTGGCGCAATATCGTCAGCAATTCAAATATGTTTTGATAGATGAATTTCAGGACACTAATTATATTCAATATGAATTGATCAAATTATTGGTTCAGCCAAAAAACAATTTAACCGTAGTTGGTGATGATGATCAATCAATTTACAAGTTTCGCGGAGCTTCAATTAGCAACATCATGCAATTTATGGAAGATTTCCCAACTGCGCAAAAGGTTGTTTTGACTGAAAATTATCGAAGCGGACAAAGGATCTTGGATTGTGCGTATAATTTTATTGTTCAGAATAATCCAAATCGTTTGGAAGTTAAATTGGGAATTGACAAAAAGCTGATCGCCAGAAATACCGAAATTGGTGAATGTGAAGTTAACTGTTTGAATTTTGCCACCGGAGTGGATGAAGCTTCCGGCATTATCGAAAAGATTAAAGAAATAAAAAGACAAAATTCGCCTGACTGGTCTGATTTCGCGATTTTGTTTCGAGCCAAATCAAGTGCCGAAGTTTTGATTGATTTTTTGGAAAGGGAGCAAATTCCTTATCAATTTCTGGGTGAAAGTGGTTTGTACAATCGTCCGGCCGTTATTTTTTGTCATAACTTTTTCAAATTACTGGATGATTATCATGAATCAAGTGCAATGTATCGAATTTTGACTATGCCACAGTGGAATCTCAAACAGGAAGAAATAATCAAAATTTG
>Ga0172379_10006554_pt1 | contig 15507 bp, 19 predicted proteins | sample GrowelOW334metaG_FD_119756 | JGI IMG/M metagenome (GOLD analysis project Ga0172379, IMG submission 119756) | Groundwater microbial communities from an aquifer near a municipal landfill in Southern Ontario, Canada - Groundwater well OW334 metaG | ecosystem: Environmental > Aquatic > Deep...
AGGAAGAAGCAAACTCTCTTTTAGCTAAGTTTAGGAAAAATATTTTAGACTAAAGTATATGATATCGTCTAAAAGGATATTTTTGGGGACGATAGCAATACTCCTTTTTTCTTGCGTTCTTTACGTTTTTTTTGAGTATCAAAGAGACACCTCTCTCCCCTCAGAATTTGTTCGTGTTGAATTTAAGAATAAAATCGTTATTGCTGAGCTCGTTGATACTCCCGCAAAAAGGATCCTCGGTCTTTCGGGAAGGGAAGAATTACCACCGGAAACGGGCATGTGGTTCGATTTCGGATCCCCCGTTTATCCCGGAATATGGATGAAGGAAATGAAATTTCCAATTGATATTCTTTGGTTTGACGAGGGGTATCATGTGGTTTCCTTCAAGGAGAATGCTCTTCCAGAATCATACCCTGAGAGTTTTGAACCTTCCGGTCTTTCCCGATATGTTTTGGAGGTTCCTGTGGGATTTGTAAAAGAAAACGGCATCGTTTCCGGAGATATCGTTTTGGTGGAAAAAGGGGGTTGATATTTTCTCTCGAATGCTTTATAATCAATAAGCACTAAGAAATGCTATATCGCGGGGTGGAGCAGCCTGGTAGCTCGTCGGGCTCATAACCCGAAGGTCATCCGTTCAAATCGGGTCCCCGCAACAAATTACAAAAATCCCCGAAGGGGGATTTTTGTTGCCTATTATACAAAAGCAGGTCTTGATTTTCTCTTCAAAAAATGCTATTTTAGAAAAGTCAGATATGTCGGGGTAGCTCAATTGGTTAGAGCACAGCACTCATAAAGCTGAGGTTGAGAGTTCAATTCTCTCCCCCGACACAAGGAGGATGATTGAAAAAAAATAGTTTTTCTGCTATCCTTTCGATATTGCAGTGGTAGCTCAACTGGTTAGAGCACCCGCCTGTCACGCGGGAGGTTGCGAGTTCAAGTCTCGTCCGCTGCGCCATACAAAAAAGCACCGATAGGGGTGCTTTTTTGTATGGCGCAGCGGAAGCAAAGACAACTGCTTGTCTTTGCGGCGAGACTTGAACGCCGGAGCGATATTTTTTGAGCGAGGGCTCAAAAAATCGCGAGGCGGTGCCCAGACAAATTTTTCGGAAGAAAAATTTAGTCGCGGGAAAGTCTCGTCCGCTGCGCACTTGAAAAAGAGTCCGTTTCATCGGACTCTTTTTGTGTTTTTATATCCCGCGTATTCGGAGGGAAAAGTCGGGATCGTCGGCGTACTTTTCGGCGAGGTCGTTGATTTGGTATTTTTTTCGCGCTTCCATGAAAGAAAGATCGGTATCAATAAGACCTTGGTCGTAGGCGGAGATGTCGGAATTTTCAGGGAAGAGAATTCGGTAATCAAACCAGGAAACTTTTTTTGGGGTGATAGCATTTATATGGTTTACGATATTGGTCGTGCAGGTGTTGGTGAGAGTGTTGTAGAATTCGGGTTTTTCCGCAAGGTCATTTGCTCGGCGGACCATAGCCAAAAAAAGTTCTTTTCCTTTTTCAGGAGAAGAAAGACGGACTGGGTAAACGAATACTTTGTCTTTTCTGAAATTACTCCGAAGCTTTACAACGTCGCGTTCGTCGGCAATCACGTACATGAGTTCGTAATTACGAAGGAGTCCTTTAAACGCAGAAAAACTTTCCCCTTTTTCTTTTCGTATTTCCACTGAAATGGAAACAAAAGTACTCGTTCCGAACTGGAAAGAGAGAAAAGTGTGTGCCGCTCCGAGATAGCCAGAAAATGGTTCTACGACAAAATATACTTTTTGCAGTTCTTTTAAGTCATACGTTTTGTCATAATAACCGAGATCGTATTCGTCTTTGGAACGATAAGAAATATTGCGGATATTTTGTATCGTAACGGAGTCACCGAAAATTTCGGCGGTTTGAAGTATTTTTTGATCGGCGTTCCAGTCGCGTTCGTTTGATGGGTGCTTTGTGGAAAGATAGGCAAAAAGAAAAATAAGAGAAAAGACAAGAATAATAAAAAACCATATAAAAAAGAAACGAAGGAAACGAAATATTTTGAAGATCATATGACATATATGATAGCTCAGATACAAACCTTTTTAAAGAGTAGATCCTCACATACCTTTATATTTTAACCAAAAAATCAATCATATTCGTTCGTCGATGCATCGGACTTAATCCAAGTACACATTTCATCATGCAGTGGATTCCACTCAAGGGCCAGGAATGACGGAAGGGTGTGAGCAGTTACTTTAATAAATATGTTTACAAAAACATATTTGTGTGCTATTATGTCAAATAGTTTACCTGAGGCTTTTTAACACTCTCGCGAAAGCGGGAATCAACAAATCGCACGATTGTGTGCGAGGAGAGAGAAATGGAAAAGTATTCGGTTGAAGAATTGGCGACCATTCTGGGCGCCCTCGAAGAGGTACTTGGCTCGGATGTCGCCGGACAATTCCGGAGGGGAGAAATCGAAATCTCCGTTCGGGAGGCTCTCGGCTTACTCGCCCCAAGCGCCCCGATTATGATCGGACCACTCTCGAATGTTTTCTCCTCGGAGTTTTTCTCGGAGGATAATCCCGATGTGAAGCTCTACATCCAGGACAAATTCAAGGAACGAATCCTTGCCGTAGCGAAAAAGGTTTCGAAAAAACCGGCGGTATCGCTGGTCTCGCGAGACCTCACGAAGCCGATGAGCGACAGTGAAATTTGCGCGGAAATTCCGTCGAACCACCTTTTCTCCATCGATGACTTGTGGATGGTGGCGGAGCTCATTAGTCGTCAGTCGAACGGCGAAAGTGGCGCACTCCTGTTAAATGGATTCGCCAACCTCTTTTACTTCCAAGTCGGTGCCTCTATTATTGTCGTCCACGTGAGCTGTGGCGGGTCCGGGTGGAGCGTCTCCGATTGGGATCTTGACGAGTACGGTCAGTGGTACGACGGGGACCGGGTGTTCTCTCGTAACGGTTGATTTTCAGTCCCTTAAAAATTTGACCTTTTGACCTTTTGTTGCTTTGGCCCTCCGGTTTTCCGGAGGGTCTTTTCCTATACGGGCGACGGGAATTTGAACTGCGCAAAAAAAACTTGACAAAGTATACAACAAAATGTATTACTATGATTAGTCATTCATTTTTTTGGGGAGATTCTTGTGGATAAAACACTAAGCATTTATTTGGGATATCATTCCTTATTTTATGCTGCCTTGTTCGTCATTATTCTTTTGGTTGTTCCTATTTCGGTAGGGGTGGTTATTGGGTATTCTTTTAATTTGGTTTCTATTATTGTTATAGACTGCGGTCTTCTTTCTTTTTACTTCTTAAAAGGTGCCGAGAAACTTCGCCGATTTATAGAAGACGCAAAAAAGGGAAAAGTATTAGTCTTATAAAAAACCTCCATCGTCTGTTATGGCGGTGGAATTTTTTCTAAACGACCTTTTATCTTAAAGTTTCTTTTAGTTTCGCAATAAAAATATCATCACCATTCTTCAAATGTTCTCGTATCTTGGTTCTAGCAGCGTCCACTAGGGCGAGCCATACAAAAAAGAGGTGAGTCCTCCCGATTGGAGGACTCACCTCTTTTTTGTAACACGACGGATGCGAAATCTTTTCCTGTTTACAAGGGTTCTTTAACTGATATGATATTGTGTAGAATCATAATCACAGACATCGGAGGAGTGGACAATGACGAAACGACAAGAAGTTTACAGCGCTATTGATGGCGAACGCGCACATCAAGACGGGCTCAACCCGAAGGTCCTTTCCATAGGCGAGGAGATTGCCCTTGCTCTTAGGTATACAAATAAAGCTCTCGAATCATGGTCAGATGATTTCAATCCGCCGGAACAAGAGGCGCTTGCTACCCTTCGAAAACTTGCGGCAATTTGTGTTCGTTGTATGGAACACCATGGGGCTCCTAAAAGGTAGGAATAGAAAGTCAACGGCGCGATAGTTTCGCGCCGTTTTTTTGACAGACGGGCTTGTTATGGATAATATGTAACTTTACAGGCCCTTGAAAACCGACCGAGGTAATGCCGATGCTTTTATCTCAAAGCCGGCGAGTCCTCGCCGTTTTTCTCGTTGCTCTTTTAACACTTTTTGTCGGATGCAACAGCTCGACACCCGGATCGCAAAGCGATTCCTCTTTTCTTTCGGAAGAGTCCGTTTTGGAGGAAACACCCCCTCCTCTTGGTATACCAATCGATGATGTCCGTCGGTATGCCGAGACGGCTTCAAAAAAGACAGGAGTAAATCCTTGGTTTCTCATTGCTATTCTTGAGAGAGAGTCTTCTCTTGGAAAAAACTACGGAACCTGTCTTCTTGGGAAAGATCAGGATAATATCCTGGCCGGTTCCGGAACGAATAAGATAGATGACTCTGTAACTGAACGAATAATGAAGCCTGATCGCGATGTAGAGCCTTTTCTCTGGATAATGAAACAGCTCAAACGCAACCCTTACAACACCCCTGTTTCTTGTCCGATGAGGATTGGCTGGGGCGGTGCGATGGGTCCCGCGCAGATACTACCGTCCACGTGGATTCGTGTGTGCGCGATTACTGCGATGTATCTCGATAAAGATGTCGCAGATCCGTGGAATCCGGAAGACGCATTTATGGCTGCAGCCGTTCACCTCAAAGAACTTATCGTTCTCTTGAAAGGCACTCGCGGAGACGATCCGAACGAACGTGATTCCGCTTGCATGTATTTCTCCGGAAAAACATGTTTTGGTGGTGGTGCATTCGTTGCTCGTTATGGAAATTACGTTATGGCTCGTGCGGAAAAATTTCAAAAGGAATTTTACCCGGAAACGATACCTCTCGTAAAGGAAGTTGCTCCGGAAAAACCGCATAAAAAATCCATCATTGCTAAAAAAACAAAAGCAAAGAAGGATCCAAAAGCTAACAAGAAAAAGAAAGAAATTCAAAAGAAAAAAGGCGCGAAAAAACCCGTCACAAAGCTTAGTCGGCATCGTTAAGCGCTAAAACCCTTCTCGGATTTTCCGAAGGAGGGTTTTCTTTTTTGAAAGCCGAAAGAAAATATCTCTTTCGAACGTAAGAAAGAGAGGCTATATTTGATCCTTTTAAAGATTTGCGTAAAGAGTCAATTTGTTGCATTATTGTCGCAGATTCAAAAAACCCGGAGACGCTTTATGAACAAGCAAGTTCCGGGTACATCCGGACTCTTGTATATGGTCTTTGCTAGTATTGCTTTTTCTGTTATGGCTTCCGCCGTATATCTCGCCAAGCTCGTCGATCCGAGCGTATCGGCTCTTATGGTGAGTTTTATTCGTGTTTTGCTGAACCTGATTATTCTTGTGATACCCGCTGTATTTCGGCGAAATATTTCCGGTCTTTTTGGAGACAGGCGACCGTCGCTCTGGCTTCGAGGGCTTTTTGGGGGACTTTCGCTCATCCTTTTCTTTGTCGCCATTCAGTCGGTCGGATCCGGGGAAGCAACATTCCTTCAGTCCAACAACGGAATCTTTGTGGTTCTTCTTGCCCCGATTCTTTTGTCTGAACGTTTTTCTTTCAGCGCGCTTTTTGCCGTCGCAGGATCTCTCGCCGGAATGTATCTTTTGTTCGACCCGAATTTGGGTATGGAAAATTTGTATGGAAAATCGATCGCGGTCATTTCCGGATTTTTTGTCGCCCTTTCGAATCTTATGGTTGCAAAAGCGGGGAAGAGTAATACCCCTCAAACTGTCGTCTTCTATTTTTGCTTCGTCGCCTTGTTTATCCATCTTGGATATTTCGCATTTTTCGATGCGGTGTTTCCGGTCGGTATAAAAATATGGGCAGTCATCGCCGTAGTCGGATTGAGCGCGACGATCGGGCAAGTATATATGACAAAAGCATATCAATACTCGCAAGCGACGATGGTCTCGGCCGTTTCATACCTCGGCCCGGTTCTCACCTTTGGGTGGAGCGTCGCGTTCTTCGGACAGATGATAACTCCGAAATTGCTTTATGGATGCGGACTTATCCTTATTTGCGGAGTCTTTCTGCCGTTCCTAAGGAAGGTGAACACTCCTCCCGTTTAAACACCTCTTTTTATAAAGGGGTGTTCTTTTTTTGTTTAAAATACTCATCTTGTTTTGTTTTTATAAAAAATATAGAATAGGGCATTGATACGTTTTTTGACAGTAACGAAAAAGAGGGAATTATGCTTAAGAAAACACTCGCACGGCCGGAAATCCGAAAGGTCATACATTCAAAACTCGATAATACGATCAAATACGTCTATCGTTCACAAGGCCAGATCATTGAGTTCAGCTATATCGACAAGAAGGATTCAAAAGATATCATTTGCGCGTCTACGCAAACCTCTTGTCGGCTCGGATGCAAATTTTGTTTTCTCTCCGACTATGATTTAGCCGTAAGAAATCTTTCTCCCGAAGAAATCGTCGGGCCGATATCTGAAATAGTCGATGGCCTCCCGTCACGAAACGACGTACTCCTTATTTCTTTTATGGGGTGCGGAGAGCCTTTGCTCAATCTTGACAACGTGATCGAATCGGCAAAGCAAATAATCGAGCGCTATTCCGGAATTTACAAGGTGGTGCGTTTTGCTGTTGCGACACTCATACCTCACCCGAAACTTATGGAAAAGTTCATTCGTCTCGTCCATGAAGAAAAGGTACCGATGAAACTCCATTTGTCGCTTCATTCCCCCGACGACGAGCGAAGAAAAGTAATTATGCCTTCGGCTTATCCCGTCCGCGAAAGCATTTCTTTTGTGGAAGAATTTATGCGAAAGACCGGCGGATCTTCCGAAGTTCACTATGCTCTTATGGACGGAGTGAACGATAGAGACGAAGACCTCGGTGCCCTCATCTCTCTCTTGGAAGGGAGGAATATTCCCGTTAAGTTTCTCATATACAACAAAAAACCATCGGTGGATTTTACTCCGTCTAAGAGGGTTAAAACTTTTCGAACGTACCTTGAGCACTTCGATATAAAAACAGAATTTTATGTTCCGCCGGGTGGAGATATTGGAAGCAGTTGTGGGCAGTTCCTTATGGAAGACTACGCGAGATATAACGCGAAAAAGAAAAGAAGTGTAAAAAACAAAAAAGCGAAGTAACGAATATCGCCCCGGAATACCGGGGCGTATTTTTTAATTAGAGCCTTCTCCCCATGTCCTCTTTTCATTTATCTCCCATTTTTCGCGGAATGCTTTTTCCATATCAACATCATAATAATTGGCGAGGTCTAAGAGGTAGTTCAAAACGTCGGCGAATTCATGTTCCAGGTGGTGCTTTTGCCCCTTTCTGCTTTCTTGCTTTTCGGTTTCCCATTCGCCCTTATAATCTCTCATTGCCCGGGTGAGCTCCCCAAGCTCTTCTACAAGTCCGCTTAAAATAACGAGGTCGCTATTCTTATCCCAACCGCGTTCGGCACAAACGGCCTTAATGTGGGCTTGAAGATCGTTTAGGGTAGGGTTTTGTTTGAGTGTTGTCATATCACTATGATAACGATGAAAAGGCACCCTTTCTACTTGACATTTTTATAAAGGTATACTATATTATATCGAGTAAAAATTGCTGTTTAACTCTTATAAATTTTCTGTAGAAAGGGGTGGAAAATGAAGAATGTTTTTCAGGAGTGCTTTCCGGGGGTGAAAAAAGAACACTCCCTTGAAGTTCAAGAGCTTCGTGCTCGTTTGGCGAAAACGATACGCGAGCTTCGCCGAGTTTCGCGCGAAGCAAAACGTGACGAACTGACAGGGCTTCGAAAGACACGTAATTTCGCTTACTGGTGCGTTAAGGCCATTCGAAAACATCGCGAGAAACGCGAACAAGCTGAAACAGCCGGCGCTGAAAAACAACGAAAAAACAACAGTTACTTCATTGTTTCAATCGATATGGACGGGCTTAAGAGCGCGAACGATACGCCGGCTCCCCATGGAGGGTACGATGTCGGGGATCGTATTATTGCGATGCTTTCTAACACTGTCCGTGTTGAGATTCGCCGAGACGATCTCTTTATGAGGCGCCACGGTGATCGCGCCGACGAGTTCGTTCTTTTCTTTTCCGGGGCTACCTTGGAAAATGTCGAGCGGTCTCTTGTCCGCATCCGGGATAAGTTTGAGGCCACTGCCGAAAAGCGGTTTCCGGAACTTTATAATTTGATTGGAATCAGCTTTTCTTACGGAATCAGGGAGATTTTTCCTGAAGACGGAGAAGATGCGATTCGGGCCAAACTTAAAGACGCCGATTATTTTATGAAGCGCCGAAAAAGGGAAAGGAAGGCTGATCGCAGGGTTTCTTTCCTGTAACACCGAAAGGGTCCAAAAGGGCCCTTTCTTTTTTTTTAGAAATGCGATATATTAGACGATGTATAAGGATTTGGTATAAGTATTGAGTATTTTGCCTGGTTAGCTCAGTTCCCCCGTAAACGAGGGCAGGGTCCGAGCACGCCCGGTACCAATTCGAAAAAAGATAAGGTTTGAAAAAACAATTTGCCTGGTTAGCTCAGTTGGTAGAGCACGTCATTGGTAATGACGAGGTCCGCAGTTCAATCCTGCGACCAGGCTCCACTTCTTCGCCCGCAAGGGCTTCGAAGCGCAGGCACTTCAGCGCTTGCACTGCGTAGCTTTAGTGGAGCAGTGCCACCTTAGCTCAGTTGGTAGAGCATCTCACTCGTAACGAGAAGGTCCGCAGTTCGATCCTGCGAGGTGGCTCATGAAAAAATTCCCGAAAGGGGATTTTTTGTGATATGCTAAATACAGTCCGTACCACCACTATCGGAGGTGCTCGGTGGACATTGACAGAAGAAAGGCAAAAAAATTGGTGCTCCGGCTGTGGATGTACGAGATTATTCTTTTATCTCTCATTCTCACTTATTCCGGAATCGTTTTGTATCTCCTGTTTCTTTTATCGCCAATCCTTGTATTTTTTGGGGTGGCGATATTCTATCTTTACCTTTCGGCTCCGCAGGGGGAAGACCTGGGGCAAGCCCTCGAATATTTCCAGGCACGAAAATTCGGAAAAAAAGAACTCGTGTTTGTGAAGCCGTTCTTTGAAAAGAATAAACTTCCAATCCCCGTTTTATGGGTCGTCCAGAATGAACACATCTTCAACGCTTTTGCTTTTACGTATCAAGGGAAGCACAACGTTGCCGTGAGTGAGCGGATGTTCCTTTATGGAGAGCGAAAGCTTTATTCCGTTCTTGCCCACGAGATGGCTCATTTTGACGGTCGAGACACTCAGTTCGATAACATCATCTCCGTCGCCCGTCTTGTCGGCACTTCGGGAACGATTCTTTACGGGATTATTGTTTCGGCGGCAAGCTTTTCTTTTCCGACTCTTTTGTTCTTTTTTGCGATTGCCGGAATTTTTTCGGTCGTATCGGAATATTTTATGGATTTCTGGTTCTCGATAGGGCAGGAAGCTCGGGCTGATGTTCGCGGTGCTCTTTATACCGAAGACGTTGAGGCTCATATGGAAATGCTTCTTGATATTTGTGCTGAATACGGCCCCGATATGGGAAGTAAAAAAATCGTTGAACGCCGAATATCGTATCTTCTTTCCGTGATGAATCATTAGTATCAACCCGCCCCCTAAAAAGGGCGGGTATTTACTTTTTTATGTAAGTGTGTTATAAATAAAATGTATTTTGGATTTCTTTGGAGATTTTCTTGAACATTGACACAAACCGTTTACGCTTTCTTTTGTTCAGAATATGGGCGCGAGAAGTAGTCCTTATCGGGTTCGTTTTATTGTGGCTCGGCACTACTCTTTTTGCTCTTTATCGAATTGAGCCCCTTCTCTTTATTTTCTGCGCGCTTCTTTTCTTCTTGTATCCAAGAGAAAATAGGCTTCACATCAATAGGTCCGATTACGCGCTTGAGGAACTTTCTTCTTCCGAGCGTTTCCGTATATATCGGATGTTCCTCAAGATGGGATTTGCTCCGCCTCGGGTTTCCAAGGTCATTCCCGGAACGCATTTTTGGGCGGCGGCGGGCCATAGAAAATTGGTACGGAATATTTACGTAACTCCAGAAGTTTTGAGAGAAAAAAACGAAATACTGTTTCCTGTTTTGGGACACGAAATGGCGCATCTTCGTTGTTTAGATCATCCTTTTATTTTGTTGGTGCGTTCGCTGTGGTGTCTTTCCTCTTCGGCAAGCATTCTTCTTGTCTGTTGGATCATTTCCCAACTACTTTCAGCGGTGCTTTTTTCTAAGGGCGGTGTCATCGTTTTTCTGCCTCTCTTATGGATCCAATTTTTGGCCGTTCCTGCTGTCGTATTCTGTATGAGACTCCTTACGGAAACGCTATATGTTGAACTGTGGAAAATATGCGAAACAAGAGCAAACATCTTGAGTATTGTATATACAAAAGTTCCTTACTGTCTTTTCTCTCATTCCCGATGGATCGGGGCGCAGTTTCCTTACGGTGGATACGGGAAAAGGTGTTTTGATTATCTTTGCGAGCTTTATCCTCCCGGATAAACTCTCATACCCGCCCCCTAAAAAGGGCGGGTATTTACTTTTTTAAATAAGCGTGTTATAAATAAAAAAGTATTTTTTATGGACAAAGGAGTTTTCGTTGAACCTTAACATCAAAAAAGCGAAAAAAGCTTGTTTACTACTACGGGCCGAAAGAATAGGAATCACTCTTTACTTCTGGGGAGTCGCCCTGCTTACTCTCTTCTTTCTGTTTCATTTCTTTTTTCTTTTTGTTCTTGGCGGTGTTTTTATCGGCGCGTACGCGGGGTGGAAAATTTATCGCGGGGAATACGAGGAAGGCCCGATAATACGTCATCTTGACCTGGAAGAGAGATATCGAATATTTTCAATGTGCGATACTCTCCGTTTCCCATATCCTTGGGTCTATGTCGTAATCGGAGATTGTTCCAACGTCTTCGTTTCGGTGGAAAAAGGAAAGCCGACGATTTATCTCGGTGAAAAAATTCTCCGTCTTTTTTCGGACGAGGAATTGATGCCGGTCATCGCGCACGAACTGTCGCATGTAAAAAACCACGATCATTTCTTTTCTTTGTTTCTCGTTCTCGGTGCGTCTCTTGGGCGTATATCGCTTTCGATTCTTTTCTTGCTCGTCTTTTTTGTTTCTTTTTTTGTCGGCTTGCCTTTCGGTATACTTTTTCTTCTGCTTGCCTCCGTGCTTGTTTTCTGGATTACTTCGGCAAAGTTGCTCGACTATTGGAATTTCATCGGACAGGAAAAACTTGCCGATGCCGGAGCTGTTCTTTCTGTCGGCGCGATGGACGGCATTATTAGCGGTCTTGAACGTATTTTAAAAGAAGAAAACATGACGGAAGAAGGGAAGTCGATTCTTTTTGAACGAATTTCTTTCCTTAAAGAGCTCGGAGAAGAGAGCGAATAAAACCTCACCGCCCCTCATTCGGGGCGGTTTTTCTTGGGGTGCAATAGATTGACTTTTTCATATTTATATTATATAATTAATCATAACTTTAGTTTTTTGAAATGAGAGGAATTCCCGATGGGTATTGATATTCAAAGGGCCAAAGATTTAGACGCTCGACTTTTGTGGCATGAAAAATATTTCTTCATTGTTGCTCCGCCTATTCTCGCCCTTTCTGCTCTTATAATTTCAGCTTTTGTATTTCCGGAAACGTTCATCCCCTCAATCATCTTAGGGGCAGCTACGTTTTACTACTCTTATTCTTGCTCTCCGAAGAATCTGTGTCATGTACGAGATCCGTACCGTAAAGAATTCGAGAGTATGAATGAAATCTTCCGCGACGATATCGCGCACCCCGAACTCCTGGTTCTCATGGATTCCGAAGAAGAAAACGCCTGCACTGGGTCCGATAGTAACGGCTACTATATCGCCGTCCACGCGTCTTGGTTTGAAAAATACCCGCAATATATTTCTTCCATTGTTGCCCACGAGTTTGCTCATATCGAACGGGGAGACGCTGAAGAAAGAAACACCGGCCAGGCGTTGATCGAGTATTGGCATTTCGGTGCTACGGGACTGCTTATTCCCGCCGTCACTTCGCTTGGCTATCTTTTTGCGCAAGCATACGATATTCCTACAAGGATTCCACTCCTCTTTCTTTATGGAGTCGTGATTTTCCTTGTTTGTTTTTTGTGGAAAAGTCTTAGGCTGTCTTACGCTGTCGTAAGAGAGACCTCGTGCGACGTAAAAGGTTGTCTTCGCGTAGGGAACGCAAAGATTTGCGATTTTCTCAGCATTCTCCGTGATCGAGACGGCGTGCCAACATGTCGCCGAAGGATCCTTGAACACCGCATTCGCTTCTTGAAGACTCTTATTGAAAAGTGAATACTCTTTCCCCGCAGGCCGTTTGGCTTGCGGGGTTTTTCTTGGTAGAATTGATGAGCAATGGAAGACAAAAAAATCAGAATTGAACAAATAGAAAAGATAATGGCGTTGCCCGATTTCTGGCAAGACAAAACGACCGCGCAAGAACTCATTAAAGAATTGGGAGAACTCAAAGAAGCGGTTGCCGGAGTGGGAAAATATGACAAAGGCCCGGCAATCGTTACTCTTTTTTCAGGTGCGGGTGGCGATGACTCCGAGGATTTTTCATCGATGCTTTTTCGGATGTACGAAAAATATGTTTCCAAAAAAGGATGGAGTCTTTTTATTTTACACCAAAACGAAAACGATCACGGCGGATACAGAAATATAACTTTTGAAATTGACGGCAAGGGGGCATACGGGACTCTCAAGCACGAATCGGGAGTTCATCGGCTTGTCCGCATTTCTCCTTTTAATGCAAAAAAACTCCGCCATACTTCTTTTTCAATGGTCGAGGTTATTCCAAAATTTGCAAAGGCGGGCGATCTGGAAATTCCTGAAAACGAACTCTCTGTGGAGTTTATGAGAAGCGGTGGTGCCGGCGGGCAAAATGTGAATAAGCGCGAAACGGCGGTACGCATTGTTCACTTGCCAACAAAACTGTCCGCGCATGTTGATTCCGAACGTTCTCAACAGCAAAACAGGGATAAAGCTATTGAGATACTTCGCGGAAAGTTGTATAAATTAAGAGAGGATGAAAGAAAAATAAAAGAAGGCGTGATGCATATCAGCAAGACCACCGACATCGAGTGGGGAAACCAGATACGCTCGTACGTGTTGCATCCGTACAAAATGGTAAAAGATCACCGAACGGGATTTGAAACGAGCAAAATTGACGCGGTGCTGGAAGACGGAGACCTCGACGAATTTATCGAAGCAGAGAAAGAACTATAAAATAAGAAAGTAGAATGTAGATTGTAGAAAGTAGACACGACTATTTCGTCTGTTTTTCTACTTTCTATCCTCTACTCTCTACACTCTAAACAATGATTTATTTTGATAAAGTAACTAAAAAATATCCGAATGATGCCGTCGCTCTTCACGATGTCAGTTTTTCCATTTCACACAACGAATTTGTTTCCATCGTCGGGCATTCCGGGGCGGGAAAAACAACGCTCCTGAAACTTCTTCTTGCCGAGGAACGTCCGACCGACGGATCGGTGTTTTTTGAATCGGTAAACGTTCACGATCTTCGCAGGAACGAAGTCACGAAACTTCGGCGTCGCATCGGAATGATCTTTCAGGATTTTCGTCTTTTACCGGATAAGACCGTATACGAAAATATCGCTTTTGCTATGGAGGCGGCAGGGCGAAGTGATGAAGAGATTGCGTTCGATGTGCCTCACGTTCTCGATCTCGTCGACCTTGAACACAAAACTTGGGATTTCCCCGGGCAACTCTCCGGCGGAGAAAAACAGCGTGTCGCCATTGCGAGAGCCATCGTTAATCAGCCTGACATAATTATCGCCGACGAGCCGACCGGAAATCTTGACCCTGTCAATACATACGAAATCGTTCAGATTCTAAAGAAAGTCAACGACATCGGAACAACGGTTATCCTCACCACTCACAACAAAGGTATCATTGACCTTTTGGGGAAACGCGTAATCACAATGGAAGGAGGAAAGATTATTCGCGACGATGCTACGGGAAAATACGTTTTATAAAATAAGAAAGTAGAATGTAGATTGTAGAAAATAGACACGATTGTTTCGTCCGTTTTTCTACTTTCTACTTTCTACAAATCTACTCTCTAATTATGTTTTGGCTCAACACAAAAAGAATAATTCGCACAGGGATGCTCAGTTTTTGGAGAAACAGTTTTGTTTCTCTCTCTTCCGTCCTTGTTATGACGATAACGCTTCTCACCATTGGTTCTCTCATGCTTACAAGCGTTGTCCTCGACTCAGTACTCTCCGACCTCAAAAGCAAAGTCGACGTGAATGTATATTTTACACTTTCTGCCCCCGATGAAGAGATGATGAAGGTTCAGTCTACTCTCCAAAAAATGCCGGAAGTTGCATCTGTGGAATTTGTTTCTCGTGAACAGGCTCTCGCCGAATTTAAAGACAAACACAAAGATGATTCCCTTACTCTTCAGGCACTCGATGAGCTCGGCGACAATCCTCTCGGGGCTCGTTTGAATATCGTTGCGAAAGATCCTTCTCAGTATGAGAGCATTGTTAAAACACTCGAGAGCGAAAGCGTTCTCGGCGCCGGGGCAAGCGGGGAAGCCGGAGTAATAGACAAGGTCAATTATCGTCAAAACAAAGTTGTCATCGACCGTCTCTCCGAGATTATCGCAAGCGCAAAGCAACTCGGGTTCTCTGTGGCTCTTGCTTTGATTCTCGTATCTATTCTTATTACTTTCAACACGATTCGTCTCGTTATTTATATGTCTCGTGAAGAGATTGCGGTAATGAGGTTGGTCGGGGCGAGCTCTACATATGTTCGCGGTCCGTTCATTGTCGGAGGAATGATATACGGTGCGATGTCTGCGCTCATTTCCATTTTCATTTTTTGGCCGATTACTTGGTGGCTTGCACAGCACACGACAGATTTCTTCGGAGGGGTAAACCTCTTTGATTATTACGTCCACAATTTCTTCCAAATATTCATCGTCATTTTTGGTTCCGGAATCATCTTTGGAGGCATTTCGAGTTTCCTTGCCGTTCGAAAATATTTGAAAGTGTAGAGACAAAGTTTTTCGCAATAAAAAAAAGCCCGAGAAATTCTCGGGCTTTTGCGTTCCGTATTACAGAACGCCGGAGAAGACGTCGCCTTCAAACTCTTCACGAGTCTTATAGAAGTTGTTATCGGGAATTTCACGGATTGGGGTGACTTTGTCGCCGTCAATCTCGACCGGAATACGGGGTGTTTTTTCGGGTTCGTGGCTTTTGGAAACCCCTTCAAAACCTGGTATCAATCTCATTGGAACCTCCGTTTGGCTACCCAAAATTGATGTTTCTCTTCTGAGATATTTATACATCTTGGTTTTAAAAAAGTCAAACAACAGTCTCTTTTTTGGGTACAAATATTTTTTTGTTTATTCCTACTTTTCCCCACTTTTTCTTTCATTTTCTACCCCCCCCCACCGCATAAAATGATACAATATATGTATCATTTAAATTTGTATCAAAATTATTAAAAATATATATTATGATGTTGAAAAAAATCTCAGGGCTTTTGGCCTTCTCCTCTGTTTTAGGCTTTGCTCTCGG
>Ga0172379_10006555_pt1 | contig 15505 bp, 19 predicted proteins | sample GrowelOW334metaG_FD_119756 | JGI IMG/M metagenome (GOLD analysis project Ga0172379, IMG submission 119756) | Groundwater microbial communities from an aquifer near a municipal landfill in Southern Ontario, Canada - Groundwater well OW334 metaG | ecosystem: Environmental > Aquatic > Deep...
AATACCTGGTTTAGTGATATCAGTCTTAAGCCACAATTTTTTACGCTGGTTAGCGACAATCAATTTTGTGCTTTTTTTCTTTATAAATATGGAGAAGGTGATGTTTACAAAAAAATATCAGATATTACAACTGATACAAAAATTGTAAGGTTCCGGGTAAACGATGAACAAGAAAAAATTAAAAGATTGGATGTTTTGACTCACAAATTCTGTGTTTATTTTGAAAACGAATCATATTTTTTATCAATTACCCCTTCAAGAGATATAAAAACTTCTCTAACTTTTGAACTTTAAAAACATTAAAAAAATGAAAACAAAATTTAATGATTTTCTTAGTAAAATGTTGCACTCTTTTAGTCATAAAGACATTGCGGTTACACCCGAAGTTAAGGATCACGTAGAATATGTTTTAATTGGTGATTCACTTATTCCCAATCTGGATGGCAGTCAGTTAATTTATCAGCAAAAATCACTCTTTAATATCGGTACTTGTGATGAATTTAAAAAGATTGGTTTGAATAGGAACAAAAAAACGACGCCAGAAACTATGCTTAGTTGTTATGAAATTAGAAGCATGGGTCGATATGGTAAAAATTTGAAAGCTTTACCAGGTAATTGGAGTCAAAAATGTGTTACGCAACATCAGGTGATTAATTTTTGTCAGCAATCGAGAAATTTATTAACAACCAGACATGATGCTTCAACGATGTTTCTTTGTAAGATAAATGAAAATAAACCGATTAATGAAGTAAGACCATATGATAATTTAATTGTGGCCAGTGTATATGTTCACGATAAAGGTTTGCATATTGTTTGTTTTCCTCTTCATTTTGGAGATACTTTTAGAAATCAATATTTCTATCGCATTGTAATGCCGAAAATTTAAATCATTAGTATTATTAACAATAAAAAATTTCAGAAAATGGAGACAAGTGATCCAAAAAAAGCTAGTTTCGGGCAAGGACTGGAACTGGCAAACATTCTGAATAAGGCAATTGCCAACGCAGTTAAAAAAACTGGCGCCAGTTCAGACGATGTTCAAAAAATAATTGGTAAACCGGATGTGATTTACAAATGCATCGAAAATTTATTTTTAGATGTTGTAGTAAAAAATCCATCAATCTTAAAACTGATTTCGGCTGGTGAAAAAATTATGGTTGAAGCGTTAAATGGCAAAGAGTTAATTAGTAAGGCTAAAATGATTTTTACCTCGTATATAGATACGGAGTTTACTCATCTGAAATTAAATGAAGCAAGCGTTGCCACACCAGAGACTTTTTTAGATGTTTACGAAATAGTAAACACTGCTACTTATGCTCAAATATTTACTGAGCTTAATTCTAATTTAAATAAATTGGTGATGACTCAAGAGCAAATTATTTGTTTTTGTAAAAAACATTCAAAATGGCTCCGTCAAGAACAATGCGGTACTTACTTTTTAATTAAAGTTAATAATGAGTATTTTTTAGTTAGCGTGCATATAATTTCTGGTTTAAGAGTTTATGTTTATTGCTTTAAGAAGAATGACTTATGTCCGGCTGGGGGTCGTCATCGTTTTGTTGTCCCACAATTTAAGTCTTAAACCTTTTAATTTTAATCCCTTAAATTTTTAGAACTAAATGTTCTGGAAGTTTGAGGGGTTTTTTGTATCAAAAAGCTATCTACAACAGATAGCTTTTTTTATTTCTTAAAAATATTTTTTTAAAATTTTCCGCTACTACCAAAACCGCCAGTCTGTCTTTCGGTTTCATCATTAATTATTCCTTCTTCCACTTCTGGAGTTTCTACTTTTTGAATTAAAAGTTGGGCAATCTTTTGACCACTAGTAACATTATATATATCTTCACTTAAATTTTTAAACACGACTTTAATTTCTCCACGATAACCAGAATCAATTACTCCACCCATGGTTTTAAATCCTTGGCTAGCTAGACTACTTTTGTCCCAAATTAGACCGGCATATCCTTCAGGAATTGCCATTTTTATTCCAGTTGAAATAGAAGCTTGGCAATATGGGGCAATTGAACAATCTTCACTGGCATAAAGATCTAATCCCGCGTCACTTGAATTTGCTCTAGTCGGTAATTTAGCCTCAAGACTTAATCTTTGAACTTTTATTGTGGAAGTATTTATTATATCGGTGTCAGTGCTAATTTCTGGTTTCTCGATATCATAATTTACAATACTTGGTTGGTATAATGGGGTTTCTTCTTTTTTAAAGAAAAAATCTTTATTATTTATAATCTGTTTATTGCTACTAATTATTTCTGAAATAGCTCTAAAACCACTAGCTGTTTTGGTATTTCGTCCGCCGATAGCTTGATTAGTATAAATCCAAACTAAATCATGAATTTCTTGACGATTCATTATTTCACCATCACGAGTGCATTTAATTAATTTGAAATCAGGAAAAGTTTTAGCAATTTCTAGATAAACTTGTTCCGCTTTTTGTAAATGACTTAAATTCTCTTCATGAATGTCTCGAGTTTTTCCTACCCAATCTTCACGGTGACGACTCGCAGCTAATTTTTGAGCGATTTCCGCTTCAACGTGTAAAATTAAGGATAAATCTGGCTTTGGAATATTAAAAAGTTTATATTCAAGTTCATATAACCAATTAAAGAAGACTTTTCTCTCGAGAGGATTTTCTATTTTACCTCCTTGATGTCCTAAGCTGGCAGAGACATAGCGGTTAGCAATTACTATTTTGCCTTCGCTGAGCCATTTTCTAATTTTAAAACTCGCATCAAAACGATCTATGGCATAAAAAATTGAGGATTGATAAGGGGTAACCTCATCGGCGTTGCCATATTTACCGCTTAAATATTCTTCAACTAAACCAGCTGATTTAGTGTTGTATTGTGGAAAATCGGCTAATTCAACTAAAAAGCCCTCAGCTTTTAATTTATCAACTAGCAAATTAAACTGCGTAGTCTTTCCAGACCCGTCAGTTCCGTCGATAACAATAAATTTTCCTAAATTATTTGACATTATACTTTACAAAAAAAGAGCTCGAAATTAAAATTTTTCGTGGCTCAATTTAGTTTTTAAAAGCTTCTTAGTTATTTTGTATCTTCTCTAAAATTTTGTCAATTTGAATATGTAAATCATTAAAATCACCATTATTATCAATAACAAAGTCAGCTTTATTCATTACTTCGGGGATAGTAAGCTCGGTTTCAGTTTGATGGTCCGCTAAAAACTGCTCATAGGTTTTTTCGGACTCACCAACATTTTCACCTCTTTTTACCAGTCTTTCGTGTCGCAGTTTAGGAGTAGCTTCAATAGAAATTAAATAAAAACCCTCTAATTTTGATAAGTGAACAATGTCAGCTAGACGTCTAACGCCATCAATTACCACCATTTTATTATTAGATTCGTTTGCATCATTGGCTATCACTTTAGCAAATAAATCTTCACCAAATGTTTCGCGCAAACATAAAGAAACGGCTGATAAGTTATAACGGGTCATTTCAATATTAATTCTTTTTAAAATATCACGCATAATTGAAGAAAATTTTAAGCTTTTAGCTTCATATTTTTCTTCTAAATAGTTTCTGGCAGCATCTTTTCCGCTGGCCATAAGACCGGTAAAACCGATTATAATTTTCTTTTCCATCTTAGTTAGAATATTTTACAGTATAATGAACTGCAAAAGTATTATCGTTTAATTTTTCTAAAGACTTAAGTTCGAGTGTCGCTTCAGTATCAGTATCAAATAAAGGCAGTCCCGAGCCAAATATTTTAGGCTCAACAGTTAAAATTATTTCAGAAATTAATTTATTTTTTAAAAATAGGGAATTAAGATAACAACCGCCACCAAGTAAAGCGGATTTATAACCCATGGTCTCTAGCTCTTCTAAGACTTTTTCTATCTCACCACTAACATATTTAACATTATCATAATTTGGTTTAGGGTTTTCAGCAAAAACTACATTAAGACGATTTGGTAACGGTGAAGGGAAGGTGTTAAAAGTATTTTCGCCCATCATAACAACGCCGTGTCTTTTGGATTCGGCGACAAAAAGTTTTTTATCTTCAGGACTAGTCCAATTGGCTAGTTGATTTTTATCTTTGGCAATTTTTCCGTCAACGGAAATTGCCATCATAAGTGTTACTGGTATCATATGTATAAGAAAAGCCGCTCGGTGTTTTGGGCGGCTTTTAAGTTTTAAACGGAAATAGGAGCGTGAATGTTTGGGTCTGCTTCATAACCAATGAGTTCAAAATCTTCAAATTTAAAATCAAAAATATCTTCAACATCAGGATTTATTTTCATAATTGGAAGTTTCTTTGGTTCTCTTGAGAGTTGCAAAGCTACTTGATCAAAGTGATTATTGTAAATATGTAAATCACCAAAAGTATGAATAAATTCCCCAGGTTTTAGACCACAAGCTTGAGCTACCATCATAGTTAAGAGAGCGTAAGAAGCGATATTAAAGGGTACGCCTAAAAATAAATCGCAACTCCTTTGATAGAGTTGGCACGATAGTTTACCGTTGACCACATAAAATTGGAATAAACAGTGACAAGGCGGGAGTTTCATTTTTTCTATCTCAGCTACATTCCAAGCCGAAACAATATGCCTTCTGGAGTTAGGGTTAGTTTTTAGACGATTAATTGCCTCAGTAATCTGGTCAATTTCACGACCATCAAGAGTTGGCCAAGAACGCCATTGTACGCCGTAAACCGGCCCTAATTCGCCGCTTTTATCAGCCCATTCATTCCAGATTTTTACTCCGTTATCATTTAAGTATTTGATATTGGAGCTACCTTGTAAGAACCATAATAATTCATAGATAATCGATTTAAGATGAAGTTTTTTAGTGGTTAAAACCGGAAAACCTTCACTCAAATCAAAACGAACTTGACGACCAAAAACACTGCGAGTGCCAGTGCCTGTGCGATCACCTTTGTCGGCGCCATTTTCCATAACGTCTTTTAGCAAATCTAAGTATTTCTGCATAGCTTTAAAATTTTAAGTTACTACTGACATCTAACTGCTAATTTTAGTAAAAGTCAATAGTAAATTACTTTTAATATTCAACTACTTTATCGTCTAACAATACAAATTCAACCCCAGCTTCTTTAAGTATTTCCTTGCTTCTGGCTGAATCGTGATAATCTTGAAGACAAACTACTCGTTTAATGCCAGCATTAATCATCATTTTGGCGCAAGCATAACAAGGGGCCATTTTAGTATAAAGAGTGCCACCGTCTAGAGCAATGCCAAAACGAGCGGCCTGACAAATAGCGTTTTGTTCGGCGTGAGTTGTTCTAATACAATGTTTACTTTCTGAGCCGTCTTGATGAATAATGGTGTGCATTTCGTGGCCGACTTCATCACAATGAGCCGTGCCTGATGGCGATCCTGCGTAACCAGTTGAGACTATTCTCCTGTCCTTAGTAACAAGAGCTCCGCAATGACCGCGGTCGCAAGTTCCACGTTCGCCAACTAAATTAGCTAAGTGGCTAAAATATTCATCCCAAGATGGCCGAGCTTGTTTTTCTTCATTCATAGAAGTAAATATTAATTTTGTTTATTAATTATAGGTTATATTCCGACATTTTAAAATATTGACATTCACCTGTTTTATCATTATGAAGTGTATCTAAATTTTAATTGATTTTACTCTAAAAAGGGTCTAAACTGTAGATAAAATAAGATTATAAAATTACTGATATTTTTATGAAAAAACTATATTTTCCTTTGATAATTTTTACTCTACTTATTGCATCTTCGCCAGTTCTAGCCGCTACTTCAACGGCCAAATTATTATCTGGTCAGGTGATTTATACCGCTGAAAAAAGTAATGAACTTTGGGCGGTGGATACTAAAAATTTTAAACGTTCGCTAGTTAGTGATTATAAAAATACTTTAAATTTGTTTAAGAATAAATTTGCTGGGATTTCCGAATCAAATTTTAAAAAAATTTTTAGTTCTGATTCAAGCTCAAAAAATAATGAAGATCTGGCTAAAAAATTTGCGGGTAAAATTATTTTGCGGACTGAGAGTCACGGGGAAGCTTGGTACATAAATCCAGTTGATTTTAAAAAATATGATTTAAGTAACAGCGTGTCCTTCTTTAAGAACTTGCCTCTTTTTGCCACAAAAGTAACACAAACAGAACTAGCTCAGATTCATAAACCAGAACTTAAAGAATCTATTGATAATTATAGTAGTTACGAATATACCAAAGTAAAAACGGATAGAGGTTCTTTTTATGTTGATATTATAAAAGTTGATTTAAATAAGCCAGGTTTAAAAATTTTAACTGATACCGCTGATAATAAAACATGTAAAACTAATTGCTCGGCCAAACCACTAACCGATTATATTTATCCCGCTAAAGCTTTCGCTGGTATAAATGGTACTTACTTTTGTTCAAGCAAAGGCTGCGGTGCCGCAAATTATTATTTCTTTCCGATTTATAATACAGCCAGCAAGGTTTTAATTAATGAATCGGAACTTAAATATTGGACGACTGGTCCGATGATGGTCTTTGATACTAATAATAAATTTTATTATTTTAAAGATGCTCGTGAGTTTAAAAGTGTGGCTGATTTTGAATCTAAAAATGGAGTTACTTTGCAAGCGGCTATGGGCAATAAACCGCGTTTAGTTGAAGAAGGAAAAAATGTTTTGATTGATTGGGAAATAGATACGGGGCAACGATACGGAAAATATTTACGTAATGCTATTGGCTATCAAGATAATGGAACAAATGGTCATGGAACAGTTTATTTAGTTGTGGCTCATTTAGCCACCATTGATGATTTAGCTGTAATTATGAAAACTCTAAAAATGGATTACGCCTTAAATCTTGACGGTGGATCGAGTGCGGCTTTGTTCTATAATGATGAATATATGGTTGGTCCAGGACGAGATATTCCTAATGTACTTATGTTTGCTAACTAGTATGTGGAAAAATATTTTAGAACAATTAAATAATAAAGGCGAGGCTTATTTATCAGTTAAAGTAATTCCTGGCAGCGCTAAATCGGAGTTTAGAGAAATGATGGCTAACGATGTTTATAAGATTGCGATTGCGGCGGCACCAGAAAAAGGGAAGGCTAATACTGAGTTGATAAAATTTTTATCTCATGAACTTAAAGTTCTAAAAAGCCGATTTAAAATAATTGCTGGTGCTGGAGATAGAACTAAATTAATAAAAATTCTAAAATAATATGGACTTATCAGTTGTTATCGTTTCCTGGAAAGTGAAAGAAAAATTACAAGCTAACCTACAAGCTTTATATGCTTCAGTGGGAGATTTTTCTTATGAAGTTTATGTAGTTGATAACAATTCTGGCGATGGCACGGTTGAAATGATTAAGACTGAATTTTCTAAAGTAAAATTAATTGCTAATTCAGAAAATTTTGGTTTTTCTAAAGCTAATAATCAGGCTTTGCGCGAAGCAAAGGGCGATTATATTTTACTTCTTAATCCAGACATGTTAGTTAATCCTGATACTTTGGCGGCAGCTTTAAACTGGGCTAAAAATAATCAGCAAGCTGTTGTTTCTGGCTTTAGATTAGTAAATAATAAAGGCGAAACCATTAAACAGGTGCGTCGTTTTCCAACTTTGTTTGACCAGCTAATGGTAATTACCAAAATTCCTCATGTTTTACCTTTTGTTTTAGATACTTATTTATGTTCTGATTTTAATTATGAAAAAGAAGCTAAAGTTGATTCAGTTCGCGGCGCTTTTTTTATGATTAATAAAAAGGTTTGGGAGAGCCTTTCAAATCAGTCAGTTCCACTTCTTGATGAGAGATATTTTATCTGGTTTGAAGAAGTTGACTTTTGTAAGCAAGTCTATAAGAATGGTGGAGAGGTTTGGTATAGTCCAGCGGCTACTTGTTTAGATTATGTGGGTGCTAGCTTTGGGCAAGTCAATCTTTCTATTAAACAAAAATATTTTAAGGATTCAATGCTTAAATATTTTAAGAAATGGCATAGCGCTTGGCAATTTTATATTTTAAAAAGTGCCTGGTCACTGGTAAATTTTTTAGTAAAATTAGTCTCTCAAAAATAAAATGAAAAAAGTTGGAATTATTTTAGTAAACTATAAAGAATATGCGAATAAGTATTTAAATGCTTGTCGTGATTCTTTGCGTTATCAAACTTATTCCAATTTCCAAGTTTATATTATTGACAATGCTTTCTCGGATGAATCTTTAAAATATCTTCAGGAAAGTTATCCTGAAGCAATTATTTTGCCACGGGTTGATGGTAATTATTGCGCGGCTAATAATTTAGGCATGCAACAAGCTATAAAAGATGGTTGCGATTATTTAGTGGCCGCTAATATGGATACTGAGTTTGAAATTAATTGGTTAAAAGAATTAGTTTTAGCTTTAGACAATAATCTTGAAGCGGGAATTGCTCAATCGCTTATATTACTTGATCCAAAAAATGAACTTGAAGAAAAAGATCCCCTAATTAATACCACCGGTAATTTAATTCATTTTTTATTCTTTGGTTTTACCAGTTCTTATCGTCTTAAAAAGTCAGAACTTAAAATAGCAAATTACGCGGAAATTTTTTACGCTTCTGGTTGCTCGTTTATTATTAGAAAAGAAGTTTATCAGGAAATAGGTGGTTATGATGAGAACTATTACATGTATCATGATGATTTAGATATTAGTTTAAAGGCTCGCTTAGCTGGATATAAAATAATTTTAGCAACAGGTTCTTTAGTGTGGCATAAGTATGAATTTGAACGCAGCGTTAGAATGCTTTATTATATGGAGCGTAATCGAATTATTAGTTTCTTTAGTTTTTATTCTGTTACTAAGTTAATTCTGCTTTCACCTTTTTTTATTGCCATGAGTTTAGGGATGACTGCCTTTGCCATAAAGGGTGCCTGGTTCAAAACTAAGTTAGAAGTTGATGCTTATTTTTTGAAACCCTCCTCTTGGAAATTAATTTCAAAAAATCGTAAGCATTTACGGGCTTTAGTTAAGAAACCCCTTAGAGATATTAGTAAAACTTTTGTTGGTAAAATTGAATTTCAAGAAATAGATAACCCGATTTTAAAATATTTAGTTAACCCAGTATTTAATTTTTTCTGGCAAATTATCAAATAATATGGATTTATCAATTATCATTGTTAACTATAAGAGTAAAATAAAACTGATTAATTGTTTAGATTCAATTAAGCGGTCTGATTTATCAAATATAAATTACGAAGTTATTATCGTTGAGAATAACTCGGGTGATGATTTATCAGATGTAACTAATGCCAAAATAATAATTAGTCCGACTAATTTAGGAATGGGTGGTGGTAATAATTTGGGAATTAAAAATTCCAGTGGTGATTTTATCTTGATTTCTAATCCTGATATTGTTTACGAGGTCAACACGATTAAAGAATTGTTTAACTATTTAAAGAATAATCCTAAAGTTGGCTTAATTGGTCCTAAACTTTTAAACCCTGACCTGTCTTTGCAATATTCTTGCGTTAGATTTCCTAAAATTTATATTCCAATTCTTCGTCGAACTTTTGTGGGTCGTTTTTTTCCAGACTCCTTAAATCATTATTTGATGAAGAGTAATAACCATAATGATATAATGGTGGTTGATTGGTTGCTCGGTGCTTGTTTTATGGTCAGACGTCCAAAGACTAATTTATTTGATGAAAGATATTTTATGTATTTTGAGGATGTTGATCTGTGTCGTCAAATTAAAAATTCTGGCGGGGAAGTGGTTTATTATCCTTTAGTTTCTGTAATTCATGATCACATTCGGGCGAGTGCTAAAATGGCTTGGTATAAAGCTTTGTTATTTGACCCACTAGCACGCGAGCATTTAAAATCGGCTTTCAAATATTTCTATAAATGGAAACTTAAATAAATATATATGATTAAAATTAAAAAAGTAATTATGCCGGTTGCTGGTTTTGGTACCAGGTTTTTACCAGCGACTAAAGCGCAACCAAAGGAAATGCTGCCAGTAGTTGATAAACCAGTAATTCAATATTTAGTTGAACAGGCGGCTGAAGCGGGGATTACTGAAGTAATATTTGTAACTGGTCGTGGTAAAAGAGCGATTGAGGATCACTTTGATTATTCTTTTGAATTATCCAAAACTTTAGTAGAAAAAAATAAATTAGATTTAGTGGCCAAGGTAGAAGCTATTGAACATTTAGCAAAATTCTCGTACGTTCGTCAGTCTATTCCCTTAGGTGATGGTCATGCAATTAATTGTGCGGCCCATTTAGTGCGCGATGATGAACCAGTGCTCATTATGTTCGGTGATACTTTATATGATTCAGAGATTTCCCCGGTCAGACAGCTAATTGAGGCTTATGAGAAATATGGACAACCAGTAGTTGGATTATCAGAAGTTAAACACGAAGATGTTTCAAAATTTGGTGTAATTGAGGGCCCAGAAGTAGAAGAAGGAATTTATAATATAAAAAGATTTGTTGAAAAACCAGAAATAGATAAAGCCCCATCTAATTTAGTGGCCGTTGGTATGTATATTATTACTCCAGAAATTTTTAAAATTTTAGCTGAGATGAAAGGTGGTAAAAGTGGTGAAATTCGTTTAGCTGATGCTTTTGATGTGTTACTAGAAAAAGGACAACCACTCTATGGCGTAAAATTAAAAGGCGAATGGTTGGATACTGGGGATAAATTTGGTTTTATTAAAGCTACAATTAAATTAGGACTCAAAAATTCGGAAGTTGGTGAGGATTTAAAGAAATTAATTAAAGAACTTGCTCCAACAATATAAAAAAATAAAGCCGTCTCAATTAGTGGACGGCTTTTATTTTAATTTTTTATATCAAATTATTAACAATCAATTTGATATTTTTTTGAACTTCGAGAATTGAATCATTGACATTAACTATAGCCCAGCTATAACGACTAGCAAGTAAGCGTAAAAAATTTTTACACAAATTTAAACGTTCAGTATCCATCTCATTGCAATGGGTTGTTTCAATGGCTGTTAAAAAACGTTCGCCATCCATTAAAATAGAGAGGTCTTCGTGAAGCAGATTTTTGTTGATTTCTTCAAGATAATTCAAATCTCCTCCCCAAGCTAGGCCCCAAGCAACCCCAGTACTAGTATAATCTTCGGCTACAATCCATTCGCCGTTTGCTAGTCTCTCTTGTAAAGTTGGTTCATAGTTGAAGCGATTCTTCATGCAAATATATTGCAGCTCGTGAGTTGTCTTTGAATTACTTGTCCGAAAGGCTTCATTGCGCAAATATTTATTAATAAACGGCCCTTCTGGCTCTAAATCGTAAACGGGATATTTTTGGCGACTGGCGCTGATTCCTAAAGACTTTAGATAATCAACTAAAAGCTCGACTTGAGTGGTTTTTCCAACTCCATTAATGCCATAAATGGCAATCATTTTTCCTCTTTCCATGACTTCTATGTTTTAAATGTGCGTTAAATTTCGTTAATTATATTTTAGTATTAACATAAATAGCTAAATAAAAGCAAGCTCTATCTTAAAGACATTTTATATAAGCCACTTTGCTGTCCAATGGCTCCAGAAAAATAGAGGACACCACTCTTTTCTTCAAAATATAGAGATGACAAATTATTTCCTTGCCATAAAATTGTTATATCGTTTCCGGCGTCAGTTAAATTAATTGTACCGATGGTATTTTCGGTAGCATAAATTAAATAATTATTATTGCTCCAGGCGAGTGAGTTTATTTTTTCACTAAGTCTGGTTATTAGAGTTGATTTATTTTGTGAAAAATCATAAATGTAAACTTCTGATTCAAGAACGTAAGCTAATCTGTTTCCGTCCAGCCATTTAAAAACAGTAGCGCCTCTAATAATATTTTCAACAATACTAGTCCCGCTATTTACTGACAGTAGATAGATAATTTTATGTTCATTGTCAGTCAATATCGGGTTTTTATTGTTATCTTGATTTAAGCTAAAGTTTTTTGATGTTAAAAGCTCTGAAGAATTTAAGAATTTATTTTTTGTTAAATCAAAACTTTTTATTTCAGTTTTTTCTTTATTTAAAATAATAATTAATAAAATATTATTATTTATGCCATAATTTAAAATAGTTCCTTCGCTTGGTACAATGGAAGTTGTATTAGTGTTTGGATTTAAAATAGCTAAATTATTTTTTGCCAAATAAACAACCAAGCCATCGCCAGATATTTGAATATCTTGAGCGCCTTCAATTTTATAGTCAAAAATATTACCATTATCTAAACTTATAAGTTTTGAACCATCCAAAATTTGTTTCCCGCCATTTACCCAATTTATTTTTTTAAAATCTACTTTGGTAACGACTTGCTCTGTTTTTAAGCTAATAATTTCATTATCGCTTTTAAGCCAGGCGTAACTACCGTTTTCTGAGTAACTTATTTCCTGAGGTTTAACTGACAAAACATTTAAAGGTAAACTTTTTTTAAATAAAATAACGTTTTCTAAAAAGGTTGTTTGTTCTGGATTAACTCTTAATTTTTTCTCATATGGCCAGTAATTTTCTAAACTAAAAGTCACAGTGTATTCACCAGGCAATAAGTTTTTTATTTTAATTGGAGTAGTTTTTTCTTTGCTAGCACCACCAAAAGAAAATACGGTGCTTATTTTAGTCTCACTGGTAATTGAAACGATAGCTCCAGCTGGCTCGGTATCTAATGCTAGTGTACCAGTCTTAAGTAATAAGCGATCAAATCTTAGTGGCCAGCTTAAATTCAAACGATAACCAGTGGCAAATAAAGATAGAGTAATAGTTATTACAACAAATAAAAAAACGAAAATTCCAAATAGCCAGTCGCGGGTTTTTTTAGTCATATTATTTTTTTAGTCTACTCGTTTTATTTTAGCGCCAATTTTTTGTAAACGAGTTTCAAGCTGAGAATAACCACGATCAATTTGATAAATATTATCAATTTCTGTTTTACCTTCAGCAATAAGTCCGGCAATAACTAAGGCAATACCAGCTCGAAGATCTGGGCTAACTAAATGTTTGCCATGAAGTTTTGTTGGCCCTTGAACGATTACTCGATGAGGGTCGCACATATTAATGTTGGCTCCCATTTGAGATAACATATCAGTCCAAATCAATCTGCCATCGTAAATTGTTTCATGAATCAGAGAACTTCCTTTAGCCTGAGTCATAAGGACAACATAAGGGGATTGTAAATCAGTTGCAAACCCAGGATATTCATGAGTTTTAATATCACAAGCTAAAAGCTGACCGCTTTTTTTCATTTTTATCCAATTTTTTCCAATTTCAAAATTAACGCCAACTTTTTTAAGGATTACCAGTAAAGTCATGATGTGCTCTGGATTACAGTCGGTAATTGTTAATTCCGAATTAGTGGCTGCGGCCATAATGGCAAATGATCCAGTTTCAATTCGGTCAGGAATAACAGTAAAAATTCCCGCTTTTAATTTTTTATTACCTTCAATTATAATCGTTGGTGAACCAGCGCCTTTTATTTTAGCTCCTTGTTTATTTAAATATTCAGCTAAAGCTTCGATTTCTGGTTCCATGGCACAATTTTTTAAAATAGTTTTACCAGGAATAATTGAAGCTGTCATTAACATGCTTTCGGTTGCCGTTACACTGACAAAAGGGAAGAAATAATCAGCTGGTTTTAATTTTTTGGCTTTTATGTAATAAAAATTACCATTATCTTCAGTGACTTCAGCTCCAAAAGATTTGTATCCTTCAATAAATAAATCAATTGGTCTGCCTCCAGCACCAATTACGCAACCACCTGGATGGGGAAATTTTACCTCACCAAAGCGAGCTAGCATCGGACCAACAAACATTATTGAACCACGAAACTTATCAGCTAATTTAGACTCTAAAACACTGTCTTTTATTTTGCTAGTATCAATGGTTACTTTTTGTTTTGCTCTTATAACAATTGCTCCTAGGGCCTCAAGTAACTCTAAAGACCGATCAACATCCTCAATTTCTGGAAGATTTTTGATTGTAATCGGTTCTTTTGACAGAAGAGAAGCAGGGATTATTTTTAAAGCGGAGTTTTTAGCACCGCTAACGGCAATACTTCCAGATAGCTTGGCTCCACCGGTAATTATGAATTTTGGCATATATCTTTATTAATTATAGATCTTCCTATTCACTATAATCTATTTGTTGACATTTTTCAAATATTTGATAAGATAATACCATATCTTAAGTCAATAGTGGCAGTGCCCCTCTCACCTTGGCTATTTTTATTCTTAAATTAGTAAATATCCTATGAAAATCGCTATTATTAAAACTGGAGGCAAGCAATACCGAGTCAAAGAAGGTCAGACCATTAAGGTGGAAAAACTGGAAGCTGAAGCAGGTAGCGCCGTAAAATTTGAAACATTACTTATTTCCGATGAAGAAGCTAATGAAATGGAATTAGGTGCTCCATTCTTGGGAGAAAAAGTAACAGGTGAAATTGTTAATACTTTTAAGGACGACAAAGTTACTGTTGTTAAATATAAGAGCAAAACTCGTTATAAGAAAACAGTTGGTCATCGTCAACTTAAGACTTCTGTTAAAATCACCGCTATTGCCTAAATTTTCAAATACTCTATATAAAAAATTCGTCTCTTTATGAGGCGAATTTTTTTATTCTTGCAATAAGCGATTCGGCCAAATTAACTAGTGGCCTAATTCTTTTTTCGAGTCGCTTAGGATACGGTGAATTGGGGTAGGCTTTAATTAACTTTTTCGTTAACCAGCCAAGCCCTAAAGCTGAAAGGATAATTAACGAAATAAACATGACACACCTCCTTTTTTTTTATTTAGTTTCTACTCGGTATTTTAAAGCGGTGGCTAAAGTTGTTTCATCGGCATATTCTAAATCAGAACCAGCTGGAAGCCCTTTAGCTAATCTAGTAACTTTTAAATTATATGTTTGTAAAATCTTATTTAAATATAAAGACGTGGTTTCACCCTCTAAAGTAAAATTGAGAGCTAAGATAATTTCAGTAAAACCATCTTGTTTAATCCTCCTTAGTAATTTTTCAATATTTAAATTTTCTGGTTTAACGTTTTCAATCGTATTAATGAGTCCACCGAGCACAAAATATTGTCCTTTATATTGTTTAGTCGCCTCAAGAGAAATAAGATCTTGAATATTCTCGACAATACATAGAGTACCATTTTTTCTAATAGAATCAGAACAGATGGCACAAGGACTAATTTCAGAAATAGCTAAACAATTTGGACAAACTGTAATATTGGCTTTAAGTTCAGATAAAGATTTGGCTAAATTTTCTAATTTTTCTGGAGAACTTTTAAGTAAATGAAAAACATAACGCTCGGCGGTTTTAGGACCGACGCTAGGTAACTGAGAAAAAGCCTCTATTAAATTGGCAATCGCGCGAGGGAAGCGCATTTATTTACTAAGCTCTTAGTTTAAGCCTGGAAAACCACCCATGTCTTGTAGTTTTTTAGCCATTAAACGTTGAGCTTTTTTAATAATAGCGTTAGTACAATTTTTAATTCCACTTTCAGTTGCCTCTTTAGATAATCCATCATCAAGAGTAACTGA
>Ga0172379_10006556_pt1 | contig 15505 bp, 16 predicted proteins | sample GrowelOW334metaG_FD_119756 | JGI IMG/M metagenome (GOLD analysis project Ga0172379, IMG submission 119756) | Groundwater microbial communities from an aquifer near a municipal landfill in Southern Ontario, Canada - Groundwater well OW334 metaG | ecosystem: Environmental > Aquatic > Deep...
CGTGGTAGCAGAAGATCTAAAAGAACTATAAAACAAGATTGATTTAGAGACATAAAAAGTATATTATTCATCTATGAAAAATGAAGAAAAAATAATGGGCGAAAGAATTTATTTGCGGAAGTTGAACCTGGCCGATGTTTCTCAAGCTTATTGCGACTGGTTGAATGATGCTGAAGTAAACAAACTTTTGTATGTTAAAAGTTGGACGATGAGCGGATTAAAAGATTACGTGGCGCAAAGGTTAAAAAATTCAAATTGTTTTTTCGCGGGCATTTTTGACAAAAAAAACGATTTGCATATCGGCACCATTAAGTTGGAACCGATTAATTGGCGCAAGCAAGAGGCGAAATTAGGTTTGGTGATTGGCAATAAAAATTATTGGGGCAAAGGGATAGGCACGGAGGCTACCAAGCTGATGGTTGGCCATGCTTTTAAAAAAATGGGATTGAAGAAAATTAAGTTGAGCGTTCATTTGGAAAATAAACCGGCAATCGGTGTTTATGAAAAAGCGGGTTTTAAAGTGGACGCGATTAAAAAAAGCGCCGAGCAAGCCGGCAGATTATTTGACCGGTTGATGAAATCGTTGGTAACGATGTCCGTCGAAAAGGCCGCCAAAATTAAAAAATAGAATTCAGTTTAAAAAAAAATTATGCCAAAAAAAATCGCCTGGGGAACGAGCAAATTGTTAAAAATGTATTTGGCCGAAAACGGAGCCGATGAATTCAGCTATTGCGTGGATAATTTTTCCGCTAGCGGCGATATCTGCGGGTTGCCGGTCAGAAAATCCGACGCTTTACTCGCGGAAAAAAAAGGAACTTTTCAAATCGTGATTTTCGCGGTGTCTAACAAATCGCTGCAGGAAATAACCTCGGAACTGAATAGAATCGGTTTAAAATACAAGCAAGATTTTATTTTTTATGCCGATTTTTTTTATGCCGATTTTTTAGCCAAGGCGGAAGCGAATTTTAACTTTAAATTTAATCCCAAATTTTATCAATTCGCCCTGTCATATACTTTGAATTCCAGCCTTTCAATCCACACGACAATATTGGGAAGCTGGCTGTTTTTAGAATTGATCAATCAGCTTAATAATATTGACGGCAGTATCGCGGAGGTCGGAGCTTTTGAAGGCGGCAACGCTTTGAGCGGCTTGAATTTTATGGCGAAATTAAAATCAAAAAATTTTTATATTTTTGACTCGTTTGCCGGTTTTCCGGAATTAAGCCAAGCTGACCCGAAAAGTTTCAGCAAAGGAGATTATAATATCAAGACCACTTTTCAAAAGATCCAAGACGCTTTTACGGTATTTCCCCAGGCGCAGGTTATCAAAGGATTCGTGCCGGAAACTTTTTCCAACATACCTGAATTTGAAAAATTTTCTTTGGTTTTTTATGATTGCGATTTATACCGGCCGGCCATAGACACTTTTAATTTTTTTTGGGATAAAATCGTGCCGGGAGGGTATTTGTTGATTCATGATTATGAGGCGGAAGCAGGCGGATTCACCGGAGTAAAGCAGGCGGCGGATGAATTTTTCAAAGATAAAAAAGTAAATTTGTTTTCTTTTTTTGAAAATACCATGGGGGTTGTAAAGAAATAACTTATGATTATCAGAGAAGTGGAAAAACCGACGAGCAAAGATTTATTCAAATACGCTAATCGCCGTTTAAGCGAGTATCGGGATTTATCGCCGGCTGATGTTTTCGCGGGAATGAAATTGGTCGGCTCCGGCAAAGGAGCGATCGCGATTATTCTTAAATATTTGAAAGAAAAGGGAGTGATTGTCAATAAACTTGATGAAGTGATGGTTCCGGATTGGCTGGGCTATTGGGTTTATAATCAAATACAGCCCTTCGCTTTTCCGGCCAAAAAGTTTTCCGCTCGGACTAAAATTTTATTCGTCTATCATCAGTACGGTTTTCCGCAGGATATGGATAAGATTTTGGAATTTGCGCATGACAAAAAATTGGTGGTGATAGAAGATTGCGCCCACGCCCTAAACAGCTATTACCAAGGCAAGCCGTTGGGTTCGTTGGGCGATTTCGCCGTATACAGTTTTTCCAAATGGTTTTTTTGTTTCGCTTTGGGCGGAGTAAAGGCGAAACCGGCTGATTTTTATGATTACGCCGATAAGTTGATAAAACAAACACCCGCCGCCCTGACGTTAATAAAAGATTCGGTTAAATTTTTTCACGAGCGCAGCGCTTTCTCCCGCCGGCAACTTGGTAAAAAATATCTGGATTATTTACTGGCGATGTCGTACTCTTTATATGGCGACGCGTTAAAACCAAACCGGGCGGCTACCGGGCTGTTGGCCGCCAAAGCGACGAAGGAGGTAGATGTCCGCCAAAAACGTTATCGTTATTTTTTGGATAAAATGAGCGGTTTGGGGATATGCGACCATTTGGAAACGGAAGGGATAACGCCGTACGTCATTCCGATTATTTGTTCCGAAGCTAAAAACAAAAAAATTTTGCAAGCGCTGAAAGCTAAGAATGTCATCACCGGTTCATATCAATTTGATATAAATAGAAATTTATTATCACCGAATTTTGTGCCCTGCGTTTGGCTGCCTTGCCATGGCGGAATTACCGCTGAAATGTTCAGCGATATCGCCGATTCGGTTTTTAAAATTATAAAAGAATAAAATTAAAAAATATGTTAGCCAACAGCGATATTTTATTTAAAGAAGAAAATGAAGAATTATTTTGGCGGTATTGGCAGAAATTGACCGAACGGGAGAGTTATCGGTATTTTGATCTTAATATCAAAACGAATATTATTATTTCCAAAAACTTATCTTTGTTTCATCAGGATAAAAGTTTTATTTATTTGTCGGGCAAAGAGCCGATAGCGGGAGTTTTATTGCCGATTGAAAAGGGAAATGACGGTTGTTCCGTAAGTGTAGGAAGCGGTTATGCGGCCGCTCCCGTATTTGCCGGTTGCTCGCCTAAAAAGCGAGCTGAAATATTTTCTTTCGTGGATAAAATAGCTTTGGAAAACGACGTGAAAAAAATCATGTTTTCAATTGATCCTTTGTCGGAAAATCATTATAATTATTTACAGGAATATGATTATTTAGACACTTCCGTTTTGGTTTATATTATTGATTTGGGCTCCGAGGATTTATTTAATTCTTGCCGGCGAAACCATCAAAGAAATATCAATTTGATTTTAAACGATAAAGATTTTGCCGTATTTTATATTGACAAAGACAACGCGTCTTACGAAATTCATGAAGAATACCGAGAATTACATCACCGATGTTCCGGCAGAATAACCAGGCCGAAAGAAACTTTTGATCTTCAATTTGAAAAATTAAAACAAGGGCAAGCGGTTCTTTTCGGCCTGAAATACAAAAATAAAAATATCGCCTACGTCTATTTTGAATTTAATTCCGATAAGGCGGTTTCTTTTTCCGCCGCCGACGATCCGGACTATGATAAATTTTCGCTTTACCACGTTTTGTATTTTTCCGCCATGGAGTATTTAAAAAAAACGGGGGTGCGATTTATTGATACCGGCCAGCCGTCAGGTCCTTCGCCGCAATTTGATTATTACCCGGACAGCAAGCAATTAAATATCTCTTTGTTCAAAAGAGGATTTGGAGGGCAGTTTAAAGAAAATTTCCGGGGGATAAAATATTTTTCCCAAGCCGTTTTTGAAAAAGACGCAGCGAAATTTGTTGATGGTTACGCAAAAAATTTATGAAAAAATTCAATCAAAGCCAACGATTGCTGAAAAAAGTAAGTAAAATCATTCCGTTGGCTTCCCAAACTTTCAGCAAATCTTATCTGCAATATATAAAAGGATGCGCGCCGCTGTTTATTACCCATGGCCGAGGTTGCCGCGTTTGGGACGTGGACGGCAATGAGTATGTTGATATGATAAACGGCTTATTGCCGGTTATTTTGGGCTATCAATATCCGGCTGTCGACAATGCCATTAAAAAACAATTGCGACAAGGAATAATTTTTTCTCTGTCGTCGCCCTTGGAATACGAACTGGCGCGGCTGTTAATCAAACACATTCCTTGCGCCGAAATGGTGCGCTTCGGCAAAAACGGTTCAGACGTGACGAGCGGCGCGGTTCGTTTGGCGCGAGCGGTTACCGGCCGCGATCATATTGCCTGCTGCGGCTATCACGGCTGGCATGATTGGTATATCGGTTCAACTGCGAGAAATTTGGGCGTGCCGAAAAGCACGCGACAATTAACGCATCAATTCATTTATAACGACATTAAATCGTTGAAAAAAATTTTTAAAAATAATAAAAATAAAATTGCCGCCGTCATCATGGAGCCGATGAACTATGCGGAACCGGAACATGATTTTTTAAAGCAAGTAAAAGAATTGGCTCATCAAAATAAATCATTGCTTATTTTTGACGAAGTAATCACCGGTTTTCGGTATGATTTGGGCGGCGCGCAAAAATTATTCGGCGTTATTCCCGATTTGGCGACTTTCGGCAAAGCCATGGCTAACGGCATGCCCGTTTCCGCCCTGGTCGGCCGGCGCGCATATATGGAAAAAATCAACGACATTTTTTATTCGTTTACCATGGGCGGGGAAGCGCTGTCACTCGCGGCGGCTATTGCCACCATTAAAGAAATGGAAAAGAAAAAGGTCATTAATTATATTTGGAAATTAGGAAAGTATTTGCAGGATAATACTAATAAAATCATCGCTGGATTTGGCTTGGAAAAAATACTGCATGTGGCCGGTAAACCCTGCTGGCAAGTTTTTAAAATCAACAACACTGACAAATATTCCGAACTGGAAATAAAAAGTTATTTGCAGCAAGAGCTGTTGCAGGCCGGATTTTTATGGTACGGCCAGCATAACATGAGTTTCAGCCATACTAAAAAAGATCTGGACGCGCTGCTCGCCGCTTATCGCCGCATTTTTAAGCGATTAAAAGAATTACTTGACCGGGGGAAATTAAAACAAAGTTTAAACGGGGAGCCGATTACTAATATTTTTAAAGTAAGATAACTATGAAAAAAGAAATCGTTGCCGTTCTCGGCGGCTGCCCAATAAAAGACAATAATCGCTGGCGCACCACTAATTTCAATGAAGGAGATGAAGCCGGAGTTCTGGGCGATCGGTTAAGAGTAGAAGCCGCTTTTGTTTGGTATCAAAAATATAAAGTTAAAATTTTGGCCATCGGCGGACGGGGACAATTGAAAAATATTCCCGGATCGCCGGCGGTTGCAGCTGTAATCAAAAAAGAATTAGTTGATTTGGGAGTGCCGGCGAATTTTATCAAGGAAGAAAAAAAATCGGGCAGAACATACAGCCAACTGCAAGCGTTAAAAAAAATCATTGAACGCTGTCAGTTAACGAAGGTGACGGTTATTTCCAACCGCTATCATTTGCCCCGCATAAAAGCGATGCTGCGACAAGACAACGGATTAAAATCAATGCTGAATAAGAAAAAAATAAACCTGCAATCGGCGGAACAAATTTTAATCGCCGCCGATAAAAAGAAATGGAAAAAAATCATTGATCACGCCTATCTTAGCGACAAGATGAAATTAAGAATCGCGCTGGAACGACAGGGGGTAAGGCAAATTAAAGCCGGCACTTATAATTTAAAGTAGTCGGCAAACATAATATGAAATATATTGAAATTGCAACTCCAAAAGGGAAAAGAAAAATCGGTCCCAATCAACCGGTATTTATCGTCGCGGAAATGTCGGGAAATCATAACCACGATATCAGGCGCGCTTATAAAATCATTGACGCCGCAGCGGCGGCCGGCGCGGACGCAGTTAAACTGCAAACCTACACCGCCGATACCTTAACCATCAATTCCGATAAGAAATGGTTTCAGGTTAAAGTCAATGATGCCTGGAAAAATCAAACGCTGTACAGCTTGTACCAAAAAGCTTATACGCCGTGGGAATGGCAGCCAAAATTAAAACAGTACGCGGAAAGTAAAGGATTGCTTTTATTTTCCACGCCGTTTGACGATACCGCGGTTGATTTTTTGGAGAAAATGAAAGTTTCGTTATACAAAGTCGCCTCTTTTGAAATAGCGGATATTTCTTTATTAAAAAAAATAGGCAAAACCAAGAAGCCGGTAATCATTTCCCGCGGGCTGGCGTCGCTTGATGATATAAAATTAGCGATAAAAACTTTAAAAGCGAACGGCGCGCCGGCAGTCGCGGTTTTGCATTGCGTCAGTTCTTATCCGGCCCTGCCCGGGCAAATGAATTTGGCGACCATTCCGGACATCGGCAAAAAGTTCAAAGTCGTTTCCGGTTTATCCGACCACACTTTGGATATTACGGCTTCAATCGGGGCAGTCGCTTTGGGCGCGGCAATCATTGAAAAACACGTTACTTTAAAAAGAACCGACGGCGGCCCGGATGCCGGTTTTTCTTTGGAGCCGGGGGAATTAAAAAAATTAATTTTGATAATCAGAGAGATTGAGCAGGCTATCGGCAAACCAACATACAAAATCGGCAAAAAAGAAAAAGAAAATATTGTTTTCCGCCGCTCGCTGTTCGCCGTACAAGACATCAAACAAAGCGATAAATTCACCGCCCAAAATATCCGTTCCATTCGCCCCGGCTACGGTTTGGCGCCAAGATATTATGAAAAAATAATCGGCAAAATTGCCGCGAGCAATATTGACAGGGGAACGCCGTTAAATTGGAAATTAATTAAAAAATAAAACCATGAAGATTAATATTGTAATGGACAATAAAAATAATTGGTACTATCCCCGCGCCGCCGCGCTGATTAAAAAAATAAATAAATTGGGGCATAAGTGTTTTTTATATCAAGACCAAAAACAGGTGTCCAGTAATTCCGACGTGACTTTTTACCTCGGTCATGAAGGGTATATTAGTAAAGAAAGCCGGGCCAAAAGCCGGTATAACATCGTAGTTCATGCCGCCGATTTACCCAAAGGAAAAGGAATGTCGCCGTCTACTTGGCAGATTTTGGAAAATAAAAATAAAATTACGGTTACATTGTTTGAAGTCGCTCCCGGTTTTGATACCGGCGATTATTATTTAAAAGACAGTTTTAAGCTTAACGGAACCGAATTAATCGCCGAATGGCAAGATAAATTGGGCGAGTGCGTTGACGGCATGATAATAAAATTTTTACAAAACATAAAGAAGTTAAAAGCGATAAAACAAAAAGGGCGGGCAACGGTTTATCGGCGGAGAACCGCCCAAGACAGCGAATTGGATATCAATAAAAATATTAAGTCGCAGTTTAATTTATTGCGCGTGGTTGACAATGAAAGATACCCGGCATTTTTTAATTATAAAAAATACAAATACATTTTAAAAATATATAAAATAAGTGATAAATATAAAACATTGATTATTAAGCGTCAGTTTGTTGAGTAGAGACTCACTTATGTTTAATTAAAAGTAATATGGCGAGAAAAAGATATTATGTTAAATAAAAAAACAAAAATTATTATTATCGGTTTTGGTTCAATCGGCAAAAGACACTACGGTAATTTATTAGAGCTCGGTTATAATAATTTAACCATTTTTGATCCAGCGGACGCCGCGTTTAAAGGTTTTATTAGAGTTGACAGGATAAAGATTTTAACTGAAAAAGAGTTAAAAAATTTTACCATCGCTTTTATTTGCGGACCGAATGATTCACATTTAAAACATGCGTTAATGTGCGCAAAAGCCGGTTGTAAAATATTCATTGAAAAACCCTTGACACATAATTTAAAAGACATTGAAAAATTAATGCGTATTTTGAAAAAAAATAAAATAATCAATATGGTCGCTTGCAATATGCGTTTTCATCCTTGTTTGGAGTTTATAAAAAATTATATCTCAAAAAATAAACTCGGTAAAATATATGGCATCAAGCATGAATTCGGATATTACTTGCCTTATTGGCGGCCTGGGAAAGATTACCGTAAAAATTATGCGGCAAAAAAAAGCACGGGCGGAGGAATAATTTTAGACGATATCCATGAATTTGATTTGTTGTTTTGGCTTAATAATTTTAAAAAAGTGAAAAGCGTGAAGTTTATTTATGGCAAAACGAGCGATTTAGAAATTGAAACAGAAGATTTTTGTTTAGCGTCTTTCTTATTTGCCAATAAAGTTATTGGCTCGGTACAGTGTGATTATTTACAAAAAAATTATACTCGCAATTGCAAAGTTTTAGGAGAAAATGGAAACTTAGAATGGGATTTTAAGGAAAATATCGTTTGGCTGAAAAATAAACAAGGCGCCAAAAAATTATTTGTGTCGAAAAAATTTTGTTTTAATAAAACATACATCAAAGAAATAAAATATTTTTTTAGCTGTCTAATGAATAGTCAAAAAACATTTAATGATGTTAACGCAGCTGCTCAAATTTTGAAATATTGCATTAAGAAAAAATAAAATATATGGATAATTTATGCATCATCCAAGCTCGTTACGGCTCAACTCGTTTACCTGGCAAGGTTTTAAAAAAAATCAACGGTGTCACTTTGCTTGAATATGAAATCAACCGAGTTAAAAAAGCAAAAAAAATTGATAAAATCGTAATAGCGACTACCGATAACAAAGATGGGGAAAAAATTAAAAATTTATGCAAAAAAAATAGAATAGATTGTTTTCGCGGTTCGGAAGACGATGTTTTAGACCGATATTACCGGTGTTCATTGAAATACCCAAAATATAAAAACATCATTAGAATTACCGGCGATTGCCCGTTGATTGACCCAGTAGTAATTGACGAAGTGGTGGATTTATTTATCAAAAGAAAATATGATTACGCTTCCAATATCCAGAGAGAAACATATCCCGACGGTATGGATGTTGAAATTTTTAAAAAAGAAATATTAGCCATAGCGGCGCAAGAAGCGAAATTAGCGTCGGAACGCGAACATGTAACTTTATATATTAGAAATAACAAAAAGTATAAAAAGGGAAATTTAGCGGCGCCGGTAAACTGGTCTCATATCCGTTTAACAGTTGATGAGCCGGCGGATTTTGAAGTTATAAAATTTTTAATCAAACAAAGCAAAATCAACGCCGGTTATTTGCATTATATTTCACTTTTGATAAAAAATCCTAAAGTTATGCTTAAAAATCAGCATATTATTAGAAATGAAGGATTATTTAAATCATTGCAGAAAGATATTTAAAAATGATTTTATGGCGGAACAAAATAAAAAGTTCACGGTGCGTCCGGCGGCTCTTGCCGATTCCCGCCGGATATGGGAAATCAGAAATAACCCGCGAGTGCGCAGATACGCCAATAATTCGGAAAAAATTTCCTGGGAAAAACATTCACTATGGTTTAAAAAGAAATATTTTTCCAACAGCCGCAATTATTGTTTAGTTTTAGTTGATAATAACCAAGATTATGTAGTCGGTTACTGCCGCTTTGATTTTACAGTAAAGGAAAATAAGCATTTTGTTTCCATCGCCATCAATCAAGATAATCAAGGCCGAGGTTTGGGTAGTTTGCTTTTGAGTCAATCCATAAAAATGTGCCCGGGCGTTAAAGAAATAATCGCCGAAATACGTAAAAATAACCCCACTTCTTTAAAATTTTTTCAAAGAAACAATTTTAAGCTTTATGAGAAAGCTGGAAAAAATATTATTTTTGGTTTAAAAAAATAATTTTACAATAAAATGAATATGAATAAAGATAATGTTTGTCCGCTGTGCGCCAGAGAGTCGGAATTTAAATTTTTGCAATCCCATTTTGACTCCGCGACCAACCAGGAATATAAACTTTACGCCTGCGGTGAATGCGGAGTTTGGTTTTGGCGGCCGTTAAAAAATCCCGGGGCGGAATGGTATGAACAGGATAAACGGTATGCCAGCCGCAATGTTGACCCTGATTTCAAGCCCAATTGGAATTATAAAAAAGTGATCAGTTTTTTAAAACCGTTCACCGGACGGGTTTTGGATATCGGTTGCGGCACGGGTAATTTTTTAGCCTATGCCGAACGAAACGGCTGGGAAGCGAACGGCATTGATTTTGACAGCGCCGCCATTAAAACCGCTAAAGAAATTTTTAAACTGGATAAAGTTGAAGTTGCGGAAATAAACGATTATTATAAAAATAATAATACAAAACAATTTGACCTGATAACATTTTTTGACGTCTTTGAACATTTGGATAATCACGTGGAATTTATCGGTTTGGTAAAAAAATTATTAAAGAGCGGCGGCTATGTCGCCATGAGTATGCCTTATCGCCGCCATGCCGATTGGCTGATGACGGCGGACTTGCCGCCTCGGCATTTAACCAAGTGGGACCGAACCGCGATTAAAAATTTTTTATCTCAAAACGGTTTTCAAATATCTTATATCGCCCGGCGCAGCGAAGGCATCAGTCCGATTTTAATGAAATTGAGATTTCGTTACGGCCGATTTTTTTCTTTTAATTTGGTGGGAAAATATAAAGACAGACAACGGGCGGCGGAAAAGAAAATTTTGCCAGCCGGTCAAGCTCATCAAACTGTAAAAAAATTGCAACTCTTGGCGAGGATTAAAGACTGGCTTATTTTTGGTTTACCCGCTTTAATCATTTGGCTGGCTATGCTTCCCGGCGCCAAAAGATATTTGAATTTATACGTTATTGCTCAAAAAAAGGAATAAGTTATACAACAATAAAAACGAGGACCGTAATCCTCGTCTCCGTTTATTTAACGAAATTTATTGTCCTACTCGGCCGATAACCGTTCTCACGGTTTTGAGCAATATCAAAATATCCAAAAACAACGATCGGTTTTTGATATAATACAAATCATATTGCAGTTTTTTCAGCGTATCGTCCAAATCCGGCGAATGGTATTCGCCGCAGACTTGATCCCAGCCGGTGACACCCGGCAGAATCAATGTCCGTTCATTGTAAAAAGGAATTTTCATTTGCAATTGCCGGGCGATTTCCGGCCGCTCCGGCCGCGGTCCGATAATTGACATCTCGCCCTTTAAAATATTAATCACTTGCGGCAATTCATCCAGCCGAGTTTTTCTTAAATATTTTCCAAAACGGGTGACACGAGGATCATTAGGCACGGTTGGCAGGCGGCTATTGCCCTCTTCCAACATCGTGCGGAATTTTTTTAAATAAATCAGCCGGTTGTTTTTGCCGAACCTTTCCTGTTTGTAAAAAACCGAGCCGCGGCTTTCCAGTTTAATAATGAGAGCTATCGGCAGCCAGAAAGGAAAACTGACGATTAAAGCAACGGCGGCCAAACCGATATCGTAAACTCGTTTTAATTTATCAAACCACAACTTTCCGCCTTCGTGCAAATTTTCCAAAAACCAAGTTTGGCTCAATGATTCCAGCGGCACTTTGCCGATTATTTTTTCGTAAAAATAGGGCAAGTTCATAAAATCAATGCCCAGGTGCAAACAGTTAAACAAATGCGAGCGGATGTCATGATCATCTTTGATATTATCCACCAACACCACGGCCGATATTTTTTTTCGAATTAAATTTTCTTTTATTTTATTTACCTCCCTTAATAACGGCGTATTGTACAGCCCTTCTTCGTAGACGTCTTGATTGTAAAAAACAAAAGCGATATTAAAGCCCAAGTGCGGATGGTCGTTAAAATATTTTATCAGTTCTTTTACCCGCTCGTTCAAGCCGATGATGGCGATGTTGCTTTTGGGCAGATATGATTTTAAAATCGTGTTATATAACTGCCGCCAAATAAAAAATAAAATCGCCGTGATGATAATATCAATGAACAAATTGCGTTTTGGGGCGATGCCCAGCTGGGGAAGGAGATAAAAGAAAGCGGCGCCCAACAGAAAACTGAAAAACAGCGCTTTGGCGGCGCGGGAATAAAATTTAAAATTATTGACCGCCAAAGTCAGATCGTATAAATTGCTGACGTAAAAAATAATAATCCATAAGAAAAAAACCGCCGTAAACGGCCAAAGATGCTGCAGCCACAAACGTTCAATTCCGCCGCTGCCGTAGCGAAATAAAAGCGTTAAATACAGCGACAGGAAAAAAATCGCCACATCGCCGCAGAGCAGGATATATTTTTTCAGGCTTAATGATTGGTAACTCATAAAGCTGATTATAGTATATTTGTTTATTTTTGGCAAATTTTTTAATTTGATTAGAAACCGATATTCTGTTATACTTTTTTCATATGAGCGACGGCAGAAAATTTGAATTTAATTGGCCATTTTTCGGCAACCGGCATATTATTGACTTTTTGCAAACGGGCATTCTCAGCCGGCAATTGTCGCATTTTTATATTTTCGCCGGCGCGCCGGATTTGGGCAAAGGCACGTTGGCTTGGCAGTTAGCCGCTTCAATTTTATGCCGCAATTTCGCTGATGGCAAAGGAATATTGCCTTGCGGCGAATGTTTTAATTGCCAAGAACTAAAAAAAAATTCCCACAGCGGCCTGACGTATTTGGAAACTTTAGAAGGGAAAAAAAACATTTCCGTTGAACAAGTGCGGGATTTTATCCACTTGATGAATTTGGGGTCGTTCGGGGGGGATTTTAAAATCGGCATCATCAAATCCGGAGAAAAATTAAGTTTGGAGGCGGCGAACGCTTTACTTAAAACGCTGGAAGAGCCGAAACCGGGCGTGACCATAATTTTATTAACCGCCGCGCTGGAACAGCTGCCGGCGACGATAATTTCGCGCGGGCAGGTTTTAACTTTCCGTCCGGTGGCGCGCGAACAAATTCATGATTATTTAATTGCTGAACATAAAGTGGCGCGCAGCGCGGCCAGGTCTTTGGCCAAAATCGCTTGCGGCCGGCCGGCGCTCGCGGCCAAATTCGCGACCGAACCTAAATATTTAACCGACCGCCGAAAAATTTCCGCCGCTTTGATAAAAATTATGTCCGGCACCACTGGCGAAAAATTGCGGCTGACGGAGGAGTTTCTGGCGGGATCGGAGGCAACGGCGGAGAAAAGAAATTTTACCGAAGTATTGGAAATTTGGCAGGCGCTGGCGCGCGATTTATTGCTTGTCCGTTTGGGGCTGGAAGAACTCGCCGCGGACGAAGAAATAATCGCGGAATTAAAAAAGATAAATTTGCCCCTGGCAACTTTGCGGGAACTGCCGGAAAAAATCGGACAAGGGATGAAATATTACGCGGCGAACGTGAGCCCCAAAATGATAGTGGAAAATATCAGTTTGCAAATATAGCGTTTATCTGTCATTCCCGCGAAAGCGGGAATCCCTGCCTACCGGCTCGCCTCGTTGAAGCTCCGGCGAAGCGGGCAGGCAGGTCAATTTTATATCAAATATTAGATTCCCGCTTTCGCGGGAATGACAAAAATTATAGTTTATCATTTTAATAATTTATAAATTTATGTTAAACCTAAAAACAATCAAATTAGTTGCCGGATTGTTTATCGTCACTGTGCTGTTGTCCGGTTGCTCCATTAATTTTCAGACTTCCGGCAGCCAATCCACAACCGACGGCGGGCTGTACAAAAGCGTTAATGGCGGCGATGTTTGGCGCCAACAAACGTTAATCGCGACTGTCACGGGCAGTCCGTTAAACTTTAATCAAGCGAACGTTACCGCCATTGCCTTGGATCCGCAAGACAGAAACGCGGTTTATGCCGGCGCTACCGGCGGCGGATTGGTATATTCGTACGACGCCGGCGCGAGCTGGACTTTGGCCAAAAATTTGGGCAAACGCAATATCGCCGATATCGCCGTCAGCCCGCGCAACAAGTGTTTGCTTTTCGCCGCGAGCGAGAATAAAATTTTTCGTTCCAACGATTGCAGTCGCTCTTGGCAGGAATTATATTTTGACAATAACCCCAAAGTCATCATTTACAATTTAGCCATTGACCCCAAAGAGGATAAAATAATTTACGCCGGCACTTCGCGCGGGGAAGTGATAATGAGCGCCGATTACGGCGAGTCGTGGGCGGCGCTCACGCGTTTTGCCGAAGATAACAACGCGGTTATCAAAGTGGCGGTTGATAAAAACAACCCCAACAATTTATGGGCCGCCACCGCCACGAACGGCGTTTATCGCTCAAACGATCGGGGGAAAAATTGGAACGGTTCGGTTGAACAATTGATGGAAATTCACACCCGGGACGCGATAAAGATAACCGACTTGGCCGTTGCGGCAAGCGACGGCAAAACCGTGGTTGTCGCCACCAAAGCCGGTTTGATTCGCACCGTTGACGGCGGCAATCGCTGGCAGGTAATGGAACTTGTACCGCCGGCGGATAAAACCGCAATCAACGCGGTCGCCATTCATCCCTCCGACAGCAGCTTGATTTATTATATAACCAATACTTCTTTCGGCTTTACCAAAGACGGCGGCAAGACTTGGGCTTCCAAAAAATTACCCACTAGCCGCTCGGGACTGGTTTTGACCGTTGACCCCGCGAACCCGGAGATTTTATATTTAGGCACATATTTAATTGAAAAAAAGTAAAATCATTAAATCATTAAAACACTAGAACATTAAAACATGAGGGCATTAATTGTGTTTTTATGTTTTAATGATAAAAAAATATGAATCAATACATTCAACAACAACAAACAGAGTTAACTCAAGTCGCGGAATTTTTTAAAAAAGATATCGCGTCCATCCGCACCGGCCGCGCCAATCCGGCGATGTTGGACGGCGTTTTGGTTTCCGCTTACGGGACAAAAGTGCCGCTGCAGCAAGTCGGCAATATCAGCGTCGTGGATGCGCGCTGTTTAACCATTTCGCCGTGGGATAAAAGTGTTTTGAAAGACATTGAGAAGGGAATAGTGGAAGCGGATTTGGGCGTGAGCCCGGTGAACGAAGGAGAAAAAATCAGAATAACCATCCCGCAACCGACCGAGGAAGACCGGCGCGAACGGGCGAAAAAGTTAGGCGAAAAATTGGAGCACGCGAAAGTGACTTTACGGCAAGTACGGGATAAAATCAAAGAAGCGATTGAACAAGCGGAAAACGACAAAGTGATCGCCGAAGACGACAAATTCAGATTTTTAAAAGAAATGGAAGAGGAAATAAAAAAATATAACGAACAGTTGGAAGAGATAAGAAAAAAGAAAGAAGAAGAAATAATGACCATCTAAATTTTTAGGGTATAATTATTTAAACTGTTTCAAATTATTCCAAATTATTCCAAAATTCTGCCTGTCGGCAGATTTGATATTTAAGATTTAAGGTTGGTTTGGAATAATTTGAATTTGGGAATAATTTAGATTTAATAAATACTAATTTTCTTATGATAATTACCATAATAATATTTGCGGTTTTATTGTCCGTCCTGGTTTTTGTTCATGAACTGGGACATTTTTTAAGCGCGCGCTTGTTCGGCGTTAAGGCGGAGGAATTCGGTTTTGGTTTTCCGCCGCGCATTTTCGGTTTGCAAAAAATCAGCGGGAAAAAAATTGAGCCGGTCGCCGGTATCAGCGAAGAAAAAATTACCGTTACTTCCGATTTGTCGGAGGCGGATCCGATTATCAGCATTGAGGAAAAAAATACCGCGGTTGAAAAAATCTCCCTTTTTAAACGCTGGCGTTTGGTAATGGGCGCGGACGACCCCAAAGATTC
>Ga0172379_10006557_pt1 | contig 15503 bp, 9 predicted proteins | sample GrowelOW334metaG_FD_119756 | JGI IMG/M metagenome (GOLD analysis project Ga0172379, IMG submission 119756) | Groundwater microbial communities from an aquifer near a municipal landfill in Southern Ontario, Canada - Groundwater well OW334 metaG | ecosystem: Environmental > Aquatic > Deep...
AGCTAAAATAGTTAAGCACTGATTGTCATTATATTAAAACTTACAAAATTGTAATCTATACCTCTTTAACATGAAACGACCATGAGCCATTCTTACTCACAAACGAGAAATGTTTCTATGGGAGTTCCATTTGGACATTAAAAAACAAATTATATACACATGAAAGTTGCCATAGTAGGAAGTGGATACGTTGGACTTGTTACCGGCACCTGTTTTTCGGAAGTCGGTATTGAAGTCACTTGTGTCGACATCGATCAAAAGAAAATTGACAATCTAAATAACGGAATTGTCCCGATTTATGAGCCGGGTTTGGAGGAGATGTTGCTCCGCAACATGAAAAAGGGAAGATTAAAATTCACAACCTCCCTCGCAGAAGCGTTGGAAGATTGCGAAGTCCTTTTCACGGCAGTTGGCACACCACCAGACAAGGATGGTAGTGCAGACTTGCAGTATGTGCTGAGCGTTGCCCGGGATTGTGGCAGACATATGAAAGATTATCTCCTGATCGTGACCAAGAGTACTGTTCCAGTCGGAACCGCCCAAAAGGTTAGAAAAGTTCTTCAGAAAGAGTTGAACAAACGCGGTGTAACCATTCCGTTTGATGTTGCCTCGAACCCTGAATTTTTGAAAGAGGGCGCTGCCATCGATGATTTCCTCAAACCCGACCGGATCGTGGTTGGTCTTGATTCACCCAGGGCTGAAGAGTTGATGAAAAGTCTGTATAAGCCATTTACGCTTAATGGCCACCCAATTATTTTTATGGACATTACATCGGCCGAGATGACCAAGTATGCCGCCAATGCCATGCTGGCCACCAAAATCAGCTTCATGAACGACATCGCCAACCTTTGTGAAATCGTCGGAGCTGACATCAATATGGTACGGAAAGGTATCGGATCTGATTCCAGAATTGGCAACAAGTTTATCTATCCGGGTATCGGATACGGCGGATCCTGCTTTCCGAAAGATGTGAAAGCCCTGATTCATACAGGTGAGGAGTTCAAATACAACCTGCGTGTTTTAAAAGCTGTGGAAGCAGTAAACCAGGATCAAAAATCTGTTCTATTCCAGAAAGTATACAACTATTTTAAGGGAGATCTGAAAGATAAAAATATTGCCGTATGGGGATTGTCCTTTAAACCGCAGACGGATGATATGCGCGAAGCTCCTTCTGTTGTGATTATTAAGAAGTTACTTAAGGAAGGTGCCAAAGTGAAAGCATACGATCCGGTTGCCATGAAGGAGGCTGAGCACCAGTTGGGAGATACGATTACCTATGCCGCAGATCAGTATGATGCGCTGATTGATGCCGACTGTCTGCTACTGGTGACGGAATGGTCTGAGTTCAAATTTCCGAACTTCAAAATTGTTAAGAAATTGCTGAACAAACCGGTTATTTTTGACGGCAGGAACATCTACGAAGTAGCAGAAATGCAGCGTCAGGGATTCGAATATTTCTGCATCGGCATCGATACAACCAAATAGGAATTCATCCAGCAGTACAGAACAGGAGGCCCACTTCGGGTAAACGGTTCTGAAATTTATAAAACCGAAAATATGATCAAGAAAAAGGTTTTAGTCACCGGAGGTGCCGGTTTTGTGGGATCTCACCTTTGCGAAAGATTGCTCAATGATGGTCACGACGTTGTTTGCCTCGACAACTATTTCACAGGCCAAAAGCAAAACATTGTTCATCTGCTCTCCAACCCCTATTTCGAGCTGATACGTCACGATGTTACCAATCCGTTTTACATCGAAGTGGACGAGATCTACAACCTGGCTTGTCCTGCCTCTCCCATTCATTACCAGTACAATGCCATCAAAACAATGAAGACCTCAGTGATGGGTGCCATCAACATGTTGGGCCTGGCAAAGAGAGTCAAGGCTAAGATCCTGCAGGCATCAACCAGTGAAGTATACGGAGATCCACTGGTGCATCCGCAAACTGAAACTTACTGGGGACACGTAAATCCCATAGGGGAGCGATCTTGTTATGACGAAGGAAAAAGGGCAGCTGAAACGCTGTTCGTCAATTACCATAAGCAGAACAATGTTCGGATCAAAATCATCAGGATTTTCAATACTTACGGTCCACGCATGCATCCGAATGACGGCAGGGTTGTTTCTAATTTTATCGTTCAGGCACTACAGAACAAGGATATTACAGTCTACGGTGACGGTCAGCAAACCAGAAGTTTTCAGTATGTCGATGATTTGGTAGAGGGCATGATCAGGATGATGGCTTCGCCCGAAAGCTTTACCGGACCAGTCAATATCGGCAATCCGAACGAATTTACCATCATGCAGCTGGCAGAAGAGGTAATCCAATTGACCAATTCAAAATCCAAAATAGTAAGGATGCCTTTGCCTTCCGATGATCCCATGCAAAGACAGCCAGATATCGAACTGGCAAAAAAAATGCTGAATTGGGAACCTAAAATTCAATTGAAAGAGGGACTGATCAAAACAATTGATTATTTTGCCGCAACTATTTAAATCTTGGTTATGGCAACAATTGACTGGGAACGATTCAACGAGAATTTTCAATATTTCGACAAGGAAATTATCCATGAAGTCATCGAAAATTTCTTCCTTGAGTTTGAAGAACGGCTGGGTACCATTGAGAAAAATATTGCCGATAACGATTTTAAGCAACTCTCATTCAATGCACATGGCATGAAAAATGTAATCGGAAATTTTATGGCAAACGCACCGCACGAATTGTGCAGAAGAATAGAGGAGCAGGCCAAACAAAACTCAGGAGAAGGAATTTTTGAGCTCTTTGCAGAATTAAAGCGATTAACTTACGCCATGAGTGATGAACTGAAGGAGTATCTTCAAAAATAAAACGAAAAAAAAGTCCTGGTGCAAAACCAGGACTTTTTTTCTAGAGTTTCTTCATGCCAACCCTCGCCAAATATGCGCTCCTGGCGACTTTTGGATCAGCATCCAATGCGATATAGAGAATAGTCTTAATATCAATAACTACCGCCTGCAATTTTGAAAGATCGGGAGAAACAAAAGAGGCTGGTTTCTTTTCATACATGTTGTTCGATGCCATGGGAAAGAGTATTAAATGAATTGTTTTTGGGATTGCCGTTGCCCTTCGGGGGTGAGAATAAACAAACCGGCATATAATCTGACAAAGATTAATCATCCCAAATTGTAAAAACTTTTGCAAGGTAATGCTAATTATTAGATATATTGCTATTTAGTCACCTAATCATTAGGATATCTCCAACTGTCGTTTAAGATTACAACCACCACTGAACCACCATATTAAAGATCAGCCATGTTAAGATTTGTTAAAAATCTGCTAAAAATCATGTAAAAAATTATACTTTTTTAATAAACTCTAAAATATTATCATTAATTTCATGCCGGAAAAAATGTCTGGGAAAGTAACTCTTTCAAACCAAAACAAACTAAATCTTAAATTTCATTGTATGAGATAACACTAAATTTTATTCCAAGCTGTGCAATCGATTGTCTAATTCGGTTGTCCACAGTAAGTTCACTATTGAAGGCTACTAAATCACCACAAATAATAATTTCAAACAGAACAGACTATGAAAAAAAATCGAAGGTTTGACTGCTTCACTTTGGGATGTTGTTCACAGATTCTTTTGAAGGTCAAATTGCTTTCTGTTGTATTAGTGACTGCTTTTGCATCACTAGCGGCAGATGGTCATTTACTGGAAACGAAGCCTGTGTATACGGCAAATCCGGCTGAACAGCAAAAAAAGATCACTGGTAAAGTTAGTGATGTGGCAGGAGTTCCGATTCCTGGCGCAACAGTTGTTGCAAGTGGCACAACCATTGGTACCACTACCGACATTGACGGAAATTTCACTCTTAACGTTCCTGAAGGGACCAAAACCCTACTGGTGAGCTTCGTGGGAATGGTTTCTAAAGATGTTACCATTGGAACCAACAACAATTTCAGGATTACCCTCGCCGAATCGACAGTTGGTTTGGAAGAGGTGGTCGTCGTGGGATATGGTACCCAAAAGAAAGAGAGTGTGGTCGGCGCCATCACCCAGGTAAACAACCAATCCCTGATGCGTTCCGGTACTTCAAACGTTACCAATGCCATCACCGGTAAACTTTCAGGTGTATTAACCATCCAGCAAACCGGCGAGCCGGGTGCCAGCAACTCCGAGATTGTGATACGTGGACTTTCCAGTTGGAACGGCTCCGCTCCTCTGGTTCTCGTTGACGGTGTTGAACGCGATTTCAATTCCCTGGATCCCAATGAGGTAGCCACCATTTCGGTTTTGAAAGATGCTTCGGCCACCGCAGTTTTCGGTGCCAGGGGTGCGAATGGTGTTATCATCGTCTCCACAAAGCGTGGTAAAGTAGGTAAACCTGTGCTGGATTTTTCCGCATCCTACGGTATCCAAAAAGCAACGAGGATTCCAGACCATATCAGCTCATACACCACCATGTCCATGTACAACGTTGGTCTGATGAACGGAGGTAAATACCAGGATCTGGTTCCAAAATCCGTTCTGGATGAATACGCCAATCCCTCTACTCCGCTGAATGCCCTGCGTTATCCCAATGTCAACTGGTTTGACGAGGTGACCAGGCCTTACGCTCCAACCATCAACGCCAACTTTAACGTTTCCGGAGGTACCAATTTCGTCAAATACTTCTGTTCATTGGGTTATCTGTACGAAGGAGACTTCTTCAATGCCAAAAAAGATGGTTTTTACGATCTTAGCTACAGGTACAACCGTTTCAACTACCGGACCAATGTCGATTTTCAGTTGACACCAACTACTACTCTTTCCTTCAACCTGGGTGGTACAACCGGTATCAAGAACTCTCCAAACAGCAACCCGTGGAGGAACCTCTATTCAACAGGTCCTGCAAGGTATCCTGCCTATTTTCCCGATTGGGTACTTAATCAGGTCCCAGATCCAACCTACCCGGGTGATTCAGGAGTACGACTTGCTGCCAACTTCGGTGAATATACCGGTAACCCTTACACCACTTTGCATACCGGCCAGTTCAACCAAAATTTGGATACAAAATTGTTCACTGACGTTTTATTTAACCAGAAACTGGATTTTATTACCAAAGGACTCTCCTTCGCAGGAAAAGCGGCATTAAGTACCTATTACGTCAACAGAATTCTGACCGCCAGCTGGACCTTCCCCGAATATATACTTAATTATGATGATATAGGTAAACCGGGGGTGAATCCATGGAACCGGATTACCTCTGCCGGCAACGAGTATTACAAGCAACAACCGCTGGATATCAATGTAGGTTCGATGCAGGGTGGTTACTACCGCGACCTTTATTATGAATTCGGTTTAAACTATGCCAATACCTTCGGAAAACATTCGGTTACCGGAATGGCTTTGATGAACCGTCAGCAAAAAAACGAAGGAACTGACTTTCCTTACTACAATGAAGGACTCGTGGGCAGGACCACTTATGATTATGACCACAAGTACTTGTTGGAAGTAAACGTCGGGTACACTGGATCAGAGCGATTTGCTCCGGGAAATCGCTTTGGATTCTTCCCTTCCGGAGCCATTGGCTGGGTCGTTTCCGAGGAGAGATTCTTCAAACAGGCTGTTCCATGGGTGAGTAAAATGAAAATTCGTTATTCAGATGGTTTGACCGGTAGCGACAACGCGGATAACAGATGGTTATACAACAGTGGCTATTATTCAGACAATGCAGGTCTCCCCGGTCCTTATCTTCATGAGGATTTAGGAGCTAACACCACAGCTCAATGGGAACAAGCCCGTAAAAGGGACATTGGTTTAGAATTGGAATTTTTCAAAAGTGAACTGAAGATCAATGTCGATTTGTTCGATGAACAGCGGGACAAGATGCTGCTCACCCCACGAAGTGTAACCATGCTGGTAGGCAACTCATTCAAGGACCTGAACCTTGGAAAATTGAAAAAGCACGGATTGGAACTGGAAGTCGAATACAACCATACCACACCAACCAAGCTGAACTACTGGGTGAAGGGGATCTTCGGTTACAACGAAAACAGGATCATTTTCAAAGACGACCCACCGTATGCACCTGAATATACCAAGGATGCCAATAAGCCGTTGGGAGCACAATTAAACGGTGTTCTTCTTACAGGGACCGGTTATTACACTTCGGTTGATGATATCCACAACAATACAGCTCCTATTGATCTCTATAAAGTCAATGTTGGTGACTATAAATTTCTTGATTACCGCGTTGACGGAAAGATTACCAGTCTTGACAAATATCCAATTGCCGGTTCTACTTTTCCACCGATTACCTATTCACTCTCCGGAGGAATTACCTGGAATAAATTCGAATTCAACTGCATGTTCCAGGGGAACCATGGAAAATATGTAGAATACAACCAGACCTACGAAGTTGAGTTTATCAAAGGAGACTGGCGTGTGCACTCCTCTCAGCTTGATTACTGGGCCCCCAACAATCCGGATGCCAACCATTCCACGTTACACTATAGCGGTAGTTCAAGCGCCGATATCCTATTCTGGGGTGGCGGTGAAGCCGATCGCGGTTACCAGATCGCTGTCGAGAACCGTTTCTGGCGCAAGGCGGATTACCTGCGCCTGAAGGAGGTCTATCTTGGTTACAACATGTCATCCAAACTTCTTAACCGTCTGGCAGGTGTCTCCAACCTGACAGTCTATGGCTCAGGAAACAACCTTTGGACCCTGACCAACCTGATCGAAGGGGATCCCGAACGGAAAGATTTTCAACAGGGTTTTTATCCGCAGATGACTGTTGTCAAATTTGGTGTTAAAGTCAATTTCTAAACGCTAAAACAGATATACCATGAAAAAATATTTCATTATACTTACCATAATCCTCCTTTCCCCGATCTTCTTCTCCTCTTGTCTGGAGAGTTATCTGGACAAATCTCCGGAATCAGGACTGACCAATGAGGATGTATTCAAAAAGCTGGATAACTTCAAAAAATTCTTTTTGGATGTTTACGAAGGACGTCAGCTTGACGGAACAACCTGGAGAGATTACAATATTAAATGTGGGATGCCCTTCTATTTTGACCAATGGGACCAGAAATATACCTGGGAAGGATTGACTGATTGCGCCGATATGGGGCGTTACATGGAAGGACAAACTTTTAAAAGCGGTCAGGTATCTGCCTTTGTTAATAAATTTACATATGACCGGGCTCGTCGCCCAATATTGGGTTCCTTGTTCACTGCCATCCGTATCTGCAACATGACATTACAAAATATCAAGTTGCTTCAGGCTGATCAGGTCACCATCGACGATTATACCGCTCAGGCCCATTTTGTAAGAGCATTTGCCCATTTCGAACTTTTCAGGATTTGGGGACCGATGCCTTATATCACCAAAGCACTTGGGCCAGAAGACCAATGGGATATTCCAAGATTGTCCAAACATGAAACACTAATACGCATTGCTGCCGATATGGACACCGCGGCTACCTTCTTTGCAAAAGCTGGTTTGATGCGTCGTGATAACCCAATTCCGGGAGCTCCAGGTCACCTGAGTAATGCAGAACAGGCTCGTCCGAATGGTGTTGCTGCAAAAGCCTTTAAATCACGAGCCTTGTTGTATGCCGCTAGTCCGCTCAACAATGAACTGGGAATCAAGGATTGGGAAAATGCTGCCATCGCAAGTTGGGAGGCCATTAACATTGCCAAACAAAATGGATATGATTTGCAAGTGGCCGCCAAATACAAAGACAATTACGTAGGGGTATCCTATACCAATGAACAATTGTGGGGATACAGCTACGGATCATGGGCCTGGAACAACGGAAACCAGCAGGGAATGACCAATGGTGTTTTTGGAAACAGTAAATCCAGTTGGTCGGGTGAATGTCCAACACAGAATTTTGTGGATAAATTCGAGACCAAGGATGGTTACCCACTCAATACGCAGGCCGACCGTGATGCAGCCATAGCCGCCGGTAAATTCAAGGAGCAGGATCCTTATGCCAACCGCGATCCCCGGTTCTACATTGACATCATTCACAACCAGGCCTCCAACATTATAGGTTGGTCCAATGCCAAAGCCCAAATCTGGTATCAGCTTAATTCGAATGGAACCTATTCATATGGAGAATTGATCAATCCAAATACATTGGGAATAACCAGAACAGGTTATTATTCAAGAAAACGATGGATGGAGACCAGTTACAAAAACCAAACGTCCAAACAGGTTACCGATCCGATTATCCGTCTGGGTGAATTGTACCTGAACTATGCGGAGGCTGCCAACGAAGCCTATGGTCCTAATGGAATGGCGCCTGGTGCATCATTGACCGCAGTTCAAGCAGTTAACGTGATCAGGACAAGAATCGGACAGCCCAACGTACTTGCCAAATACACTGTTTCCAAGGATGAATTCAGGCCCCGTGTTAAGAATGAACGCAACATCGAACTTTGTTTTGAGGGACACTATTATTTTGATATCCGTCGTTGGAAAGATGCTCCTGTATGTTATGCGGGCCCCTTGATGGGCGTAACCGTAGAAAAGGTAGCCGTAAGTCCAACCTATCCAACCGGTTATAAATATGACCGCTACCCTCTCTCCTCCGATCGTCAGAGCAACTGGAAAGATGCCATGTATTATCTGCCTTTCAATACAGAGGATACCTATAAAATGAAAAAATTCGTATCAAACGAAGTTTGGTAACTAATCCTAAAAAAAAATGAGCATTATGAGATATCATAATATATTTTTGAAATACAGAACAATCGGAATGCTTCTGCTCTGTATTGTGATGGCATTATCGCTTTCTGCGCAGGATGTAAAAACCTCAAAGAAGGTGAAATTGATCAATGTCACCCTAAAGGTTACCGATGAAAACGGAAAGGCTTTGCCAAAAGCGCAGGTAACTGTGGGTGAGGGTGTTATTCATGCAGACACAGACGAAGAAGGAACCTTTACCTACAAAGGTTATCCAGACGATTTCGTAACTGTTTCAGCTAGCGGATATGAAAAGAGTGTTACGCTTGCTGAGGAATTGGCAAAGAACGGCACGGTCAAACTGGTGAGGGCCAAATTTCAAATGACCGATGATGACCTTGTACCACTACCCTTCTTTGAAATGAAGAAAAGGGAAACCACAGGTTCGTCAGATGTTTTGACATCCAACCAACTGGAGAGATATCCATCTACCGACTTCCGTAACTCCTTGACGGGCCTCGGCACAGGAGTCGAAGTTAGGGAAATGAACGGATCTCCCGGAATCAGCGCGGAAGAGTTTACCTCACGAAATGGTTTTAGTGCAAAATTCGCGATAACAGCCCGCCAGATGAACATGATGTTCATCATCGACGATGTTCCTACCGACATCACAGAGATGCCGATCGACCCAAATGAGGTTGAATCTGTTACAATTGTAAAGGATATTGCAGAAAAGGCAATGTTTGGACCATCCGCTGCGAACGGGATTGTTTTCGTTAAAACAAAAAGAGGAAAGACCAACGAAAGGGTGCTGAACGCGAATGTTGAGTACGGCACCTCTGAAATTGACAGGTTCCCCGAATGGGTTAACGGAGGCGAATATGCTACCCTTAATAACCTTGCACGTACCAATGAAGGTCTAACTCCCCGCTACCTGGATACAGATGTGGCCGCTTATGCCAAAAACGATGCATACGATTATTACCACCCAAGCGTGGATTACAAATCGATGATGTTGAAAAATTCGAAGTCCTACACCAGGATGAACCTCTCCTCTTCAGGCGGTAATGACAGGGTTCAGTACTTTGCCTATCTGGGCTACAACGGAGAAGGTGATATCTACAAAATTGGACCAACTGCCGATTACAACCGTTTGAATGCACGCTCGAACATCGACATCAAAATCAACGATTTCATCAAGGTTCAGTTCAACTTCTTTGGAGGCCTTTCGTTCCGACGTTCCTCAAATTATGGTTACAACTCAAACTATACCAACCAGGATGCCGGAACTAATACTGTTTTGACCGGTATTGAATTTCCCACTGTTTTGAACGATATCTCATCCATTCCTCCTGTGGCTTTCCCTGTATATGCAGCACCATATGACCCTGCATCCGGAAATCCGCCCTATTATGGTGTAAGTTCAAATTATACACAAAACCCGATTGGTAACCTGACCGCGAATGGTTATTACACGGAATCAGGCCGTACAGGGGCTGCAACTACTGCACTCGAATTCGACATGAGCAGTATCCTGCCTGGATTAAAATCGAAATCCTATCTGGCATTCGATGCTTTTAACCAGTTGCGAGTAGGAAAGGCGCAGGATTATTATGCCTACATCGCCACTCCTTCAAAAACAGCTACCGGAAATGACACCATTCTTTTGGCAAAAAAACATGATGGTACCCAGATGTCCAGTCAGGTACTTTTAAACGAGTATTATTACCAGCAGATGGCTGTCTTTGAAAACCTAAGCTATGCTAAAAAATGGAATAAAAATGATCTCCAGATAGGTGCAACCTATTTTATCTCCAAAACTGCCAGAAGCAAGACAGAAGAGCCACAACGATTGCAGAACGGAGTTCTCACAGGTAAATATATCTGGAATGACAAGTTCATTTTCAATGGTGTAGTCAATTATGGCGGAACCTCAGCATTTGACAGGGGTCACCGGTATAAATTCTTTCCTTCAGGTGGCTTTGCCTGGGTGATTTCAGAAGAGAAATTCATGAAAAAAATCAAGAATATCGATTACCTGAAACTCAGGGTCCAAGGCGGTATGCTTGGATACGAAAGTTTCCTCGCTCCCTTCTCCTACCGCGACAGGTGGAACAACAACAACAACGGAACCCTGTTCGGACCGGCAACTACCAATCAATGGTTCGGTAATACCACAGAAACACTGGTATACAGGGTCTCCCCCAACCGTACGGGCAATCCTGATATTACGTGGGAAGTACGCAAAGAGTTCAGCGCCGGGTTGGATGGATTGTTCTTCGGCGAGAAACTCGCGTTGGAACTGACCTATTACAACAACCTTCGCGATGGAGTGATCTCCCAGGTTTCTAGCCGTGTTCCTAATATTGCAGGGGTTTCAAGCGCTTTGCCACGATTTAACTTCAACAAATACAGATATTACGGACTTGAGTTTGGCCTTCAATATTCAGGAAAGGCGCAAAAATTTGAATATTCGATTGGTGGTAATGGTGCTATCCAGAATTCAAAAGTTGAAAAATATGATGAACCACAATACCGCAATGCTTATCAGATCCGTACCGGAACAGCAGCTGATCTCATTTTTGGACAAACTTATATCGGTAAATTTGCCACGGATGCCGAGGCCCTTGTGGTTCCCCAACTTTACGACCAGACACTGCATGCCGGGGACCTGAAATACAAAGACAACAACGGTGATGGTTTTATCGATGACTCCGATGCGAGCCCAATTGGTCACGGTTCTCCGCGCCTATTCTATTCAGCCAATCTTAAATTGGATTTCAAAGGCTTTGAATTGTACGTGATGGGAACCGGTCGCGCTTTCTATGACATAACGCTCAGCAATCAGTATTTCTGGAATGGATGGGGTGATAACACCTATTCGGCTTTTGTCAGGGACAACATTGGAGGCGCCTATCCGCATCTTACCTACAACAAGGTGAACAACAATTTCGTAGGATCCAATTTCTGGCTGGTAAAGGGAGGATTTTTCAAGATCCAAAATGTCGAATTGTCCTATACCCTGCCGGGAAACTCTTTGAAGTTTATTGGTGCCAGGGGAGCAAAATTCTTTGTACGAGGAGCTAACCTTCTCACAATCTCGAAGATCAAAGATGTTGATCCTGAGTCGATCGATTCCGGTGTAGAGACCTATCCTTTGTTCAAGACCTATTCGGTCGGAATTAAATTAACCTTTTAATTGAAAACCATTATGAAGACAAAAATAATTTTACTATTAGGAGGTATACTGGCAGTGTTCGGATACAATTCATGTACGAAATACCTGGATGCCTATCCCAACGGAGACAAGTCGTCCGAACAGATTTTCCAGTACCAGGATATGGTGCAAGGGCTTGTTGGCCAGTGTTATGACAACATGCCGAGGAATTACAACGACAACGAAGGTGTCCAGCTCGATTGGGCTACAGATGATGCCGTTTCTACCAGTCCGACCCAGGCAACCAGACGGTTGGCAGTTGGCTCGCTGACAACAGGAAGTGATCCTTTCTCCACTTACTGGACCCGCGATTACAACTCCATCAAACTGGTGAACATGTTTCTGAAAGACCGTCGTGGTTACAATACCAAGTTTATTGTCAATCCGGTTTGGGACAATCTGGTTCGTAACCGTTTGCAGGGAGAGGCATTTGCGTTGCGCGCATGGTTTCACTGGGACCTCTTGCAGAAATTTGCGGGTAAAGGTATCAATGGTGGTAAGATGCTTGGAATTCCATTGGTTCTTGAACCAATCGACATCACCAAAGAGATCAACCTTCCGCGCAATACCTACGATGAATGTGTGAAACAGATCATTGCGGACTGCGACTCTGCTTATAAATATCTTCCTATTGCCCACCGCGATTTCCTTGTTCCCAATGCCTCGGATCGTGTTTATGCCGGAGGCCGTTATTGGGGTAAAATGGATGGAATCACCACAAGGGCAATCAAATCGAATGTCTATCTGACCTGGGCAAGCCCACGGTTCAATCCCGCCAACGATGTTTCCAGATGGGACAGCGCCGCGGTCAATGCCAAGAAAGTGATCGATTTCAAGTTGACAGTCGACAAAGTATCCGGTGGTTTCAATCCGGCAAACGCCATCAACTGGTTCGATCCAAACTCACCTGAAATAGTTTGGTCTGCACGATACCAGGGAAGCAACGACGCCATGGAGCGTATGTTTTACCCCGGAGGATTTCAAGGAAACGGTGTAATCGGTGCAACACAGGAACTGGTCAATACTTTTCCAATGGCCAATGGTTATCCTATCACGGATCCGAGAAGCAAGTACGACCCAAACAATCCTTACGCCAACAGGGATCCAAGGTTCTACAGCAACATTTTCTACAACAATGTTCAAGCCAAGAAGAACAATACCGGAGTCCTGATGTACACGTTTGAAAATTGGGTCAATGGTGGTAAGGATGCTGCGGGTGTGAAATCCACCAACAGTCTTACCAACTACCACATCAAGAAGAATGTTTACATGGGACTCAACTGGTCGGATGCTTCCATAACCAGGGTATCACATACAAAAATGTTCATCCGCTGGACCCACATGATCCTCAATTTTGCCGAAGCTGCCAACAAGGTAGTTGGTCCTACTGATGCAACCAAATACGGTTTGTCGGCCAAGGCCGCCATGCAATACATCAGGACCAGAAAGACCTACGATGGTGCTTCCATGTACACAGCCGCCAATGATCTCTATCTGAACGAAGTTGCCGGTGACGCCACACAATTTGATAATTTTGTGAAAGATGAACGCAGAATTGAGACCTGCTTCGAAGGAATGAGGTTCTATGACATTCGCCGTTGGACAACCAGCCTTACTGAACTGAACAAATCTGTTCACATGGCAGAGATCACAAAAAATGCAGACGGGACCACATTTTCCTACGTACTGGACAAAGTTGCAGAATCTCGTGCCTATAAATCCGCTTACTTGCCAATTCCTTATGTGGAAATATTAAGGATGAGCAAACTGGAGCAGAACGAAGGCTGGGACGGTTGGAAATGAGCATGACGGATAAATTTTCTTCAAAAAGAAACATCTAATTCAGGCGAATTCCATGTGACCTTTTTAGACAATTTATCAACACATGAAATAATATTATAAAACAGACAGATATGAAAAAAATAGGAATTGTTTTAATGCTCGTTGCAGTCATGGTATCATGCTACAACGATTACATCAGCGATTTTGATTACGATGGAATCTACTTTCCATACCAGACGGATGTTCGCACCTTTGTGGTTGGAGAGGGGATGAAAATTGAGATTGGCGCTGCATTGGGTGGTGTTCGCGCGAACACCAGGGACCGTCAGGTTACCTTTTCGCTCGACAACAGTCTTGTCAATGCGGCCACTCTTACACTGATGAAAGGCGGAGCCCAGTACATCAAGGATGCGGTAGCTCCTGTGACTACGCTGACACCCATTCCAACCAGCTACTACACCCTGAGCGACAACAGCAAAATGGTGATCAAAGCCGGTCAGCACATGGGTTCGGTGGTAATGAGAATCGACTCGGCAAAATTTTTGTCAGATCCGAATACTCTGTTTGCCAATTACGTCATCCCGTTTTACATGGTCAGTGCAGATGCTGATACCATCCTGTCAACCAAAAGAACGGCAGTCATTGGTCTGAAGTATGAAAACATGCTCTTCGGAAAATACTGGCATGGTGGAGTTACTACCGTGAAGGATCCATCCGGCAATACCATCCAAACCCTGATTTATTACACAGCGGTCAACCAGCCAGAAAACAAAGTCTGGACATTGACTACAGTTGCCCCCAACGCTCTTTTAGCCAATGGTTACAGCGATCAGACGACTTCCAAAGGTGAGATGAGACTAACCCTGGATGGTACTAATATCACTGTTACCACCAATACCGGATCAACCAATGTGGTTACTGCTGATGGAGCAAGCACCTTCAATCGGGCGAAGTTACTGCAAAACAGAAAGATTCTGCTCAATTACAAGTACGTCAATGCAGCCGGCAATACTTGTTATGCCAAAGACACCCTTACCTTCCGCAACCGGATCAGGGATGGCGTGAACGAATGGCAGGACGAAAACCCAGCTAATTACAAATGATCTGACTTTTTGATTAAATAAAAAATCGGCTATTCCTATCACGGAATGGCCGATTTTTTTGTAAAGCGAAAATCCATCTACCAATTCAAAGGTGACGAAAGCGCAATTTGTCTCATTTATTCAATCTGAGCAATATATTTTTTAAATATTTGCCGGATCCTGTTAATTGTTCCTCCTTCCAGCCGCCTGTAACCGGGGCACCGGGAAGCATGATGGCCGTGGTTTCATTTTTGTCTGTCACATTCCAGGCAACCCAGCTTAGCAGGTTGCGCTCCATCCATTCCACCCATCTGTTGGTCTTTTCAAGGTTGAATTCACCATTGCCGTTCGATTCACCTACCCCCCACTCCGTCACAAAAAGCGGCAAACCGAGCTTCATGGCAGCCTCGGCTTTTGCCCGAAGCTTCTCCTGATGATTGGGATCCGAGGCATAGAAATGGAAGGAATATACCAGGTTGTCAAAACCCCTGATCGGATCAGCAGCCGCTACATCTACATCCTGATCCCATTTAGGAGAACCAACCACAATGATATTTTTTGTATCAAATTTCCGGATGGTTTTGATCACCTCAATAGAATATCCTTTCACTACCTCCCAGTTTTGCCTGGCCGGTTCATTGAAGATTTCATAGATGACATTTGGCACTCCGGCATATTTTTGGGCCATCAGCGCAAAGAATGCCTTTGATTCTTCCAGATGTTTCTCTGCATTGTGGTCGTGCCAGTCTATAAGCACA